>Ga0209958_1001155_pt1 | contig 23654 bp, 20 predicted proteins | sample ThiBio_inoc_plan_FD_183942 | JGI IMG/M metagenome (GOLD analysis project Ga0209958, IMG submission 183942) | Wastewater bioreactor microbial communities from Cape Town, South Africa - Thiocy_inoc_plan (SPAdes) | ecosystem: Engineered > Bioremediation > Thiocyanate > Unclassified | place: South... | reverse complement strand
TTAAAACTGTAGATGCTTCTACGTTTAAGCCAAACTATCCAAAACCAGATGGCAAGTTGACTTTTGACCGTTTATCTTCAGTCTTTATCTCAAATACCGTACATGAAGAAAACCAACCAGCACACTTGAAGTTAACTGATCCTTCAATTCCAGTGAACGTTAACTTACCGAAATGGGATGAGCCAGCTCAACGCTACTGCCCTGCAGGGGTTTACGAAATCATGGAAAATGATGACGGTTCTAAACGCTTCCAGATCAACGCAGCCAACTGTGTCCACTGTAAGACTTGTGATATCAAAGACCCATCACAAAACATTACGTGGGTAACGCCTGAAGGCGGCGGTGGTCCGAACTATCCGAATATGTAATTCAAAATAAAAAAATCCGAGTTTAGACTCGGATTTTTTATGCTTTCGTTTTATTTGGCTGAAATGACACTTAACCCTTCTGCACCAGATAGCGGTATTCAGTATTACTGTTTTCATCCAGACTTTCTTCTTTTAATACCAATTCGTGTCCGAGATGCATACAAAACTTTGGAATATCCCATGAGGTTGACGGATCTGTAGCAAGTACCTCAACCACATCGCCAGACTTGGCTTTGCGAATAGCTTGGTGCAACATCATCACAGGTTCGGGGCAACGTAAACCTCGCGTATTGATTTGAACAGCAGGAAGTTTTGGTTGTTCAGACATCATAAAACTCAAATATTCGAAGATTCACATTTTAGCATAAACCGCTCATATAAAAATCATCAACAGTGTTTTGAAAAACTGTACGTTTTTTACATCGTTTTATTGATGCATATCGGCTTTATCTTCGGTATGATGAAAATCATCTAATTGATATAGAGAGTCTTTAGGAAAGATCATGGTCGAGGAATCCAGTCCGTCGTGGGGCATGCGTGGCTTAAGAAAATGGTTAGGCACCGCACCTGAAACCCGCGATGAATTACTCAAGTTAGTTCAAGACTCACGTCGCTTTTTAGAGCCAGATACTGTTGCTATGCTTGAGGGTGTTCTCGATCTGCCAGCAACCAAGATTCGAGAAGTCATGACACCGCGTACAGCGATTATCAGCTTACAGGAAGACGATCAATTACTTGATATTCTGCATGTACTGATTGATTCTGCACATTCACGCTTCCCTGTGTTTTCAGCAGATCAAAGTGACAATGTGGTGGGTATCTTATTAGCGAAAGATCTTTTGCCATTTTTAACCGAGCGCAATGTCAAAGTCGATATTCGTTCATTGATGCGTCAGCCTGTCTTCGTGCCTGAAAGTGCACGTTCAGACCAAGTACTCCGCATGTTAAAAAATACCCAGACCCATATTGCCATCGTGATTGATGAATATGGTTCAACCTCGGGTTTGGTTACCCTCGAAGACATTCTTGAAGAGATTGTCGGTGAAATTGAAGATGAGCACGATATTGCAGATGAAGAAGCGCTGTATATCGTACCAGACAATGACCCGACCACAGCCAATACTTGGATTGTGCAGGCACTTACACCAATCGAACACTTCAACACTATTTTAGATGCAGATTTTTCTGACGATGAAGTTGAAACTATGGGCGGTTTACTGCTACAAGAGATTGGTTTAGTGAGCGATTTACAAGGTCAAACCATTGAGCTTGGCGATTGGCAATTTACCATTATTGAAGCAGATGCACGCACTATTCATCTGATTCGAGCTGTCCGTCAATGAGAACCTATTTTGAGAAGCTGTTAAATCCATCTCAAGCACACACTCAGCTTCCTTTTATTTTCCCCCTATTGATTGCACTGATTTCAGGTGCAATCTTTAGTTTGGCTTTAGCCCCTTATTACTTTTGGTGGCTTGCGATTCTATCGCCTGCACTATTGTATGCGGTATTACGTCAACGTAGCCCACGCCAAGCCTTTGCGCTCGGTTGGGCTTATGGTTTTGGTTTATGGTTTGTCGGCGCGTTCTGGCTGTATACCTCAATCCATACCTATGGTGATACCAATGCCTTTCTAAGCATTTTGATGATTGTCTTTATGGCAGCCGCAATGGGCTTATTTACGGCCTTCCAAACGTGGTTATATCGTCGCTTCTTCCCAGAAACACCACTGACTTTCGCTCCACTCTGGGTGTTATTTGAGTGGGCCAAAACTTGGGTCTTTACCGGTTTCCCGTGGTTATTTGCAGGTTATGCCTTCACTGAACGCTTACTCGATGGCTATGCACCTTTATTCGGGGTCTATGCTGTTTCATTTGTCGTGATTGTATTGGCCTGTGCCTTTGTTGAGATTTTAAATCGCCGTTGGTTCTGGGCCATTCCTTCTGCACTCCTCGTATTAGGTGCTTGGGGCGCTGGTTTTATTCAATTTGTGCAGCCTAAAGCAGCGAAGCCGCTGAGTGTTTCACTGATTCAAGGGAATATTCCACAAGATCTGAAATGGCTGACTGAATATCAGATTAAAACTTTAGAAATCTATGCCAACCTGACGCGCGCAGAATGGGGCCGTGATCTAATCGTTTGGCCTGAATCCTCAATTCCAATGTTTCAGACTGATATTCAAGAATTCTTGGATGCGATGACGGCGCAAGCGAAGAAAACCGATACTGCTTGGGTCACTGGAATTCCTTATTGGGATCTAGCCAAATCCCAACAAGTGGGTGAACCGTTGTATTACAACAGCATTATGGCATCGGGTAGCGACTCCTTTGGCCTGTATAAGAAACAACGTTTAGTCCCATTTGGTGAATATATTCCATTGTCAGGCATGCTGAAATGGGTACTTCCTGCGATGCAGAACGATGTCAGCATGAGTGGTTTTTCACGCGGTGAAGCCAATCAAAAACCGCTGACTGTAAAAGGTCATGCACTGGCAGCCGCAATTTGCTATGAAGTGGCCTATCCCAACCTCACCCGTCGTAATGCCGCTAATAGTGACTTCTTAATCACCGTGTCGAATGATGCATGGTTCACGGGGACGGCTGGACCTTGGCAACATCTGCAAATGGTACAGATGCGTGCCAAAGAGAATGGTCGTTGGTTTATTCGTGCCACCAATACCGGTGTGACTGCATTTATTGATCAGCATGGTCATATTGTTAAACAGGCGCCAATGGATCAAGAAGCCGTGTTACGTGGCGAATTACCTGCTATGCAAGGGCAAACGCTGTATAACCGCCTAAGCGATTACCCAATCTTGATTTTCTCATTGCTTTTATTAATCGTAGGCTGGATCTATCGTCCACGTAAAGTTGATATTAGCTTCAAATCACGTCGATAAATTACAGTAACTTTGTGCCCAGAGGAACATCAAACTCTGGGACACAAAGTGCGACATCCCCGTCTGCATTATGAAAACCTGTCACCAAGCACTCTGATTGAATCGGTCCAATCTGCTTTTTCGGAAAATTCACCACAGCAACCACCAATTTTCCAATCAAACTCTCAGGCTGATACAGCTTGGTAATTTGCGCACTGGATTTTCTGATCCCCAGCTCTTCACCAAAATCCACCTGCAAAATATAAGCGGGTTTTCGTGCTTGTTGAAACACTTCCGCTTGAATGATTCTACCCACGCGTAATTCAACCTTAGTAAAGTCATTCCATTCGATCTGTTGCATACTTTTTCCTTTTCTCTCTTTTAAGCCCAGTTGCAGCATAGCGAATCTATCCAACTCAATAAATACGCTTATTTTTATTTTCAATTGAGCAACTTCATGCTAAATTAATTTTGCTGATCATAAAGCCGTAAACGTTTACGTCAATCAACGTGCCAACATATCTCCAACAAGGCTTGGAGCTATTTGATCAAGATATTTTTTATCTTGGATAAGGCACTGGCGTTTGTTGGTTTACGGAGTAAAAAATGCAGCGTTCAAAATCTTCTTCTTTTAATTTTCAAAAAATTCCTAATCGTTACGCATCCATTGTTTTACCGTTCTTCTTGTCCATTATTATGACTTTTATTGTGTCTTGTATTAGTACGCTCAGAAGTATGGGTTTTGAGCAGTTCTCTTTTACAACGTGGATGTCAGCATGGGGAATTTCTTGGCTGATCGCATTTCCTGTGCTGCTCTTGGTGTTACCTATCGTGCGTAAAATGACAATGCTCTTGGTTCGACCAGCTTAAATTTAGACCATAAAAAACGTAGATCTTGGGTCTACGTTTTTTTGAACATCTTCTGCTTAGAAATTAATCGACAACTGCACCGATAAATACGCCACAAGACTTGATAAAAACAGCATCGGAATATATCGATAGGCTTTAAATACAAGCTGCTCATATTTAGAAATCAGCTCATGGTTATCCCAAACACTGGTTTTTAGGGCACTTAAAAAGCACAATACAAACCATGCACTCAACATACTCAGTGCAAAAAATCCGATTATGATTTGACTACTTCCTTCCGAAGCTTGCCACAATGTTAAAGCCCCTTCACTAAAAGGTAATAAACTTAAAATGAGCAATACAGATTTAAGCATTGCCCAATGAAACTGATTCAGTTCATCCAACATAAAGAATGCTTTCATCTGATTTCTCCACATCTTATTTTTCAATGGCTTGAATTTATTATGCAAAGCTTTGATCTAAAGAAATAGTCTATTTTTCTGCATAATCTATTTTTCTTGTAACTATTAAATATGGGAATAATTCTTATTATAACTCTCACATATTCAATATTTTATTTATTTTATATTTTTCAAAATTTTAGTTTATTATTTCTAATTAAGAAACATTATCACTTCACTCTAGATTTATTTAATTCAAAAGTGAAGTGATATTTTATTCAAGCATTATGGCTGATAATAAATATCCGCATCATTGCCTTCGCCACCTTCTTTACCATCCGCGCCAAACGAATATAAATCAAATGCACGACCTTCACGACCTGGGATTACATACTGTAAATCATTTTCCCAACTGTCTTTTGGATAGCCGCCTTTGACATAACCACCCGGTAACCAGTTCTTTGCAGAAGCAGGTTGATTCACCAACGCATCTAGACCACCATCTTGCATTGATGGGTAACGACCATTGTCTAGCTTATATTGATCCAAAGCACCCGCAACACCTTTTAAAGTAATACTGGTGGTATCGACTTTGGCCTTTTCACCACGACCCATCACGTTCGGAACGATCAGTGCAGCCAGAACACCTAAAATTACAATAACAACCATCACTTCAATGAGTGTAAATCCTGAGGCACGATTCATTCGAGCAACGCTCGGTGGGGTCGCAAGACGAGAAGCTATGCTTCGAGTGGCAGGATTCAAGCTAAGTCCAACATTTTGTTTATCCATTGAATTATTCATATTCATCTCTTACATGTCACTCATTAGATCATATTGTTCATATTAATAATTGGCAACATTACTGCAATCACAATCACCAAGACAATTGCTGCCATAAAAATCAGCATCAAGGGTTCGAGTAACGCCAGTAATGTGGAAATAAAGGTGGTGACCTCACGATCTTGCATGGTCGATGCCCGATCTAACATCCGGTCCAGTTCACCAGACGCTTCACCACTTCGAATCATTTGTACCATCATTGGTGGGAAATAACCGCAACGCTCCAACTGTGTTGCCAAATTACCACCTTCTGTTACACGCTCCATCGCCACTTCAATCGCATCACGAATTACCCAGTTATTACTGACTTCCGCCCCAATGCGTAAGGCTTCAACCAAAGGCACACCTGAACGGGTCAGAATCGATAAGGTACTGGCAAAACGTGCCGCATTTATACCACGCGAAAGTTTACCAAATAGTGGCAATCTGAGTGTTAATCGGTCAAATGCATAATGTCCCGCATTGGTTCTTAAAAAACGGGTAAATACAATAATGGCAATTAATGCAAGGATTAACATGCCAATCCAAGTATGCCGAATAAAGGCACTGGCTTTCATCAAGGCAACCGTGATCCAAGGCAAGGCTTCTTTACTTTGTTCAAAGGTTTTGACAATTTCAGGCACGACATAGGTCATCAAGCCCATCACAATCCCGAAAGACATCAACATCAGTACAATCGGATAGATCATCGCGCCCTGCACTTTCTTCTGCATAGCAAAACGGTTCTCGGTGTAGTCGGACAGTTGATCTAGAATCAGATCAAGATGGCCTGAGCGCTCGCCTGCTGCTACTGTTGCAATATACAGTTCAGGAAATCGCCCCGATTGCTGCATACTTTTTGCCAGTGAATGCCCCTCCAAAACCTTGGACCGTACCGCGATTAATAAGTTTTGGACATGTGATTTTTCACTTTGTTTACTCACTGCACGCAGTGCTTCTTCAAGTGGAATTCCCGCAGCGACCAAAACTGAAAGCTGACGGGTCATCAAAGCCAGATCATAGGCACTAAAGCTTTTTTTAAACCATGAACGCTGTTGTTGTTTGTCTTTTTGCTCAACCGCATCGACCGCAATGGGTGTCCATGCTTTATCGCGTAACTGTTGACGAATTTGGCGTGCAGAATCCCCTTCCAGCACACCTTTATGTTGCTTTCCAGAGGCATCAAGCGCAGTAAATTGATAAGCAGGCATGGTTCTGTTCTAATTGTCCCAAAATAGTTGTTGTTACCGTTGCATCCGTGTTTGAAGTGAAACCTGAGCGTTTCGCAAGAAATTCATCGACATAACACTTCGCACTTTAGCATAATTCCATGACATGCAGTCATGCCATTTTACCCATGAATGAAGCCTATATGCCTAGCCAAAATTCTAACGCTATTCTTTACCGTATTCTAGTCGCGATACCCGTCTATGTGTATGACACCTTTGATTATACAGTCAGTGCTGAGCAATATGCACAGGCACAAATCGGTGCACGCGTTGCCATTTCTTTTGGGCGGCAAAATCTCGTGGGAATCATTACTGAAAAAGTAGATCCTAACGAAGTATTTACAGGACAATTCAAACTTAAGGCCATCACAGAATTACTCGATCAGGAAACGATTCTAGACCAACAAGTTTTAACTTTGTTGACATGGTCAGCACAATATTACCAATTCCCGATTGGTGAAGTGATGCAAAGCGCTCTACCTACCTTATTAAGACAAGGGCGTGCCTTGGATATTCTGTTTCATTTATGGAAGATCATTCCCCATGATGATCCCAATACCTTATTAAAACGTTCACAAAAACAATATGATGCTTATCAGGTTCTCAAACTGCATCCCAATGGCACCACTGAAAATGTGCTCAATCTAAGTGGTGTAGAAACCTCAACCCTAAAAGCCTTGGAGAAAAAGGGCTTGGTTGAATGCTGCCTTGAACCGCATGATTTTACCCCAACGCCCGTACAACTGGCGCAAGTACCATTAACCCCCAATGACGATCAGAAAAAAGCGATTCAACAGATCCTCAAAGCACAGCATCACTATCAGGGATTTTTACTCGATGGTTTGACTGGCAGCGGTAAAACTGAAGTCTATCTGCACGTCATGCATGAGGTATTAAAACAAGGCAAACAAGTGCTGGTACTGGTGCCTGAGATTGGCTTAACCCCGCAAACCGTAGCGCGTTTTAAATCACGTTTTCATTGTGATGTGGCCTTACTGCACTCAGGCTTAAATGACTCGAAACGCTTACAGGCATGGCAACATGCGCAAACCGGTAAAGCGTCGATTATTATTGGTACACGTTCCACAATTTATACCCCACTGCCGCAGCTGGGTTTAATCATCTTGGATGAGGAACATGACCTCTCCTTTAAGCAACAAGAAGGTTTTCGTTACCATACCCGTGATGTGGCCTTGTATCGAGGTCATTTGCAGAACTGTCCTGTCATCCTTGGCTCTGCAACACCGAGTATCGACAGTTATCATTTAGTGGAGTCTGGCAAGTTACATTTACTTGAACTCAATCAACGTGCAGGCGTGGCGGTACTGCCGAAAATGTATGTGGTGGATTTAAAAGTCGCAAAAAAGAAGCACGGTCTGAGTCAAACCCTGATCGAACAGATCAAACATACTTTAGAGCGCAAAGAACAAGTGCTGATCTTTTTAAATCGACGCGGTTATGCGCCGATCCTGATGTGTGAAAGCTGTGGTTGGCAAGCCAACTGCCCACATTGTGATGCGCATTTTACTTTGCATTCACAGCCCTACCATTATTTGCATTGCCATCATTGCGGCACCATCAATCGCTTGCCTGATCATTGTCCTGCCTGCCAAAAACAAAGCTTAAAAACCATTGGTGCAGGCACGGCAAAGCTTGAAGAACACTTACAAGAACTCTTCCCTCACAATGAAGTCATTCGAGTCGATCGTGACAGTACCAGTCGAGTCGGCAGTTGGCAAAAGATCTATGATCGGATTCAGCAAAATAAGCCCAGTATTTTATTGGGTACACAAATGCTGGCCAAAGGCCATCATTTCCCGCATGTAACGCTCGTTGCGATTTTAGATATTGATGCTGGGTTACTCAGTGTCGACCCACGTGCACCTGAGCGAACCGCGCAGTTGATTGTACAGGTCGCCGGCCGTTCTGGTCGTGGCGAGCATAAAGGCAGTGTCTATTTACAAAGCCTGCGTCCAGATCACCCGATGTTGACCACCCTAATTGAGCATGATTATCGTACCGTTGCCAAACAAATGCTGGCTGATCGCAAAGTTGCCCAGCTGCCACCCTATCGTTATGCAGTATTGGTGAGGGTTGAATCTAAAGATCGTGACTATAGCCAACAGTTTTTAGCGGATATTGCCCAGCAATTGAGAGCGATGGCGGGTGATACCGTGGATATTTGGGGCCCCATTCCCGCACCGATGGAACGCAAGGCAGGACGTTATCGTGCGCATATGGTGATTTTGTCGACTGATCGCGCCAAACTGCATTTTTATTTACGTCAATGGTGGCAACAAGTGGTACATTTACCGCGTCAGCACCTACTGAGACTCTCAATTGATGTTGATCCACAAGAGTTTAGTTAAAAGCTAAACGTCCGCTGATTCAAATGACCAAGGACGTTTCCAGCTATCATCTTTGCAGATCATATTTTTACAGACACCTCATTTGAGTTAGTCTAGACAAAATAGAAAAATTGAGGCATTCAATGTCTTTCCTACTACCGATTATTTTTTTACTGGCTGCGACTTTAATTTTTGTTCCATTGACAAAACGTTATGCCTCGACCACTGTTTTGGGTTATCTGATTGCAGGGCTTTTGCTTGGTTCCAGTGTTTCTGGTTTGATTGAAGACCCTCAACTGATCAAGCAACTACTGCATTTTGGTACAATTGCGGTGATGTTCTTTATCGGGTTTGCTTTTCGCCCGCTACAACTCTGGGCAGAACGCAGAGGCATCTTAAAAAACAGTGGCTTACAATACTTCATCACCACCATCTTTCTGGTTGGAGCATGTTTGTTACTGTTTCATCAAGTACTGCTCAGTCTGATTATCGGATCTGCTTTAGCACTCTCTGCGGTGATCCTCCCACAACAATTGCTACAACAAAAACAACAGCTCAATCATAAATTAGGGCAAGCAACACTTGCGACTTTACAATTTCAGGCGTTTATTGCCGTCATTCTGATTGCACTCTTTCCCTTATTGGAAGACACGGCCTCGACACGTCACGGTATTGCTTACTTTGCTGCAATCATTGCCACCATTTCTGGTTTGTTCCTCGCCAGCCGTTATTTAGTTCGACCTGCATTTCGTTTTTTAGCCCGTAAACACAGTATTCACCTCATCCCTGTTCTCAGCTTATTGGTGCTGCTTGCTGTGATGCTCATCATGGCTATTCTCAATATTCATGTATTGATTGCTGCATTTTTAGCAGGATTGCTCCTCGCAGAAACCGAATTTAAAACTGAAGTTGAGCGCATTCTCGAACCCTTTAAAGATGCAGCGACAGGCTTATTTTTTCTGGCGATTGGCTTAGGCCTTTCATTGACCCCCTTAACTCAAACACCACTGCTGATCTTCGCTTCAATTTTTGGCTTGATTTTGATCAAGTCCGCTGTGATTGGCGCGATCTGCTATTACCAACAACGCCATGCCAAACTCAGCACCCTGTTTGCAATCATTTTGGCGCAAAGTGGTGAGTTCAGTTTTATTCTGCTCAAGCTGGCAGAAAGTGAAAATTTACTTAGCACGGCGTTATTAGAATCGACCTTCCTGATTATATTGGGCTCGATGCTGCTCACCCCGCTGCTCTATACACTGTTTGATCGAAAAATCTTGCCTATGCTACAAAAGAGTAAAATCGCGGTGGTTGATGCCGATGTTCCACAACATCCAATTCTCATTGTTGGATTTGGACGTTTTGGACAAGTCATCGCACGTGCTTTACATGCGCAAGGCAAACCCTTTAGTGTGATCGATAGCAACCAACCTGATGCTGATTTTATTGAACAATACGGACATCGTTTTATTGATGCTGATGTTACTCAAGTCGAAAACCTGCGTGCTGCAGGCATCGAATATTGCAAGTTATTGATTGTTGCGATTGATGATGTTGAAGATAGTATGAATCTGGCGCGACACCTACGTTTAAACTACCCAGATTTAATGCTTTTCGTCCGCGCTCGTGACCGTCATCATGCCCATTTACTGCATGGCTTGGGCATCTCACAGATTTGGCGTGAAACTTATGCCTCATCGTTAAATATGGCACAGCAAGCCTTGATTGAAATGGGGCTTTCTAGCGATGAAGCAGAAATGCAGATGGCGCAATTCAAACAGGAAGATCAACGATTGCTAACTCAGCAACATTGGGCTCATGATCAGCAAGAGATACTCGAAAGTTATCCTAACGCCATGGCAGAACTTGAGTATTTATTTGCAAATACAAAAACTTTGCCTGTCGATCGTGTGAGCAATGATCAAAACACACAAAGTGATGCAAATTCACCCAATGAAACATCTTGAGTTTTAGCAAACTGACACCATTATTGACTGCATACATGCACCTTTTTATAAAGCCCAAAGTGCTTTTCAAAGCAGTTGATTGCTTTGTTTCCCCTTCAGGGGTACTGGAGAAAAATATGTCTGATTTACGCCAACGCTTTTTTATCGAAGACTGTCCTGTTCGCGGTGAAGTGGTGCATTTGGAAGAAGCGCTTCAAACCATTTTGGCGCAACGTGAATATATGCCTGCGGTACAAAGCCTCTTGGGTGAAATGCTCAGTGCAACGGCCTTGCTTGCTAGCACCTTAAAGATTCATGGTCGTATTAGCTTACAAATTCAGGCCTCAGGCACATTCAAATGGGCGATGGCCGAATGCAACCATTTAGGCGAAGTACGTGCCTTGGCAGATTATGAAGAAGATCCTCGTTTTGTCGAAGGCAAAGACAGCCGTACTGTGCTTGCTGCACTTAGCAATCCAGTATTGTTCATCAATATTGAACCTGAACACGGCGAACGCTATCAAGGGATCGTACCACTTGATCAACCCACTTTGGCAGGTTGCTTGACCCAATACTACGATTTGTCTGCACAGATTCCGACGCATATTGTATTGGCAACCAATCAGCAACGTTCAGGTGGTTTATTGATTCAGCTCCTTCCTCGTAACGATGAAGAAGAGCAAAAACTGGTGGACGAAGATTTGTGGCCGCGTTTAACCATGTTGACTGAAACCTTAAAACCGGAAGAACTGACAGATCTTTCAGCCAATGAAATCCTCTATCGTTTGTATAACGAAGAAGAAGTACGTTTGCCTGAAGTTGAGCAATTAAAGTTTGGTTGTACCTGTTCTAAGGAGCGCTGTGCCAATGCCCTGATTCAGATTGGTGTAGATGCAGTGCATGAAACTTTAGAAGCGCAAAACCCCATCCAGATGGATTGCCAGTTCTGTAATACGCGATATGAGTTTAGTGCAGAAGAAGCTTTAGGTTTGTTCGGTGAACATTTAAGTTAATTAACCAAATGTTAAAAAATAAAAAGAGACGGGCTTCCGTCTTTTTTTATTTTGTATTAAGGTCTATCCGATAAAACAATGTGCAAATCTTCCAATAACATAGACCTTAACTTGCCTTATGAATTACTTCGAATATTTACTGTTTATCATCAGTGTGGTTGTGCTGATTGCCACCCCTGGCCCTGTGATGATTCTAGTCGCCAGTGCTGGCCTTAAAGGTGGCTATAAAAAAGCATTGGAGACGATTTTTGGCACTAACTTCGCTTCTTTAATCCTGATTTTTATTTCCGTACTCATTCTCAAAGGTTTTCTTAGCATTGATGAGAATTACCTCAAAGCTATTCGGGTATTGGGCTGCCTGTATATCGCTTATCTGGGCTATAGCATTATTAAAGAAGTGCTTCAGGCACCACATCCAACCGCCAGCCAAACCGTATCTGCACAAAGTGGCGGCTTTAAAAAAGGCTTTTTGGTGGGGATTTCCAATCCGAAAGACATCATTTTCTTCTCGGCTTTTTTCCCGCAGTTTATTCACATCTCACCGAATATCAATTTCAGTTTAAGCCTACTGACAATGACCTGGATTATTTTGGATTTTCTCACATTGTCTTTGGTGTATCTGTTCTTCCGCAGTCTGTCTCAAAGCAGTATCTATCCTAAGATTCTTGGTCTATGTGGTGTTTTATTGGTCTTGATTGCGCTCTATGGACTCGTGGATACCTTTATCTAAAATCGACCTCAAGTCCACATTAAAAGCCATAGCGGTGTACATTTTTAGCCAAACAGAACAAGTCTTATACAATCGAATCCATTGAAATCTCTTGGATTCGTTTCATAATGAAACAAACACATTATTATCTTTATTAAAATCATGGCAAAAAATTATTATGAAGAGCTCGGTGTTTCAAGAGACGCCTCAGCAGATGAAATCAAAAAAGCCTATCGAAAATTGGCGCGTAAATACCATCCTGACATTAGTAAAGAAGCCGATGCTGAAGCCAAAATGCAGGCCATCAATGTCGCCTATGACACTTTGAGTGACAGTACTAAAAAAGCCGAATATGATCAAATACTGGATCATCCACAAGGCTTCTCTAATTTCGGGCAAGGCAATCAAAGTGGCTTTGATGGCTCACAGTTTTATCGTCAAAGCTCAGGGGATGGTGCTGACTTTAGTGGCTTTGAAGACTTATTTGGCCGTTTTGGTTCAGGTTTTGGCGGCGGGCAGCAACGTTCACAACGCCAGCAACGCAGCTATCGTGGTGAAGACCAGCACGCCAGTATTCAGATCGATGTAGATATTGCCTATCATGGTGCTACTCAACAGATCACCTTGCAAATCCCGACCTACAATGTGTATGGTGAACCTGAAGTGCAACGGAAAACCCTAGAGGTTAAGATTCCAAAAGGCATGAAGGAAGGCCAACAAATCCGCCTCAATGGTCAAGGTCAAAGTGGTGTTAACGGCGGAGAAAATGGTGATCTTTATATTGAAATCCAATACAAAGACACGGATCGAATTCGTGTCGAAGGTGCCGATGTATACCAAACCATTGATGTCAGCCCTTGGGAAGCAGGTTTGGGCCAAAGTATTGAGCTGAATACCCCTGCTGGACAGCTCAAAGTCAACTTACCGAAAAATGCCAAGAATGGGCAACAGTTACGCTTAAAAGACAAAGGCATTCCAAACAAAACAGCAGGACATTTATATCTGATCATTAATATTGTTTTACCGCCAGCACACAGTGAGCAAGAGCAACAGGCCTACCAACAATTTGCCGATGCCTTTACTGCTTTTAAACCGCGTGCCTCATAAGGAGTAAGATCATGACAACTATTCAATACAAAGAAATTCAATATGACGGTCACTGCCAAGTTGAAATCATTGATGAACAATTGGCACTTGATCTTGAGCACTTTGCAGAGGCATGTGGGCAAAGTACCGACTGGGTGTTAAAACTGATTGATTATGACATTTTGCAAATCACGGTTGATCCGCAAAGCTATCAGTTTATTGGTGAAGATGTGAGTCGGGCCAGACGTGCTTACCGTTTACAACGTGACTTCGATGCAAGCTTATCAGCCGTAGCGGTGATGTTGGATTTAATCGATGAAGTGCAACAGCTGCGTAAACAGCTCAAACATTTTCATTAAACCATCCTTTGCATGACCAAGCCCAAACTATTTCAGCTTGGTCATTTTCTCCACTTCTTTCAGCGTTTGCTTAATCGGTTCATAGTCCAAAAACCACAACAGATTAAAATTACGCTGCCGATGCTGCTGCGCCAGTAAATCAATCACGCTACGCTCACCACGTCCCACCAAATGTTGACGATAAAAATAATACAGCAAGAATATGGTACTCATCAGCATCACCCCGAGCATGATCCAAAAGCCAACAGGTGATTTCAGCCCTGGAATAAACTCAAAGTTCATCCCATATACCCCTGTCAGCAAAGTCAGCGGTGCGAAGATGGCGGTAATAATCGCCAAGATGCGCATGTTTTCATTGGTTTGATTGGCAATGGCGGAGAAGTGTAAATCGATGGCCGATTGAATCGCATTTCTTAAACGCAGCGTATGTTTTTGTACCCGTTCCACATGACTCATCAAATCGTTCAAACGCACCAACAGAATATCTTGCGCTTTATGCTTATGTTCACCGACCACATGGTGATAGTTATCAACCAACTCATCTCTAAACTCCTGCAAGGTTTCGATCTGCTCCTCACAGAGATTTTCGATTTGCTGAAAGGCCATATCCTCATGGAACAATTGATGCCACTGCTTAAAACGACGATTGCCCTGTAACAGTTGCTGTTGCCAATATTCAACCCGACGCGTTAACGGCGTGCGTAAGTTTAGATAACCATCAATCATGCTATTCAGCAAGCGTAGGCATAAATCCGCGGGGGTACTGGCTAACTTACGCGGTTTATTCTGCTCGGCAATTGGTCGCCCCATAATGGTCTGAATGCGTTGAATATAGCTCTCTACCGCCTGATTGCCTTGCTCTCTCACACTGACCAAAACGGTGGGTGTTAAGATAAAACTCATCGGTGTGGTCGCTAAACCAAAAACACTTTCATGCGATTCTGAAAGGCCTTCACTTTCTAAAATCTGGTCATCTGGACTGATCAGTTTACGGAATACCAATAGGTCATATTCCTCCACTGTATCAAACGCACACGGATGCTCGATATTGAGTAAATCGCGCAGATGGAATTCATTCAGCACCAGCCCTGTCTGTGCATAAATATTCTTCTGCCAAGACTCGGTATGATTCACTAAATCTTGTCTAAGACTATCCACCCATAAAAATTCGAGCGTATGCTCTGCTTGTTGTTCCGCACTGATAAAAATCGTGTTTTCACTGTTATGGCGATAAAAATAATAAAGCTGCATAGGATAATAGCAATTAAAAGGGCTAGAGAAATGCTGCCACGAAGCCAGATAAAAAGCTACGGCTATTATAGAGACAGAAACCACATCCAATAAAAAAGCCTCACATGTACAACATGGAGGCTTTTCTAATATCTGAAAAATTACACTTCTTTTTTATCCACCACGCCGTATTTTAAGGCTTGGTCGAGTTGTTCTTTATCCAGTGCATTATCCCACTTTGCAACCACAATGGTTGCACAAGCATTGCCGACTAAATTGGTCAATGCACGGCATTCTGACATAAAACGGTCAATACCAAGAATCAATGCCATACCCGCCACTGGAATTGCAGGAACAACTGACAGTGTTGCAGCCAAGGTAATAAAGCCCGCACCTGTGATGCCTGCTGCACCTTTAGAGCTCAGCATCGCGACCAATAGAATCGTGATTTGTTGTGTAAGGGTTAATTCAATATTACAGGCCTGTGCAATAAACAGTGCCGCCAAAGTCATGTAAATGTTGGTACCATCCAAGTTAAATGAATAACCTGTTGGAATCACCAAGCCCACCACCGACTTTTCGCAGCCTGCTTTTTCCATCTTCGCCATCAATGATGGTAGTGCTGCTTCGGATGAGCTTGTTCCGAGCACCAACCAAAGTTCGTCTTTAATATAACGAATCAAATCAATAATCGAGAAGCCGTTATAGCGTGCGACTGCACCCAAAATAATAATCACGAACAGTAAAGCGGTAATATAGAAGGTCGCAATCAATAACATCAAGTTACCGATTGAACTGATCCCATAAGCACCAATGGTAAAGGCCATGGCACCGAATGCACCAATCGGCGCAAACTTCATCAACATACCGACTAAGGTAAATACTGGCGTGGTGAGCTGCTGTAAGAAATCAGTGACTGGACGACCTAAATCACCTGATTTTGCCAAAGCCAAACCAAACAACACCGCGACAAAGAGGACTTGAAGAATTTGACCTGATACGAACGGACTGACCAAGGTATCTGGAATGATATTCATCAAGAAACCGGTAATGGTCGACTCATGCGCTTTGGCTGCATATTCATCAACTTTGGTGCTGTGCAAGCTGCTTGGATCAATATTCAAACCGTGACCTGGCTCAATCACATTTCCGACAATCAAACCCACGATCAAAGCTAAAGTGGAGAAGGTCAAGAAATAGATCATGGCCTTCGCGGTCACCCGACCTACGCTGCCGAGATTTTTCATGCCCGCGATCCCCGTCACAACGGTCAGGAAAATCACAGGAGCAATAATCATTTTAACTAATTTAATGAAGGCTTCGCCGAGTGGCTTCAAGCTTTCACCCAATTCTGGGAAGAAATGACCTAATAATATCCCCGCAACAATCGCGAAGATCACTTGCACATAGAGAATCTGATAAAACTTTGGTTTCTTGGGAGGCTGTTGGTCATCTTGACCTGTGGCGACATGATCGACAAGCATGTGCGATATTCCTTCATATTGAGATGAACAAATAGACTTCCGACTGTCTATCTAAAACCACATAAACGCAGGCAGGCACGGAAATTTGGGGAATTCTACGTTAATTGTGAGGTATACAATTAAAGTATTAGACTAATGTCTAATATCAAGAAATTTTATGTTTATAGTTTCAGTTTTTTATGTTCTTAACAATCATTCACTTAATAAAAAAGCGCATTGTTAAAACAATGCGCTTTTTTTAAGCAAAATGCTTGCTAGCATTAAGCTTGTTCAATGTCTTTCATTGTCAACTTGATACGACCACGGTTGTCGACATCTGCAACTTGTACTTTAACGTCCTGACCTTCTTTTAATACGTCAGTCACATTCGCAATACGCTCATTCGAGATTTGTGAAATGTGAAGCAAACCGTCAGTACCTGGCATGATATTGACGAATGCACCAAATTCAACGATACGAATCACTTTACCCGCATAGATTGTACCTGGCTCAACTTCTGCAGTAAGCGCTTGGATTTTCGCAATCGCAGCTTTCGCAGCCGCTTTAGTTTCACCAAACACGCGTACCGTACCGTTATCTTCGATATCAATCGCCGCTTTAGTTTCTTCAGTAATCGCACGGATGGTCGCACCACCTTTACCAATCACGTCACGGATCTTGTCAGGGTTGATGTTGATCACTTCGAAGGTCGGCGCATGTGCATTGATTTCTGAACGTGCACGTGAAATGACTTTGTTCATTTCATTCAAGATGTGCATACGACCAGCAAATGCTTGGTTTAATGCAACTTCCATGATCTCTTCAGTGATCCCTTCGATCTTGATGTCCATTTGAAGTGCAGTAATACCATTGGCAGAACCTGCAACTTTAAAGTCCATATCGCCCAAGTGATCTTCATCACCCAAGATGTCAGAAAGCACTGCGAAACGCTCGCCTTCTTTAACCAAGCCCATTGCGATACCCGCAACTGGTGCTTTCAATGGTACACCAGCATCCATCAGTGACAATGAAGCGCCACATACAGAAGCCATAGAAGACGAACCATTAGATTCAGTAATATCAGATACGATACGAATCACGTACGGGAAGCGGTCAGCTGCAGGAAGAACCGCTTGAACACCACGACGAGCCAAACGACCATGACCAATTTCACGACGCTTAGGACCAGATTCACGACCCGTTTCACCAACAGAGTAAGCTGGGAAGTTATAGTGCAACATGAAGTTGTCAGTTTTTGTACCCGCTAAGGTATCAACCATTAGCGCATCACGCGTATTACCCAAAGTCGTTGTAACCAAGGCCTGAGTTTCACCACGTGTGAATAATGCAGAACCGTGTGCACGCTCTAATACGCCAACTTGTACGTCGATACCACGTACAGTTTTAGTATCACGACCATCAATACGTGGCTTACCTGACAAGATGTTGTCACGTACAGTACGGTATTTAAGGTCTTCAAATAATTCGTTCACTTCATCCGCAATACCGGTTTCGTCATTTTCAGGAACGAACTGAGCAACCGCTTCTGCATAAAGTGCATCAAGCGCCGCATAGCGGTCTTGTTTAACTGCAATAGTATATGCTTCAGAAATTTTCGCTTCGAAAGCGGCTTTTAATTGCTCAAGCAATGCTTCGTTTTTGCTTGGTGCAACCCAAGTCGATTCAACCGCACCCGCAGCTGCAGCAAATTCTTTGATCGCTTGAATTGCAATTTGCATTTCGTCATGACCGAACAGCACTGCACCCAACATTTGATCTTCTGACAGCTCTTTCGCTTCAGATTCAACCATAAGTACAGCTGACTCTGTACCTGCAACCACAAGGTCAAGATCAGATTGAGCAAGTTGTTCAAAGTTCGGGTTAAGAACGTATTCACCGTTGATTAAACCAACACGTGCGCCACCGATTGGACCACGGAATGGTGTACCCGCAATTGACAATGCCGCTGAAGTACCCAACATTGCAGCAATATCGGCATCCATCGTCTTATCCGAAGAAACAACTGTTGCTGTCACTTGGATTTCGTTGAAATAACCTTCTGGGAACAATGGACGGATTGGACGGTCAATCAGACGTGAAATCAACGTTTCAGCTTCAGACGCACGGCCTTCGCGCTTGCCGTAACCACCAGGGATACGACCAGCTGCATATTGTTTTTCTTGATAGTTAACAGTTAACGGGAAGAAATCTTGACCCGCTTTTGCTTTCGGCTGAGCCACAACAGCAACAAGAACAGTCACACCACCCATGGTAACTAAAACTGTATTTGCTTGACGTGCAACACGACCCGTTTCTAAAACAACTTGGTGTTGACCAAATTGAAATTCTTTACGAACGATATTAAACATTGACATGTATTATATTTTCCTAGTTTTATTCTAGTGAGACCCCTAAGGTTTGGCATTCAGACTACCACTGTTGTGTAGATAAATGACAAAGCTTAGAAGCCATCGCACTAGATCAAAATTTTTAAATAAATTTAAACACAAAGAAGGAGCGAACAAGCGCCCCTTCTAAAGTCATCTAAGATAAATTAGATGAAACTCTCTTTTCAGCGATAAAGCATTGCAACATGCGAAATAGCGAAAACAAAGTAAAAATCGAATTAACGACGTAAACCTAATGCGCCGATCAAAGCAACATAACGACCGTGATCTTTACCGTTTAAGTAGTCAAGTAATTTACGACGTTGGTTAACCATACGGATCAAACCACGACGGCTGTGATGGTCGTGTTTGTGTTCTTTAAAGTGACCTTGCAAATCATTGATTTGAGCAGTCAATAAAGCAACTTGTACTTCAGGTGAACCAGTGTCGTTTTCAGCACGAGCAAATTTAGCGATGATCTCTGCGCGATCAGTGTTAGTTAAAGCCATTCGATTTCTCCGAGATGCTTACAAAAATAAAATGATAATGATCAGTTGAAACCAACCGACTGCCGTGCATCACTACAGCAAGGCGCTTATTTTAAGTGATCTATCGCTATATTGCAAAATTGTTTTATATCCGCTGGCAATTCGGCAGCTGACAGCGCTGTACAAAATAGGCACACTAGCCTGATTCTGTTTTCAATTTATGACAGAGAAGAAAGAAAACGAAAATATTGCGAGGGAATCGTGAAAATTTTATCAACCAATACCTGTTATGTGCCGCATGACCTAAATCAAGTGATTCGCAGCAAAGATGAAGTCTCAGCTGAATTAGGCGGCATGACCGAAAGACAGATTCAAAAGATATGGAACAGTGTTGAAAGTCTATATAAAACGGGGAATTATCCACTTATTAGCTTATGCCTACGTCGACAGGGGCAGATTCTTCTCAACCGCAGTATTGGCTATGCACAAGGTAACTCTCCAGATGGCTTAGCCACCGATGCCAAGATTGGGACACCAGATACCCCAGTTTGCCTGTTCTCTGCCTCTAAAATGGTCACAGCAATGTTGATCCACATGCTGGATGAACGAGGTGATTTAAATCTACTTGATCCGATTAGCTATTACATTCCTGAGTTTGGGGTCAATGGCAAACGTCGGGCGACCATTTTTCATTTGCTCTCCCATCGTGGTGGTATTCCTCGTATCGACACTGAGGTGACGCCAGAGCTTTTATTTAATCAAGATGAGATATTAAAACTACTCTGTGCGGCCAAACCAGTTTCACCTTCAGGCACGCATCTTGCCTACCATGCCGTGACCGCAGGTTATATTTTGGGTGAAATCGTACAACGGGTGACAGGGCAAAGTGTACGTGAGTTTTTGGCTGAAAATATTGAAAAACCAATGGGCTTGGATTATTTCAATTATGGATTAAAACCTGAATATCGTGCCGATGTTGCCTTGAACTATGCGACGGGGATTCATCCAAGTTTAGGCACAGATCATTATCTCAATCATGTTCTCGGTGGTGGTCTACAACTTGCAGTCGATGTCACCAATGACAGCCGCTTCATGGATACCATTTGCCCTGCGGGCAACATCTATACCAGTGCTGAGCAGGCAGGACGTTTTTTTGAAATGCTATTAAGTGGCGGAGAATATCAGGGCAAACAAATTATGAGTCCTCAAACGGTATTCCGTTCCACCCTGCCAACCTCTGGTGTTAGCCTAGACCGGACCTTACTGGCACCGATGCGTTATGCACTGGGCCCAATGCTCGGCAGTAATCCCGTAGGATTATTTGGTCCAATGACCGGACAGGCCTTTGGACATATCGGTTTTTCTAATATTCTGTGCTGGGCTGATCCAGAGCGGGATATTAGTGTATCACTCCTGACTACCGGGAAATCCGTGGTGGGGACTCACTTACCGGCACTGGCAAAAACGCTGTACCAGATCTCTAAAAATTGTCCCCAAATAGCAAAAAATCAACGTCGTTCCCTGTTTGCAACAGATCGTACTGAAGCTGATCTGGTTTAAGGATTAGCCACTAGAATGCCGCGCACAAAAAAGCCCAAGTTAGACTTGGGCTTTTGCGCTTAGATTTATCATTGTTCTTTTTTGTTGTTTTTTATTCTTTTTTCTTACACCATTCAAACCCTCTGAATGATCATCACACATCCTTTTCTTTATTATTTTTTACACATATTGGCTTTCTCTATACCGACTATTCTGTCAGAATCAATTGTGGAGAAAAATAGCATTTCTCTTATCTCTGTGTAAGAAAAAACGTACAAGTCTGTATAACATTTAACTTAATAATAACAAAAAATTGTCAGACAAGAAGATTTCTATTTCTTCCTTTTATTTGAAGATTGCAATGAAGTAAAACCAATATAGATTTATTAAAGCGTGAATTTTCACCTATTCTCTAAAACTCGAAATATGATATGGATTATATTGATTTCATAGTAAATTTTGAGATAAAAATAAAAAAGCCCTGTAGTCTCTCCCAAAACTACAAGGCTTAGCGGCTGTAAGTTTCCTCTTTTATCACTTACTTCACTGTAAGTTCGCTGTCATACGACGTTATTATTATATTTTTGCGATTTACCTAGCTTTCCGTGCTAGGCTCTTTGTGTGTACATAATCTCAAAAACCTTACGCTTGCTCTAGCGACAATATCTCGAATCCTTGTAAGCTTTTACTTACAAAATGGTGAATTCTGAAGAATAAGTTCACAATCTGTTCAAATTGATCTTTTGCACTAAACCACTGCGTCGAACAGTGCGTATGCTGAGTGCCTGCTGCAAAGCCTTTGAATCAGCCAAAATACTCACCACTTTTTTAGCACGAGTGACTGCGGTATAGATTAGTTCCTGACTCAACAGCTTCTCGGCATGCGCATCTAAAACAATCGCGGTATGGGTAAATTCCGAACCTTGTGATTTATGAATGGTTAAAGCAAAGGCGGTTTGCATACTGCGTGGCAGTCGATGCGCTGCAATCCATTTATTTAAGCTCGGGAAAAAGACTTCAAATTGCTGTGACTGGGTGCGATGTTTAAAACAAATCCCGATATCACCATTAGAAATCCCAAGCTGATAGTCATTATAGGTCATCATTACAGGACGCCCGATATACCAGTCTCCAACAGCGATTTGTTTGAGTTGCTGATTGAGCCAATGCCCGGCATAACGATTCAGTTGCTCAATCCCCAATGGCCCATGCCGAACTGCCGTTAAGATTCGATAATCATCAAAGGCTTGAATCACGCTCTGGATGTGCTCGGCAGGTTCATCTGCCTGTAAATAATGTTTTAAAGCCTCGATATAGGTTTGAAAACCAGCCATTAACTGATGTTGATAAGGTTCAATATCGACCTGCTGTTGCTCGGGTAGATATTCCAGCTGAATCAAGTCTGGCATATCCTTGCTCAGCGAAACCGCTTGCAAAGGTGCGGCCTGAACAATTTCCGCCTCTAGTTTTGATAAGACTAAATCAGGGCTGCTGAGATTTTGCTGTGCCTGGATAAATCGTGCGAATTGTCCAATCTTGGCCTCACCAGAGAAACGGCGGCTGGTCTGTAGCTGAACTCGATTTTCAGTCAATGCCTGTACTTGCTGTAAATCAGCCAAAACCGAGCCGACATCAACCGAAGCCAATTGATTGGCATCACCAAGCAAAATAATTCGACATTGATCTGGGACTGCCTCGAATAACAGGGTTGCCAAATTTAAATCCAGCATTGAGGCCTCATCGACCACAATCACGTCATAAGGCAAAGGCTGTTTGGGATGAAAGCGTGGTATTTGTCGATTGCCCATGCCCAGTAAACGATGTAGCGTCTGCGTGGTTTGATTACGCAACTCATCTGTAATTAAACCTGATTCCAATAATTTTGGATCATTGAATGAGTTCTGTAATGCTTCCTGCATGCGTTGCGCGGCTTTACCTGTCGGTGCCGCCATGGCAATACGAATATCGGGAATGGTTTGGTTGAGGGCTGCAATAATACGTGCCAAGGTATAGGTTTTACCTGTCCCCGGTCCACCGGTAATAATGCTCAGGCCTTGTTGCAGCACCATTTTTAGTGCAGCCTGCTGATGTTCATCACTGAGTAAATCCTGATAAGGTTCAGCATCAACAGCCTGAATCGTTTGTCGCTTTAATCGACAAATCTGCTGGGCGAGGCGTTGCTCTAGATGCCAATATCGGTATAATGCCAAGCCCTGCTGATCATAGACACACGGCGCGACTTGCGTCACTGCAATTTCACTAGAAACTGCTAAATCGGCCAGTGCTTCAAGCTGTATTGGCTCAACCTCAATACAACTGTCGCCTTGTAAACTAGCTTCAACCAGTTGTTGTAGTACCTGTGCAGCGTTAACTGATTGAGTAGATTGAGAAAATGGTGCTTGTGAGAGATAGTCGCTCCACATATTTAACCATGTCATTTGTGCTGACTGATCATCAACTTGTTTGTCCACAGAGTTATCCTCAAACTTACCCACACGCTTGTCCACAAGGTTATAAACAGAGTTATTCACAAGCTAAGCTT
>Ga0209958_1001154_pt1 | contig 23657 bp, 21 predicted proteins | sample ThiBio_inoc_plan_FD_183942 | JGI IMG/M metagenome (GOLD analysis project Ga0209958, IMG submission 183942) | Wastewater bioreactor microbial communities from Cape Town, South Africa - Thiocy_inoc_plan (SPAdes) | ecosystem: Engineered > Bioremediation > Thiocyanate > Unclassified | place: South... | reverse complement strand
TACGGCAGGTTGCTGTGCTACGAATCACCAGACGAGCTAGGTGTTCATTGGTTTTTCCGGCAGTGACTTTAAGTAGGTCTTGCCAATATTCTTCTTCTGGGTAGGCATCAACCAATACATCTTGAGGCGCATCATGCATGCAGCGAAGGTTACGAGTGTGCTGTGAGTTACCACCACGCCATTCTTTAGGTGCTGCTTCTATGACAAGCACAGAAGCGCCACTTTCTTTTGCCGTGAGCGCGGCACACAGTGCGGCATTCCCACCACCAATTACAATCACATCATGCATGGATTTCTCCCTTTCTCAGCTAGGGCTAATGTAGCTTTAAAAGGGACGGAGAAGTGAGAGGCTAAACTTGAATGGGTATTTAGTAAAAATAAAGACTAAAGGCTTAAGTGTTTATGATTTCCGCACCAGGCCAACATTTTTCATTTATTAGGTTGCTCACACAGGCACGAATCACCACTTTCGTGGCTAAGGCGGCAGGCGAGAGCTCTTCTTCAGAGAGACTAATCAAATAGTTAATGCGTTCAATAGCAGGTTCTACAATGCGCAATAAACATAAGTCTTGCCGTGAGTTTAATGAGGCACCCGCAGGCTGAATGGTCGCCATTTCCAGTTGGCTAATGCTTTGCATTAACAAATGCAGTCCATCAATTTCATAGGCCACTTTAAGTTGATGAATTTTCTGTTCGAGCAACAAGCGCAGTCCATGTCGTTGACTTGGTAAAATCAGGGGGAGTTGTTTAAGCTGTGAATGAATAATGGTCTGAGTGTCGATACAGCTTTCAAGCTGGTACCGACTCAGCACTTCTTTAGGTGAGATTAAAAACATCTGCTCTTTGACTAAAGGCTGTATGGCCCACTGCGGGTCGACATCATCACTAAAGATGATGGCGACATCGAGCTGTCTGGCATTGACCAAGGCTTTGAGGTCACCCGATAAGCCTTCAATCAAACGGACTTTAATGTCGGGGTAACGGTTTCGCATCAGTTTTAAAAAGTGTGTCCCCATAACCGCTGCGACACTTGGCGAAAAACCCACGGTGACGTGACCGCTTAAACGCGAAGAGTGTGCAGAATCTACTGCATGGTCCAAGTGTCTCAGTGCCAGTTGCACTTGTTGAAAAAAAGCTAAACCCGCAGGGGTGGGAACCGTACCCAAAGCAGTACGTTGTAACAGGCGAATCGAAAGCTCGCTTTCTAATTTTGAGATTTGCTGGCTTAATGCAGATGTTCCAATATCAAGATTTTTGGCAGCTTTGCCTAAGCTTCCTGTCTCGATCACCGTAATAAAATACTTGAGTTGTTTGAGTTCCACGGCAAATACTACATTGTCCTTTATGGATGAATTCTACACTGCTTTATCGCTATAGATTTTGTTCTATTGAACTGAGTACCCCAAAAAAGCGTAAAGGCAACATCAGCTCAAGACGCTGCCTGTTAGCGCTTTTATTGTTTGACCTGCTCAAGACCCTGTTGTTCAATAATTTGTGTGGCTTGTGGTGACTTCACAAATTGAATAAGTTCTTTTGCGACTTTTTCATGTTCAGAGTTTTTACCAATGCCCGCCGCAAACACAGTGACTTTTTGATAAGGCGCAGGAATTGGGCCGACTAAATCAACTTGACCATATTGGCCAGTAAAAGGTTTGATTTCACTGATTTGCTGGAACCCAATATCAAACTGTCCTTCAGCAATACGTTTGGCAACGCGATCACCGACCACTTTTTCTGCTTTACCAGCAATCACTTTGTACTCGACAGGTGGGAAGCTTGGGAAAACATCTTTTTCAAGATGCGTACCGCTCGCACTTGCTGAATAGCCGATATGCTTAGCATTGAGTAAAACTTTTTCAAATTTTTCAGCAGAGCTAATATCTGGCTTTGGGGCGCCTTTAGGCACAGCCATTCCAATGCTTGAATTGACTAAAGCACGTTGTGAATCTGGGGCGACATACCCCTTTTCTGCGAGCTTATTGAGTTCAGGAGCCGCCAACACCACCACATCAAAACGTTCACCGCGATCGAGTCGATTGGGAATTGCGGTTGGCGACGCACCCATGGATGAACCAGACGAAAGATGTACGGTATGGCCTGTCTGCTTTTCAAATATTGGAATGAGTTTTTCCATAGATGAATAGAAACCACCTGAGCTAATCACTTCGAGGGTATCTGCGTGAGTAAGCGTTGAGCCTAAGCCTGCACCAGCCAGACAAATGGTCATCAAGATAGGGGACGTTTTCATAGTGCCTCACTTTAAGTACAAACAAGAAAAGTACGGAGATTCATGGGCTGCCGTACCGTTCATTAAAATTTCAGGTTAAGTCGTTGTTTTAAGCGCTAACCTTGGCTGGTTCAGCAATTGGATCCGTATTTTTCTGTTGAGAACCACGGCATAAATACAAGCTTGAGACTAAGCTACATACCGCAGCGAGCATCAGCCAGAACGCAGGGGTACTTGCGTTACCTGTGTTTTCGACTAGGAAGGTACAGGCCATTGGGGTCATGCCACCAAAAATCGCGGCTGCAAGGCTGAATGCCAAAGAGAAGCCAACGGTACGAACACGTTTTGGCATCACTTCGGCAAGTGTTGCGACCATGGTGCCGTTGTACATACCAAAGAAGAACGAGAAGTAAGCAAGCGTAATCAGTAGGTTTGAGAAACTGATGTCACTGACCAACCAGCTCAAAACTGGATAAGTGGTCAAGATGGCAAGGGAAGTAATGCCGACGAGAACTGGACGACGACCAATTTTGTCTGAAAGCAAGCCCCCCATAGGTAACCAGAAGAAATTTGATAATCCCACAAATACGGTAGCTAACAGGCTATCTGTTACCGACATTTCTAAAGTACGTTTTGCATAGACCGTGGTGTAAACGGTAATGAAATAGAACGTGGTTGTGGTCATGGCACTCATCATCATACCTGCCAGTACGATGCGCCAGTTGCTCGCAAGCGTGCTGAAAATTTCTTTTGAAGAGGGATGAGTTTTTTGTGCTTTAAAGTCCTCCGTTTCCTCTAAAGTACGGCGGAATAAGAAGATTAGAGGAATAATCAAGCAACCAATCAGGAATGGAATACGCCAACCCCATTCGCCAACCTGAGCGTGAGTTAAGACGGTATTTAGCCAATAACCCAGTAATGCTGCGAATACAACCGCAATTTGTTGGCTACCAGACTGCCAGCTGGTAATAAATCCACGGTTTTTATCGGTTGCGATTTCAGCCAGATAAATTGATACACCGCCTGATTCCACACCTGCCGAGAAACCTTGTAACAGACGCCCAATGACCACCAAAATTGGAGCAATAATACCAATAGTTTCATAACCTGGTACGAAAGTAATCAGAATGGTGCCAATGGCCATCAGACTTAAAGTCACAATAAGACCTTTACGTCGTCCCACTCTATCGACATAAGCGCCCAAGAAAATAGCGCCAAGAGGTCGCATTAGAAAACCCGCAGCAAACACGGTAAATGTCATCATTAAAGAGACATATTCGTTCTCAGAGTGGAAAAACTTTGCTGCAATATAAGTAGCGTAGAAGCCAAAAAGAAAAAAATCATATTGTTCTAAAAAATTGCCACTGGTTACATTTAATATTTTTTTAAAAGTAGCTGTGCGATTATTTGCGACATCCATTAAAGACCTCCTTGGCCTGATAAAATGGAAACGTTCACAATTTTCAATTTTTGGATATAAATTGATCTACCCCATAGACCCTAATATTAAATGGGTGAGAGATGAGATATTGAGCTATCCTTTGTAGAAAATGTGCTGCCATGTTTCCAGTTCAAACTACACGTCAATATTCTGATAAACAGAAATCTACTTATCATTCGAAAAGAAATGTAATCCTAAAAAGGGAAAAGGAGTGAGAGGGCGAAATTAATGAGGTATTTAATAAAATTAATGACCCTTTATAAAATAATCTCTGAACATGGCCAAATTTGATTTTGGATCAACTCTTTGACACACGCTTTGATTGCGGCTTTGGCGGCGAGTGCAGCAGGTGATAATTCTTCTTCAGCAAGGCTGACCAAGTAATTGATTCGTTCTACTTCAGGATCAACCAATTTTAGTAATTTTATCTTGTGCTTATACTCTTGTAGGCAGGCGCTTCCAGGACGAATACTTGCGAGGTCAAGGTGAATAAGACTATCCATAAGCAAATGTAAGCCATCAATTTCATAGACGACATTGAGCTGTCCAATCTTGTGCTCAAGGAATTTTCTTAAACTGTGACGCTGACGTGGCAGTACCAATGGAATGTTACCAATTTGTTGGGAGTGGATGATGCCGTTAGTAATGCATTCAGAAAGGCCATATTTTTCGAATACTTCTTTACGCGCCATTAAATACATTTGCTCACGTACCAACGGTTGTATTGACCATTGTTTATCAACTTCATTGGTAAAAATTATGGCGATATCAAGTTGGCGTGAATTAATCGACTGAATTAAGTTTCCTGAAAGTGTTTCAACAATTTCCAAACGAATGTCTGGATAACGTTCAGACATTAATTTCATCAAAGGTATACCAATCAAAGCAGTAATAGTCGGTGGAAAACCTAAACTAACATGGCCTGAAAGTCGGGCTGAATGAGCAGCGTCCACAGCAAAGTTTATTTGACGCAAAATAAGTTGAGAATGCTTTAGAAATGCAAGGCCAGCAGGAGTAGGCGTGACCCCAAAGGCATTACGCTGTAATAGGCGAATGCTTAATTCCTGTTCGAGCTTACTCATTTGTTGGCTAATTGCAGAAGCACCGACATCAAGTTTCTGAGCTGCTTTTCCTATGCTGCCGGCTTCAACCACAGCCAGAAAATACTTTATTTGCTTGATTTCCATTAGAATGTATTCTTTTCTTCCTATGCCTTAGATGGTGCTATAAAGCAAATTAATCAATACAGTAGATGTTATCAGTGTTGCTCGAAAAATGTTGAAGTGGTGTTGAAAATTTTCTAAATGATATTTTTTTAAACATTAGTGTTTTAGCCAGAAAAATACTTCGTAGAGTCATCATCCGAGTGTTTATTATTCAGTCCAAACTTTACAAGAGAGAATGGACCAGAATGAATAGAACAGAGCCGTATGTTATAGAGATTATTCAACTGACGCCATCTCCACCAAAATTCGTTATATAAATCGGCCACTTTTTAAAGTGGCTTTTTTATTGACAATAATTTGAGTTGATAGTGCTTTATTTTCGTCTTAATAAGAATTATGGATTGTGATTTAAAATCCAAAAGCCTTAGCCTGTTGGAAAAGAATAATAATAATTCCAAGCATGTACATGATTGGGAATAGGAACAATATAAGTAAGATAAATGCTCCTTCGAAACGAAATTTTATTATGTCTAGACGCTTTAATCCTTTAAAAGTTTTTAAAATATCGCTTGTTCTATTATCTTCTTTTTCAGGATGTTTCATCAATCGTATACGGTCAAACTTTTCACTTTGACGCCATAAATAATCTCGATAATCATTGCGTAAAATTGTGGCATTGCTTAAGGCTAAATATATAGACCATAGCAATAGCAAGAAACCGACAATATATAAACTGAAAAACTCATACCCAATTAAATCAGGTTTAGTATCTGCTCGATATAAAAATAGTAAAGCTGTTCCTCCACTGAGAATTTGAAATGCGATATTTCGTGAAAATGATTGCAACTCTTTATTCATTGTATTGTCAAAAAGCATGGCGTACCTATATTTCTAATTGTCTTAGCTAAAGTAACTTACTCGTCTGGCAAAACAAGTTGAGCATATAAGTAGAACGTCAAATAAAGTCGCAATGATGATTGTTTGATAAAATATAACTTAAAAAAAAATGATAAATATGCCAAAGTATCCACATTCTAAAATGATGATTTTGGTTACTTTTTAACATGACTCAAGTACAGCTCCAAGAACTGCAAAAACAACTATGGAATATTGCCAATACTTTGCGCGGCAAAATGGGCGCAGATGAATTTCGTGACTATATTTTGGGGCTTATTTTCTATAAATATTTGTCTGAAAAAGTCTTAAATAGTGCCAATTCCGAGCTTGCCGACGAGGGTATCCGATTTACAGATTTAGATACGAATAATGCAGAACACCAAGAATTTTTAGAAGCCCTTAAGCAAGAAAGCTTGCAAAATATGGGGTACTTTTTAGAGCCGAATCAGTTATTTCATAGCATTGCTGAGCGTGCTGAGAAAGAACAATTTATTTTAGATGATTTAATTCAGACCTTAAAAAGTATTGAACAAAGTACGCAAGATGCTGACTCGGCAGATGACTTTGCCCACTTATTTGAGGATCTCGACTTAACTTCGACCAAATTAGGCAACAATGCCAATGATCGCAATGAATTGATTGCTAAAGTCATCATTCATTTAGATGCGATTGATTTTGATATTTCAAATACAGAATCCGATGTCTTGGGTGATGCCTATGAATACTTGATTGGTGAGTTTGCATCTGGTGCTGGGAAGAAAGCAGGGGAATTCTATACCCCACAAATGGTTTCAACTTTACTTGCACGTATTGTTACTCAAGGTAAGGACCGTTTACGTAGTGTCTATGACCCGACTTGTGGTTCAGGTTCTTTATTGCTACGGGTGAAGCGTGAAGTGGGCAATCATGTCGATATGATTTACGGTCAGGAAATGAATCGTACCACGTATAACTTGGCGCGTATGAACATGATTTTGCATGATGTGCATTTTTCTAAGTTTGATATTCGTCAAGAAGATACCCTCAGAAAGCCGCAGCATTTAGATAAAAAGTTTGATGCAATTGTGGCGAATCCACCATTTTCAGCAAAGTGGTCGGCAGATCCATTGTTTATGAGTGATGAGCGCTTTAAGTCTTACGGTAAGCTTGCACCAAGTTCTAAAGCGGATATGGCTTTTGTACAGCATATGCTGTATCAACTGGATGAGCATGGCACGATGGCTGTTGTGCTGCCACACGGTGTTTTATTCCGTGGTTCGAGTGAGGGCGTTATTCGTCAGTACTTGATTGAACAGCTCAATGTGATTGATACCATTATTGGTTTACCTGCCAATATTTTCTATGGTACGTCGATTCCGACCTGTATTTTAGTGCTGAAGAAAAACCGTGAGCATAAAGACAATATTTTGTTTATCGATGCCAGCAACGAGTTTGAAAAGCAGAAGAATCAAAACAAGTTATTGCCTGAGCATTTGGATAATATTATTGGCGCATTTGAAAACCGTCAGAATATTGAAAAGTATGCGCATGTGGCGACTTTAAAAGAAGTTAAAGAAAACGACTTTAACCTGAATATTCCGCGTTATGTCGATACTTTTGAAGCTGAGGACGAGATTGACCTTGATGCTATTGCACAGCAGCTTCAAGAATTGGAAGTTGAAAGTCAAAGGACTGATGCCGTAATTAGCGAGTTTTGCAAAGAACTTGGGATTGCTTCGCCGTTTGTGGAGATGAAGTAATGTCTGTACCTAAGTTACGTTTTAAAGAGTTTGATGGAGATTGGGCGAATAAAAAAATTGATGAGATTGCAGTAGTGACATCAGGTGGAACTCCAAGTAGAAATATTTCTAAATATTGGAATGGCCATATCCCATGGGTTACAACTAGCCTTGTTGATTTTAATATTATTAATAATGCTGAGGAATTTATCACTCAAGACGGAGTGGATAATTCTTCAGCTAAGCTTTTCCCAAAAAATACTATTTTAATGGCTATGTATGGTCAAGGTATTACAAGAGGGAAAGTCGCAATTCTAGGTATTGATGCAACAACCAATCAAGCTTGTGCTGCAATCAAACTAAAAGATGACATTGATACCCATTTTGCTTTTCAGAATTTAATGAACCGCTATGAGGAAATCCGTGACTTAAGTAATGAAGGTGGACAGAAAAATTTAAGTGCAGGAATTATTAAAGATATTTCTATTTCTTATCCATCAAAACCTGAACAAACAAAAATCGCCTCATTCCTTTCCGCAGTCGATGAAAAGATTAGCCAACTGACCCAAAAACATGAACTACTCAGCCAGTATAAACAAGGCATGATGCAGAAGTTTTTTAGCCAGCAGATTCGTTTTAAAGCGGATGATGGGAGTGATTTTGGGGAGTGGGAGGTGCAGAAGTTAGGGGAAATTAGTAAAACTTTCTCAGGCGGAACACCACAAAGTTCAAATAAATCTTTTTATGAAGGTAGTATTCCTTTCATTAAGTCAGGTGAAATATCTCAAGATATTACCGAACAATATATTAATGAAATTGCACTACAAAAATCATCAGCAAAATTGGTAAATAAAGGTGATTTATTATATGCCTTATATGGGGCTACTAGTGGTCAAGTTGCAATCTCTCAAATTGATGGTGCTATTAACCAGGCAGTTCTTTGTATTAGAAGTATATTAAACACTCAATATTTATTAAATTTCTTTTTATTGAAAAAAGAAGAAATTTTATCTACTTATTTACAAGGAGGTCAGGGGAATTTATCTGCTGCAATTTTAAAGGAAATCTATATCCCTACTCCTTGCCTAGAAGAACAAACCAAAATTGCTAATTTTTTATCTGCGATCGACCAAAAGATTGAGGTCGTGGCACAGCAAATTGAACATGCCAAACAGTGGAAAAAGGGCTTATTACAGCAGATGTTTGTTTAATATTTTCATATCAGCAAAGTGAAAAGTCACTTTGCTTTTTAATACTTTATAAAACTTAAAATAGGATCATGATGAAAAAATTTATACTTGTTGCTTTAATGACATTGCCTGTGTTGGCACAGGCTCAAACTTTTAAATATCAAAAAGATATTTCTGGTTTTAAGCACTATAAAGGAAACGTGACCTTAACAGGAACGTACTCACGTACTTTAGACCCTGAATATTTAGACTACATGGGCGATGCGATTTGCTTTGAACCTGATAAAAAATCATCTGCACTTGTTCCTCGCCCAAAAGGTGATGAGCGAACTGCATGGTTCTGCTTTAGCAATTTTGAACAAGCCAAAAAAACATTTAAATTGCCAGATAGTATTAAAAAAGACTTTTGCAAGTATGAAGGTAAGGCAACCATTACCATTAAAGACTACAACTTATTTGTTGAAGAAACAGAAGGATCAGACTTAACCCAACTTGTTTCAGCAAAAAATATTACACCTGCGAAAGCAGTTAAATGTGAAACCAATAATTAAATTTCATTGCTTATATCAGCAACGAAAAAACTAAATTTTAGGGGAATATTTTGAGCTGATACTAAAATTATCAGTTCAAAATATATAAAAATCTGTGATAGCAGATAGGAACATAGAGCAAAAAAATGCAGGAAATAGAAGACCAACTGATTAAAAAATATGAGAATTTATTGCTTAAAGCTCAGCAATATAAAAAACCTGAACGGGAAATGACGATTTTTGATACCGCATTGAACAATCACCATGAAAATCCAATCACTGAACTATTGGCTTTCTTTCTCAATCCAAATGAGAAACATCAACTAGGGGATAGTTTTTATCAAGGTTTTATGACCGCTCTAAAACAGTTTGAGCAATATCAAGACTTTGAGTTTGGCGAGTTTAAGCAACTCTCTACACAACAGGTGACAGATCAAGGCAAATTTATTGATTTATGGGTGGAGACCGATAACGCTTTAATCATTGTAGAAGTGAAAGTGTATCATCATCAAAATAACCCTTTTAAAGAATACGAAGCTTGGGCAAATAAGAAAATTGAGTATCAAAATCGACAAGATCAGGAAAAACGTCTCATCAGCATTGTGTTATGCCCGAATGGTAAATGTTCGATAGCGAATTGGTTAGGTTTGTCCTATACCCAACTGACGACATCGATTAGACAGCACGTATCACAATATGCATTTAATCAAAATTTAAACAAATGGGCTGTTTTTGCCCGTGATTTTTTACTACATCTAGAAAGTTTTAATCATTTATTGGACATAGATATGAGCCGTTTAAATTTTGTTGTCGATAATATGTATAAAATTCAAGAATTGATTGATTTAAAGCAGAGCGTTTTTCAAGATATTATTAGGCATATTAATACGCAACTACAGATTGCATTAGGTGAAAATTATCAACCAGAAGCAAAGGAAAGAACTTGGCCAAATGGTTCTGCTTTCTATTTTAGAGGGCAAAATTGGAAATCTGCTTCGAGTTCAATCTTATATTTACGCTTAAATAATAAGCCAATGAATTGTTCTGTTCGTATGTACGTTCACAAACCTACGAGCGAATTACGAGAGCAGATTAAAGTATTGTTAGATGATTCTAAATACATGCTTTCAGGTGAATGGGATGAACAAAATAGTAAATGGTGGTGTCTGAAGTGGGATTTTTCAGAATTTGATTTAGATACAGTCACAGATCATATTATCTTTACGCATAAAATTTTAAATCGTGTTGAGCTTGAGTGGAAGTAACCTTTTTTTAATCATTTAAACTGATTGGTGGAAATTGAGAACAATGACTGTACAAAGCGAATATCAGTTTGAAGATGAAAAGATTGCACACCTGCTAGGCTTGCTGCAGCAGATGTTTGTTTAATCATTAGGACTAGGATCATGAAAAAATTATTGAAAAAAGTAACTTTGCTCGCAACGTTCCTTTTTATGAGCAATCTAAGTTTTGCCGATACTTTTAATTTCGAAAAAATAAACATTACTCAAATTAATCTCAATGAGATAATGAAAAATGTCTATAAAATGAAAGAGAATAACTATCAAACGACCAAAAAAGTGAATCAAGTGCTGATAAAGAGTAGTCCTGAAGTGCTATTGACGATGCGACCTACTATTGAATATGAGAATATTCAAGGCAAAACGCATTATCAAGTGGTTATTGATATTGATGAATTAGTGAATGGAAAACCTAAAAAATATGAAAAATGTGCTAAGAGTGTAGATGCATTTACTTTTTCAAAAGATATACAGCAAGGAAAATACACTTTGATTGGAATGTTATTACAAGGTTCAGTATGTAATTTTGATGATAATTAATCATTATTATTTAAAAGTATAGAAATCTTTAGATATACAATGAGTCATTTTAAGGCGAACGTGAAATATGCAAATTTATCAATCACATGGTCAAAAACTTGTTGAATTAATTGAACAGCCATTTCGCTTAGAGAAAGAAATTCAAACCATATTTGAGAAAAACTTAGATGAGTTTACCGGCTTAGAGTTCATTAAATCAGAGTTTACGATTAAAAGTAACCGTATTGATACGCTCGCGTTTGATCCTGAAAGTAAAGCCTTTGTGATTATTGAATATAAACGTGAACGCAACTTTAGTGTGATTGATCAAGGCGTTTCCTATCTCAATTTGATGCTTGAATACAAAGCTGACTTTATTGTCGAATACAATGAAAGTCAGGCTAAAAATTTAAAACGCCAAGACGTAGATTGGTCACAAAGTCGAATTATCTTCGTTTCACCAAGTTTTACTGATTTTCAGAAACAATCGACCAACTTCAAAGACCTAGGTATAGAGTTGTGGGAAATCAAACGCTATCAGGGCGATATTCTTTCCATTAATCCGATGCAAAAAACCAAATCAGCGCCGTCGATTAAACAGGTTCAAATAGATAATTCTAAGGAAATGAAAACGATTTCCAAAGAAATAAAACAATATGATGAGGATTATCACCTTGCAGATAAGTCGGATGATATTAAAGAACTCTATGAACAGTTTAGAGATTCAATCTTAGGATTAGCCTCTGATTTAGAAGTTAATCCCAAAAAAATGTATATCGCATTACGTAAAGGAAAGCGCAACTATGTTTATATGAGTATTGGCACAAAACAAATCCGTATTTGGTTAAATATGCCTTTCGAAGAGTTAGATGATCCAAAACAAATTGCAAGAGATGTCAGTAATATCGGGCATTGGGGAAATGGTGATTGTGAAATTGTGGTCTCTGATACAGAAAACTTAGAATATATTCTGAGTCTGATTAAACAACTTTTTCGATGATTATTTCTAATTGTAGACATTTTCTCTTAGATCAATATAGAAGAGTGCTTCAATAAATGTTATTTTTACATAATTAATTTGATACAGATCAAAAATTTATAAACAAATTTAAGAGATTGTAGCGTGACTATCCAAAAAGAGCTTGAGCTAGAAGCATTATTAATCGAACAATTACAGACTTTAGGTTATGAACGGGTCCAGCTCCGTAATGAAACAGCTTTATTGGAAAATCTTAGACAAAAAATTCAACAGCTTAATAAAATTGTAAAACCTTTTTCTAATGCAGAATGGCAGCAAATCTGGCATTACTTAAGTAATGAAACGACCGTATTTAAAAAAGCAGAATTATTACGCAATCGCTGTCCTGTCAACTTTGATGATGGAACGGTGAAACATGTACATTTTATAAGTGAACAAACTCAAGAAAATATCTTTCAAGTGTCTAACCAGATTGTGGCTGATCACCGTGATTTAAATGGACATAGCAGCCGTTTTGATGTGACTTTATTGGTCAATGGTTTTCCACTGGTACAAATTGAAGTCAAAAAGCGTGGCGTCGAAATTAGCCAAGCCTTTAAACAAACTTTGGAATATGCCAAAACAGCATATAAATCAGGGCAGGGGCTTTTTGGCTTTATTCAGTTCTTTGTGATTAGCAATGGCGTGAATTGTTTGTACTATTCCAATGGTACACAAAATATTGAATTTGCTTTTCCTTGGGCAGATGAAAATAATAAAACAATTAATGACCTAACCCAGTTCACTGCTGCATTTTTAGGAACACAACATCTGACAAAAATGCTGACGCAATATATTGTTATGCATCAGTCCACTGATAGTTTGATGATTCTACGGCCTTATCAGATCTATGCAGTAGAAAAAATCATTGAGCATGTCAAAACAGCACAAGGAAATGCTTATATATGGCATACCACAGGGTCGGGTAAAACCCTAACGTCTTTTAAAGCCAGTCAATTACTCATCAAAATTCCAGAAATACAACGTGTTATTTTCGTTGTAGATCGAAAGGATCTAGATGGGCAAACTGCAGAAGAATTTAATAAGTTTCGTGAAAACAGCGTCGACAGCACGACCAATACTGCAAATTTAGTCAGACAACTTCGGTCTTTAGATAATCGTTTAGTGGTTACAACCATTCAAAAACTCAATAATGCGATCTCGAATGAGCGTTATGAAACTGAAATGGCGGCTTTAAAAGATCAAAAGGTCATTTTTATTTTTGATGAATGTCATCGTAGTCAGTTTGGTGAAACTCATCAGAAAATTAAAAAATTCTTTAACAATGCACAAATGTTTGGTTTTACGGGAACACCAATTTTTGACGATAATGGACATAAAGTTGCTGGTGAAAAATTTACGACTGAGTATTTATTTCCAAAGCTTTTACATAAATATGTCATTGTAGATGCGATTCACGATGGTAACGTATTGCCATTTCACATTGATTATCTAGGACGTTTTGTTCATCAAAACCCAGATGATTCCGAACAAGAAAAAATAAAAGCGATTGATAAAAGGGAACTATTTGAAAATGAGCAGCGAATTGAAAAGATCGTTCGCAAAGTAATTGACATACATTCGAACAAAACCAAACAGCGTCAATTTAACGCCATGTTTTGTGTATCCTCAGTTCCAGCCTTGATTCAATACTATGATAAGTTTGTACAAGTACAAGCTGAGCTTTTAGAGCATGCACAGCAAAATAATGAACTTTATCAACCCCTCAATATTGCAACCATCTTTTCCTATGCACAAATGCCGTCGCAACAAGACAGTGAAGCAGACGAGGATTTTGTAGCTGAAGAAGAAGTCGATGCACCTAAACAAACTGATCCTTTTGCTGAGAAAAAATTAACACAATACATCGCAAATTATAATCAACTTTTTAATACCAACTTTAGCTTAGGCGCGGGTTTTTACGATTATTATCAAAATATTAGTAGTCGGTTTAAAGCTTATGGTACAGATAAAAATAAAGGCAAAGAAATTGATATTCTGCTTGTCGTAAATATGTTTTTAACGGGGTTTGACTCAAAGCTTCTCAACACACTTTATGTTGATAAAAACTTAAAACATCATGGACTTATCCAGGCATTCTCACGAACCAATCGGATCTATGGCGAGGCGAAACCTTTTGGAAATATCGTATGTTTCCGAAATCTTAAGCAAGCAACAGATGACGCATTGATTATGTTTTCGGATAAGGAGGCAAAAAATGTCGTTATTGTTAGTCCTTATGAACAAGTGATACAGCAATATGAGGCGGCAGTTAGCACTTTATTGAATATCGTACCTACATGTCAGTCAGTCGATGACTTATATCGAGAAAGTGAAAAACTATCGTTTGTGCATGCTTTCCGTGAAGTAATGAAGCTGAACAACCGTTTAAAAATGTATTCTGAATATGATCCAGAGAAAACATCTTTAACCAGACAAGATTTTGAAGACTATTCATCAAAATACAAAGATTTAGCTTTTAAATATCTCAAATCTAATGACCAGTCCTCCGTAGCGAAGTATTCTGTATTGGACGAAGTCGACTTCCAGCTTGATTTATTGTTTAGTGATCGCATCAATGTTGATTACATCATGGATCTAATTGAGTTGATCATGAAGACGAAGCGTCAGGATCAACGAGAGAAGAGAATCAAGCAACTTACAGAAATACTAAATAATGATGCTTCTTTATATGATAAACGTGATTTGATTGAAAAGTTTATCAATGAACAAATCCCAAAGATGGTGACAGGACAAACCGTACGGGAAGCATTTGCAGCATTTTGGGATGCTGAAAAACATCGTGCTTATGATATTTTTTGTAATGATGAACAGCTTAAAAAAAATGAGTTCAGCAAGGTCGCCACTAATTTTGACTTTACCGAGCGATTACCGCTTCCACATGAAATTAAAGAGTTGCCGATACAAAAGCCACCTTTGTTAAAGCGTAACCGTTATTTTGCAGAGCTTCATGTAAAAACTTCTAATCTTTTAAATCGGTATAATTTGAAGTTGTAATGAGTAATAGAAAATAACTGTCGTTACGAAAAGGGGAGTATATTATTCCCCATCCTCACCTGCTACATAAACAGGTGACATCTGTCTGGCATCAAGAGGCTGCTTACAACAATCACAAGTTAGGCTTGGGCTGGTCACATGCCCACAACTTTTATGTAAATAACGCAGCTCAGGAAATTGTTTATTTTCATTCTGCCAAATATTGCCCCATGTACTCATGGTGACAATAATCGGATACAGCGCTAAACCCTTTTCAGTCAGCTTATACTCATAACGTTTTGGTGCTTCGTGATACAGCACTTTCTCAAAAATCTTGTGTTCCACCAAGCGGTTAATACGTTCGGTCAGCAAATGACGGGTGATACCCAACTGCTTTTGAAAGTCATCAAAACGACGGGTTTTCATAAATGCATTACGAATAATCAGCAGGGTCCAACGGTCGCCAAAAATCGACAAAGTCCGTGCAATTGGACAATTCATTTCACCGAGTTCATGCCATTTCATCGCAATACCATCTATATGTCTTTACAGGAAGCAGGCTGTCATTTTAGGACAACTTGAACGATTAAGATATCCGCTTTATTGACAACTTATCAAGCCAGCTATATTTTTCAATTAAGTTCTTTTTTGGAACTTAATATTTTGAGATCTATTCTTGAGGTGAGTTATGTCTGCGTCAGCGTTAAAAGAAAAATCAAAGCAAAAGATACCTGCATCATTTCCAGTCCGCCGTATGGATTATGAGTTTCAGGATATGCCCAAATACTGGTGTAATGATGAACCAACCTTTACCCATTACTTCACAGGACTGTCCACCCTATTTCCAGAAGGAGAGTCATACTTTGTTCGCTCTGTCAGGGCTTTACGAGATCAAGTCAAAAGCAACCCACAACTGGATCGTGATATTGGCGCATTCATTGGTCAGGAAGCCATGCATTCCAAAGAGCACCATGCTTTTCATGTCAGTGCACAACAATATGGCCTAGACCCTGAGTCACTGGAAAAAGTCACAGGCATCATCCTTAAAGCGATTGAACGAACTTTTCCAAAAAAGTGGAATCTCTTGGTTACAGTTGGGCTGGAACATTATACCGCGGTACTGGTGGTGGAGATGATGAAAAACGTCAATGAATTAATGACCGATACCACCATTCGCAATTTATGGCTGTGGCACAGTGTCGAAGAAACCGAACACAAGGCAGTTGCTTATGACATGTATGAATATCTCTATGGCAAAGGACTCGATGCTTATATCCCACGGGTTGCGATTTTTAGCTTGAGTTTGGTCCTCATCACAACCTTCTCAAATGTTTACCAAGTGGTGTTGATGTCCAGAGATAAGCAATTACTGAATTTAAAATCGTGGGCTAAATTTGCAGGCTTTACCGTGCAGGCCTATCGAAAACTGGTACCACAATTTTTCTCTTATTATCGTCGTGACTTTCATCCCAATGATACCGATGAGTCTGACATCGTGGCAAAAACCAAAATCAAAATTGGTTTGTCTCCAGAGCAGTCGACTTTTGTGCATTAATACATTGTAGAAAAAATCATCTGCACAGATGCATCGCCAAAGGGATAAATATCTGTAAGATAAGTGCAGTGAGCGCTAAGCTGCTCGCTCATCGCCGAGATGAATTCAATAAGAAATGGGTAAATAACAATGAGTACAGTGGTCTTACATCAATGGGAAATTTCACCGTTCTGCAAAAAAGTTGCGCGGATGTTGAAGTTTAAAGGCATTCCATTTGAAACCGTGAATTATAACGGGGTATTGGGGGCCAAAGTCCCAATGCTGAGTAAAGTCGGTAAAGTTCCTGTGTTGGATATCAATGGACAACGTATTCAGGACAGTACTCGCATTGCCCGTTATCTGGATGAAGCATATCCAGATTTGCCACTTTTATATCCTGTAGATCCACTACAAAAAGCTTATGTCGAATTGTGGGAAGACTGGTCTGACGAGTTGTTATATTTCTATGAAGTGTATTTTCGGGTCAGTGATGCCGATGCCTTGAATCATGCAGTGGCGATTAGTGCGGAAGGTCGTCCTAAGCATGAAATTGTATTGATGAAACCTTTGCTCAAAGCCGCGTTGAATCTGCAAGTGAAGATGCAAGGTACAGGGCGGATGGCAAAGGCTGATATCGAAGCAGAATTTACGCGTCACCTAGAGCGTATTGAATTGGTATTAGGTCAAACGGGTTGGTTGGTCGGCGAAGCCAAAACCATTGCCGATATTGCAGTCGGTTCTCAACTATTAGAAGTGGTACGTACCAGTAAAATCTGGGGGCCAAAAATTAATAGCTATCCGCATATTCAGTATTGGATACAACAATTATGAATCAGGTCAATCAAGCTCCGACCCAGTCAACAGGTATTGTCGTCGTGATTGGTGTTGGCGCAGAACAGGGCATTGGTGCAGCAGTCTGTCGTCGTTTTGCCCATGAGCAATTCAAAGTTTATGTGGTGGGGCGAACACTCAATAAAGTTGAAAAGGTGGCAGCAACAATCAATGCTCAAGGTGGGCAGGCGGTGGCTTATGCACTGGATGCTGAAAATGAGCAGCAGCTGCAGACCTTGTTTGAGCATTTAAATGACCAGCCAGAAGCATTGGCCGCCGTGATCCATAATGTGGGTGGTAATATTCCTTCGATCTTTTTACAGAGCAGCCTAAAGTTCTTCAGCCAAATGTGGCGTTCGACCTTTTTATCTGCGGTATTGGTGGCGCAGCATAGTTTGGCGATTTTTCAAAAACAGCAGCAGGGCACCTTGATTTTTACCGGTGCCAGTGCCTCATTGCGAGGGAAGCCTTTTTTTGCTGCATTTACCATGGGGAAGTCTGCGTTGAGAAGCTATGCCTTAAATTTGGCAGCGCTATATCGCCCGCAAAATATCCATGTGGCGCATGTGGTGGTGGATGGCATGGTCGATGGTGATCGTGTCAATAAAGCCTTATGGGGTTTGGGTCGGTTGGCACGGCTAACCCGTGGCACAGGTGGTTTAAATATTGAGGCAATTGCCGAAAATTATTGGATGCTCTATCAGCAAAATGTTGATTTATGGACGCATGAACTGGATTTACGTCCTTATCAGGAGAAATTCTAAGATGGCTAAGTTGTTACCACAATGGTTTAAATCTAAACAAAAAACCAAGGGCTGTATTGTGATTGTGGGCAATGATGTCCAGCAGCTCAGCCAACTTCTTGTTGGGCAAGTTCAGTGCGATGCTATGCCAGTTTATCAACTGCAGCATGATCCGATACAAACACAGCCACAGATCGAAGCTCAAGCGGAAGGGCTGATTGCTGTTCGCCTCAATCTACTTGATGCTACTGCAGTTAAAAGCGTTATACAGCAGATTCAAAAAGCAGGGCATTTTGTCGATTTATGCATTTTTCAGCCTGACTTTGTGTTGCCTGAAAATAGCCAGCCATTGTCTACTGAACAGCTTGAGAACTATTGGCAAAACACGGGCTTAACCGCGGTGAGTATTGCCCAAGCCGTGATTCGGCAGATGCTGTCTAAACAGCATGGGACTTTGATTTTTTTAGGCACTCAGCAGCCCGTCGAATCGGAGCGGGATTTATTTAGTCAAAGCCTATCTGCCAGTATTCGAGCTTTAGCACAGTCCTTAGCCAGAGAGTTCCACCCCAAGGGAATTCATGTAGTCTATTGTGTGCTGTCACATTGGCAAAGTGCCAACCATGCGTTGATGCAATCGCTGCAACAGACCTGTTGGCACTTATATCAACAACCTAAATCGACATGGAGTCAGGAGTTACGCTTAGGATTATAAAATCACGCGTATTCAATCTTTGGACTGAAATGCAGTATAGAGCAGGCTAATCATGTTTGAAATTTCAGTTTCATTGATGGCGGCATAGCCAAAACGGATATGAAAATGGTCATTGGATTGTTGACTTTGCTCAGCAAAATGCGCTTCAGCATCAATATGCAGTTGATTCAGTAGCTCGGCATATTCAGCATGATAGGGAAATTTAAATTTGACCCATAAGGCCATGCCCCCTAGCGGTAAGTTGATTTCGACCTGATCTTTAAATATCGCTTGGAATTGGTTCAGGGCAAAGTCACGCCGTTGTTGATAAATCTTACGCATCTTACGGATATGGCGTTTGACTTCTCCCTGTTGCATCAGTTCAGCCATTGCCAATTCAGTGATGATATTGCCTTGTTTATCGATCAACAGAATCTCCTGATTCATGGCATGGATGATGTCTCGATTGGCGACCACATAACCAATTCTTAGGCTTGGGGCAAACACTTTGGACAGCGAACCAATATGAATCACCTTTTCTGCATGCGGTAGGCTGATCAGTGGTGGAATTGGACGACTGTCATAGTGAAATTCGTGATCATAGTCATCTTCAATAATATAAAAATCAAAAGCCTTCGATAGTTCCAATAGTTTTAGGCGTCGATCCATCGCCATGGTCACGGTGCTGGGATATTGATGATGCGGCGTGGTATAGATTGCAGCCACATCATATTTTTCTAGTAGTTTTTCAAGATGTTCAATATCAAGACCGTGCTGATCCAACCGAACCCGAACGATGTGATAATGATGCGATAAAAAGGTTTCAATTGCAGGTGGGTAAGACCATTGCTCCACCACAATCACCTTGCGTTGTATGGATTGCTTAGCCAAGACACGAGCGGCTAAAAAAATTCCCATTTGGCTACCACGAACCACACAGATATTGTCGATGCTAGTTTTAATAAAGCGTTCCATCGACAGCATTTGTAGCAATGCCTGACGTAACTCAATACTGCCTTGTGGATCGCCATAACCCATGATTTGAGAACGGGTCACTTGAATCAGGGCATGTCGATAGGCACGGGAGAATAACTCATAAGGGATCAGACGGGTATCTGGAATGCCATCATTTTTGATGGGTACTGGACTGCTTGTACTGGGTAAAGCATCGGGTTCTAGCACCGCTTTGATCTTTTTATGTTTTAACTCAGGTAGGTTCTCCGCCACAAAGGTGCCTTGACGTGGCTTTGAGATCAGCCAGCCTTGTGCTTCTAAATCCTCATAAACCGACTGTACGGTTTTACGGTTAATCCTTAATTCATCGGCAAGCGAGCGCGAGCCAGATAGGCGCGAACCTGAACTGAGCCGTCCAGACAGAATCTCTTCAATAATCTGATTGGCTAGCTTGAGAAAGATGGTTTTTTCTTCTCGATCTTCAAGATGAAGACGAATCTTCCATGGTTGCTGCATGCTGATCTGGACCATATAAGTTTTAAAAACTGGATATTTTAACTCATCCACTGACTTCGTATTCTGCATCTGTCCCATCCACAAATCAACCGTAGCGAGGTGGTCTTATGCAAACCGCATTACTCAGCAAACAGCAATTGATGCAAACTGCGCAGCAGAATATGAATTTGATCCAAGAGGTCAATTACAGTGATCGACAGAAGTTAGCTTTGACCTGTCGTATTTTATTTGATCATGGTCATGATGCAGGCTTGGCAGGGCAAATTACCTGTCGTGCCGAGCAAGAAAATACCTTTATCACGCAACGTTTTGGTTTGGGTTTTGACGAAATTACTGCTGCCAATTTATTGTTGGTGGATCAAGACCTTAAACCTTTAGATCAGCAAGGCATGGCCAATCCAGCCAATCGTTTTCATACTTGGATTTATCAGCAACATCCAGAAGTGAATTGCATTATTCACACTCATCCCACTCATATTGCAGCCTTGTCAATGCTACGTGTGCCACTGGCCATCTCGCAAATGGATACCTGTGCCTTGTATGAGGATTGCTCCTTTGTGGGGGAATGGCCGGGGGTGCCGGTTGGTAATGAAGAAGGCATTTTTATTTCCGAAGCTTTAGGAAAAAATCGGGCGGTATTGTTGTCTCATCATGGTCAATTGGTGGCCGGCAAGACGATTGAAGAAGCTTGTAATTTAGCGCTGCTGATTGAACGTGCTGCACGTTTGCAATTGTTAGCCATGTCGGCAGGACAGATTCAACCAATTCCGCATGAACTGGCAAAAGAAGCGCATGACTGGCTGTCTACCGATAAGCGCAACAAAGTCAATTTTGCCTATTACGCACGTAAGGCGTTGAAAAACTATCAAGATTGTATCGAGGAGTAAACCACATGAAAATTGAAGGCATTATTGCTTATCCCGTTACGCCATTTAAAGCAGACGGCCAACAGCTTGACCTTGAGGCTTTGACAATCAGTCTAAATGCATTGCTTGAATCACAGTGTGATGCGATTGCACCTTTAGGCAGTGCAGGGGAAAGTGCCTATTTAACTTGGCAAGAGTGGCAGCAGGTGGCGCAAACCACAATTGACGTGGTGAATCAGCGTGTTCCCGTAATTGTTGGAATTTCTGAATTGACCACCGCAATGGCGATTCAAAAAGCCAAGAAAGCAGAGGAATTGGGTGCAGATGTGATTATGGTGATTCCCGTCTCTTACTGGAAACTCACTGATCAGGAAATCTATGATTATTATCAGCAGATTGCAGCATCGGTAAAATTGCCGATCATGGTCTATAACAATCCTGCCACCAGCGGGATTGATATGTCACCTGAGTTGATCGTGAAAATGTTTAATGAGATCGACAATATTTGTATGGTCAAAGACAGCACTGGTGATATTCAGCGTATGCATAAGTTTCATGCATTGAGCCGAGGAAAGTTGCCATTTTATAACGGTTCCAATCCATTGGCGCTAGAAGCTTTTTGTGCAGGGGCAACAGGTTGGTGTACTGCTGCACCGAATTTACTCGGTGATCTGCCAAAGCAATTATATCAAGCGATTCAACAAGGTGATCTGACAAAAGCGCAGGCGATATTTTATCAGCAATTACCTGTGCTGAGCTTTATTGTCAAAGGTGGCTTACCGAAAACAGTAAAATCGGGACTCAACTTATTGGGCTTCTCGGTTGGTTCGCCAAGATCGCCTTTGCAAGCTGCGACAGGGGCTGAAATTGAGCAGTTAAAAGGCTTGATACAAGCGGCTGTAAAATAAGCATATTGAAGTCAGGTCGAGATTGATCGACCTGACTTCAATATATGCTGAGCCGTTTAAATCTGGGTTTGACGAAACTGGCTGGGGGTAAGCCCACTCCATTTTTTAAAGGCACGGGCAAAGTTGGCTGGTTGTAGATAGCCTAAGTACAGTGCAATATCCTGTACCTCCATCTCTGGATTGAGCAAAAGCTGTTTGGCTTGTTGGTATCTGACCTCGTCTAATAAGCCCAGATAGGAATAACCTGCTTCATCTAACTTTCGTCTTAAGGTTCTGCTTGAAGTATGTAAGCGCTCGGCAACCGTATCTAAGCTTGGATAGCCTTTTTGGGGAGTGAGCTGCAATTCGGTTTTGACTCTGAGTCCAATATCTTGAATGGTTTCGGAAAAACGGATTTGTTCAGCTTCACATTGGGCCAAAGCTTGTTGGAAAGCCGTTGGATCTGCCATTTTGGTGGCATGATTGAGCACTGAGCTTGGATAGCGCACTTGATTTTGCGCCTGATTAAAGTGGATCGGGGGAAGTTGCGCTTGAAATCTGGCATGATAGGGTGGTTCAGGCCAATCTACCCGCAGTTCAACATCGGCAAAACGGTGATCGGTTAGGCTTCGACCTGTTTGAATAATACCAATCATCAAACATTCATAAAAAAAACGTCTTAGGATACCTGCCTGTTCAGGGTGCTGACTGACCACGGGATGGGTCTGCTGAATTTCAATAATCGACTGCTGGGCTTGTTCATAACAATCAATACGATAATCTTTGAGCCGCATATTGAAAAACTGAGTGGCTAGGCTAATGGCATGGCCCAAGGTTGGGCTACTCATTAGTGCAAAGCCCATGGCACCATGCGCGGTCAGGCGGAGTTTGAGACCATATTCATATCCAAGCCCACAATCCTGAGCCAAACTCAAACTGACCCATGCCAATTTTGACCACTGAATCGGGGTGATACGGGCATCGACTTGATGCAGAAGTGCAGCCGGGATTTTGCTTTGATGCAATATTTCCGATGCAGAACAATCTTTTTCGACCATGATTTCTAATAATAAATGCGCATAAGAAATCGGGATCGTCGCTTTGGACAAACCATACGGATCTTTCATTTTTTATTTTATGCTGGCCGAAAATGATTAGCAGTATGTCTGAATTACCGCTCACGCTCAAGTTTTAGCTCTTTGATACTAGGGTTATTCTGTAGATTTGAGGATTGATGATGAGCTTAGCGCCCCCTTTAAAGAATTCCCCCGTTGTGATTACTGGCGCATCGTCTGGTATTGGTGAAGCACTGGCAAAACAATTTGCGGCACTTGGCTATTCTTTGATTTTGGTGGCACGACGAGTCGATAAACTTGAGGCTTTAGCGCTGTATTTAGGTCAAAAATATCAAGTAGAGGTACTGCTACGTCCGTGTGATCTCGCGGATCGTGAGGCAAGAACTCAATTCCGTCAAGAACTCGAGCAACTGGATGTCGCGATTTTATGTAATAACGCAGGCTTTGCCACCTTTGGCCGATTGCAGGACTTAGATGCAGATCGTGAACGTGAACAGACCGAGCTAAATGTGGTGGCGGTGCAGGATCTGACATTGGCGGTATTGCCCAACATGA
>Ga0209958_1001153_pt1 | contig 23690 bp, 21 predicted proteins | sample ThiBio_inoc_plan_FD_183942 | JGI IMG/M metagenome (GOLD analysis project Ga0209958, IMG submission 183942) | Wastewater bioreactor microbial communities from Cape Town, South Africa - Thiocy_inoc_plan (SPAdes) | ecosystem: Engineered > Bioremediation > Thiocyanate > Unclassified | place: South... | reverse complement strand
GGGTCGCGATCTCGAGCTTCACGGCCGCGTACGTCTCGGTCGTCGAGTCCGGGTTCATCCCGTCCTCTTCGAGGAAGCCGGTGACCTTCTCGCCACCCTGCCAGCCGCCACCGTACTGACCTCGTGCCGTGGCCGTGGACAGATCATCGGGCAGGCGCACCGCCGCGAGCACCTTCTCCTTCTCCGCGCGCAGATCCTTCGCGTCCATCGAGATGGGCTCCTCCATCGCGGTCAGTGCGAGCAGCTGGAGAAGGTGGTTCTGGATGACGTCGCGTGCCGCGCCGATACCGTCGTAATAGCCCGCGCGGCCTCCGACGCCGATGTCCTCGGCCATCGTGATCTGCACGTGGTCGACGTAATTGGCGTTCCACAGCGGCTCGTACAGCTCGTTCGCGAAGCGCAGCGCGAGGATGTTCTGCACCGTCTCCTTACCGAGGTAGTGGTCGATGCGGAAGATCGAGTCGGCCGGAAAGGCGACCTCGAGCGTGGCGTTGAGCTCGCGGGCCGTCTGCAGGTCGCTGCCGAAGGGCTTCTCGATGACGACACGGCGCCAGGCATCCGGGTTGTTCGACTTGTCGTCGACGAGGCCGGACGCCTTCAGCTGCTTGGCGACGATGGGGAAGTCGCGCGGCGGGATGGACAGGTAGAACGCGTGGTTTCCCATCGTCCCGCGTTCGACATCGAGCTTCTCCACCGTCTCGCGCAGCCGGCGGAACGCGTCGTCGTCGCCGAACTCGCCCGACACGAAGCGGATGCCCTGCAGCAGCTGCTTCCACGTCTCCTCGCGGAACGGCGTGCGCGCGTACTGACGAACGGCATCGTGGACGACGTTCGCGAAGTCCTGATCCTCCCAGTCGCGCCGGGCGAAGCCGACCAACGCGAATCCGGGTGGCAGCAGACCGCGGTTGGCCAGGTCGTACACGGCCGGCATCAGCTTCTTGCGCGACAGATCGCCTGTCACGCCGAAGATCACCAGCGCGCTGGGACCGGCGATGCGGTTGAGGCGGCGGTCATCGGGATCGCGCAACGGATTGTGGTCGCGCGAGATCTCGGCAGTCATCGAGAAAGACTCCTCCTGGTCGCGCTACTGCGCGGCCTCGAACAGGGAAAGCACCTCGACCTGAGGGTCGGTCAGGGTGAGGGTGACCACGGGTCGTCCGTGCGCGACGAGCACATCCGCGTCGCCGGCCGCCTGAGCGGTGATCAACTGACGGAACGTGAACGGGCGACCGGGTATTTCCAGATCGACCTCACCGGCTCCGATGATCTGCAGGAACACCCCGGTGGCGGGCCCGCCCTTGTGGAACTGACCCGTGGAGTGCAGGAAGCGGGGCCCCCAGCCGAACGTGACGGGTCGACCCGTATCGGCGGCGATGAGTTCGCGGATGCCTGAAAGCTGAGGCACCGAGGTGCGATCGGCGTAGGCCTGCACGGCGACGTAGCCGTCGGGACCGAGACGAGCCCACAGGGCGTCCAGCACTCCGGCGAGTGTGCCGGACGCGGCCAGCTCGGGATCGGACACGCGCACCTCGACGCCGTTCGCTGTGAAGGCGGGGTCGCTGAGGGCGGGGCGAGAATCGAGCAGCGCGCGAGCGGCGGCCTTGGCGGACTCGACGTCGGGCTGGTCGAACGGATTGATGCCCAGCATGCGTCCCGCGATGGCCGTCGCGTACTCCCAGACGACGAACTGAGCGCCCAGCGAACCGCTGACGAGTACCTCGTCGGGGTGTTGCTCGATCAGCCGGAAATGCACGGCATCATCCACGAGACGCACGAGCTGCATGTCTGCCGGGGTCTGGTCGACCTCCGGGGACAGCGGCAGCAGCACCACGGGAAGGATGCCGGTGCCGTTCTTGCCGGTCGACTCCGCCACGAGCTGCTCGATCCAGTCGGGCAGGCCCACGATGTGCGTGCCGTCGCTGATCAGGCCCAGCTTGTCGCGCCGCGGGTCGCCACCGGCGATGGCCGCGGCGAGCGTGAGTGCGGGGTTGCGGGGGTCGTCGATGGCGACCTCCAGAAGCGTCGCCTCCGCCTCGTCCAGGAGCTCAGCGATGTCCACGCCCGCGAGCCCGGAGGGCACCAGCCCGAAGGCCGTGAGCGCCGAATAGCGTCCCCCCACGTTCGGGTCGGCGGTGAACACGCGGTAGCCGGCCTCGCGGGCGGATTGCTCGAGCGGGGATCCCGGGTCGGTGACCACGACGATGCGCTCGGACGGATCGATGCCGAGATCGGACCAGGCGGCCGCGAAGGCGCGCTGCGCAGAATCGGTCTCGATGGTCGAGCCCGACTTCGATGCGACGACGAGAACCGTCTGCGCGAGGCTGCCGGACTCGGCATCCCCGTCGATCGCGGCCAGGACCTGCGCCGGGTCGGTCGAGTCGAGGATCACCAGCGGTACACCTGCCGTGCGGGTGATGACCTCCGGCGCGAGGGATGAGCCTCCCATCCCCGCGAGCACGACGCGGGTGAGACCCCGTGCGACGAGATCTGCGCGCAACGCGAGGATCTCGTCGACGAGGGGCCGTGACACGCTGACCGCGTCCACCCATCCGAGGCGGACAGCCGCCTCGGATGCCGCCTCGGGTCCCCACAGGTCGGGGTCGCCGGCGGTGATACCGCTGGCGACCAGGTCGTCGACCAGACCCGGAACGGTCTGGTCGACGACCTGCTTGACGTGACCCGAGACGTGGATCTCGAAACTCACCGGCTGGTCTCCGGGGCCGTCGCCAGCGCCTCGGCGACGGTCTTCTTGAGGTCCTGCCACGAGGCGATGAACTTCGCGACACCCTCGTCCTCGAGCGTCTGGGTGACATCGTTGATGTCGACGCCGAGTTCGGCGAGCTGCGAGAAGACCAGGTGAGCGTCTTCGTAGGCACCGGTGACGGTGTCGCCGGTGATGACACCGTGGTCGAAGGTGGCCTCGAGCGTCTTCTCCGGCATCGTGTTGACGGTGCCGGGCGCGACGAGCTCGGTGACGTAGAGCGTGTCGGGCAGCGCAGGGTCCTTCACACCGGTCGAGGCCCACAGCGGACGCTGCACGTTCGCGCCGGCGGAGATGAGCTCCTGAGCGCGCGCGGTCGCGAACTGCTGCTCGAACAGCTCGTAGGCCAGACGCGCGTTCGCCAGGCCCGCGCGGCTCTTCAGTGCCTCGGCATCCTCGCTCTCGAAAGCCGACAGACGCTTGTCGACCTCGGTGTCCACGCGCGAGACGAAGAACGAGGCGACGGAGTGGATGCCGGACAGGTCATGCCCGGCCGCCTTCGCCTGCTCCAGGCCCGCCAGGTAGGCGTCGATGACCTCGGCGTACCGCTCGAGCGAGAAGATCAGCGTCACGTTGACCGAGATGCCCGCGCCGATGACCGCGGTGATCGCGGGCAGGCCGGCCTTGGTCGCGGGGATCTTGATGAGGGCGTTGGGCCGGTCGACCTTGGCCCACAGCTTCTCCGCCTCGGCGACGGTGGCGTCGGTGTCGTGGGCGAGATCGGGGGAGACCTCGATCGACACGCGGCCGTCTACGCCGCCCGTCGCGTCGAACACGCCGCGGAAGATGTCGGCGGCGTCACGCACGTCGGTGGTCGTCAGCTCGAAGATCGCGGCGTCGACATCCGCGCCGCCTTCGGCCAGCGCGGCCAGCGGTGCGTCGTACGAGTCGTCGTTCTGGTTGCCGATGGCGGCCTGGAAGATCGACGGGTTCGTCGTGACGCCTGAGACATTGCGCGACGAGATCAGGTCGGCGAGGTTGCCCGACGCGATGCGCGCGCGGGAGAGGTCGTCGAGCCAGATACTGACGCCGGCGTCGACGAGCTGCTGGGTCGGGGTCGAGCCCGGGGTGGGGGTGCTCATGCGTTCTCCTTGACGGTTGCGCGGGCCGCTTCCACGACCGCATCGGTGGTGATACCGAACTTCTCGAACAGGGTCTTGTAATCGGCGGAGGCGCCGAAGTGGTCGATGCCGACCGTACGGCCGGCATCGCCCACGATGCCGCGCCAGAGCGGGGTCGACCCGGCCTCGACGGACACGCGCGCCGTGACGGCGGCCGGCAGCACGCTCTCGCGGTAGGCGGCATCCTGCTCGGCGAACCACTCCAGCGACGGGGCCGAGACGACGCGCGCCTGGATGCCCTCGGCGGCCAAGGTCTCGCGGGCCGCGACGGCCAGCTGCACCTCGGAGCCGGTCGCGATGATGATCACGTCGGGCTGTCCGCCCTCGGCGTCGATGAGCACATACGCACCCTTCGCCACGCCGTCGGTCGTCGCGAAGCCCGCCTCGCCGCGGGGGAACACGGGGATGTTCTGACGCGTCAACGCGATGCCGACCGGGCCGCCGCTGGTGCGACGGACGATCTCCAGCCAGGCCGCGGACGTCTCGTTCGCATCCGCCGGGCGCACCACGGTGAAGTTCGGAATGAGGCGCAGCGTCGACAGCTGCTCGATCGGCTGATGCGTCGGTCCGTCCTCGCCGAGGGCGACCGAGTCGTGCGTCCACACGAAGATCGAGGGGATGTCCATCAGAGCGGCCAAGCGCACCGGCGGGCGCATGTAGTCGCTGAAGATCAGGAACGTGCCGCCGAACGGGCGTGTCGGACCGTGCAGCTTGATGCCGTTGACGATCGCACCCATCGCGTGCTCGCGGATGCCGAAGTGCAGCACACGCCCGTACGGGTCGCCCGACCACTCGTGGGTCGACCACTCGGCGGGAATGAACGACTTGGCGTCCTTGATCGTCGTGAGGTTCGACTCGGCCAGGTCGGCGGAACCGCCCCAGAGCTCCGGAAGCTGCGCGGCGAGCGCGTTGATGACCTGACCCGAAGCGGCGCGCGTGGACACGTCCTTACCGGAGGTGAACTCCGGGACGGAGACATCGGCGGGCAGCTCGCCGGCTTCCAGACGCTCCAGCAGTGCCTTGCGCTCGGGGTTGGCCGCAGCCCACGCGTCGAAGTCGACCTGCCAGGCCGCGCGCGCCTCGGTGGCCCGCTCCTGGAGAGCGCGCGTGTGCGCGATCACGTCGTCGTCGACGACGAAGGACTTCTCCGGGTCGAACCCGAGGACCTTCTTCGTCGCCGCCAGCTCGTCGGCGCCCAAGGCGGAGCCGTGGATCTTTCCGCTGTTCTGCTTGCCGGGCGAGGGCCATCCGATGATCGTCTTCAGGATGATGAGCGACGGCTTGTCGGTCTCGCCCTTGGCGGCCTCGATCGCGGCGTACAGCTCGGCGACGTCTTCGACGTACTCCCCGGTCTTCTTCCAGTCGACCGTCTGGACCTGCCACCCGTAGGCCTCGTATCGGGCGGCGACGTCCTCGGTGAAGGCGACGTTGGTGTCGTCCTCGATCGAGATCTGGTTCGAGTCGTAGATGGCGATGAGGTTTCCGAGGTTCTGGTGACCGGCCAGGCTCGAGGCCTCGCTGGTGACTCCTTCCTGGAGGTCGCCGTCGCCCGCGATCACGTACACGAAGTGGTCGAACGGGCTCGTGCCGGCCGCCGCCTCGGGGTCGAACAAGCCGCGCTCGTAGCGGGCCGCGTACGCGAAGCCCACAGCCGAGGACAGGCCCTGGCCGAGCGGGCCCGTCGTGATCTCGACACCCTTCGTGTGGCCGTACTCCGGGTGGCCCGGCGTCAGGGAGCCCCAGGTGCGCAGCGACTCGAGATCGGACAGCTCGAGCCCGAAACCGCCGAGATAGAGCTGCACGTACTGCGTCAGCGAGGAGTGTCCGGCGGAGAGGATGAAGCGGTCACGGCCGAGCCAGTGCGTGTCGGAGGGATCGTGACGCAGCACACGCTGATACAGCAGGTATGCGGCCGGCGCGAGGCTCATCGCCGTGCCGGGGTGTCCGTTGCCCACCTTCTCCACGGCATCCGCGGCCAGCACGCGAGCGGTGTCCACCGCGCGCCGATCGATCTCATCCCAAACCAGTTCCGACACGTGGTGCCCTTTCGAAAAGAGGGGAGTGCGTCCGACTCTCCAGCCGGCCTCGGCGGCGTCGAAGCGCTGCCTGCCGGCGCTCGGCGACGCCTGTGTTTTCAGCTTAGCGAAGTGCCGCGGGTCGCAGGCCGCATGTGTCGTCCGTGACAATTCGCCGTCGAACCTCGACCGATCGGCGGTGGGCGGCTGCGGCTCGGGCGATCACCCGATGGCCTCGTGACCTAGACTGGGGGAAGGTCTGGAGTGAGCCGGGGAAGGGGTCTGCGGGCATGGTGCAGTCGAGCGTGTCCGCCGGGAACGATGTCGCGATCGGCCTGCCCCTCGGCCAGAAGATCCGCGCCTACGTTGCGCTGACCAAGCCCCGCGTGCTCGAGCTGCTCCTGGTGACGACGGTGCCGGTGATGATCCTGGCGCAGGGCGGGATGCCGAACCTGTGGCTCGTGCTGGCGACGGTGATCGGCGGCGCCATGAGCGCCGGATCGGCCGCCACCTTCAACATGTACCTCGATCGCGACATCGACGCGCACATGCGTCGGACCGAGAATCGTCCGCTCGTCACGGGCGAGGTGACTCCGCGAGGCGCTCTCGTGTTCGCCTGGAGCCTGGCGGTGGGCTCCACGCTCTGGCTGCTGCTGGCCACCAACTGGCTGGCCGCAACGCTGAGCGCCGTGGCCATCTTCTTCTACGTGGTCATCTACACGATGCTGCTGAAGCGCCGCACCGAGCAGAACATCGTCTGGGGCGGCATCGCCGGGTGCTTCCCGGTGCTCATCGGATGGTCGGCCGTCACCGGATCGCTGACCTGGACCCCCTTCGTCCTCTTCCTCCTCGTCTTCCTCTGGACCCCGCCGCACTACTGGCCGCTGTCGATGAAGTACAAGGGCGACTACCAGGAAGCGGACGTGCCGATGCTCGGTGCGACGCGCAACGGCCAGCAGGTCGGGCTGCAGGTCATCCTGTACGCCTGGGCCACCGTCGCCTCCTCGCTTCTGCTCATTCCCGTCGCGGGCATGGGTCTCGTCTACACGGCATCCGCTCTCGTGTTCGGCGGCTGGTTCATCGTCGAGTCCCACGTGCTCTACAACCGTGCCGTCCGCGGAGAGCAGATCCGCCCCATGCGCGTCTTCCACGCGTCGATCACGTACCTGACGCTCCTGTTCGTCGCCATCGCGATCGATCCGCTGCTTCCGTTCTGAACGGACGACGAAGGCGCCGACTCCTCGAGGAGCCGGCGCCTTCGTGTCGTTCGGTGCGCGATCAGACCGTGGGGCGGTCCGTCGTCGCAGCAGCGGACTCGTCGGCGTCCGCAGTCGGGGCGGCGATCGTCTCGGCCGCCGGGGCGGCGACCGTCGCGGGCTCCACGACCTCGACCACGTCGATCTCCTGGGGGACGACGCTCGGCGTGACGGCGCGCGCGATCGAGCCGATGGTGCCGAGGGTCAGCGCCAGAGCCAGACCGATGAGGCCGACGCCGATGAGGATCGCGCCGAGAACGGCCCAGATCTGACCGGCGTAGACCTCGACACCGGTGGCGGTGCCGTCGGCGAGCGTGCTGGCCATGACGGTCAGCTTGTCGACGAGCAGGTAGACGCCGCCGCCGACGGCGACGAGCGAGCCGCCCACGAGCACCCAGAACGGGATGCTGCGGATCACACGGGCGGTGTTGGGCATGGGAAAGCTCCTTCTGTCACGTCGCCGCACGCGCGGCGACACATCGACTATCTGCGAACCACCAGAGGAGCGGTGATGCGCCGGCTATGAGATCGCTGTGGAGCGCTCGCCGGCACCCAGCATGTCATGCGGCTGCTTCATGTGCAGGATCACGGCGGTCATCGCCGCCACGAGTGTCACGGCGAGCATCATGTGGACGTTCACGAGAGCGATCGGAAGGCCCGTGCGCGCCTGCCACAGCCCGATCGCGATCTGCACCAGCTCCACGCCGAGCAGCAGACCCGTCCATCGCCGCATGCCCGTCGTCGCACCCAGCCGGTAGGACCACCCGAACAGCACCAGCGTGAGCGCGAAAAGGACGTAGGCGGGCCAGCTGTGCACGTGCTGCCAGAAAATCGGGTCGAGGCCGTTGCGGGCGGCGGCGGTGTCTCCGGCGTGCGGGCCGGAGCCGGTCAGCAGGATGCCGATGACCACCGTGATGAGAACGACGACGCTCGTCACGTGCGCCACGACGGCGTAGCCGCGCGGGACGACGAGCTCTCGCCGGCCGGGCTTCGCGTACACGCGGACGACGTAGGCGGCGGCGATCGCGACGAGCGCGGCCGACAGCAGATAATGCAGCCCGACGATGCTGGGGTGCAGGTGCAGCCACACGGTGACACCGCCGATGACGGCCTGCAGGATGATGCCGATGCCGATCGCGAGCACGAGCCTCGGCAGTTCCGGACGCGTGCGCCACAGGCGCACGACGGACAGGAAGGCGAGGAGGGCCACGATCACCAGGACGCCGGTCAGCGTGCGGTTGCCGAACTCGATGAGGCCGTGGATGCCGAGCTCCTGCGTCGGGACGAGCGAATCCGGGGTGCAGTACGGCCAGGTCTCGCAGCCCATGCCCGAGCCGGTGAGCCGGACGAGACCGCCCGTGCCGACGATGACGATGTTGCTGATCAGCACGAGCCACGCGAGGACGCGTGTCGGGCGCCCGACACGCGCGGGAAGTCGCGACAGCAGTCCGCGCCCGTCCGCGGGTGCGGGAGCCGCGGTGGTGGTCTCGGCGCTGGAGGTCTGTGGTGCGGACAAAGTGGGGTCGCCTCCCGGATGCGCGCCCGGACGGGCGCCGGCCACCCCCGTGTCGGGGTGTTGCCTATAGACTGAAGGGGTGGGAACAGCGGCGCGCGAAGCGCGTCACGCCACCTACAGTCTAGGCGCGCGCGGTGCACGCCCCGACGAAGACCACGTCGGAGAAAACGACACGAAAACGGCCCTGGAAGCGGCATCCGACCTTCGCCCACGACACTCCGATCGTGAGACAGGCGCAGGCGCAGGAATGCCGGAGCGGATGACACCGCCGGGCACGAAGGAGGCAAACCCCATGTCGGATGTGCTCATCGACCGTCCCGAACTCGAGGGACTGGGCGTCTATGAATTCGGCTGGCACGACGAAGACGCCGCCGGCGCCGTCGCCCAGCGCGGGATCAACGAGGACGTCGTCCGCGGGATCTCGGCGCTGAAGAACGAACCCGAGTGGATGCTGAAGACCCGACTGAAGGGCTTCCAGCTGTTCGGGCGCAAACCGATGCCCACGTGGGGTGCCGACCTCTCGGACATCGACTTCGACAACATCAAGTACTTCGTACGCTCCACCGAGAAGCAGGCGCAGTCGTGGGAGGACCTCCCGGAGGAGATCCGCAACACGTACGAGAAGCTGGGCATCCCGGAGGCGGAGCGTCAGCGCCTCGTCGCCGGCGTCGCCGCACAGTACGAGTCCGAGGTCGTCTACCACCAGATCCGCGAGGACCTGGAGCAGCAGGGCGTCATCTTCATGGACACCGATACGGCGCTGCGCGAGCATCCCGAGTTCTTCGAAGAGTACTTCGGCACCGTGATCCCGGCCGGGGACAACAAGTTCGCCGCCCTCAACACGGCCGTCTGGTCAGGTGGATCGTTCGTCTACGTCCCGAAGGGCGTGCACGTCGAGATCCCGCTGCAGGCGTACTTCCGCATCAACACCGAGAACATGGGCCAGTTCGAGCGGACGCTGATCATCGCCGACGAGGACAGCTACGTCCACTACATCGAGGGCTGCACGGCGCCGATCTACAAGAGCGACTCGCTGCACTCGGCCGTCGTCGAGATCATCGTGAAGAAGAACGCGCGCGTGCGGTACACGACGATCCAGAACTGGTCCAACAACGTCTACAACCTGGTGACCAAGCGCGCCATCGCCCACGAAGGCGCGACGATGGAGTGGATCGACGGCAACATCGGCTCGAAGGTCACGATGAAGTACCCGTCCATCTACCTCATGGGCGAGCACGCGAAGGGGGAGACCCTCTCGGTCGCCTTCGCCGGTCCCGGACAGCACCAGGATGCCGGCGCGAAGATGATCCACATGGCTCCCTACACGCAGTCCTCGATCGTCTCCAAGTCGATCGCCCGCGGTGGCGGCCGGGCCGGGTACCGCGGCGAGGTGCGCGTGGACGCCAACGCCCACCACTCGGCGAACACCGTGCGCTGCGACGCGCTCCTGGTCGACACGATCTCGCGTTCGGACACGTATCCGGCGATCGATATCCGTGTCGACGACGTGCAGCTCGGTCACGAGGCCACGGTCTCCAAGGTGAGCGAAGAGCAGCTCTTCTACCTGATGAGCCGCGGCATGCCGGAGGACGAGGCGATGGCGATGATCGTGCGCGGCTTCATCGAGCCCATCGCACGCGAACTGCCCATGGAGTACGCCCTCGAGCTCAACAAGCTCATCGAGATGGGCATGGAAGGATCCGTCGGCTGATGACGACAGCGACTCAGACCCCCGCCGGCGAGAGCATCCGGGCGGAGGGTCACATCGACCCTGCGGCCACGCTGGTCTCCGGCTTCGTGCCGGTGCAGACCCGATCGGAGCGGCCGACCTCGTTCGACCCCTCCGATTTCGCCGTGCCGACCGGCCGCGAAGTCAACTGGAAGCACACCCCGTTGGCGCTCCTGGGCGACCTGCTGCGGGACGAGCCCGCCCCCCACGACGTCATCGGCGTCGACGTGAGTGCGCCTTCGTCCGTCGAGCAGATCCGTCTGCGCGTCGGGGAGGCCCCACGCGGTGAGGTCTTCCGTCCCGAGGACCGTGTCAGCGCGATCGCCTGGGCGCAGGAGGACGAGGCTCCGCTCATCCGCATCCCCTCGGGCGTCGAACTCGAGGAGCCGATCGTCGTGCAGCTGACCGGACGCGGCGGTGTCGCGCATGCGCACGTCGTGATCGAGGCACAGGCGCACTCACGGGCGACGGTCGTGCTGCGCCACGCCGGTACCGCACAGCAGGCGCAGAACGTCGAGATCATCGTTCGTGACGGCGCCGCGCTGACGGTCGTCTCGGTACAGCGCTGGGACGATGACGCCATTCACCTGGCATCTCACCAGGCGCGGGTCGACCGCGACGCGACGCTGACCCACGTCGTGGTCAGTCTCGGCGGACGCGTCGTTCGCGTGAACCCGTCTGTCGAGCTCGCGGGAGCAGGTGCGGAGGGCAGACTCTACGGTCTGTCGTTCGCCGACGCCGGTCAGCACCTGGAGAGCCAGGTCTACCTGCACCACAAGGGTGCGCAGACGGTCGGAGACGTGCTCTACAAGGGAGCGCTGCAGGGCGAGTCCGCGCGCAGCGTCTGGGTCGGTGACGTGCTCATCGGACCGGATGCCGTGGGCACCGACTCGTATGAGGCCAACCGCAACCTCGTGCTCACCGATGGTGCACGCGCCGACTCGATCCCCAACCTCGAGATCGAGACGGGCGACATCCGCGGCGCGGGACACGCGAGCGCGACCGGGCGCTTCGACGATGAGCAGCTGTTCTACCTGCAGGCGCGGGGAATCGCGGAGGACGAGGCTCGACGTCTGGTCGTGCTGGGATTCCTCGCCGAGATCGTCCAGAAGATCGATGTGCCGGCCCTGCAGGACGAGCTCATCGCCGCGATCGAGGACGAGCTGGCTCTGGCGACGGCGGCCGAAGGAGAACACGCATGACCGCGCAGAAGGCCCTCAGCCTCAGCGACCTCACCCAGGACACCGCGGTGCGCGTCGAGATCGACGGCGTTCCGATGGCCGTCGTCCTGGATTCGAACGGTGAGGTCCATGCGATCGGCGACACGTGCACGCACGGCGACATCTCGCTGTCGGACGGGTTCGTGGAAGGGGAGACCCTGGAGTGCTGGGCCCACGGCTCGGCCTTCTCGCTGCGCACCGGTCGCCCCCTGAACCTTCCGGCCTATGAGCCGGTGCCCGTGTACGCGGTCACGATCGACGGGGACGACGTCCTGATCGATCCCGCTGTCCTCAAAGATGTGAACTGAAGAAGGTAACTGACATGGCTGTTCTCGAGATCCGCGACCTCCACGTGACGGTCGAGACCGACGCGGGGGAGACCCCCATCCTCAACGGCGTCGACCTGACCGTGCGCACCGGGGAGACGCACGCGATCATGGGCCCCAACGGCTCCGGAAAGTCGACGCTCGCCTACACGATCGCCGGTCACCCCAAGTACACGGTGACCCAGGGCACGATCACTCTGGACGGCGAGGACGTGCTGGCGATGTCGGTCGACGAGCGCGCTCGTGCCGGGCTGTTCCTCGCGATGCAGTATCCGGTGGAGATCCCCGGGGTGACCGTCACGAACTTCCTCCGTACGGCGAAGACCGCGATCGAGGGCGAGGCGCCCGCGATCCGTACGTGGACGAAGGACGTCAAGGAGGCGATGAAGAACCTCCGCATGGATCCGAAGTTCGCTGCCCGCAACGTCAACGAGGGCTTCTCCGGCGGCGAGAAGAAGCGCCACGAGATCCTGCAGCTCGAGCTGCTCAAGCCGGCGATCGCCGTGCTCGACGAGACCGACTCGGGGCTGGACGTCGACGCGCTGAAGATCGTCTCCGAGGGCGTGAACCGCGCCAAGGAGGCGACGGACCTCGGCGTCCTGCTCATCACGCACTACACGCGCATCCTCCGCTACATCAAGCCCGATTTCGTGCACGTGCTCGTGAAGGGCCGCGTTGCCGAGGAGGGCGGCCCGGAACTCGCGGAGCGTCTGGAGGACGAGGGCTATGACCGCTACCTCGAGCCCTCTGACATCGTCGAGGCATAGGATCGAACGCATGACTGCGACCCTCAGTCCGGAGAAGTACGACGACGTCACCGAGGCGCTCAAGGACGTGATGGATCCCGAGCTCGGAATCAACGTCGTCGACCTCGGTCTCATCTACGATCTCAGCTGGGACGAGGAGAACGACGCCCTCGTCATTCACATGACGCTGACCTCGGCGGGCTGCCCGCTCACGGACGTGCTCGAAGAGCAGACCGCGCAGGCCCTGGACGACGTGGTCGATCGCTTCCGCATCAACTGGGTGTGGATGCCGCCGTGGGGACCGGAACGCATCACCGACGACGGACGCGACATGATGCGCGCGCTGGGGTTCGCTATCTGATCGTCATCCGATGTCGGCGTGGCGCACCCGCAGGGGAGCCGTCGGTAGGCTCGAGGCGTGAGCATCGTTCCTCTCGAAGCCCTTCCCGTGGAGAGCCTGCGGCGGCGGTCCAGCACGAAGTGGCGGACGTACGGTTCCGACGTCCTGCCGCTGTTCGTGGCGGAGACGGATTTCCCCCTCGCGCCGCTGATCACGAGCGCCTTGCGCACGGCGGTGGAGCTCGGCGACACCGGGTACACACCACCCGATCCCGGCGTGCGCGATGCCTTCGCATCGTTCGCCGCTCGCCGCTTCGACTGGGTGGTCGATGCCGACCGCGTGCGGACGACGGGTGACGTGATGATGGGCGTCGTCGAGATCCTGCGCGCGGTCACCGCGCCCGGTGACGCGGTCGTGATCACCCCACCGGTGTATCCGCCCTTCACGATGACGGTGGAAGAAGCCGGATGCCGTGTGGCACCCGTGCCGCTGCGCGATACGGGTGCGACCTGGGCACTCGACCTGGACGGCATCGACGCGGCGCTGGCCGACGGCGCGCGCGCCGTGCTGCTGTGCAATCCCCACAACCCCACCGGTACCGTCCATTCGCGTGAGACGCTGGCCGCGCTGGCCCGGATCGCCGCGCGACATGGTGCCATGGTCATCAGTGACGAGATCCATGCGCCGCTCGTCTACGACGATGCGACCTTCACGCCGTTTCTCGCGTCATCGGCGGAAGCTGCCGCGGTCGGCTACACGGTCACCAGCCCCTCCAAGGCGTTCAATCTCGCAGGGCTGAAGTGCGCGGTCATGGTGACCGGGGACGAACGGACCGCCGCCGTCGTGCGCGGCCTGCCGTCGGAGGTGGAGTGGCGTACGGGGCTGTTCGGCGCGATCGCCAGTGTCGCGGCACTGGACGCGGCATCCGATGAGTGGCTCGACGCCCTGCGCGCCCGACTCGATCTCAACCGTCATCTCCTCGCGGACCTCCTCGCCGCACACCTGCCTCGCGCTCGTTACCGCCTGCCCGACGCGGGCTACCTCGCCTGGGTGGATCTGAGTGCCTACGGCTGGGGTGACGACCCGGCCGGGCGCATCCTCGCCGAGGCGCGCGTGGCTGTCCATCACGGCCCGCACTTCGGAGCGCAGGGCACAGGTCACGTCCGCGTGAACTTCGGCTGCGGGCCGGAGGTTCTCACCGAAGCCATTGCGCGAATCGGACGTCTCGTCGGCTCACCGGTGTGACATCTGACGAAGGTAAGGCTACCCTTAGGGTGTGACCGAATCTGCGACCGCCGTCCGCCCGGCCTACTGCCCGTATGCCGTCCGTGTCCGCGCCGTCGAGCGGCTCTCTGCGCACTTCGTGCGGGTATGGTTCACCGGTCCCGAGCTGGAGTGGTTCGGCACCGCGGGTCTCGATCAGCGGATCAAGATCGTCCTGCCCCTGGCCGATGTCGCGGGGGGATACTCCGACTTCGGTCAGGCGGAGCACGCCGGCGACTGGTACGACAGATGGCGGGCGCTGCCGTCTGCGCGCCGCAACCCGTTCCGCACGTACACGGTGCGTCGTGTGGATGCCGCCGCTCGCGAGCTCGCCGTCGATTTCGTCGTGCATCACGATGCCGGTCCGGCGGGATCCTGGGCCGCGCGCGCTGCCGTCGGCGACGAGCTCGTCATCATCGGTCCCGATGAGCGCAGCCCCCAGTCGCGCATCGGCCTGGATTGGCATCCCGGCACCGCCCGACGGCTGCTGCTGGCCGGAGACGAGACCGCCGCTCCCGCGATCTGCAGCATCCTGGAGTCACTGGATCCGCGGTGCGAGATCGACGCGTTCGTCGAGGTGCCCGACGACGACGATGCGCTGCGACCGCAGCTGCCGGCGGCATCCGGCGCGCGGCTCAGCTGGATCGTGCGGGCAGACCGACCGCACGGGGTCGCGCTCATCGAAGCGGTGACCGGGTGGACGCGGGATCACGCCGAGGTGCTCGCGCGCGCCGCGGCGCCCCGGCCTCAGGCCCTCGATGAGATCGACGTCGATCGTGAGCTGCTGTGGGACAGCCCCGAGGATGGCGACGGCGAGTTCTATGCGTGGATGGCGGGGGAGTCGGCGACGGTCAAGGTTCTCCGGCGGCTTCTCGTGTCGGAGTGCGGCGTCGACCGTAAGCGTGTCGCCTTCATGGGGTACTGGCGACGCGGTCAGTCTGAGCGCGTCGAATGAGCGCGCCGGTACGACCGCGCCGAACCTTGGTCGTCGCGGTGGCCGGAGTCGCCCTCCTGGCCGTTTTCGTCCTGCTCTCGCTGGGAGTCGGAGCGCGGCAGATCGCCCCGGTCGACGTGTGGCACGCGTTGGCGTCGTTCGACGCCGCCAACCCCGATCACATCGTGGTCGTCACACAGCGCGTGCCCCGCACCGTCATCGGCGTCTGCGCGGGCGCCGCGCTCGCCCTGGCGGGAACGGTCATGCAGGGCCTCACGCGCAACCCCTTTGCCGATCCCGGACTGCTCGGTCTGAACGCGGGGGCCTCCGTGGCCGTGCTCGCCGCGATCACGCTGTTCGGGATGTCGACGCCGGACGGCTTCGTCTGGTTCGCGTTCGGCGGCGCCGCCGTGGCGGCGGTCGCGGTCGCGCTGATCGGAGGCCGCGGGAACGAGGCCGGGCCTGCGCGACTCGCACTCACCGGCGCGGCCGTGACTGCCGGGCTCAGCGCGGTCACCTTCCTGATCCTCAACACCAACTCCTCCGCGCTCGACGTCTACCGGTACTGGGCGGCCGGAGGCCTGTCGACTCGAGGTCTGGATGCCGTCGCACTCGTGCTGCCCGCACTCGTCGTCGGTGCCGTTCTCGCCCTGGCATCCGCCCGCGGCCTCGACCTCTTCGCTCTCGGTGCGGACACCGCCGCCGGCCTCGGGCACGACGTCGGTCGCAGTCGCGTGCTCGGCATCGTCGCGACCGTGCTCCTGTGCGGCGGGGCGACCGCGATCGCCGGCCCGATCGTCTTCCTCGGGCTGCTCGTCCCGCACGCGCTGCGTGCCGTCGTCGGGGGCAGCTACGGGCGACTCCTGCCTCTCGGGATGCTCTACGGCGGGGTCTTTCTGTTGTTGGCCGATGTGGTGGGACGCGTCGTCGCGCCACCCGGCGAAGTGCAGGCCGGCATCGTCGTCGCGATCATCGGCGCCCCCGTCCTGATCGCACTCGTGCTGCAGCCGCGTCGGAGCATGCTGTGAGTGCCACCCTGGCCGTCCGCCGCGCCGCCGCCCGCCGTCACCGCATCGTGGTGAGCACGGTCATCGTCTTCGCCGTCGTCGCCGTCGTCGTCGCCGTCTCGGTGGGCGACTACCCGATCGCCCCCGACCGTCTCTGGGCGACGTTGACCGGGTCCGGGACGCGCATCGAGCAGTACGTCGTCTTCCAGGTGCGGGCGCCGCGCGCCGCCATGGCGCTGGTGGTCGGGGCCGCGCTGGGCGCCGCCGGAGCGCTCCTGCAGTCCTTCCTCGGCAACCCTCTGGCCAGTCCCGACCTGCTCGGCATCTCCGGGGGGAGCGGGCTGGCGGCGGTGTCCGCGATCCTCCTCCTCGGCACCACCGGACCGCTCGTCGCCGTGTTCGCCTTCGTGGGCGGCTCCGCCGTCGCGGTCGTGCTCATGCTCGCCGGTCGATCGCTGCGTGACGGCGGCTTCCGGTTGATCCTGGCCGGTATCGGTGTCTCGTTCCTCACCTCGGCACTCATCAACCTCATGATGGTGCGCGCCAAGATCGAACAGGCCCAGGTCGCGCTTCTCTGGCTCACCGGAAGCCTCGCCTCGACGCCGTGGTGGCAGGTGCTCGTCGTGCTCGTCGTCTTCGTCGCGCTCGTCCCCGCGCTGATCGTCGCGTCGCGGTGGCTGCCTCTCGTGCAGCTCGGGCGCGAAGCCGCCCACGGGCTGGGTGTGGCGAGCGGACCGGTGCGTGTCGTGGTCGTCACCAGCGCCGTGCTGCTCACCGCCGTCACCTGTGCGTTCGTCGGGCCCATCTCTTTCATCGCGCTCTGTGCCCCCGCGATCGCTCGAGCGCTCCTGCGCCACGGAGCGGTGGGCCTCGGCACGAGCGCCGTCGTGGGCGCCGCGCTGCTGCTCGCGGCCGACCTCGTCGCCCAGTACGCCCTCCCCGGCATGGCCGTGCCCGTCGGCATCGTCACCGGTGCGGTCGGGGCTCTCTTCCTCCTCTGGCTTCTGGCCACCTCGAAAGGACGCCGGCTGTGACCTCGCACTCCGCTTCCCCCCGCTTGACCGCGCGTGCCCTCGCCGCCGGCTACCCCTCCCGACGTGTCATCGACGACCTCGACCTCGAGCTCGCTCCCGGGCGCGTCACGATGATCATCGGCGCCAACGCGTCGGGCAAGTCCACCTTGCTGGGAACGCTCGCCCGACTCCACCCGCCGCTCGCGGGTCGCGTGGAGATCGACGACGCGGATGTCCGCGGCATCCCGCGCCGTCAGCTGGCCCAGACCGTCGGACTTCTCCCGCAGCATCCGACCGCACCCGACGGCGTCACGGTGGCCGAGCTGGTCGGTCGCGGCCGTCATCCCCACCGCGGACTGCTGCAACGCTGGAGCGCGCACGACACGGCGCGGGTGGACGAGGCGATGGCGTGGACGGGGATCACAGAGCTCGCCGAGCGTCCGGTGGGGGATCTGTCGGGAGGGCAGCGTCAGCGCGTCTGGATCGCGATGGCCCTGGCGCAGGATCCGCGCATCCTGCTGCTGGACGAGCCCACCACCTTCCTCGACCTCAGCCATCAGCTCGAGGTGCTCGACCTGCTGCGCGAACTCAACCGCGAGCGCGGGACGACTGTGGTTGCCGTGCTGCACGACCTCAATCTGGCGGCCCGCTACGCCGACGACCTCGTCGTCATGCACGCCGGCGCCATCATCGCCCATGGCGCTCCCACCGAGGTCATGACCGCCGAGACGATCCGCCGTGCCTTCGGACTGTCCGCACTGGTGATCCCCGACCCCCTCACCGCCACCCCGATCGTCATCCCCGTCCCGTCGACGAGCTCCGCTGCGCTCGTCGACGAGGCCACCCCTGCACGTCCCTGAGAAAGGAAGACCCATGAGACGACTCCGCACAGCACTCGGACTCGCCGCGATCGCCGGAGTGACCGCGCTCCTGCTGTCGGGCTGCGCCGCCGGATCAGCGGCGCCCGCCAGCTCCGAAAGCGTTGCGGGTGACGGCTTCCCCGTCACCATCACCTCCGCGCTCGGCGACGCGACGATCACGAAGAAGCCCGAGCGCATCGCGACATGGGGGTGGGGGGCGACGGATGCCGTCCTCGCTCTCGGCATCCAGCCCGTTGCGATCCCCGCCGACAACTACTCGGGCGGCGACGACAAGATGCCGCCGTGGATCGCGGATGCCGTCGACAAGCTTGGAGGCGCCAAGCCCACCATCCTCGACGTCAGCTCGAACGACATCCCCCTCGAGGAACTGCTGAAGACGAACCCGGATGTGCTGCTCGCCCCCTACTCGGGGCTCACGCAGAAGGACTACGACGCCGTCACGGCGGCGGGTATCCCCGTCGTCGCCTACCCGACCGCGCCGTGGGCGACCCCCTGGCGTGATGTCATCACGATCACCGGCAAGGCTCTCGGCATGAGCACGCAGGCTGCCGACCTGCTGACGAGCCTCGACGCGCAGGTGAAGGACGCGGCCGCCGCTCACCCCGAGTTCGCCGGTGTCACGATCGCCTACGTGGACGACGACGTCGATACCTTCTACATGTATCTCCCGGCCGATCCCCGGGTGGAGGTCCTGCAGGACCTCGGCTTCGTCTCGCCGCCCAGCGTGACTTCCCTGGACAAGGGCGAGGGCACCTTCTACACCACGGTCAGCCAGGAGAACCTCGACAAGATCGATGCTCAGGTCATCTTCACGCAGGGCGAGGACCAGAAGACGATCGACGAGTTCCTCGGCTCCGCGCGAGGTCAGTTGATCCCCGCCGTGAAGAAGGGGGCCGTGGCGGCGATGGTGGGCGCGGAGAACGTGGCGGCAGTCTCGCCGACCGCGCTGGCGCTGCCCTGGGCGTTGCCGACCATCACGCAGAGGCTGGCCGCTGCGGTGGCGGTCGCGAAGGGCTGACGCCGCGAGAGACACGACGACGGCCCCGACCGCAGTGGTCGGGGCCGTCGTCGTTGCGCGGTGAGGGTCAGCGACCGGAGCGGCGCTCCAGGGCGCGGACGCCCGCCCAGGCAGCGGGGATCAGCAGCGCAGCGAGCGCGGCTTTGACGACGCCGCCAAGGATGAACGGGGTGACACCGGCGGCGAGGATCGCCTCGATACCGAGTCCCTTGCCGAGGACGGTGCTCAGGATGAAGGCCATGTAGGGCACACCGAACAGGAACGGGATCACGCTCGCCGCCACGAAGCCGACGAACGCGAGGACGGGACGTCGGTCCCACGCGCGCTCCGCGAACCATCCCGCGACGAAGGCGGCGAAGACGAAGCCGATGATGAACCCGAAGCTCGGCTTGGCGACGGCTGCGATGGTTCCCGTGAACCCGGCGAAGACCGGCAGACCCGCGAGGCCGGCGACGAGGTAGGTGAGGAGAGCGGCGGCGCCGCGACGGGCGCCGAGGGCGGCGCCCACGACGACGACGGCGAGAGTCTGTCCCGTGATGGGCACGGGCCAGAGCGGAACCTCGACCTGCGCGAGCACCGCGACCACGGCGGCGCCCGCGATCACGAGGGCTGTGTCCAGGGCGGCGGCGCGGGCCCGGTCGGTCGGGCGGGCGATGAGATCGGCGAGCACGAGGCGGCGGCCTGCGGCGGCGAGGGACATGCGGTCTCCTTCGAGAGGCGGACGGGTCACGGCTCAGCCTAGAGTCTCGCCGCGCGGGCCACCTGGCCGAGATCGATGGAAGAGAGGACGATTCGTTGTCGCATCGAGACAATCTGACGGCGATAGCCCGTCGCGATCCCGGTCCCGCCTCGCTGACTACACTCGCCGCATGATGACTTTCACCGTTCGCTCCGCTCGTCCCGCGGATGCCGCCGGTATGGCGCGCGTGCACGTGGAGGGGTGGCGGCGGACGTACCGCGGCCTCATGGCTGACGAGATCCTCGACGCGCCCGACTTCGTGGACCGCCGCGAGCGCTTCTGGACCGCGGTGCTGGGCGACGACCCCCGCTTCGCGCAGGTCGCTGCGGCCGTCGCCCTCGTCGACGACGAGGTCGCGGGGATCGCGATGACCGGTCCCACCCCGGAAGAGGACCGGACGGATGGCACTCCGGATCGTGCGCTCCACGTGCTCTACGTCCTTGCCGATCACCACGGCACCGGCGTCGGCGCCGCTCTCCTGGACGCGGTGGCCCCAGCATCCGCAGCGCACATGCTGTGGGTGGCCGATCCCAATCCTCGCGCGCAGGCCTTCTATGCGAAGCACGGATTCGTGCCCGACGGAACCGTGCGTGTCGACGACGGCGTGCGGGAGGTGCGGATGACCCGTCCTGCTCGCTCGTCAGCCGCCGGCCGGAGGGATCTCGACGAGGCGGAACCAGCGGCCCCTCGGTGAGAGGCGCGCCCATACGGGGAGGAAGTGCGGATCGCTGACATGGCCGTCGAAGGTGACCCACTCGACGCCGCGAGCTGCCAGCACGTCGAGGGAGCGCCGGACGCAGGCCTCGATCAAGCGCTCACCGTCGGCCGTCTCCCTCCTCGTGGTCTCCGCCGTGAGGCACGAGGGTGTCGAGTCGTGATAGACGAGCGCCAGCGCGACGATCTCGCCGTCGACGACGGCGGCGCTGCTCGCGTCGCGGTCGACCTCGGCCTCGAGGTCTTCCGAGAGAGCCGCCGCGAAATCCGGAGCGACGGGCGACCAGCCCTCGTGCGTCCAGGCGTAGACGGCCGCGTTGGCATCGAGGACGTCGTCCCAGGGCAGATCGCGGACGCTCTGCACCGCCGGGTGCGGCCGCAGAACCGCGCGAGACGCCGCCGGCACGTCCGCGGGTGGCACCACCTGTATGGTCCGTGCTCCCAGGGCGTCGGCGAAGCCGAGTGCATCGTCGTCGACGTACCCGCGCGTCATGAAGGCCAGTGGCGCATCTCGCAGTGTCGACAAGTGGGCGAACACGGCCTTCCCGTAACCGCGGCGACGCGATGCCGGCTCGACCACGATGGCGACCCAGTACCGGTCCCCGTGCACGCGCGAGGTCCACATGATGCCGGCGGCCACGGGGTGCCCGTCCACCTCCAGCACGCTCGAGCGGGTATGCGCATCACGCCATCGATCGGCGCGGAACGCGATCGTGCCGAGGAAGGGCAGCGTCAGATCGCCGTCGGTGAAGGGGCGCAATCGCATGGTCCCGAGTCTGGCACCTCTGGACTCGAGCGGCGGCCGACGCCGGACGTGGACGGTAGAATGGGAGGCTGGTCCGTCTCCGGGCCGTTCCCCATCCCCGACGAACGGACGTCCGCTGTGCTCGCCGTGCACGATCTCGAGATCCGCGTGGGCGCTCGCACGCTCATGTCGGAGGTGTCGTTCCGTGTCTCCGACGGCGACAAGATCGGTCTCGTCGGCCGAAACGGTGCCGGAAAGACCACGCTGACGAAGGTGCTGGCCGGCGACCTGCTGCCGGCCGACGGCAAGGTCGAGCGCTCGGGCGAGCTGGGCTACCTTCCGCAGGACCCGCGGTCCGGCGACCCCGAGATGCTGGCGCGCACCCGCATCCTCGATGCGCGCGGACTCGGCACCCTGGCGCTGCAGATGCAGGAGGCGTCGATGCAGATGGGGGATGCCGACGAGAAGGTGGCCGCGAAGGCGATGCGCCGCTACGGCAACCTCATGGAGCGCTTCGAGGCGCTCGGCGGCTACACGGCCGAGTCCGAAGCGGCATCCATCGCCCACAACCTCTCTCTCCCGGATCGCATACTCGACCAGCCGCTGAAGACGCTGTCCGGCGGCCAGCGTCGCCGCATCGAGCTCGCTCGGATCCTCTTCTCCGATGCGCAGACGATGATCCTCGACGAGCCGACGAACCACCTCGACGCGGACAGCGTCGTGTGGCTGCGCGAGTTCCTGAAGAACTACAAGGGCGGGCTCATCGTCATCAGCCACGACGTCGAACTCGTCGGCGAGACGGTCAACCGTGTCTTCTACCTCGACGCGATGCGTCAGGTCATCGACGTCTACAACATGAACTGGAAGAACTACCTGCGCCAGCGGGTCGCCGACGAGGAACGCCGCAAGAAGGAGCGCGTCAACATCGAGAAGAAGGCGACGGCGCTGCAGTTGCAGGCCGCGCGCTTCGGTGCGAAGGCTTCCAAGGCCGCCGCGGCCCACCAGATGGTCGCTCGCGCCGAGAAGATGCTCTCCGGCCTCGAGGAGGTCCGCCAGGAGGACCGCGTCGCGAAGCTGCGCTTCCCGAAGCCCGCGCCGTGCGGCAAGACGCCGCTCATGGCGAAGAACCTCTCCAAGTCGTACGGATCGCTGGAGATCTTCACCGACGTCGACCTCGCCATCGATCGTGGATCGAAAGTGGTCGTGCTCGGCCTCAACGGTGCCGGCAAGACCACACTGCTCAGGATCCTCGCCGGTGTGGACAAGGCCGACACGGGCGTCATCGAGCCCGGCCACGGCCTGAAGATCGGCTACTACGCCCAGGAGCACGAGAACCTCGACGTCAACCGCTCGGTCCTCGACAACATGATGTCGGCGGCGCCGGACATCAACGCCACCGAGGCGCGCAAGGTGCTCGGTTCGTTCCTGTTCACCGGCGACGACGTTCTCAAGCCCGCCGGTGTGCTCTCCGGCGGTGAGAAGACCCGCCTGTCGCTGGCGACGCTGGTCGTCTCCTCGGCGAACATGCTGCTGCTCGACGAACCGACCAACAACCTCGACCCCGCCTCGCGCGAGGAGATCCTCGGCGCGCTCGCGCATTACGAAGGCGCTGTCGTGCTCGTCTCCCACGACGAGGGCGCCGTTCAGGCTCTCAACCCCGAGCGGGTGCTGATCCTGCCGGATGGTGTCGAGGACATCTGGGGTCGCGACTACGTCGACCTCATCACGCTCGCCTGAGGGCTGGCGCTCGCACCGGTTTCAGCGAGGCGTGAGCTCGTCGAGCAGGGCGTCTTCTTCCTGCATGTCGCGATCGCGTCGCCGGGTCTCGCGCTGTCGACGGCGACGGGCAGCCGCAGAAGGCTCCGCCTCGTCGGGTGACGCGGACTCGGCCACCTCAGCCGAGGCCGCCGCCGCCGCGTCTTCCGCATCCTCTCGCCGGTGACGGATCTCGGTGCGGATCATGTACCAGATGAAGACGAATCCCATCAGCGCGAAGAGGATCCACTGGATCGCGTACGAGAGGTATGGGCCGGGGTCGTCCGATGGCGACTCGAGCGCGTTGGGTGTCTCCGCGGGACTGGGCTGTTCGGACACCAGCAGTCCGTAGGCGCTCGTGATGAGCGCGGGCTGAGCGGTGGTCTCCGCGATCAGGGGGAGATTGATGGTCGGCACCTGGCCGCCCGGCGCGGAGCGTCCCGAGTTCGGCAGCGGCTCGCCCGGCTTGAGTCGCGCGATGACCTGTACCTGGCCGGCGGGGGGAGTGGGGGTCGCGTCCGGCTCGGGCTGGGAGGAGCCGGGCGGCAGCCAGCCGCGGTCGACGAGGAAGACCGCACCGTCGACCGTCCG
>Ga0209958_1001152_pt1 | contig 23720 bp, 23 predicted proteins | sample ThiBio_inoc_plan_FD_183942 | JGI IMG/M metagenome (GOLD analysis project Ga0209958, IMG submission 183942) | Wastewater bioreactor microbial communities from Cape Town, South Africa - Thiocy_inoc_plan (SPAdes) | ecosystem: Engineered > Bioremediation > Thiocyanate > Unclassified | place: South... | reverse complement strand
TCACAAGGGCCGCGTGCCCTTGCAGGCCGGGTAAGCCGAGCAGCCCCAGAACGCACTGCCGGCGCTGGCGCCGCGCTTGGCCACCCGGCGCACCATGGATTGGCTGCACACCGGGCAGGCGGGCACTGCGGCGGCCGACGCCGCCCCCGCAGCCGCTGGTGATGTCGAGGCTTGCGCGGCGCGGGGCGCCGAGGCCGCGCGCACGGGCGCCGTGGAGGCCCCTGCGGCGGGCCGGCCACTGCGAATGAGCTGCAGCAAGGCGGGGCCCGTGAGCAGCCGGATGTTGCGGCCCTGCGCGAAGGCCTCGGCCTCATCGGTGAACCGCCCCGAGCTGACGACGAAACCACCCGCCGCGCCGCGCGCGGCCATCACGCCAAACAGCTCGCGGACCACCGACACCCCGACCTTCAAGGCCTTCCATTGCTTGCACTGCACGACAAAGGTCTCGCCGTCTTTGCGCAGCACCAGATCGACGCCGCCGTCGGCCCCGCCACCGCCCGACTCCTGCACCGAGTAGCCGCGCTGGCGAAAGCCCTCGCCCACGAGGACCTCGAAGTCCCGCCAGGACATGCGCTCCAGCGCGTCGGCGGCGCTGCTATCCCGCACCTGCTGATGCAGGGCCTGGCGCTTGCGCCGCTGCAGAAAGGACAGCAACGCGCCCAGCAGACAGACCACGGGCACGATGAACTGGCCCGCCATGGCCAGCGCTTTGAGCCAGGTGCCCCAAATCAGCGAAGGGCCGATGCCGCCCGGGGTGAGCGGTGCCGACGGCGCCATGGCCACCGAGTGGAGCAGCAGATAGCCCACCGGGGCGAGCGCCACGCCCACCCACCAGGGCATCAGCGCCACGAGGTCGACAAGGTCACCTTGCGGGCTTCCTCGGGAGCGGGCTTCCACAAGGCATCAATCCACTGCAGGCCCCAGCAAGGGCCAGACCCGTGGCGCCGATCGAGGCGACCAATGCTTCGGACATCGGTCATCGCCATCACGGCCAGCATGTCCACCAGCGCCTCGTCACAGGCCACCAGGGACGTTTGCGACACCTTATGTCCCCTCCAGCAGCGCACGTCGTACACAAGCAGGTACCACGGCGCCTCCAAGGCACGGGTGACGACGGGCCAGTGGTTCTGCCTGCGCGTACTGCGAGAGGGATGGAGAACGGAGGCCGAGCCCTTGGCGGGGATGAACATAAATGTTCCTCTGAAACAGACTCAATTCTGCCTCAGGAAAGCCACCCCGGTAAATGCCAGGCGAACACTTTTGGAGTGACCCAGCCCACCCCTCCAGCCGTTGATCCGTTCGACATCTTGGTCGCCAACGTCATCGCCCTCCGCGCGAAGGGCAACTGGAGTATCCGTGCCTTGGCCGAGCAAGCGCAGTTGAGCCGAACCTTCGTGGCCAACCTGGAGAAGGGAAGCTCAAAACTGAGCTTGAGCGCCGTTGACCAGCTGGCGGGGGCCTTGGGTGTCACGACCAGTTCGCTTTTCGCTGCGAGGCCAGTCCCCAGAGATGGGGGAGCCAGCGTGATTGAGGAGGTGGTCGCGCAGAACCTCGTTTCAGCGCGCCAAGCGCTGAAGCTGACCCAGGAGACGCTGGGCCAGCAATCCGGCGTCAGCATGTACGTCATCGCGCACATCGAGCGTCAGGCGCGCAACCCCTCGCTGCAGACGTTGGCGAGGCTGGCCGTGCCCTTGCACCTGACGCTGGAAGAACTCCTGTCTGTTCCGGGCAAGGCCTCGGCTTCGCAGGACGCACCTCACAGCGCCGCCTGACCACACGCCGCGCGTTCGGCGGCGCTTGCGCCGCAGCCAACCCTACAGGTGGAAATCCCCCGCCGCCTCCGGCTGGTACAGCACCTTCTCGATGCGGATGCGGCAGGTGCGGTTCGGCATGCGCCAGTTGAAGGCGTCGCCCGCCTTGTAGCCCAGGATGGCGGTGCCGATGCCGGAGCACACCGAGAGCTTGCCGGCGCTGTCGTCCGCGTCCTCGGGGTAGACCAGCGCCACTTCCCGCGGCTCGTCGTCCACCTGGAGCAAGGCCTTGGAGTTCATGGTGACCACGTCGTCCGGCACCTGCCGGGGGTCGACGACGATGGCGCGCTCGATCTCGTGTTCCAGCTCAAAAATGTCCGCGCCGCGTTCGATGTCGAGGTCGAGCAGGCGGCGCAGCCGCGTCCTGTCGGCTTCGGTGATGTGGATGGGGGCGATGTGCGCCGCCGGGCGCTCGCGCAGCAGCTGGAGGTAGCGCCCCGCGTTCAGCACCAGCGATTTCGCCGTCGGCGTTTCGCTGTGCAGCGCAAACCCGCTGTTCACAAAGGCCTTCATCGAGCGGGTGTTGTCCGGGTGGATCTTGGCGATGAGCTTTTCAGCCCGCATGTCGAAGAAGGCGAGCTTCATGCCTTCGCGGATGGCGCTGGCGCCGAGCTTGCGGCCCCAGTTGTCGCGGTTGCCGATGACCAGGACCATCTCGACGTCCTGCCCCGTCTTGACGAGGCGCACAAAGCCCACCGGCACGTCGCGCTGGTCGTAGGCCATGAAGAAGCGGCCGCCCTGGTTGAACAGGTGGGTGAGGATGGGCAGTTGAACCCGGCCAATGACCTGCTCGATGAAGCGGGAGACGTGGCGCGAGTCGCTGAGGTAGCGCGTGACCTCTTCGTCTTCCAGCCAGTCCATGAGGGTCAGCGCGTTGGCCCGGGAGATCTCTGGGCACAGAGAAATGAAAGGCTTGTTCATCTTCACCACCTGTGGTTTCAAGAATGAAAGCCTTCCATGGGCGCGGCCATGGCGGTTCTTTCGAATAACCCGGCATTTTACCGGGGGTGGCCGCGCCGCGCTCCCCGTCTCAAATTGAGAACAAATCCTGACGCCCCCGGACTCCAAGGGTTAACCCACCCCTCCCCTCCCGACCCCGAGTGCTCCACTGTCCCCGGCTTCCCCACGAACCCAGGAGACAACCATGCCCGTAGAACTCAAGGTCAACGGCCGTGCCGTGACCGTGGACGCGGCACCCAACACGCTGTTGGTGCACGCCCTTCGTGAACACCTGCGCCTCACCGGCACGCACGTCGGCTGCGACACGGCCCAGTGCGGGGCCTGCACCGTGCACCTGGACGGCAAGGCCATCAAGTCGTGCAACGTGCTGCTGGCCCAGGTGGCCGGGCGCGAGGTCACCACCATCGAGGGCATGGCCGCCGCCGACGGCACCATGCACCCCATGCAGGCCGCCTTCAAGGAGTGCCACGGCCTGCAGTGCGGCTTCTGCACGCCGGGCATGGTGATGAGCGCGGTGGACCTGTGCCAGCGCCACCCGGGCGCCAACGAGGCGCAGATCCGCGAGCAGCTCGAAGGCAACCTGTGCCGCTGCACGGGCTACCACAACATCGTCAAGGCCGTGCAGCAAGGCGCTGCCGGCATGAAGTGAAGGAGGCTGTCATGGGTGCCATCGATTTCGCCAAACTCCCTCACATCGGTGAGCCGCTGCGCCGCAAGGAGGACTACCGCTTCCTCACCGGCGCCGGCCAGTACACCGACGACATTCAGCTGCAGGGCATGAAGCACGCGGTGTTCGTGCGCTCGCCGCACGCGCACGCCGCCATCCGCTCCATCAACAAGACCGCCGCGCTGGCCGCGCCGGGCGTGGTGGGCATCTTTGACGGGCAGGACGTGGCCAACGACAAGGTGGCCGGCCTGCCCTGCGGCTGGCTCATCACCAGCACCGACGGCCAGCCCATGAAGGAGCCGCCGCACCCCTTCCTGGCCCAGGGCAAGGTGCGCTACGTGGGCGACCACGTGGCCATCGTGGTGGCCGACACGGTGGAGAACGCCAAGAACGCCGCCGAGCTGGTGGAGGTGGACTACGAACCCCTGCCCGCCGTGGTGGACGTGCGCGACGCGCCCAAGGGCACGGCGCTGCACGACGTGGCGCCCGACAACCACTGCTACAAGTGGGCCATCGGCGACAAGGCGGCCGTGGACGCGACCTTCGCCAAGGCCGCGCACGTGACCAAGATCGACCTGGTCAACAACCGCCTCGCGCCCAACCCCATCGAGCCGCGCGCGGCCATCGGTTCGTACAACCGCGCCAACGACGAATACACGCTCTACGTGGCCAACCAGAACCCGCACGTGGAGCGGCTGCTGATGACGGCCTTCGTGCTGGGCCTGCCCGAGCACAAGGTGCGCGTGATCGCGCCCGACGTGGGCGGCGGCTTCGGCGCCAAGATCTTCCTCTACGCCGAAGACGTGGCCGTGACCTGGGCGTCGAAGAAGCTCAACACGGCCATCAAGTGGACCTGCGAGCGCGGCGAGGCCTTCCTGTGCGACGCGCACGGCCGCGACCACGTGACGCACGCCGAGATGGCGATGGACAAAGACGGCAAGTTCCTGGGCTTCCGCGTGCACACCGACGCCAACCTGGGCGCCTACCTGTCCACCTTCTCCACGGCGGTGCCCACCATCCTGTACGCCACGCTGCTGGCGGGGCAGTACACCACGCCGCAGGTGTATGTGGAGGTGGACGCCTGGTTCACCAACACCTCGCCGGTGGACGCCTACCGCGGCGCCGGCCGGCCCGAGGCCACCTACCTGCTGGAGCGCATCGTCAGCCGCGCCGCCTGGGAGATGAACCTGAGCCAGGACGAGATCCGCCGGCGCAACTTCATCACCCAGTTCCCGTACCAGACGCCGGTGGCGCTGCAGTACGACACGGGCGATTTCCACGCGTGCATGAACAAGGCCACCGAACTGGCCGACGTGGCCGGCTTCGCGAAGCGCCGCGAGGCCAGCAAGGCCAAGGGCCTGCTGCGCGGCATCGGCTACAGCAGCTATATCGAGGCCTGCGGCCTGGCGCCGTCCAACCTGGCGGGCGCCCTGGGCGCGCGCGCCGGCCTGTTCGAGTGCGGCGAGGTGCGCGTGCACCCCACGGGCAGCGTCACGGTGTTCACCGGTTCGCACAGCCACGGCCAGGGGCATGAGACCACCTTCGCGCAGGTGGTGGCCTCGCGCCTGGGGCTGGACCCGTCGCAGGTGGACATCGTGCACGGCGACACCGGCCGCGTGCCCTTCGGCATGGGCACCTACGGCTCGCGCTCCATCTCGGTGGGCGGCGCGGCCATCATGCGCGCGCTGGACAAGATCGAGGCCAAGGCCAAGAAGATCGCCGCGCACCTGATGGAAGCGAGCGACGCCGACATCGAATTCGCCAACGGCGAGTTCAGCGTGAAGGGCACCGACAAGAAGATTCCCTTCGGCCAGGTGGCGCTCACGGCCTACGTGCCGCACAACTACCCGCTGGACAAGCTGGAGCCGGGCCTGAACGAGACCGCCTTCTACGACCCGACCAACTTCACCTTCCCCGGCGGCACCTACATCTGCGAGGTGGAGGTGAACCCGCAGACCGGCGAGACGCGCGTGGACCGCTTCACCGCGGTGGACGACTTCGGCACCATCATCAACCCCATGATCGTGGAAGGCCAGGTGCACGGCGGCCTGGTGCAGGGCATCGGCCAGGCGCTGCTGGAGCACTGCGTGTACGACCGCGAGACGGGCCAGCTGGTCACCGGCTCCTTCATGGACTACGCCATGCCGCGCGCCGACGACGTGCCCAGCTTCACCCTGGGCCACGTCTGCACGCCCTGCACCACCAACCCGCTGGGCACCAAGGGCTGCGGCGAGGCCGGGGCCATCGGCTCGCCGCCGGCGGTCATCAACGCCGTGCTCGACGCCCTGGCGCCGCTGGGCGTGAAGGACATCGACATGCCCGCCACGCCCTCGCGCGTGTGGCAAGCCATCCAGTCCGCCAAGCAGTGATTCATTCAAGGAGACAAGACCATGTACGCCTTCACCCTTGAACAACCCAAGACCCTGGCCGATGCCAAGCGCCTCACCGGCGGCGGCGCGCAGGCGCTGGCGGGCGGCCAGACGCTGATCGCCTCGCTCAAGCAGCGCCTGGCGCAGCCCGGCGCGCTGGTGGACCTCGCTGGCGTGGCCGAGCTGCGCGGCATCCGCCGCGAGGGCAACAGCCTAGTCATCGGCGCCATGACGCGCCACGAGGAGGTGGCCACCAGCGCCGACGTGAAATCGTCCATTCCCAGCCTGGCCGCGCTGGCCGGCGGCATCGGCGACCGGCAGGTGCGCGCCATGGGCACCATCGGCGGCTCGGTGGCCAACAACGACCCGGCCGCCTGCTACCCCAGCGCGGTGCTGGCGCTGGGCGCCACCATCGTCACCGACAGGCGCGAGATCAAGGCCGACGACTTTTTCCAGGGCCTGTACAGCACCGCGCTGGAGAGCGGCGAGCTGATCACGGCGATCCGCTTCCCCATCCCCAAGAAGGCGGCCTACGCCAAGTTCCGCCAGCCGGCCTCGCGCTTCGCGCTGGTGGGCGTGTTCGTGGCGCTCACCGACGGCGGCGCGCGCGTGGCCATCACCGGCGCCGGCAACGGCGTGTTCCGCCACGCGGGGCTGGAGGCGGCACTCGGCAAGGGCTTCACGCCCGAGGCCGTGCAGGGCGTGGCGATCGACGCCAGCCAGCTCAACGCCGACCTGCACGCCAGCGCCGAGTACCGCGCGCAGCTGATCCGCGTGCAGACCCAGCGCGCGGTGGCCGCGGCCAACGGCTGATGCCCGAACTCGCTGCCGCCTCCACCGAACCGCGCGACATCGACGGCTGGCTGGCCGCGCTGCGCGGCGTGGGCTACCACGCCCCGCGCGCGCTGGCCACGGCCGTGTTCCTGGCCATGCGCCTGCAGCGCCCGCTGCTGCTGGAGGGCGAGCCCGGCGTCGGCAAGACCGAGCTGGCCAAGGCCCTGGCGCGCGTGCTGCAGCGCCCGCTGCTGCGCCTGCAGTGCTACGACGGCATGGAGCAGCGCGAGGCCCTGTACGAGTGGAACCACACCGCGCAGCTGCTGCACATGCGCGCGGCGCAGAACAGCGCCACGCCCGAGCAGATCGAGCGCGAGGTCTACCAGGAGCGCTACCTGATCCGCCGCCCGCTGCTGCAGGCCCTGCAGACGCCGCCGCCCGGCGCGGTGCTGCTGATCGACGAGGTGGACCGCGCCGACGAGCCCTTCGAGGCCTTCCTGCTGGAGTACCTGGGCGAATACCAGGTGAGCATCCCCGAGCTGGGCACCATCGCCGCCATGGCGCCGCCGCTCACCCTGCTCACCAGCAACCGCACGCGCGACCTCAACGACGCGGTGAAGCGCCGCTGCCTGTACCAGTGGCTGGACCACCCGGACCGCGAGCGCGAACTCGCCATCGTGCGCAGCCAGGTGCCGCAGGCCAGCGCCGCGCTCACCGAGCAGATCGCGCGCTTCGTGGAGCGCCTGCGCGCGCAACCGTTCGCCAACGCCTTCCAGCGCGCGCCCGGCATCGCCGAGAGCGTGGAATGGGCCAAGGCCCTGGTGGCGCTGGACACGCTGGTGCTGGACCCGGAGGTGATCCAGGACACGGCGGGCATCCTGTTCAAGCAGCGCGAGGACGTGGCCGCCCTGCTGCCCATGATCGACCAGCTGCTGGAACCGGACGTGGCCTGAGCGGAAGCGCCGTATGCAACTCGGGGATGCACGCAGCGGCAAGCTGCCGGACCAGATCACCGCCTTCGGCCGCGCCCTGCGCCGCGCCGGCGTGCCGGTGGACAGCGCGCGCATCGCCGGCGCCATCAGCGCCACGCAGCTGGTGGGCCTGGAGCGGCGCGACGACCTGCAGGCCGCGCTGGCCGCGGTGCTGGTGAGCCGGCCGCAGGACATCGAGGTCTTCGGCGAACTCTTCGCCGCCTTCTTCCGCAACCCCGAGCTGGAAAAGCAGCTGCTGTCGCAGATGCTGCCCAAGGCGCCCACCGCCCAGCCGCCCGCGCGCAAGGCGCGCGCGCAGGAGGCGCTGACCGTGGCCGGCGCCAGCGCCCAGCGGCGCGCGCCCGGCGAGAGCGAGCTGCGCCTGGACGCCGCCATGACCGCCAGCGACCTGCGGCGCCTGCGCCACGCGGATTTCGCGGGCCTGTCGGCCAGCGAGTTCCGCCTGGTCGAAACCCTGGCGCGCGACATCGCCCTGCCCCTGCCCGAGCTGCCGGGCCGGCGCCAGCGGCCCGGCCCGCGCGGCCACCGCATCCACTGGGGCCGCGCCCTGCAGCAGGCGCGCCGGCACGAGGGCGAGCTGCTCGCCCCGCCGCGCCGCGAACGGCGCCACCAGCCGCTGCCGCTGCTGGTGCTGGTGGACGTGTCGGGCTCCATGGAGCGCTACGCGCGCCTGCTGCTGGCCTTTCTGCACCAGGCCACGCGCGGCGTGCCGCGCTCGGCCTTCGCCTTCGGCACCCGCCTGACCGACCTGCGCGCCGCCTGGAAGCAGGCCGACGCCGACGCGATGTTGGCGCTCGCCAACGCGGCCATCGCCGATTTCGCGGGCGGCACCCGGCTGGGCGCCTCGCTGGCCGAGCTGCGCGAGCGGCACGCGCGTTGCCTGGTGGGGCGGCGCACCATGGTGCTGCTCATCAGCGACGGGCTGGACACCGGCGCGCCCGAACAGCTCGACGCCGAACTGCACTGGCTGCGCCGCCACTGCCGCCAGGTTCTCTGGCTCAACCCGCTGCTGCGCTACGCTGGCTACCAGCCCCTGGCGCAGGGCGCCAGCGTGCTGCACCGCCACGCGCACGGCATGCTGGCCGTGCACAACCTGGAACACCTGCAGCAGCTCGCCCAAGCCCTGGCCGAACTGTTGAAATCATGAAACACCCCCGCCGCGCTTCGCGCGTCCCCCTCAAGGAGGCGGCACCTGCGGCCCGGCGAAGCCGGTTCCGCGGTGCCCCTCGCTTGCGTGATGGGTATTCGACGCATTGAATCCCGTTTAGAAGGACCCCACCATGGACATGCAAGGCAGCCGCCTCCTCCCCGTCAACCAGGTGCAGGCCTGGGACGCCCTCAACGACCCGGCCGTGCTCAAGGCCTGCGTGCCCGGCTGCGACAAGTTCGAGCCCCTGGGCGACGACGCCTACGCCGTGGGCGCGGGCATCAAAATCGGCCCGGTGTCGGCCAAGTTCACCGGCCGCGTGCAGCTCAGCGAGATCGTGCCGCCGCGCAGCTACAAGCTCGGCTTCGAGGCCCAGGGCGGCGTGGCCGGCTTCGGCAAGGGCGAGTCCACGGTGACGCTGGAACCCGCGCCGGGCGGCAGCGAGCTCACCTACACCGTCAAGTCCACCGTGGGCGGCAAGATCGCCCAGCTGGGCCAACGCCTTATCGACGGTGCGGCCAAATCCATGGCCGACGACTTCTTCCGCCGCTTCGAGGAAGAATTGCTGCGCCGCCACCCCGAGGCGGCGGCCGCCCGCGCCGCCGCCGCGCCGGTGCCGGCGGTGGTCGCCGGGCCATCCGGCCCCTGGCCCGGCTGGGCCTGGCCGGCGCTGGCCTTCGCCATCACCTTTGTCATCGGCCTCATCGTTTTCTTCACCGCCGCCTGGAGGTGAACCGACCGCCATGGAAAACCTCGATCTCTTCGTGCTGCGCACGCTGCTGGACTGGCGGCGTGCGGGCAAGGCCACGCTGCTGGCCACCGTCACCCGCACCTGGGGCAGTTCGCCGCGCCCGGTGGGCTCCATCATGGCCCTGTGCGAGGGCGGCGCCGTGGTCGGCTCGGTCTCGGGCGGCTGCATCGAGGACGACCTGATCCACCGCTTCCGCGACGCCCTGGCCGACGGCCCGCCCCAGAAAACCAAGTACGGCGTGAGCGCCGACGAAGCCCACCGCTTCGGCCTGCCCTGCGGCGGCACCCTGGAGCTGCTGCTGGAGTTCAACCCCGACACGGCCACGCTGGGCGATCTGGTGCAGCGCCTGAGCGCGGGCCGCATGGTCCAGCGCAGCACCGAGATCGCCAGCGGCCGCGTGACGCTCACCGACATCGAGCAGCCCGAGGCCTTGCGCGAGCACGGCGGCTGGCTGCACAACGCCTTCGGCCCCGAGTACCGCCTGCTCATGATCGGCGCCGGCCAGCTCACCGAGTACCTGGCCACCATGGCCCTGTTCAGCGGCTTCTCCGTCACCGTCTGCGACCCGCGCGAGGAGTACCGCGGCGGCTGGCAGGTGCCCGGCGTGACGCTCACCACCGACATGCCCGACGACGTGGTGCGCGCCTTCCGCGCCGACCGGCGCACCGCCATCGTCGCCCTCACGCACGACCCCAAGCTGGACGACCTGGCGCTGCTGGAGGCGCTGGAGACCGAGGCCTTCTACATCGGCGCGATCGGCTCGCGGCGCAACCAGATGGCGCGGCACCAGCGCCTGATCGAGCACTTCGAGCAGACCGAGGACAGCCTGGCCCGGCTGCGCGGGCCCATCGGCATCTACATCGGCAGCAAGACGCCGGCCGAGATCGCGGTGAGCGTGATGGCCGAGGTGCTGGCCGTGAAGAACGGCGTGCCGCTGCCGCGCGACCTGGCCGTGGGCCCGGCCAAGGACCAGCTGGACGTGGCGCCGAACGCCCCGTCCATGGTCTGTTTCATGCGCGAAGACCCGTGAGCGGCGCACGGCCGCCCGAAGGCGCTCGCACCGCGGCGTGCGGCGCGGAGGTTTCCCGATGAAGCCCTGGAGCGACACCACCGCGCTGGTGCTGGCGGCCGGCGCGGGCCGCCGCCTGGGCGGCGTGCCCAAATGCCTGGTCCGCGTCAACGGCCAGACCCTGCTGCAGCGCCTGCTGGACGCGCTGGCCGAGGCCGACGTGCACGACGTGCGCCTGGTCGTGGGCCACCACGCCGAGGCCATCGCCGCGCACGTGAGCGCGCTGGCGCCCGAGCGCCGGCCCGTGCTGCTGCGCAACCCCGAGCCCGGCGACGAGCCCGCCGATTCGCTGCGCGTGGGCCTGCGCAGCCTCACGTCCATGCCCAGCCGGCTGCTGGTGCTGCTGGGCGACCAGCCGCTGCTGGGCGCACCGCAGATCCAGGCGGCCCTGGACGCCTTCGACCAGCGCGAGCGCGGCCGCCACGCCCTGGTGCCGACGGTGAACGGCCAGCCCGGCCACCCGGCGGTGCTCGACGGCCTGGCCTGCGCCCTGCTGCGCAACCAGAGCGGCGGCCTGCGCGCCTGGCGCCAGCGCCAGCCCGAGGCTGTCGCGTTGTGGAACACACCGGACGAGGCGCACGTCCGCGACCTGGACACGCCGGAGGACCTGCCCCGCCTGGCGCAGGCCACCGGCTGGACCGTGGCGCTGCCCGCCGCCGAGGCTTTGCCGCGCTGCGGCATGGACAACGGTTGATCGACGCGCGGCGGGCTGATTCAATGCACCCCATGCCCACCGGCCCCGCCGCCTCCCCCGCCGACCGCCTGGCCCTGATCGCCCAGGCCCGCCGCGCCGTGCTGGACGCGCGCGACCCCGACGCCGGACCGCGCCTGGCGCCCTGGGTGGCGCGCTCCTGGCGGCGCTGCCTGCAGCTGGGCCTGGAGCCGCGGCGCGAGGTCGCCTTCGACCCCGTGAGCAGCGCGCAGGTGCGCCACGCGCTGGACGCCAGCCAGCCGCTGCTGCGGGCCGCCGCGCCCGTCATCCGCTCGCTGGCGCGCGCCATGGCGCACACGCGCTACTTCGCCATCCTCACCGACGCGCAGGGCGTGGTGATCGACGTCAACGGCCCCGTGGACCGGCACGAGCCCAGCGTGGGCCGCATCGCGCGCGTGGGCGTGGACCTGTCGGAGCGTGCCGTGGGCACCACCGCCATCGGCATGGCGCTGACCGACCTGCAGCCCGTGTGGCTGCACCGGGGCGAGCACTTCTTCGACGCCACCAGCGTCTACAGCTGCGCGGGCGCGCCCATCTGGGACCCGGACGGCCAGTGCGTGGGCATGCTGGACCTGACCGGCGTGAACGTGGCCGAGCAGCCCGCGCTCAAGCACCTGGTCTCGCAGTCGGCGCGCAGCATCGAGAACGCGCTGACGCTGGCGCGGCCGCACCACCTGCTGCTGCGCCTGAACTGGCCGGGCCGCGTGCTGGGCGACGACAGCGACGGCCTGATCGGCCTGGACGCGGACGGCCACATCACCGGCCTGAACCGGCCCGCGGCCGACATGCTGGGCGTGGCGCCCGGCGCGCCGGCCGGGCACGCCAGCCTGCATTTCGCGGCGCCGGTCGAATCGCTGTTCGACACCGCGGCCGCGCACGGCGGCGCGCTGGAGCTGCCGCTGTGGTCGGGCCTGCGGCTGCAGGTGCTGGCCCAGCTCGACCGCCCCGCCGCGCGCAGCGCCGCCGTGGCCCAGGCCGTGCCCCTGAAAGACCTGGAAACCGCCGCCATCCGCAAGGCGGTGGACGACGCGCGCGGCAACGTGCAGGACGCCGCGCGGGCGCTGGGCATCAGCCGGGCGACGATTTACCGCAAGCTGGGGGCGAAGGGGCGCTGAACGCCCGCTTGTCACCGCTTGAAGAAGTTCTTCAGCTTTTCAAGAGGTGTGTACGGGACACTGCCATCTTCCAGCGTGAAGAGATCGAAGGACTGGATGACTTCGCCGTCCTTCACCTCTGTATAGATCTTCCGCCCGGGAGGAACGGGCCATGGCGGCTTGCCCTCGGGCGTCGCCGTTGCCGGCGGCACCGCCGGACCGTCGGCCGAGCCCCGCGGAGTCGCTTCGCCAGTGTCCAGTCCCTGGCGGGGACTCATCCCGGGGGACGAGGGGTCCGGCAGCAAGGTAGCGCCACCGTACTGCGCGAACAACGCCTTGTTGAGCGTGGCGGAGTCGGGTGTTTCGCGGCGGTGGGCGCGGCGCCGATGCAAGGCGCCCATTGGCAACCCCGAAGACTCGGCCCCTTTCTCCGAAGGCTCCGCTCCTTGCCCATCCGGCGCCTCAGCGGCCACACGCGGGCGCCTCACCCGCATCGAACGGCCGTCAGCGGGGCGCGGAGTGTCGATCTTGAAGGCGCTCGGCGGGTCGGTGTCGGCCTGCAACGGTCCCGATGGGAGGGGCAGCTCCAAGGTCTGCATCCATTGCGCGAAATCCTCGGGAGACAGGTCCTTGAGCTGCGCCAACTCGCTTTCTGGACTGTCGACCCGACGGGTTTGCCGTGGAGGCGACGTCACCGCCATCTGATTCACATCCTCGATGGCGCCATCGAGCCGTCGGATCTGAGCCCGGGGTTGGCGCTTGAGGCGACGCTTCCCGTCCACGCCTGGACCATCATCTGAGGGTCGGGACGCATCCTGCGAAAGGGCGCGCCCTCTGCGGCGGGGCGCCGGATTCTCCAATTGGGCCAGCATGTCGTCGAGCTCGCGGGCGCTGGCTTCTGACAAACGCCGCGCGGGACGGGTGGGTTCGCTGAGCTTGCGCCGCGCCTTTTCTCCAGTGGGCTCGGGCGGTATGTCAATGGGCTGGGCGTCGATCTGCAGGGGGCTTGCCCCCACCGTGTCCCTGCGTTGGGCCCGCACCACCATCAACCCGCTGCAGCCCGCGAAGGCCACGAGCCTGGTCACGGGCGGCGTCTACCGCGTCTCGCGCAACCCGCTGTACCTGAGCCTGCTAATGCTGCTGGTGGCCTACGCCATTCGCCTCGACGCCGCGCCGATGTGGCTGGGCCCGCTGTTCTTCGCCGCCTACGTCACGCGCTTCCAGATCGCGCCGGAAGAGCGCGCGCTGGCGCTCAAGTTCGGCGAGGACTACCAGCGCTACCGCGCGCGCACGCGGCGCTGGATCTGAAACCCACGGCCCGGTCTTGACACGTTCTTGACACCCACCCCCGAAGTCTTTCGCCCGTCTTGACGGGCCCCTGCCTACGCTCACCGAGGTCTTCACTTCGGGGGTTCCCATGGACTTCGTGACGCTCGCCGCCCTGTTGGCGGCCGGGCTATTGGCCTACCTCGTCGCCGTGCTCGCGCGGCCGGAGGATTTCTCATGAGTGCCGCCTGGCCGCCCAAAGGCACTCGCACCGCAGCGCGCCGCGCGGAGGTACTCCTATGAACGCCGCCGCCTGGAGCCTGCTCGCGCTCTTCCTCACGGCCTTGCTCGCCCTGGCCTGGCCGCTGGGGCGCTGGATGCACACCGTCATGGAAGGCCGCTTTGCCGCCGGCCACCGCATCGAGGCGCCGCTGTGGCGCCTGCTCGGCGTGCGGCCCGAGGCCGAGACCGGCTGGTGGCCCTACGCGCGCGGTCTGCTGCTGTTCAACGCGCTGGGGCTGCTCGCGGTGTTCGCGCTGCAGCGGCTGCAGGGCACGCTGCCGCTGAACCCGCAGGGCTTCGGCGCGGTGGCGGTGGATTCCGCCTTCAACACCGCCGTCAGCTTCGTCACCAACACCAACTGGCAGGGCTATGGCGGCGAGACCACCATGAGCTACCTGACGCAGATGCTCGCGCTGACGGTGCAGAACTTCCTGTCCGCCGCCACCGGCATCGTGGTGGTGATAGCGCTGATGCGCGGCTTCGCCCGGCACTCGGCGCGCGCGGTCGGCAACGTGTGGGTGGACCTGTCGCGCGCCACGCTGTGGGTGCTGCTGCCCATCGCCACCGTATGGGCGCTGGCCTTCGTGGCCACGGGCGTGATCCAGAACCTTTCGCCCTTCCTCACGCTCACGCCGCTGCAGCCGGGCGTGGGTGAGCAGACCCTGGCCATGGGGCCCACGGCCTCGCAGCTCGCCATCAAGATGCTGGGCACCAACGGTGGCGGCTTCTTCAACGCCAACTCGGCCCACCCGTTCGAGAACCCGAACGAATGGAGCAACGCCCTGCAGATGCTGGCGATCTTCGCCATCCCCGCCGGCCTGTGCTTCACCTTTGGCCGCGTGGTGGGCGACCGGCGCCAGGCGTGGGCCGTGCTCGCGGCCATGGCGCTGATCTTCGTGCTCGCCGTGGTCGCCGCCACCCATTTCGAGCAGCAGGGCAATCCGGTCCTGGCCGCGCTGGGCGCCGACCAGGCCGCCAGCGCGCTGCAGTCGGGCGGCAACATGGAGGGCAAGGAGGTGCGCTTCGGCATCGCCGCTTCGTCGCTGTTCGCCGTGGTCACCACCGCCGCCAGCTGCGGCGCGGTGAACGCCATGCACGACAGCTTCACCCCGCTGGGCGGCCTGGTGCCCACGGCGCTGATGCAGCTGGGCGAGGTGGTGTTCGGGGGCGTGGGCTCGGGCCTGTACGGCATGCTGGTGTTCGCGCTGCTGGCGGTCTTCGTGGCGGGCCTGATGATCGGGCGCACCCCGGCCTACCTGGGCAAGAAGATCGAGCCCTTCGAGATGCAGATGGTGTCGGTGGCGATCCTAGTCACGCCGCTGCTGGTGCTGCTGGGCACCGCGGTGGCGGTGATGAGCGAGGCCGGGCGCGCCGGCATCCAGGACGCGGGCCCGCACGGCTTCACCGAGGTGCTGTACGCGCTGAGCTCGGCCGCCAACAACAACGGCAGCGCCTTCGCGGGCCTGTCGGCCAACACCCCCTTCTACAACGTGCTGCTGGCCATCGCCATGGCGCTGGGTCGCTTCGGCGTGATCCTGCCGGTGCTGGCCCTGGCAGGGTCCTTCGCCGCCAAGCCGCGCGCCGAGGCCACCACCGGCAGCCTGCCCACGCACGGGCCGCTGTTCGTCGGCCTGCTGGTGGGCACGGTGCTGCTGGTGGGCTTGCTCAACTACGTGCCCGCACTGGCCCTGGGGCCGGTGGTGGAGCACCTGACCCTGTGGGCGAAGTGAGGAGCCCGCCATGACACGCAAAACCTTGACCCTGTTCGACCCGGCCCTGTTGCGGCCGGCCCTGATCGGTGCGCTGCGCAAGCTCGACCCGCGCGCGCAGATCCGCAACCCCGTGATGTTCGTGGTCTACGTGGGCAGCGCCTTCACCACCGCCCTGTGGCTCGCGCGGCCCGAGGGCTTCACGCTGGCCGTGGCGCTGTGGCTGTGGTTCACCGTGCTGTTCGCCAACTTCGCCGAAGCGCTGGCCGAAGGCCGCAGCCAGGCGCAGGCCGCGAGCCTGCGCGGGCTCAAGCGCAAGACCTGGGCGAAGAAACTCGACGGCGCCTTCAAGGCCGGCACGCCGCGCAGCGCCATGCGCTGGCTGCCGATCGAGGCCGACTCGCTGCGCAAGGGCGACGTGGTGCTGATCGAGGCCGGCGACACCGTGCCCGCCGACGGCGAGGTGATCGACGGCGTGGCCTCGGTGGACGAGAGCGCCATCACCGGCGAATCGGCGCCGGTGATCCGCGAGTCGGGCGGCGACTTCTCGGCCGTCACTGGCGGCACGCGCGTGCTGTCCGACGCGGTGGTGGTGCGCGTGAGCGTCAACCCCGGCGAGACCTTCGTCGACCGCATGATCGCCATGGTGGAAAACGCGCGGCGCCAGAAGACGCCGAACGAGATCGCGCTGACGATCCTGCTGGTGGCGCTGACCCTGGTCTTCCTGGGCGTGGTGGCGACGCTGCTGCCCTTCTCCACCTTCAGCGCGCAGGCCTCGGGCGGCGCCGGCCAGCCGGTCGGCCTGGTGGTGCTGGTGGCCCTGCTGGTCTGCCTGATCCCGACCACCATCGCCGGCCTGCTCTCGGCCATCGGCGTGGCGGGCATGAGCCGGCTGATGCAGGCCAATGTGATCGCCACCTCGGGCCGCGCGGTGGAGGCGGCGGGCGACGTGGACGTGCTGCTGCTCGACAAGACCGGCACCATCACCCTGGGCAACCGCCAGGCCGCGGCCTTCCTGCCGGCCACGGGCACGAACGAGCGTGACCTGGCCGACGCCGCCCAGCTCGCCTCGCTGGCCGACGAAACGCCCGAGGGCCGCAGCATCGTGGTGCTGGCCAAGCACCGGCACCAGCTGCGCGAACGCGAGCTGCAATCGATGGGCGCGCACTTCGTGCCGTTCAGCGCGCAGACGCGCATGAGCGGCGTGGACCTGGCCGACGGCCGCCAGATCCGCAAGGGCGCGGCCGATGCCATCCGCCGGCACGTGGAATCGCTCGGCGGCGCCTGGTCCGCCCCGGTGCAGGCCCTGGTGGACGACGTGGCGCGGCGCGGCAGCACGCCCCTGGTGGTGGCCGAAGGCGCGCGCGCGCTTGGCGTGGTGGAGCTCAAGGACATCGTCAAGGGTGGCCTCAAGGAGCGCTTCGCCGAGCTGCGCCGCATGGGCATCCAGACCGTGATGGTCACTGGCGACAACCGCCTCACGGCGGCGGCCATCGCGGCCGAGGCCGGCGTGGACGACTTCCTCGCCGAGGCCACGCCCGAGGCCAAGCTCGCGCTCATCCGCGAGCACCAGGCGCGCGGCCGCCTGGTGGCCATGACCGGCGACGGCACCAACGACGCGCCCGCGCTGGCCCAGGCCGACGTGGCCGTGGCCATGAACACCGGCACCCAGGCCGCCAAGGAGGCCGGCAACATGGTGGACCTCGACAGCAACCCCACCAAGCTGATCGAGATCGTGGAGACCGGCAAGCGCCTGCTGATGACGCGCGGCGCGCTGACCACCTTCAGCATCGCCAACGACGTGGCCAAGTACTTCGCCATCGTGCCGGCCGCCTTCGTCACCACCTACCCGCAGCTGCAGGCGCTCAACGTGATGCAGCTGGCCAGCCCGACCTCGGCCATCGTTTCGGCGGTGGTGTTCAACGCCCTGGTCATCGTGGCGCTGATCCCGGTCGCGCTCAAGGGCGTGCCCTACCGCGCCGTGGACGCGGCCTCGCTGCTGCGGCGCAACCTGGCGGTCTACGGCCTGGGCGGCGTGGTGGTTCCCTTCATCGGCATCAAGGCCATCGACCTGCTGATCGCCGGCCTGGGCCTGGCCTGATCCCACACGAGTTCCCATGAACACCGAATCCCCCTCCACCGACAAGGCCCCGGCCGGCGAAGGCCTGGGCAGCACCCTGCGCGCCGCCGTGCTGCTGTTCCTGCTGCTCAGCGCGGTCACCGGCCTGCTCTATCCGCTGCTGGTCACGGGCGCGGCCCAGGCCCTGCTCCCGCGCCAGGCCAACGGCAGCCTGATCGAGCGCGGCGGCCGCCCCGTGGGCTCGGCCCTCATCGGCCAGGCCTTCACCGAGCCGCGCTATTTCTGGGGCCGGCCCTCGGCCACCGCGCCCGTGCCGTACAACGCCGCGGCCTCGGGCGGCTCCAACCTGGGGCCCACAAGCGAGCCGCTGAAGGACGCCGTGCGCGAGCGCATCGCGGCGCTGCGCGCGGCCGACCCGGACAACAACGCGCCCGTGCCGGTGGACCTGGTCACGGCCTCGGGCAGCGGGCTGGACCCGCACATCAGCCTGGCGGCCGCGCTGTACCAGGCGCCCCGCGTGGCCCGCACGCGCCGCCTGGAGCCGGGCGCCGTGGCGGCGCTGGTGGAACGCCAGGCGCAGCGCCCGCTGATCCCCGGCCTGGGCGAGCCGCGCGTGAACGTGCTTGAGCTCAACCTGGCGCTCGATGCCGCCGCGGCGCCGGTGCGATGATGCGGTCCCCATGAACGACGCACGGCCGCCCGAAGCCGGTCGCACCGCAGCGCGCCGCGCGAAGGTTTTGCCATGAACGATGCCCCGCAGCGACCCGACCCCGACATCCTGCTCGCGCAGGTGCGGGCCGGCGAAGACCGGGCGCGGCGGGGGCGCCTGAAGATCTTCTTCGGCGCCTCGGCCGGCGTGGGCAAGACCTACGCCATGCTGTCGGCCGCCCGCGCCGCCCAGGCCGAGGGCACGCCGGTGACCATCGGCGTGGTGGAAACCCACGGCCGGCCCGAGACCCAGGCCCTCACCCAGGGCCTGCCGCGCCTGCCGCTGCGCGAGGTGGCGCACAAGGGCCACACGCTGCGCGAGTTCGACCTCGACGCCGCGCTGGCCTTCGGCGCCCGGCACCCCGACGGCCTGGTGCTGCTCGACGAGTTCGCGCACAGCAACGCGCCCGGCTCGCGCCACCCCAAGCGCTGGCAGGACGCCGAGGAGCTGCTGGCCACCGGCATCGACGTGTGGACCACGATGAACGTGCAGCACCTCGACAGCCTGAACGACGTGGTCAGCGGCATCACCGGCGTGCGCGTGTGGGAGACCGTGCCCGACCGCCTGTTCGACGAGGCCGACGAGGTCGTCGTCGTCGACCTGCCGCCCGATGAGCTGCTGGAGCGCCTGCACAGCGGCAAGGTGTACCTGCCCACCCGGGAAAGCGGTGGCGACGACCAGCGCGCCGAGCGCGCCGCCGCCCACTTCTTCCGCAAAGGCAACCTGCTGGCCCTGCGCGAGCTGGCCCTGCGCCGCACCGCCGACCGCGTGGACGACGAGGTGCGCGCCTTCCGCCAGGCCGGCGCGGTGCGCCCGGTGTGGCCCAACCGCGAGTCGCTGCTGGCCTGCGTGGGCCCGGGACCGGCGGCCGACAAGGTGGTGCGCTGCGCCGCGCGCATGGCCGCGCAGCTGGACCTGCCCTGGCACGCGGTGCACGTGCAGGCGCTCTCGCGCGAGCCCAGCGCCGCCACGCAAAAGGCGCTGGACCTGGCCGAGTCGCTGGGCGCCAGCGTGAGCAGCTTCAGCGACCGCGACCCGGCCGCCGCGCTGGTGCGCCACGCGCGCGAACACAACCTCAGCCGGTTGGTGCTGGGCCGCGCGCGCCGGCGCCGGCCCTGGTCGCGCCCGCTGGCCGAGCGCATCGCGGCGGTGGCCGGCGACCTGGAGCTGCTGCAGGTGGCCGAGCCGTCCGGCGCGCGCGAACGCGAGGGCGCCGCCCCTGCGGCCGAACCGCCACGCGACCCGCGCTGGCCCGGCTACCTTGCCGCCGGCCTGGCCTGCGCGCTCACCGCCGTGCTGGCCACGCCGCTGATCCCGGTGCTGGAGCTCAGCAACATCGTGATGATCTTCCTGCTCATCGTGGTGGCCATCGCGCTGCGCTACGGCCGCGGCCCGGCGGTGCTGGCGGCCTTCCTGGGCGTGGCGCTGTTCGACTTCTACTTCGTGCCGCCGCGCTTCACGCTCGCGGTGAGCGACGTGCAATACCTCGTCACCTTCGGCGTGATGCTGGTGGTGGCCCTGGCCATCGGCCAGCTCACCGCCGTGCTGCGCCAGCAGGCCGACGCCGCCACGCGGCGCGAGCGGCGCGTGCGCGCGCTGCACGACATGTCGCGCGACCTGTCCGCCGCGCTGCTGCCCGAGCAGGTGGCCGACATCGGCGCGCGCTTCGTGCGGGCCGAATTCGGCATGCCCAGCACCTTGCTCGCGGCCGACCTGAACGACCGGCTGCAGCCCCTGCCCGGCGGGCAGGCGCCAGTGGACATGGCGGTGGCGCAGTGGGCCTTCGAGCGCGGCGAGCCCGCCGGCCGCGGCACCGACACCCTGCCCGCCAGCGCCACGCTGGTGGTGCCGCTGAAGGCACCCATGCGCGTGCGCGGCGCGCTGGTGCTCGACCCCGGCGGCGCGCGCGCGCTGGACACCGAACAGCGCCGGGCGCTGGGGGCCTGCGCCTCGCTGCTGGCCATCTCGCTGGAGCGCATCCACTACATCGAGGTGGCGCAGCACAGCACGGTGCAGATCGAATCGGAGCGGCTGCGCAACTCGCTGCTCGCCGCCATTTCGCACGACCTGCGCACGCCGCTGGCCTCGCTGGTGGGCCTGGGCGAGGCGCTGCGCCTGACGCCGCCGGCGCTGTCGCCCGCGCAGGCCGAGTTGGCCGAGGCCATTGCGCAGTCGGCGCGGCGCATGGCGGCGCTGGTGAACAACCTGCTGGACATGGCGCGCCTGCAGGCCGGCGCCGTGCCGCTGCAGCGCGCCTGGCAACCGCTGGAAGAGGTGGTGGGCAGCGCCCTGGCCGCCTGCGGCGACGCGCTGCACGGCCGCGCGATCCAGGTCGATCTGCCGGCCGACCTGCCGCTGCTGCAGTTCGACGCCGTGCTGATGGAGCGGGTGCTGGTGAACCTGCTGGAGAACGCCGCCAAGTACACGCCGCCCGGCTCCGCCATCCGCCTGTGGGCCGAGGCCGACCCCGAGGCGGTGCGCCTGCGCGTGGACGACCACGGTCCCGGCCTGCCGCGCGGGCAGGAGGCGCGCGTGTTCGAGAAGTTCGAGCGCGGCGCGCGCGAAAGCGCCACGCCCGGCGTCGGCCTGGGCCTGGCCATCGGTCGCGCCATCGTGGAGGCGCACGGCGGGCGCATCGAGGGCCACAACCGCACCCGCGAGGGCCGCGTGGAGGGCGCGCGCATCGAGATCACGCTGCCGCGCGGCACGCCGCCGCCGGCCGACAATCCGCCGCCATGAGCACCGCCCGACCGCCCGAAGGGGTTCGCACCGCAGCGCGCCGCGCCAAGGTTTCACCATGAGCACCCACGCCCCGCAGATCCTGATCGTCGAGGACGAGAACGACATCCGCCGCTTCGTGCGGCTCACGCTGCAGGCCGAGGGCCATGAGGTGCACGAGGCCGCCACCCTGCAGCGCGGACTGATCGAGGCCGGCACGCGCCGCCCCGACCTGGTGGTGCTGGACCTGGGCCTGCCCGACGGCGACGGCGTGGACCTGATCCGCGACCTGCGGCAGTGGTCGGCGGTGCCGGTGATCGTGCTCTCGGCGCGCAGCGCCGAGGCCAGCAAGATCGAGGCGCTGGACGCGGGCGCCGACGACTACCTCGTCAAGCCCTTCGGCTCGGGCGAGCTGATGGCGCGCGTGCGCGCGCAGCTGCGCCGCCACCGGGCGCAGACGCCGGCCGGCGAATCGGTGCTGCGTTTCGGCGAGGTGGAGATCGACCTGGCGCGCCACCAGGTGCAGCGCGCGGGCGAGCCGCTGCGCCTGACGCCCATCGAATACAAGCTGCTGACCCACCTGGCCAGCCAGCCCGAGCGCGTGGTCACGCACGCCCAGCTGCTGCAGGCCGTCTGGGGCCCCGGCCACCGCGAGGACACGCACTACGTGCGCGTGCACATGGCCAACCTGCGCAAGAAGATCGAGCAGCACCCGGCCATGCCCCGGCACCTGCTCACGGAAACGGGCATCGGCTACCGCTTCGTGCCCTGAGGCCGCGCCCCTTCAGTCCAGCACGTTCACCGCGCGCAGCGGCCGCAACACGCTGGAGGGCGTCATGCCGAAGGTGTGGCGGAACATGCGGCTGAAGTGGGCCGAATCGGCGAAGGCGCCGTCCAGCGCGGCCTCGGTCAGGCTGCCGTCGGGCCGGTAGGCGGCCATGGCGCGGCGCACCTGCGTCCAGATGCGGTAGCTGCGAAAGCTCACGCCCAGCGCCTCGCTGAACAGGTGGTTGAAGCGCGAGGCCGACAGGTGCGCCGCGCGCGCCAGCGCCTCGCGGTCGGGCACGCCCTCGCCCGCTTCGCGCAGGCGCCGCAGGCTGCTCAGCACGCGCGGGTCCACGCTGGCCAGGGGCGGCAGGCCACCCGGCCCCAGCAGCGTGGGCAGATCGAAGCTGTGCAGGCGCTGCTCGGTGTGCCAGCGGATGCGCGCGCGCGGCACCGGCTCGCCGATGACCTGGCCCTGGGCCGCGAACACCCGCCGCAGGCGGCGCACCTCGGGCGCGTCGGGCTCCAGGTACATCAGCGCCACGCGCTCGCCCTGCGGATCGAACACGTGCTCCACGCCGGCGTCGATCAAGGCGCTGTGGCAGCTCTCCTCGCGCCCTTTCGGCAACAGCAGGCGAAAACGCCCCGACAAGCCCAGCAGCAGCACCGGCGCGGCGTGGCGGTGCCAACCGGTGGCGGGGATCTCGCCCAGGTAGAGCGCCTTGTCGGCGCACAGGGTGAGCGCGTTGCCGATCAACACAGCCCAAACCTCCAAGACAGGCGCGCCAGCCGCCCGTACCGTGGCGGCTTCATCCACCCACACCACAGGAGAACGAGTTGTCGATCCGCACCGCCCACCACTGGGCGCTGAACCTGGCCGCGCAGGCCGGCGTCGTCCACACCGCGAAGAGCGGGCTGTCGCATGTGCTCAAGTCTCCTCTGGTGAATCTGAACCGCCGGCTGGCGGGCCTTGCGGCGCGCGAGGTCCGGGTGGCGGGGCACGGCCTGCATTATCTGGAGGGCGGGCGCGGCGAGCCCGTGCTGCTGTTGCACGGCATCTTCGCCGAGAAGGACCATTGGGTGGACCTGGCGCGCCGGCTGACCCCGCACCACCGCGTGGTCGTGCCCGACCTGCCCGGCTTCGGCGCCAGCGAGCGGCACGAGGACCAGCGCTACGGCTACGCCGAGCAGGTGGAGCGGCTGCGCGCCTTCATGGACGCCATCGGCGTGCAGCGCGCGCACGTGGCCGGCAGCTCCATGGGCGGCGCGCTGGGGGCCCTGCTGGCCGGGGAATACCCGGGCCGCGTCGCCTCGCTGGCGTTCATCGGCGCGCCGCACGGACTGCGCTCGCCGCGCCCCAGCGAGACCGACCGGCTGATCGACGCCGGACAGACCCCGCTGATCGCGCACGACGCGGCGGAGTTCGACGCGCTGCTGGCGCGCCTGTTCGGGCAGCGGCCCTGGCTGCCCTGGCCCATCCTGCGCGCCGCGCGCGAGGACGCGATCCGCCGCGCCCCCTCCAACCACCGCCTCTGGCGCGAACACCTGGCCGACCGCTACCTGCTGGAGCGGCGCCTCGCGCGGGTGCCGGCGCCGCTGCTGGTGCTGTGGGGACGGCGCGACCGCGTGTTCCACGTATCGGGCGCGCGCACGCTGCGCTGGCAACGTCCCGATGCGGACATCCAGGTGCTGGACCGTTTGGGACACTTGCCCATGATGGAGGCGCCGCTGACCGTGGCGCAGCGCTACCGCCCCTTCCTGGAACGCCACCGCTGGATGCGCCACCGGACATGACACCGCCCGCCCACCCCCTCGCCCCGCCGGCCGCGCGCGCCGCCGACCGGC
>Ga0209958_1001151_pt1 | contig 23764 bp, 22 predicted proteins | sample ThiBio_inoc_plan_FD_183942 | JGI IMG/M metagenome (GOLD analysis project Ga0209958, IMG submission 183942) | Wastewater bioreactor microbial communities from Cape Town, South Africa - Thiocy_inoc_plan (SPAdes) | ecosystem: Engineered > Bioremediation > Thiocyanate > Unclassified | place: South... | reverse complement strand
GGAAAAGGGGGGGGGTGGCGAGCGGCGCCTTAGGCCAGCAGGCCTTGCAGCAGGGTCTCTGCCTGGTGGGCGAGGTAGTCCTCGGGGTCGAAGTCCGCGCCGGCAGGGACGCAGGCGCTGACCGAGTGCTTCCAGAGCATGAGGAAGATCATGGGGGCCAGCACGCTGTAGACGGCGTAGTCCAGGGCGACGGGGCGGAACTCGCCGCGCGCCACGCCGCGCTCGAGCAGGCTGCGGATGAGCTGCTGGCCCGGCACGATGACCTCCTGCTGGTAGAACAGCGCGAGATCGGGGAAATTGCAGGCCTCGCTCATGATCAGCTTGGTGATGCCCGAGGCGCGCGTCGAACCTATCGATACCCACCAGGTGCGCAAGCCGTAGCGCAGCATGTCGGCCGTGCTGCCCTCGAAATGCTGCAGTTCGCTGCGCCATTCGGCGAAGCGGCCCACGATGTTCTCGCGCACCACCGCCTTGAACAGCTCTTCCTTGCTCGGGAAGTACAGGAACAGCGTGCCCTTGGACACCCCGGCGCGCGCCGCCACTTCCTCCACGCGCGTGGCGGCGTAGCCCTTCTCGACGAACAGGTCGAGCGCGGCGTCCAGCAACTCGCCCGGCCGCGCTTCCTTGCGGCGCTCGCGCTTGCTGGACGAAGGGGAGGAGGCGGAATCGATCAAGACAAGGGCCCTTAGTGACTGACTGGTTAGTAATGTAGCAAAAGCCGCTGCGGCAGGCAATGCGGGCAAAGCCCCCACCCGGGTCATGGCCCGCCGGGCAGCGGCGCCGGGGCCCTGCCTATGATGCGCAGGCGCGCGGGGCCAGCCTGCCCGCAGCGCCTTTTCTAGTGAGCCCTGCCATGACCTCTGCTGCACCCGCCCCGGGTTTCCCCGCGTTATTTGCCCACGCCCCGCGCCTGACCGTGCGCGACCCGCTGGCAGACTTTCTGGGCGCCGCGCCCGGCGGCGTGATGGAGTACCAGTACCAGGATGCCGTGCGCCTGGCTGGGCATTCCTGCCCCACGGTGGCCGGTGCCTGGCTCATGACGGTGCGCGGACTGCGCGCGCTCTATGGCAGCGCCCTGCCGGTGCGCGGCGAGATCGAGGCGGCCCTGCGCGATGCGCGCGACCAGGGCGTGACGGGCGTGGTGGCCAGCGTGGTGCAACTGCTCACCGGCGCGGCGGCCGAGACGGGTTTCCAGGGCGTGGGGCCGGCGCACCGGTTTGCGCGCCAGGGCCTGCTCTCCTTCGGCCAGGAGCTGCAGGGCGAGCTGGCCCTGCGGCGGCGCGACACGGGCAGCGCCGTGCAGGTGCGCTTCGACGCCTCGGCCGTGCCCTGGCCGCCGGAGATGCGCGCCCTGCTGCCGCGGGCCATCGCCGGGCAGGCCAGCGCGGCAGAGCGGGAGCGCTTCGGTCAGCTGTGGCAGGAGCGCGTGCGCGCCATCCTGATCGACCATGCCGAGGATGCGCACATGGTGCAGGTGGAGCGCGCGGACGGCTTCAGAGCGCCAGGCCCTTGAGGTACTGCCGGAACGCGCCGCCCACCTCGGGGTGCTGCAGCGCCAGCTCCACGGTGGCTTCGAGGAAGCCTTCCTTGCTGCCGCAGTCGTAGCGCTTGCCGGCGTATTGGTAGGCGTAGACGGCCTCCTGCTCCAGCAGGCGGGCGATGGCGTCGGTGAGCTGGATTTCGCCGCCCACGCCGCGCGGCTGGCTGCGGATGAGCCCGAAGATGGCCGGCGTGAGGATGTAGCGCCCGGCCACGCCCATGCGCGACGGCGCCTGCTCGGGCGCCGGCTTTTCCACGATGGCGTCGATGCGCAGCAGCGCCCCGCCCGCGGCCGCGCCCTGGACGATGCCATAGCGCCGCGTGTGCTCCAGCGGCACCTCCTGCACGGCCAGCAGCGAGCGGCCTTGCTTCTGGAAGGCCGCGGTCATCTGCGCCATCACGCCGGGGCCGCCGGGCGCGCCGGCCATCAGGTCGTCGGCCAGCAGCACGGCAAAGGGCTCGTCGCCCACCAGCGCCTCGGCGCACAGCACGGCATGGCCCAGGCCCAGCGAGCGCGGCTGGCGCACGTAGGCGCAATCCATGTCCGCGGGCTGCACCGAGCGCACCAGGGCCAGCAGTTCCTGCTTGTGCGCGGCCTCCAGCTCGCTTTCCAGTTCGTAGGCGGTATCGAAATGGTCCTCGATGGCGCGCTTGCTGCGGCCGGTGACGAAGATCATGTGGCGTATGCCGGCCTCGTAGGCCTCCTCGACGGCGTACTGGATCAGCGGCTTGTCCACCACCGGCAGCATCTCCTTGGGCGAGGCCTTGGTGGCGGGCAGGAAGCGCGTGCCCAGGCCGGCAACGGGGAAGACGGCCTTGCGGACGCGGGTGCTGGGGGCCATGGTGTATGCTCCTGAAAAGTGAGCTGCTGGCGCTTGTTTTACAAGATTTTCAGATGGAAAAAATGCTGAAAACCTTGACAGGAAAGCGCAAGCAGCTCTTTGTTTGATAGCGGCGACCCAGGGATGCGGGCGCCTCAGGCGCCCAGGCGGGCCCGTTGCTCCTGCACGCGCGCCAGCGTGGCGCTGAAGTCGGCCACGCGCTTTTTCTCCTGCTCGATCACGGCCGGCGGCGCCTTGGCCACGAAGGCCTCGTTCGAGAGCTTGGCGTGGGCCTTGGCGATCTCGCCCTCCAGGCGCGCGGCCTCCTTGGCCAGGCGGGCCTTCTCGGCCGCCACGTCGATCTCCACGAACAGCGCCAGGCGCGCGTCGCCCACCACGTTGACCGGCGCGTTCTGCGCCGCCTGGGCCCAGGCGCTGGCGTCGTCGAACACCTGGACCTCGCTGAGCTTGGCCAGGTTGGCCAGCACGGCGGCGTTGGCGCGCAGGAAGGCGGCCTCGTCGGCGGTGTCGGCCAGGGCCAGCAGGGGCAGGCGTTGCGCCGGGGAGATGCCCATCTCGCCGCGCAGGGTGCGGCAGGCGTCCACCATCAGCTTGAGGCGCGCGACGTAGGCGATGGCGCCCTCGTCGATCTTCTCCGGCTGGGCTTCGGGGTAGCGGGCGATGGCAATGGACGCGCCCTCAATGCGCGCCACGGGCGCCACCACCTGCCACAGCGCCTCCGTGACGAAGGGGATGATGGGGTGCGCCAGGCGCAGGATGGCCTCGAGCGTGCGGATCAGCGTGCGGCGCGTGGCGCGCTGCTGCGCCACGCTGCCCGTCTGGATCTGCACCTTGGCGATCTCCAGGTACCAGTCGCAGAACTCGTTCCAGACGAAGTCGTAGATCGTGCTCGCCACGTTGTCCAGGCGGTACTCGGCAAAGCCCCGGGCGACCTCGGCCTCCACCTTCTGCAGTGCGGAGACGATCCAGCGGTCGGGCTGGCTGAACTGCATATAGGCTTCGCTGCAACTGCCGTCGCCGTCAAAACCGCAGTCGTAGCCCTCACAGTTCATGAGCACGAAGCGGCTCGCGTTCCACAGCTTGTTGCAGAAGTTGCGGTAGCCCTCGCAGCGCTTGCTGTCGAAGTTGATGCTGCGCCCCAGCGACGCCAGCGACGCGAAGGTAAAGCGCAGCGCGTCGGCGCCGTAGGCCGGAATGCCCTCGGGGAATTCCTTTTGCGTGGCCTGGCGCACCTTGGGCGCGGTCTCGGGGCGGCGCAGGCCCTGGGTGCGCTTGTCCAGCAGGGGCTCCAGGGCAATCCCGTCGATCAGGTCCACCGGGTCGAGCACGTTGCCCTCGGACTTGCTCATCTTCTTGCCCTGCGCGTCCAGCACCAGGCCGTGGATGTAGACGTGCTTGAACGGCACGCGGCCCGTGAAGTGCGTGGTCATCATGATCATCCGGGCGACCCAGAAGAAGATGATGTCGTAACCCGTCACCAGCACGCTGCTGGGCAGGTAGAGGTTGTAGTCGTCGGTGGCGGCGTTGCCTTGTTCAGGCCAGCCCATGGTGGAGAAGGGCACGAGCGCGCTGGAGTACCAGGTGTCGAGCACGTCTTCATCACGCTTGAGAGTCTTGCCCGGGGCCTGGGCCTGCGCTTCGGCCTCGTCGCGCGCCACGTAGACTTGGCCTGCCTCGTCGTACCAGGCCGGAATCTGGTGGCCCCACCAGAGCTGGCGCGAGATGCACCAGTCCTGGATGTTGTTCATCCACTGGTTGTAGGTGTTGATCCAGTTCTCGGGCACAAACTGCACCTGGCCGCTGGCCACCGCGTCAATGGCTTTTTGCGCAATGCTCTTGCCCGTGGCGTCGCCTGCGCCCACCTTGTTCATGGCCACGAACCACTGGTCGGTCAGCATGGGCTCGATGACCTGGCCGGTGCGCGTGCAGATGGGCACCATGAGCTTGTGCTTCTTGGTCTCGACCAGCAGGCCCAGGGCTTCGAGGTCGGCCACCACGGCCTTGCGGGCCACGAAGCGGTCCATGCCGCGGTATTTTTCCGGGGCGTTGTCGTTCACCGTGGCCTGCAGGGTGAGTACGCAAATCATCGGCAGTTGGTGGCGCTGGCCGACCTGGTAGTCGTTCTGGTCGTGCGCGGGCGTGACCTTCACCACGCCGGTGCCGAATTCGCGGTCCACGTATTCGTCGGCGATCACCGGGATCTGGCGGTCGCACAGCGGCAGATTCACCCTCTGGCCGATCAGGTGCTTGTAGCGCTCATCCTCGGGGTGCACCATCACGGCCACGTCGCCCAGCATGGTCTCGGGGCGCGTGGTGGCCACCACGAGCTGGCCCGAGCCGTCGGCCAGCGGGTAGGCGATGTGCCACAGCGAGCCGTCCTTCTCCTCGTTCTCCACCTCCAGGTCGGACACGGCGGACTGCAGCTTGGGGTCCCAGTTGACCAGGCGCTTGCCGCGGTAGATCAGGCCCTGCTGGTACAGGCGCACGAAGGTTTCGGTGACCACCTGGGAGAGCTTGTCGTCCATGGTGAAGTATTCGCGGCTCCAGTCCACGCTGTCGCCCAGGCGGCGCATCTGCGTGGTGATGGTGTTGCCCGACTGCTCCTTCCACTCCCACACCTTGGCGACGAAGTTCTTGCGCCCCAGGTCGTGGCGGCTCACGCCCTGCTCCTGCAACTGGCGCTCCACCACGATCTGCGTGGCGATGCCCGCGTGGTCGGTGCCCGGCACCCAGGTGGTGTTGAACCCCTTCATGCGGTGGTAGCGCGTGAGGCTGTCCATGATGGTCTGGTTGAACGCATGGCCCATGTGCAGCGTGCCCGTCACGTTGGGCGGCGGCAACTGGATGCAGAACGCGGGCTGGCCGGCGTCGGGCTGGCCGCTTCCGCGCACGCCGGCGGTGCCGTAGCCGCGCCGCTCCCATTCGGGGCCCCAGTGGGCCTCCAGCTGCGCGGGCTCGAAGGACTTGGACAGGGATTGCAGGCCGGGTTGCTGGACGGAATCGGTCATGGGTGCGCTGGTGGGTCAAGAGCAACAGCATCTCTCGGGATGCTGTTGGGCCACTGGGCGTGGCGGGATAGGGAGGCTGCGATTTTAAGCGAAGGCCCTGGTGGCCACTGTGCTGCGAGCAGCGCGTGGAGGCGGCTTCGAACTGTCTGGTGCGTCGTGCACCGGGGGGCCAAGCGCCGGGCCAGGCAGGGCAGTGGTCAGCGCGGCGCTGTCTTGCGCACAGCGCCATGGCATGTGGCTCCGCCGGAGCACAAAAAAACCCGCCGTCCCGGAGGGCGGCGGGTTGCCGTGTGGCAGCGCGGCCGGCGCTTACTGCTTGACGGCCTCGATCTGGGCGATCAGGCGCACGTTCTTGGCAAATCCCCAGTCGATGCCGTAGTTCATGCCCCACTGCGTGCGGTCGATGGTGGCCTCGAAGTCGCCGCCACAGACCTCGCGCTTGAGCATGGGGCTTTGGTAGCAGTTGAACTGGTTGGCCTTGAAGGTCACGGGCGCGGTCTTGCCCAGCAGCGTGAGCTGGCCCGTCACTTCCGTCACCTTGTCGCCGTTGAACACGAACTTGTCGGACACGAAGCTGATCTTCGGGTGCTGGGCCGCGTTGAACAGGTCGGCGCTCTGCAGGTGCTTGTCGAAGGACGGCGTGCCGGTGTTGATCGACGTGGCATCGAAGCTGATCTCCACCTTGCCGGTCTTGCCTGCGCGGTCGAACTGTACGCTGCCTTCCTTCTTGTCGAAGCGGCCGCGGTTCACGGCGGCGCCGAAGTGGTTGATCTCGAAGGTGACGAAGGTGTGCGTCGGGTCGATGGCGTAGGCGGCCGTTTCGGCGTGGGCGATGCTGCTGCCCAGGGTAGCGGCTGCGGCCAGGGCGAAGAGGGAAATGCGCATGAGAAGTCTCCTGAAGGAAGGGAACAAAGGGAACAAAGGGAAAAGGTCCGGGGCCGGTCAGAGCTTGCCCACGCCCGTGAGCGCGAGCGAGAACTTCACCTGCACCTCGTCGGCCACCATGGAGGTGTCGGCCCATTCGCCGTCGCCGATCTTGAAGGCCAGGCGCTTGAGCGGCAGGCTGCCGGTGGCGGTCGTGGTGCTGCCCGATTGGGCAAGCTGCACGGGGACATTCACGTTCACCGCCGTGCCCTTGATGGTGAGCTTGCCCGCCACATCGAACTTGCCACCGCCCAGCGCCTTGATGCTGGAGGACTCGAAGGTGGCCTGCGGGAACTGGACCACGTTGAACCAGACCGGCTTGGGCAGCTCGGCGTCGGTTTCGCGCGCGCCCATGGTGGCGCTGCCGGTGTCCACCGTGAAGCGGATGCGGCTGGTGGCCAGCTTGGCGGGGTCGAAGGCGACCTGGGCGTCGAACTTCTTGAACTGGCCCTGCAGGGGCACGCCCATTTGCTTGGCCGTGAAGCTGACGCTGCTTTGCGCGGCGACGAGCTGCTGCTGGCCCAGGGCCGGCAGGCAGGCGCCGAGTGCGGCGGCAGCCGCCAGGGTGGGGAGGAGGGAGCGCAATGGAGACATGGCGATAGGCAAGAGAAGGCAAGGAAAATCAACGGCCGGGAAGCATGCGCGCCAGCAGGCCGTCGCGGTCCACCCAGTGGTGCTTGAGTGCCGCGGCGACATGCGCCAGCACCAGCAGCGCCAGCGACATGGCCAGCACGCTGTGGGCGAGCTGGAAGGCGTCGGCCAGCGCCTTGCTCACGGGCACGAAGTCGGGCAGGGCGATGCGGCCGAACCACACGACGGGAAAGCCCGCGGCCGAGCTGTAGGCCCAGCCCGCCAGCGGCACGGCAAAGAACAGCAGGTACATGAGCACATGCGTGGCCTGGTGGGCCTGCCGCTGCCAGCCCGGCATGGCCTGCAGCACGCTGGCCGGCAGCGGGGGCGCAGGGCGCGCCAGGCGCCACAGCAGGCGCACGAGCGAGAGCGCCAGCACCGCGATGCCCGCCCATTTGTGCCAGTTGTAGAGCTTGAGGCGCTGGGGCGATACCGGCAGGTCCACCATGTAGACGCCGACGCCGAACATGGCGACCAGCATCAGCGCCAGCAGCCAGTGCAGGGCGATGGCAAGACCGTGGTAGCGGGCAGGAGGTGTCGGGGCCATGGTGCAGTCCGGTGGAGCAGAAAACCCGCATTGCAGTGCGGGAACCAGGCCAGTGTAGAGGCCTGACCCTTCACGAAGTTTCAAGCGAATTGACGTTGATAGTCAAAAAAGTTGAATTCTCAGGCCCCCACCCGCTGCGGCCTGGGGCGCCCGGGGGCTGTGCGGCAGAGCGCGGCAGGCTCAGTGCGCCAGCGCCGCCTGCTTCCAGGCGTGGGCGGCCGCGGCGGCGTCGTTGCGCCGTTCGGCCAGCTCGGCCAGCGTGCGCCAGGCACGGCGCTGCAGGCCTGCGTCCTGCAGTTGCGGCGCCGCCTGGGTCAGCTGCTGCTGGGCCTTGCCCCAGAGCTGGCGCTGCACGCAGGCCATGCCGGCCAGGTACTGCAGGTGCGCGTCGCGCGGGTTGGCCTGCTGGGCGGCTTCGATGCGTGCGAGCCAGGCGGCGTCCAGGCCGGCAAGCGCGGATTCCAGCGCCGCGATGAGGCGCTGACCCTGGGGCTGCGCGAGCGCGCCGGGCAGCTCCACCGCCTGCTGCCATACCGGCAGCAGCCATTGGCGCACCTGCGCGCCGTCGCCGCCCAGCAGCGCCAGGCGTTGGGCCGCGTGGACGGCGATGTCGGGCATGGCACGGTCCTGCGCGTCCAGCGCGAGCCAGGCGGCCTGCAGTTGGGCCGGGTCGTGCGCCTGGTTGAGCAGCTCGATCGCCAGGCCGCGCACCAGGCTGCGCGCCGCGTCGCTGGAGAAGGCGCGGTGCTTGCCGAGCAGGCGCGCCGTGTCCAGTGCCTCGCGCGTGCGCCCGGCCAGGCGGCTGGCCTTGAGACGGATGCGCAGCGCCAGGGTGCGCCGTGCCGCGCCCTGGGGCAACTCGGCCAGGCGCTCGAGCGCGCCTTCGGCGTCGCGGTCGTCCAGGCTCCAGCGTGCGGCGCGCAGTTGCGCGCCCTCCAGCAGCTCCTGGGTTCCGTGGCGGCGCGCGCGGGCCTGGCCCAGCGCCTGTTCCAGGTAGGCGTCGCGCAGCTTGCCGTCCTGCAGGGCGTGCGAGGTCTCGGCCGCCACCATGTGCGCCAGGGCGCGCAACTGGGGACCGTAGGGCGGCGCCTTGCCTTCGGCGTGCAGGCCCTGCTCCTGCTCCAGCGCGGCGAGCGCGGCCTTGCGCGCGCGCAGAAAGCGCCCGCCCAGCATTTGCACGAAGGCGTCGAGCAGGGCGGCGTGCATGGCGCGTTCACGCTGCTGCAGGCGCCAGCGGCGCGCCTGGCGCGGCAGTTCGAGCAGCGCGCCCAGGGCGCGCAGGGCCGCGTGCAGGGTGACGAAGCCCAGGGCCAGCAGCACGAGCACCAGGTTGAGCGAGAGGTCCACGCGCCAGGGCGGCCAGAACAGCGTCACCGTGCCCTGGTTGTTGCCGGCGAACAGGGCCACGGCCACGGCCGTCGCGAACAGTGCCAGGAGCCAGAGGGTTGCGCGCATCGGGGTCGCTTTCCGGGAGAGCGCTCAGCGCCCGGCGGCGGCCGTGGCCAGCGCTGCGAGGGTCTCGTCGGGCCGCGGCAGTTCGGCCACCTTCATGGAGGCCTGCACCTGCTGCAGCGCCGTCGCGGCGGCCTGGGTGCGGCGCGCGGCGGGGTCGAAATAGCGGTTGAGCGCGTTGGTGGCGGCCTGCAGGTCGGCGCGCGCCGAGTCGAACTGCCGCGCCAGTATGCCCATGCGCGCATTGAGCAGCTTGAGCTTGAGGTTCTCGCGCAGGAAGAAGGCCTGCTCCGGCGCCAGCAGCACGGCTTCGGGCCGTTCGATGCGGCTCACGCGTACCAGGCCGCGGACCTCGTCGAGCACCACGTCCAGGGAGCGCTGCAGCCAGGCCAGCCAGACGCTGTCCTGCACGGCGCTGGTGCTGCCGACCGGGGCCTGGCCCGACAGGCGCCGCACGGCGCTGGCCTGGGCCACGGCGTTGAGCAGGGGCAGCTCGTCGGTCTGGCGCACGAGATCGTCGAGCCGGGCGAGCAGGCCTGCGGTGTCGGTGACGCTGGCGCCGCCCACGCGCTCGAGGTCGTGCGCGATGGCGCGCTGCACCGGCGCCAGGCGTGGCTGGGCGGCGCGCTCGATGCGTTGCTGCGCGCTCTTGAGCGCGGCCACCAGCGGCTCCAGGCTGCCGGTGAGCTGGGCCTGCTGCTGTGCCAGGCGCAGGCCCGATTCGATGTCCACCACGAGGTTTTCGTCGCGCGAGCGCGAGAGGCTTTGCATCAGCTCTTCGAGCTGCCCGCGCTGCAGGGCGACTTCGTTGACACGCGCCTCCTGCACGGCCAGCCGGGCCGTGGCCTCGGTGACCTGCTCCTGTGCCTGCCGCGCAAGGGTGCGTGCCTCTATGGCCTGGGTGCCGGCGTCCTGGCTCTGGCGCGCGAGCTGCTCCTGGATATGGCCCAGCTTTTGCCACAGCAGCACGCTGCTGACCAGGCCCGCGGCGGCGGCGGTGGCGGTCACGGCCAGCAGCAGGCGCCCGGCGCCTGCGGCGGGCGCAGCCGCGGGCGGCGCCGCGGTGGCGGGTGCGGCGTCTGCGGGCGCGGACTCGGGGACGGAACTCATGGCAGGGATTCTATCGACGCCAGCACATCGCGCAGGGCCGGGCGGCATTCGTATACGCTGCCAAACCCCGCGGCCCGGGCCGCCTGGGCGATGCGCGGGTGCGTGGCCAGCGCGCGCGCGCCGTGCCAGTCCTGGCCGGGCAGGGCGGCGCGCAGGTGGTCCACGGCCTGGGAGCTGCTCAGCAGCCAGAGCGCTCCGTCGCCCGCGGCCTCCTGGGCCTGGCGGCGCTGCGCCGCGTCCCACTGGGGCGCGGAGCGCGTGTAGGCGACGGTGAAGTCCACCTGCCCGCCTGCGGCCCGGATCTGCCGGGCCAGCCAGTCGCGCCCCGTGCCTTCTTCTGCGGCGCCCGCCTCGGTGCCGCGCACGATGAGCACGCGCGTGCCCGGCACCACCTGCGCGGCCACCTGGGGCCACAGGGCTTCGGAGTCGAATTGCGTGGCGTCGGCGGCCGGGGTGTCGATGCGCGCGCCGTCCACGCCCAGGGCGCGCAGGGCCCGGGCGGTGCCGGGGCCGGGCGACCATACTCTTGAATGGATAGCGCCTTGCGCTTGCTGGGAAAAGGCCAGGGCCGTTTTTTCATCAAAAAAATGCTGGGCGGCATTGCTGCTCACGACCATGACGGCGCCGTAGGCGCCGTGCTGCACGCGTGCGCGCGCCTGCGCCAGCGCACCGGGGTCGGCGGGCGGGCCGATGGCGATCAGCGGCAGCGCGCAGGCGTCGATGCCGTGCGCGCGCAATTGTTCCGCCCACTGCAGCGCCTCGCGCTCGGGCCGGGTGACGATGATGCGGGCCATGCGGCGCGGGGCTCAGCCGGTGGCGCCGCCGGCGCGCAGTTGCTCGGCGGCCTGCCGGCCCAGGGCGTCGGCCTGCTCCAGCGTGCTGCAGGGGCCCTGGGCGCTGGCGCGCACCAGGCCGACGCGACCCTCGGGGTCGCCCCAGGCAGCGTCGATGTGCAGCAGGCCGCCTTCGAGGCGCGCGTGCGCGGCCAGCGGCATGGAGCAACTGCCGCCCATGCTGCGGCTGACGGCGCGCTCGGCGGTCACGGTGATCCAGGTGGGCAGGTGGGCCAGCGGTGCCAGGGCGTCCACCAGGTCCTGGCGGTCGGCGCGCACCTCGATGCCCAGCGCGCCCTGGCCGGCGGCGGGCAGCATGTCGGTGGTGGAGAATTCGGCGCGGATGCGCGCGCCCAGGCCCAGGCGCTTGAGGCCCGCGGCCGCGAGCACGATGGCGTCGTACTGGCCTTCGTCGAGCTTGCGCAGGCGCGTGTCCAGGTTGCCGCGCAGCGGCTCGATCTTCAGGTCGGGGCGCAGCGCGTGCAGCAGCACCTGGCGGCGCAGGCTGGACGTGCCGACCACGGCGCCCGGGGGCAGGTCCTGCAGGCGGGCGTAGCGCGGCGAGACGAAGGCGTCGCGCGGGTCTTCGCGCTCCATCACGCAGGCCAGGGCGAAGCCGTCCGGCAGCTCCATGGGCACGTCCTTGAGCGAGTGCACGGCGATCTGCGCGCGCCCGTCGTGCAGGGCGGTCTCCAGCTCCTTGACGAACAGGCCCTTGCCGCCGACCTTGCTCAGGGAGCGGTCCAGGATCTGGTCGCCCAGCGTGGTCATGCCCAGCAGCGCCACGCTGTGCCCGCGCGCGCGCAGCAGGGCCTGGACATGTTCGGCCTGCCACAGGGCCAGGCGGCTCTCGCGTGTGGCAATCACGATGGGAAGCGGGGAGGTGCTGGGAGTCGTCATGCGGGTGCGCCAGAAGAAAAGCAGCCCGGGATGCTAGCATGCTGCGCCGCAGCAGATGCGCCCGGCGTCTGCTCTGCACCATCCCAGGAGACCATCGCAGTGACCGCGAAGAAGAATGACAAGGATTTGCCGCTGATCCAGGACATCCGCCTGCTCGGGCGCATTCTGGGCGACGTGATCCGTGAGCAGGAGGGAGACGCCGCGTTTGCGCTCATCGAGCAGATCCGCCAGTTGTCCGTGGCGTTCCGGCGCGATGCGGACCACGAGGCCGACAAGGCGCTGAAGAAGCTGCTCAAGGGCCTGAGCGCGGACCAGACCGTGAGCGTGATCCGCGCCTTCACCTACTTCAGCCACCTGGCCAACCTGGCCGAGGACCGGCACCACATCCGCCGCCGCACCATCCGCGAGCGCGCCGGCGACACGCAGGAGGGCAGCATCGACGTGGCGCTCGCACGCCTGCGCTGGGCGGGCATTGCGCCCGATGCCATCGTGCAGACGCTGGCGCACAGCTACCTCTCGCCCGTGCTCACGGCCCACCCCACCGAGGTGCAGCGCAAGAGCATCCTGGACGCCGAGCGCGACATCGCCCAACTGCTGGCGGCGCGCGACGACATCGCCGAGCGCGCCCAGCTCTACAAGGCCGGGCGCGACGCGCTCACCCCGCGCGCGCTGGCCGCCAACGAGGCGCAACTGCGCGCGCGCGTGGCGCAGCTGTGGCAGACGCGCCTGCTGCGCTACAGCAAGCTCACGGTGGCCGACGAGATCGAGAACGCGCTGTCCTACTACGAGGCCACGTTCCTGCGCGAGATCCCGCGCATCTACGCCGACCTGGAGAACGCCCTGGGCCAGACGCGCGTGCACAGCTTTCTGCGCATGGGCCAATGGATAGGGGGCGACCGCGACGGTAACCCCAACGTCACTGCCGAGACCCTGGTGCAGGCACTGCGCCGCCAGAGCGAGGTGGCGCTGCGCCACTACCTGACCGAGGTGCACCTGCTGGGCAGCGAGCTGTCGCTGTCGGCGCGCCTGGTCGGTGTCACACCGGCCATGCAGGCCCTGGCGGACAGCTCGCCCGACACCAGCGAGCACCGCCGCGACGAGCCCTACCGCCGCGCGCTCACCGGCATTTATGCGCGGCTGGCGGCCACGCTCGCGCAGCTCAGCGGCGGCGTGGCGGCGCGCCATGCCGTGGCGCCGCAAAACCCCTATGCGGACGCTGCCGGCTTCCTGGCCGAGCTGCGCACCATCGAGGAGTCGCTGCAGGCGCACCACGGGGCGCCGCTGGCCAGCGAGCGCCTGCAGCCCCTGATCCGCGCCGTGGAGGTGTTCGGCTTTCACCTGGCCACGGTGGACCTGCGCCAGAGCTCGGACCAGCACGAGCGCGTCGTCGCCGAGCTGCTCGCCGCAGCGCGCATCGAGCCGGACTACGCCGCCCTGGACGAAGCCGCGCGCCGCGCGGTGCTGCTGCGCCTGCTGCGCGATGCGCGGCCGCTGCGCGTGGTGGGGGCGCAGTACTCCGAGCACACGCGCGCGGAGATCGCCATCTTCGAGACCGCACTGCGCATGCGCCAGGCCTACGGTGCAGCCGCCATCCGCCACTACATCATCAGCCACACCGAAACGGTGAGCGACCTGCTGGAAGTGCTGCTGCTGCAGAAGGAGGTGGGCCTGCTGCGCGGCACGCTGGACGAGCCCGCCGCCAGCCCGCCCGGAGCGGCGCCCGGGGCCGTGGCCGACCTCATCGTCGTGCCGCTGTTCGAGACCATCGAGGACCTGCGCAACGCCGCGGACATCATGCGCGCCTTCTACCAGCTGCCCGGCGTGGCGGCCATGGTGCAGCGCAGCGGGGCCGAGCAGGACATCATGCTGGGCTACAGCGACAGCAACAAGGACGGCGGCATCTTCACCAGCAACTGGGAGCTGTACCGCGCCGAGATCGCGCTGGTGGACCTGTTCGACGAACTGCCCGGCATCCGCCTGCGCATGTTCCATGGCCGCGGCGGCACCGTGGGGCGCGGCGGCGGCCCGAGCTACCAGGCCATCCTGGCCCAGCCGCCGGGCACGGTGCGCGGGCAGATCCGCCTGACCGAGCAGGGCGAGGTCATCGCCTCCAAGTACGCCAACCCGGAGATCGGCCGGCGCAACCTCGAAACCCTGGTCGCCGCCACGCTGGAGGCCACGCTGCTGCAGCCGACCAAACCGGCGACCAAGGTGTTTCACGAGGCGGCCGAGCAGCTCTCGCGCGCCAGCATGGCGGCCTACCGCGCGCTGGTGTACGAGACGCCGGGCTTTGCCGACTATTTCTTCAGCGCCACGCCCATCCGCGAGATCGCCGAGCTCAACATCGGCTCGCGCCCGGCCTCGCGCAAGCCCAGCCAGAAGATCGAGGACCTGCGCGCCATCCCCTGGGGCTTCAGCTGGGGCCAGTGCCGCCTCACGCTGCCCGGCTGGTACGGCTTCGGCACGGCGGTGCATGCCTTTCTGCACGAGAGCGGCCGGCCGCCGGCAGCGCAACTGGCGCTGCTGCGCAAGATGGTGCGGCAATGGCCGTTCTTCAGCGCGCTGCTGTCCAACATGGACATGGTGCTCGCCAAGAGCGATCTGGCCCTGGCCTCGCGCTACAGCGAGCTGGTGCAGGATGCGCGCCTGCGCAAGAAGGTCTTTACCGCCATCGAGCAGGAGTGGCAGCGCACGGCCGACGCGCTGGCGCGCATCACGGGCGAGAAGGAGCGCCTGGCCAGCAACACCGCGCTGGCGCGCTCCATCAAGCATCGCTTTCCGTACATCGACCCGCTGCACCACCTGCAGGTCGAGCTGGTGCGCCGCTGGCGTGCCGGGCAGGGCGACGAGCGCGTGCAGACGGGCATCCACATCTCCATCAACGGGATTGCGGCGGGGCTGCGCAATACGGGGTGATTGGCGCGGAAATCCGGCGCTGTTGCGCCGATTGCCGCGGCTGGCGCGCCGTACCATGGGCGCATGCCATTCCTGACCGATGACCGCTCCTGCCGCCGTGCCGCGCCGTGGGCGCTGCTGCTGGCGGCGGCCGTGCTGGCCGCAGGCTGCGGCACGCTCGATGTGCCGCGCGCCGACAACTACCCGGCCACGGGGCAACCGAAGGCCCGTGCCGTGCACCACTGGGATGTGCTGGCCGGTGACGTGGCCGCGCGCGTGGCCCAGAAAATCGCCGGCTGGCCCGAAGGCGAGCACCCCATCCATGTGCGCGTGGCGGAATCGTCCGCCTTTGAACAGGGCTTTGGCAAGCTGCTGGCCGTGCAACTGCTCGAGCGCGGCGTTGCCCTGTCCCAGGAGCCGGCCGCCGTGGAGCTGCTGGTCCAGACCCAGGTCGTGCAGCACCAGGCGGGTGTGCGCAACGGTCTGGCCATGCCCTGGACGCGCCTGGCGGCCGGCGTGGCCGTGGTGCGCGACTGGCACCGCTACGCGCAGTCGGCGGCCTCGGGGGTGGCCAGCGGCCTGGCCCTGGGCATGGCGGTGGACATGGCCGAGCAGCACACCCAGGGTGCGGCCGCGGGCGGCCCTACGCGCACCGAGGTGCTCGTGACGACCCTGCTGCAGGCCGGGGGACGCTATCTTGCGGGCTCGGCCGACGTGTACTACATCGAACCCGAGGACGCCGTGCTCTATCTGCCGCCCCCGCCGGCGGTGCCGCTGGCCCCCGTCAAGAGCTGGAAGGTCGTGACGCCATGACGCGCCGTCTGCTGCTGTGCATGCACCTGGCGCTGGCCCTCGGCGTGCCGGGCTGTGCGGGCTATTACTACGGCGAGCGGGGCGGGGCGGCGGTGCGCACCGACGTGCTGCAGGCCAATTACCAGGCGGTGGACCGGCTGCTGGAGACGGCGGAGCTCGATCCGCGGCGCAGCGTGCTGGTGGCGACGCTGGTCAACGTGGACCGGCTGCAGGAGTCCTCGCGCCTGGGCCGGATCTTCTCCGAGCAGATTGCCGGGCGCCTGGTGCAGCGCGGCGTGCCGGTGGCGGAGCTGCGCCTGCGCGAGCAATTGGTGCTGCACCCGGGGCAGGGCGAGCTGCTGCTCTCGCGCGAGCTGCGCGAGGTCAGCCAGGCGCATGACGCGCAGGCCGTGGTGGTGGGCACCTACGCGGTGTCCGGCGCCATGGTGTATGTGAGCCTCAAGCTCGTCCATCCGCAGGGCAACCAGGTGGTGGCCGCCAGCGACTACGCGCTGGCGCTGGACGACAATCTGCGCGGGCTGCTGCAGGGGCGCTGATTGTGCTCCTGAAGATATAGCTGCTCGCGCTTGCTCAGCAAGCGCTGCAGGCCTTTTTTGCTCTCAGTGCAGCATCAGCGCGCCGGCGTTCTTGCTCTTGCCTGCGCGGGCCGGCGGGTTGCACAGGCCGCAGGTGTAGTGGCGGTTTTCGTACAGCTCGGTCACGAACATGCCGCCGCACTGCGCGCATTTGGTGCGCTGGAGCATGCCTGCATCCACGAATTTCACCAGGCGCCAGGCGCGCGTGAACGAGAGCAGCGGCTCCACCTGGGCCGTGGCGATCTGCTCGGTGTAGAGGCGGTAGGCCTTGGTGAGCTGGTCCACCGGGTCCAGGGCGATGCCCTTGGCCAGGTACTCGTAGATGTTGAGGAACAGCGAGCTGTGGATGTTTTCCTGCCAGGTGAGGAACCAGTCGGTCGAGAACGGCAACTGGCCCTTGGAGGGCGACTTGCCCGCGATCTCCTTGTACAGGCGGATCAGGCGCTCGTAGGACAGCGTGGTTTCCGACTCGAGCACCTGCATGCGCGCGCCCATCTGGATCAGCATGGCCGCGCGCTCGATCTGGCGCGACTCGTTGAGCACGCTCTTGACCGGTGCGCTGGTCTTGGCGGTCTTTTTGGCGGCGGGGCGGGTGGGGGTCTCGGTCGTCATGGCAGAACTCCGTGGAGAAGGGCGGGGCGGGTGCTCAGAGCACTTCGGAGGCGCGGCTGGCCATCAGGATGTTGGCGTGCAGCGTATTCGTTGCCTCGTTGCCCACCTTGCTGGGCGCGTGGTTGGTGAGCAGGCCCCAGACGAGGTTGTCGTCCACGCGGAAGCTGCAAAGAAGCGTGTTTCTGGCCGCCAGTTTCATCAGTTGCGCGGCCGACAGCGATGCCAGAATATCGGCAGCCTCTTCGTTCAGGCCCAGGCGGAAAACGGCTTCGGCCTTGTCCTGGCGGATCAGGGTCTGGGCCAGCATCAGATAGGTGAGGTTGGCTTCGCGGATTTCGGCAAGCAGTTGTTCGTTCGTCATGGGGCACTTCCTTTTCCATCCCCGGATCGCCTGGTCTGCCTCATGCAGCGTTTCGCGATCCGTTGAAATGGATTGTGAATTTGGCCCAATCAAAAATTAAGTCGGCCGATGGCGGTGCGTGTTGTCCGGTACTGCCGCAGGCCTTGTAGGAATTTGCCTGACAAGCGCTGTCGGCGTCAGCCGCGTGCGACGGGGCGCGCCGGGTCGCTGCACCACTCGCTCCAGCTGCCGGCATAGAGCGCTGCGCGCCCCAGTCCCGCGTATTCCATGGCCAGCAGATTGGGGTTGGCCGTCACCCCGCTGCCGCAGTGGTGCACCACGCTGGCCGGGTCGCGCCCGTCCAGCAGCGCGAGGAATTCGGCACGCAGCACCGCGGGCGGCTTGAAGCGGCCGTCCGGGCCGAAGTTGTCGGTGAACGGCCGGTTCAGGGCCCCCGGGATATGCCCGGCCACCGGGTCCAGGGGCTCGACCTCGCCGCGAAAGCGCGGTGCGGCGCGTGCGTCCACGATGGTCTGCTGCGCCGAGCCCAGGTGCTGCAGCACCTGGGCGCTGTCCGCCAGCGTGCGCAGCGCCGGGCCGGGGGTGAAGTCGCCCGGTGGCCGTGGCGCAGCCGCGCCCTCTTCCAGCGCGCCGCCGGCCTGCGTCCAGGCCTGCAGGCCGCCGTCGAGCACGGCCACGGCCTCGTGGCCCAGCCATTGCAGCATCCACCACAGGCGGGCGCAGAAGGCGCCGCCATTGCGGTCGTACACCACGGCCTGCACGCCATGGGCAAAGCCCTGGCCCGCCAGCCACGCGGCAAAGGCTTCGCGCGTGGGCAGGGGGTGGCGCCCGCCCGAGGCGCGCGCCGCGCCGGGCCGGGCCGAGAGCGCCTGATCCAGGTGCGCGTACACCGCGCCCGGGATATGGCCCGCAAGGTACTGCGCCGCACCGGCGCCGGGGTCGGCCAGGTCGAAGCTGCAGTCGAAGACCATGCAGGGGGTGCCGCGCTGGCGCAGGGCCAGCAGCTCGGGGGCGGAGATCAGGAGCGTGTGCGTCATGGCTGGAAGGTGGCGGTGGGGCGCCGGTGGGGCGGCGCGGGGTTCACAGTGCGGCGCGCGCATCGCGCGCACGCAGCACGGTGGCGAGGATACCGCTGCCCACGATCAGGGCCATGCCGGCCCAGCCCAGCAGGTCCACCGGCTCGTCGAACAGCCACACGCTGTAAAAGCCCGCGAACACCACGCCCGAATACTGCAGGCTGGCCACCACCAGGGTGCTGCGCGCCGAGCGCGCGCTGCCGTAGGCGTGCGTCATGCACAACTGCCCCAGGGCGGCCAGGATGCCTATGGGCAGCAGCCACAGCGCGGGCCAGCCGGGCCAGGGCGAGTGGCCCACGGCCAGCGTGGCCGCGCCGCCCGCCAGGGCCGAGCCCAGGGCGAAATAGAACACGGTGCGCGACTCGGGCTCCCCCAGGCGCGCCAGCCGGCCCACCTGCAGGTAGGCGAGTGCCGCCATCAGGCCCGAGAGCAGGCCCAGCGCGCTGCCGAGCGCCTGCTGCGGCGTCTGGGCGATGCTCGGGCGCAGCATCAGCACCACGCCGGCAAAGCCGGCCAGCACGGTGAGCAGCAGCGGGGCGCTGAGCGTGGCGTGCGCTGCGCCGCGCCGCCGGTGCCAGGCCCACAGGCCGGCGCCGACGATGAAGGCGGCGATCCAGATGCTGCTCATGTAGTTGAGCGTGAGGGCCGTGGCCAGCGGCAGGTGGGCGATGGCGTAGAACCAGGCGCCCAGCGAAACCACGCCGACCAGGCTGCGCCAGGCGTGCTGGGCCGGGTGGCGCGTGGCCAGCGTCACGCCTTGCGAGCGCGCGAGCAGCCAGAGCATGAGCATGCCGACGATGCCGCGCCAGAACACCAGCTCCGCCGGGTTGAACCATGCCGAGCCGAGCTTGACGCACACCCCCATGCTCGCAAACAGGAACGCGGCGAGCACCATCCAGAGGGCATGCATGGGAAATCGGGGGAAGGGGTAAAACGGCACACAGCGCCCGCAAACAGGACGCTGCGTGCTATTGCAATAGTAGCAAAACCGGCCTGGCCTGATGCTGTGCGCCGCTCAGCGCGCCGGCACGGCGTCGCCCATGCGGCGGCGGTACCACTCGTGGAAGTGCTGCATGCCGTCTTCCATGGGGCTTTGGTAGGGGCCCGCTTCGTTGTCGCCGCGCTCGTGCAGCGCCTTGCGACCCGCGTCCATGCGCTCGCCGATCTCATCGTCCTCGATGCAGGTTTCCATGTAGGCCGCCTGCTGGGCCTCGACGAACTCGCGCTCGAAGGCCTGGATTTCCTCGGGGTAGTAGAACTCCACGAGGTTGAGCGTTTTGGTGGGGCTCAGGGGGTGCAGCGTGGAGACGGTGAGCACATGCGGATACCACTCCACCATGATGTGCGGGTAGTAGGTCAGCCAGATCGCACCGCGCTCGGGCAGCTTGCCGTCGCGGTAGCGCAGCAGCACCTCGTGCCACTGGCGGTAGACCTCCGAGCCCGGCTTGCCGAAGGTGGGCGCCACGCCCACGGTCTGCACCGAGAACTCCTCGCGGAACTCCCAGCGCAGATCGTCGCAGGTGACGAAGTTGCCCAGGCCCGGGTGGAAGGGCCCGACGTGGTAGTCCTCCAGGTAGACCTCGATGAAGGTCTTCCAGTTGTAGTTGCACTCGTGCAGCTCCACGCGGTCGAAGGCGTAGCCCTCGAAGGAGAGCTCGGCGCGCACGCCCATGCCGGCGAGGTCGGCCTCGATGTCGCGGCCGTTGTCCTCGAACAGCATGCCGTTCCACTCGCGCAGCGGATAGTTGCGGAGGTTCAGGCAGGGGTCCTGCGGGAAATGCGGTGCGCCCAGCAGCTCGCCGCTGGGGCTGTAGGTCCAGCGGTGCACGGGGCAGACGATGTTGCCGCCCGCGCTGCCCTTCTGGCTGTCGTGCAGCGAGCCGCGCCCCTGCAGCATGACGGCCTGGCGGTGGCGGCAGACGTTGGAGACCAGCTCCACCTGGCCCTGGGCATTGCGCACCAGCGCGCGTCCGCCCAGTTCCTGGGGCAGCACGTGGTAGTCGCCGGGCCCGGGCACGCTCAGGCCGTGGCCCACGTAGCGCGGGCCGCGCTGGAACAGCACTTCCATCTCGCGCTGGAACAGCGCCTGGTCGAAATAACTGGAGACGGGAAGTTGGCTTGCGGCCTGCTGCAGTCGAAGACTTAAATCAGACATGGGATACCTGACCTAAAGACCCCCCACAGGGAGAAACGGGACCAGGGCGGTGAGCGCGGCCCGGGGAAGAAAAATAAACCGGCATGGCAGCCGGTTTGCAGTGAATGGGATTATAGGACGTGGGGTTATTTGCGTCCCCCCATTCCCGCAGCCGCGCTGCGTGTATTCGCCGGGCCCGGGGGCCGCCCGGCTGGGGCGGTGTATCGGCCTAAAATCGAGCGTTTCAGCTATTGCAGGCGCCACTCCATCCATGCCCAAACCCAAAACCGCCGAGCCGGCCAGCTACGAGGCTGCGCTGGAAGAACTGGAGCAATTGGTCGGCCGCATCGAGTCCGGGCAGATGCCCCTGGACCAGTTGCTCGCCGGCTACCAGCGCGGCGCCGTCTTGCTGGCCTTTTGCCGTGAGCGCCTGCAGGCCGTGCAGGACCAGGTCCGCGTGCTCGACGAAGGCGGGCTGCAGCCATGGGCGCAGGAATGATGCCGGCCGCCGCCTGGAGCCTGCCGGTCTGGAGCGGGGCGCAGTTGCAGCGTGTCGAGCAGGCCCTGGACGCCTGGGTGGGCGTGGACGCCCCTGCGGACCTGGGCGAAGCCATGCGCTACGCCGTGCAGGGCGGCGGCAAGCGCCTGCGCCCGCTGCTGGTGCTGGCGGCGCGGCAGGCCGTGCGTGCGGGTGACGCCGCGCACGAAGCGGCCGCGCTCGACGCAGCGGCGCTGCGCGCGGCCTGCGCGGTGGAACTGATCCACGCCTACTCGCTGGTGCACGACGACATGCCCTGTATGGACAACGACGTGCTGCGCCGCGGCAAGCCCACGGTGCACGTGCAGTTCGGCCAGGCCCAGGCGCTGCTCGCGGGCGATGCCCTGCAGGCCCTGGCGTTTGAACTGCTCACGCCCGAGGACGCGGCCGTGCCCGCTGCGGTGCAGGCGCGCCTGTGCCGCCTGCTGGCGCGTGCGGCCGGTGCCACGGGCATGGCGGGCGGCCAGGCGATCGACCTGGCCAGCGTGGGCGTGGTGCTCGACGAGGCCCGTCTGCGCCACATGCACCGCCTCAAGACCGGCGCCCTGCTGCAGGCCAGCGTCATGATGGGCGCAGCCTGCGGCCACGCCGATGCGCGCGCGCAGCAGGCCCTGGCGGCCTATGGCGCGGCCCTGGGCCTGGCCTTCCAGGTGGTGGACGACATCCTCGACGTGACCCAGGATTCGGCCACCTTGGGCAAGACGGCCGGCAAGGATGCCGCGCAGGACAAGCCGACCTATGTGTCGCTGCTGGGGCTGGCGCCCGCCCAGGCCCATGCGCGCGATCTGCTGGGCGAGGCCCATGCCGCGCTCGCCGCCAGCGGTCTGGACGATACGCGCGCGCTGGCGGCGCTGGCCGATACGGTGGTGCACCGTTCCCATTGAGGGTTTACGTAAAAATCACGTTCTGCGCTTGACTGGCAAGCGCGGTAAGCTACAAAAAATATAGCAATGTCCACCCCCCAATACCCCCTGCTCTCGCGCGTGAACGACCCGGCCGACCTGCGCAAGCTCGCGCGCCCGGAGCTCAAGGCGCTGGCGGCCGAGTTGCGCGCCTATGTGCTCGAGAGCGTCTCCCAGACGGGCGGGCACCTGAGCTCCAACCTGGGCACGGTGGAGCTGACCGTGGCGCTGCACCATGTCTTCAACACGCCCTACGACCGGCTGGTCTGGGACGTGGGCCACCAGACCTATCCGCACAAGATCCTCACCGGGCGGCGCGAGCGCATGCACACGCTGCGCCAGCTCGGCGGCATCTCGGGCTTTCCGCGGCGCGAAGAGAGCCCCTACGACACCTTCGGCACGGCGCATTCGAGCACCAGCATCTCCGCGGCGCTGGGCATGGCCCTGGCGGCCAAGCGCAAGGGCGAGCAGCGCCACGCCGTGGCCGTGATCGGCGACGGCGCCATGACCGCGGGCATGGCCTTCGAGGCCTTGAACAACGCGGGCGTGGCCGACTGCAACCTGCTCGTCATCCTGAACGACAACGACATGAGCATCAGCCCCCCCGTGGGCGCGCTCAACCGCTACCTCGCGCAGCTCATGAGCGGCCAGTTCTACGCCGCCGCCAAGAACGTGGGCAAGAGCGTGCTCAGGAACGCGCCGCCGCTGCTGGAGCTGGCCAAGCGCCTGGAGCAGCAGGCCAAGGGCATGGTGCTGCCGGCCACGCTGTTCGAGAAGTTCGGCTTCAACTACATCGGCCCCATCGACGGGCACGACCTGGACTCGCTCATTCCCACGCTGGAGAACATCAAGAGCCTGCCGGGGCCGCAGTTCCTGCACGTGGTGACCAAGAAGGGCCAGGGCTACAAGCTCGCCGAGGCCGATCCCGTGGCCTACCACGGCCCCGGCAAGTTCGACCCCAGCGTGGGCCTGATGCAGCCCGCCACCCCGCCCAAGCAGACCTTCACCCAGGTGTTCGGCCAGTGGCTGTGCGACATGGCGGCGCAGGACCAGCGCCTGGTGGGCATCACCCCCGCGATGCGCGAAGGCTCTGGCATGGTCGAATTCCACCGCCGCTTTCCCGAGCGCTACTACGACGTGGGCATCGCCGAGCAGCACGCCGTGACCTTCGCTGCCGGCATGGCCTGCGAGGGCGTCAAACCGGTGGTGGCGATCTACTCCACCTTCCTGCAGCGCGCCTACGACCAGATGATCCACGACGTGGCGCTGCAGAACCTGCCCGTGGTGTTCGCGCTCGATCGCGCAGGCCTGGTGGGCGCCGACGGCGCCACCCATGCGGGCGCCTACGACATCGCCTTCATCCGCTGCATCCCGAACATGGCCCTGGCCTGCCCGGCCGACGAGCGCGAGTGCCGCCAGCTCCTGAGCACCGCCTACGCGCAGGACCATCCCGTGGCCGTGCGCTACCCGCGCGGCAGCGGCGTGGGCGTGGCCCCGCTGCCGGGCCTGGAGGGCCTGCCCTATGGCAAGGGCGAGCTGCGGCGCACGCGCCAGGGGGGCGGCGCCGGGCCGTGCATCGCCATCCTGGCGTTTGGCACGCTGCTGTACCCGGCCCTGCAGGCGGCCGAGTCCCTGGATGCCACGGTGGCCAATATGCGCTGGGCCAAGCCGCTGGACACCGCCCTGCTGCTGGAACTGGCCGCCAGCCATGATGCCCTGGTCACGGTGGAAGAGGGCTGCACCCTGGGCGGCGCGGGCAGCGCCGTGTGCGAGGCGCTGAATGCCGCCGGCGTGGTCAAGCCCGTGCTGCAACTGGGTTTGCCCGATAGCTTCATCGAGCACGGCGACCAGGCCCGCCTGCTCGCGCTGCAGGGGCTGGATGCCGAAGGCATGGAGCGCGCCATCCGCCAGCGGTTTGTTGGCGAGCCGTAAGCCTGGTGGCTTAGGGCAATGCTGAACAAGTAACGTCATATCCATCGCACAGCCATTTGAATGCCAAATGGCCCGCAAAGATACTGTGCTTTGCCCCACAGGGCCTGTTTCGGGAGCCTTTGAGCCCCCTTCGGCCCCTTA
>Ga0209958_1001149_pt1 | contig 23811 bp, 20 predicted proteins | sample ThiBio_inoc_plan_FD_183942 | JGI IMG/M metagenome (GOLD analysis project Ga0209958, IMG submission 183942) | Wastewater bioreactor microbial communities from Cape Town, South Africa - Thiocy_inoc_plan (SPAdes) | ecosystem: Engineered > Bioremediation > Thiocyanate > Unclassified | place: South... | reverse complement strand
AATGCCCGGGATGGTCGAGACCTATACGCAATACAAGGACCGCGGCTTCGAAATCATCGCGGTGGCGATGAGCTACGATCCGCCCAACTATGTGGCCAATTTCGTGCAGACGCGGCAACTGCCGTTTCCGGTGGCGCTCGACACCTACGGTGCGCACGCGCGCGCCTTCGGCAACGTGCAACTGACGCCCACCAGTTTCATCGTCGGCAAGGACGGCCGCATCCTCGAACAGAAGCTGGGCGAACTCGATTTCGTCAAGCTGAAGGCCTTGCTCGACAGGGAATTGTCTTGACGAGGGCACTCGCTGCCGCCGTGCTGCTGTTCACGCTGAGCGGATGTGGCCTGACCGGCGCCGACCCTGCGGCCAGGCCGGCATCGCGGTCCGCAGCGGGCAAGCCTTTGCCGCCGGTACCGCCGGCACCGCCGCCACCGCCGCTGCCGGACGCGGGCGGGGCGTGTGCCGCGGACGTCAAGCAGTGTGCCGACGGCAGCTATGTCGGCCGCAACCCGGACAATGGCTGCGCGTTCGACGCGTGCCCGGGCGCAAACAACAACTAACTTTTTCTGGATTTATTCATTCATGGCGCAATACGTGTATTCCCTCAACCGCGTCGGCAAGATCGTGCCGCCCAAGCGGCAGATCCTGAAGGACATCTCGCTTTCCTTTTTTCCCGGCGCGAAGATCGGCCTTTTGGGCCTCAACGGCTCCGGCAAGTCATCGCTGATCCGCATCATGGCGGGGGTGGACAAGGACATCGAGGGCGAGGCGATCCCGATGCCGGGCATCCGCATCGGCTACCTGCCGCAGGAGCCGCAGCTCGATCCGGCGCACACGGTGCGGCAAGCGGTGGAGGCGGGCCTCGGCGAGATCGTCGCGGCCAAGACCCGGCTGGATGAAATCTACGCCGCCTACGCCGAACCCGACGCCGACTTCGACACGCTTGCCGAGGAACAGGCGAAGTGCGAGGCGATCCTCGCCACCGCCGGCGCCGACCTCGATACGCAGATGGAAATCGCCGCCGATGCCTTGAGATTGCCGCCGTGGGACGCAGTCATTGGCCATCTGTCGGGCGGTGAAAAACGCCGCGTTGCGCTGTGCCAACTGCTGCTGTCGAACCCCGACATGCTGCTCCTGGACGAGCCGACCAACCACCTCGACGCCGAGTCGGTCGATTGGCTCGAACAGTTCCTCGTGCGCTACCCCGGCACCGTCGTCGCGGTGACGCACGATCGCTACTTCCTCGACAACGCCGCCGAGTGGATTCTGGAGCTCGACCGCGGCCACGGCATTCCGTGGAAGGGCAACTACACCAGCTGGCTGGAGCAGAAGGAGGCGCGCCTGGAAACCGAGTCCAAGCAGGAAGCCGCTCGCATCAAGACCATGAAGCACGAGCTCGAATGGGTGCGGCAGAATCCGAAGGCGCGCCAGGCGAAGTCGAAGGCGCGGCTGGCACGGTTTGAAGAATTGAATTCGGCCGAGTACCAGAAGCGCAACGAGACGCAGGAAATCTTCATCCCGGTCGGCGAGCGGCTCGGCGACAAGGTGATCGACTTCCACAACGTGTCGAAGTCCTTCGGCGACCGCCTGCTGATCGACAACTTGAGCTTTTCCGTGCCGCCCGGCGCCATCGTCGGCATCATCGGCCCCAACGGCGCCGGCAAATCGACTTTCTTCAAGATGATCACCGGCCAGGAAAAGCCCGACTCGGGCGAAGTCGAGATCGGACAGACGGTGAAGCTCGCCTACGTCGACCAGAGCCGCGATGCGTTGGCCGCCGACAAGACCGTGTTCGACGAAGTGGCCGAGGGCCGCGACATTCTTACCGTCGGCCGCTACGAAATCCCGTCGCGCGCGTATCTGGGCCGCTTCAACTTCAAGGGCGGCGACCAGCAGAAAATCGTCGGCAAGCTCTCCGGCGGCGAACGCGGCCGCCTGCATCTGGCGAAGACGCTGATTTCCGGCGGCAACGTGCTCTTGCTCGACGAACCGTCGAACGACCTCGATGTGGAAACCCTGCGCGCGCTCGAAGACGCCCTGCTCGAATTCGCCGGCTGCGTGCTGGTGATCTCGCACGACCGCTGGTTCCTCGACCGCATCGCCACCCACATCCTCGCCTTCGAGGGCGACTCGCAGGTGACGTTCTTCCCCGGCAACTACCAGGAGTACGAGGCCGACAAGAAGAAGCGGCTGGGCGAGGAGGGCGCCAAGCCCCGCCGCATCCGCTACAAGCCAATCAGCCGCTAAGCTTGCGCGCGTGATCCCTTCCAGCCCGCTTGTGACCTCGCGCAGCCTGCCGTTGGCGGCTGGCGTGCTGGTGGCATGCACGGTCTGGCTGCTGCTGCAATCGTTCGTCTGGCTGGAACGGGACCGCAGCCGCCAGGCAGAGCGCGCGGTGCTGCAAGCCGAGGCTGCCACTGTGCGGGCACGCCTGGAATCGGAGCTGAATGCCACGCTTTCGCTGAGTCTGAGCCTGTCGGCTTTTGTGCTGTCCAAGCCGGATTTTTCGCAGGCCGATCTGGCGCAGGTCGCGGCTTCGCTGATGCGTCTGCAGCCGGCGATCCGCAGCGTGGCAATGGCGCCCGGCAACGTGATCCGCTTTGTCTATCCGCAGGCCGGCAACCAGAAGGCGCTCGGGCTGCGCTACCTGGACACGCCCACCCAGCGCGATGCGGTGCTGCGCCTGATGCGCGAGCAGCGCCCGGTGACGGCGGGGCCGATCGAACTGGCGCAGGGGGGCGTCGGCATCATCAGCCGCGTCCCCGTCACGTTTACCCGGCCGGACGGCTTGCCGCATTATTGGGGGCTGGTTTCGGTGGTCATCGATCCGCTTCCCGTATTCGAACGCGCAGGCATTCGCGCCGATGCGCGCAACGGCGTGCGTTACGCCTTGCGCGGCAAGGACGGCCTGGGGCCGCTGGGCGAGATTTTTCTCGGCGATGCCGCGCTGTTCGGCGATGCCGGGGCGGTATTGATGGATGTCGTCATTCCGGGCGGCCGCTGGCAGTTGGCGGCGCGCGCAGCCGCACCGCCGGCGAGGCAGGGGGTCTGGATACAGGGGCTGCTGGCGGCGCTTGCCGGCGTTGCGGGTGCGCTTGCCGCCTACACGGTGTCGGCGCACCAGCGTATCCGCAGCATGGCGCTGCACGACCATCTTACCGGGCTGGCCAACCGCCATCAGTTCAAGCTGCGCGGGCAGGACATGTTCGCGCAGGCCCAACGCAGCCAGCGCCCTCTCAGCCTGCTCAATATCGATATCGACGATTTCAAGTCCATCAACGACACGTATGGCCATGCCGCCGGCGACGCTGTCCTGATTCAGGTCGCGAACCGGCTGCGCGCCTGCTGCCGCGAGTCCGATCTGCTGGCGCGGGTGGGCGGAGACGAGTTCGTGGTGCTGCTGCCGGACACCCCGCCAGGCCCGTCGCTGGACGCCCTGCTCAAGCGCTTGCGTGCGGCGATCGAGGTGGTGTTGCCCGGCGCCGACGCCCCGGTCGGACTGCGCATCAGCATCGGCGTGGCCACTCGCAGCGAGAGCACCCCCACTCTTGAGGCCCTGCTGCGGCAGGCCGACGAGGCGATGTATCGCGTCAAAGGCATGCTGCTGAACAGCCGTGCGTATTGGCAGACCCGGGGCTGATCATGGCGCACGAGCCCCGAATTGCCCGGTCGACCGGCGCCGATACGGCCGCCGGTTTCTGCAACGCAACCAGGCTTCGCCGATTCAACAAGGTTTATCGTCCATGATTCTCGACACGCTTGCCCGGGCTGACCGCTATTGCGCACTGCATCCGCTGTTCGCGCGCGCCTTCGCATTCCTGCGCAGCGCCGACCTGCAGGCGTTGGCGCCCGGCCGGCATGAAGTGCAGGGCGAACGGCTTTTCGCCATCGTCGAGGCGTGTGCCGGGCGCACGCGGGCGGAGGCGAAACTGGAGTGCCATCGCCGCTACATCGATATTCAGCTGGTGCTGCAAGGCATCGACGAGATGGGCTGGAAGCCGGTTGCCGCGTGCCTGGACCCGGCAACGGATTACGATGCTGCGCGCGACATCCGCTTTTTCAACGACGCGCCGTCAAGCTGGATTGCCACCCCGCCGGGCGCATTCTGCCTGTTCTTCCCCGACGACGCCCACGCCCCGTTGGTGGGCGCGGGCACGATCCGCAAGGTGGTGGTGAAGATCGCGGTTTAGTTTCAATAGTGTGGCGGGATTTCGTCGCGCAGATTGCGCGCCTCGTCCGGCAGCGCAGCCTGCAATTGCTGGTGCAGCAGGCGCAGCTGCTGCTGCAGCAAATCGAGTTGCGCCTGCTGGCGGATCACCGTCTGGTTGAGCGTCTCGACCATGTCTTCGGCAAATGCAAGCTTGGCTTCAAGCTCGTTGAGGCGGGCGTCCATCATCGGTTTCCGGGTCGTGTGGCCGGGTGCAGCAGCGGCGCGACGAGTTTTTCCAGCCGCGGATAATGCACCTGTCCGGCGATCTTGTGACGTATGCGGCCCTCGGTGTCGACGATGAACGAGGTCGGCACGCTTTTCACGTCGCCGAATGCGAGGGCGACCGAGGCATTGGTCGGCGCAGCCATGAAGGCGTAGTCCTTGTCGTGCATCCAGGCGGCGATTTTTTCCGGGGTGTCGTCGACGCTGATCGAGACGACCTCGAAGCCCTTGTCGCGGTAGTCGTGCCAGAAAGCGTCGATTACCGGCTTTTCCTTGCGGCAATACGGACACCAGGTCGCCCAGAAGTTCACCAGCACCACCTTGCCCCTGAGGGAATCGCTGGTCAACGTGCGGCCGTCGGGCAGGGCGACCTGCCAGGGCGGCGCGGCGCGATTTTCGTCGCTGACGTCGGCAGGCGGGCGAAACCACAGGTAGGCGATCAAACCCAGTAAAATCAGGGTCAGCGGACTTGGCGTCCATTTCTTCAAAAAGGCTTGTCTATCCATGCTGTGGCTGAAGTCGTTTCATATCGTGATGGTGGTGAGCTGGTTCGCCGGACTGTTCTACCTGCCGCGCATCTTCGTCAACCTGGCGATGGAAACCAACGATGCCGCCTACGATCGTCTGCTGCAGATGGCGCGCAAATTGTACCGGTTCGTCTCGCCCATCATGTGGCTGACGCTGATTACCGGCATCTGGCTGTGGCTCGCGTATTTTCCGCTCAGCATGAACTGGATGTGGGCGAAGCTGATTCTGGTCGCCGGGCTGGTCGGTTATCACCATGTCTGCAAAAATCTGCTGCGTGCATTCGAAGCCAGACAGAACACGAAATCCCACGTATGGTTCCGCTGGTTCAACGAAATCCCGGTAATCGTGCTGCTGATCGTGGTGTTGCTGGTGGTGTTGAAGCCGTTTTGATTTTTTTCATCCGCGAAGGACGCGAAGAAACACGAAGGGAAAAACCAGAAACTGCTTTGGGTTTTCTTCGCGTCCTTGGCGGATAAATTGTTTTTCGAAAGCCGCACTTGAAGCCCGAACCCCGCCGTAAACCCACGCCCCATCCTGTCCGTCCTGAACGCGAGGTACTGCGCCAAGACCGCCCGAAGGGCGAGCGTCTGGCGGCGTACCCCTCGCGGGCACTGCCGCCCGCCAGCCATTTCGCCACCTGCCCGCGCGGGCTGGAGGCATTGCTGGAACAGGAACTGACCGCCGCCGGCGCACAGGTGGTGCGCCAGCTCCCCGCCGGCGTGCTGTTCATGGCCGACGCCGCCGCCGAGATGCGCGCCAACCTGACTTCGCGCATTGCCACCCGCATCCTGCGCAAGGTCGGTTACACCCGCTACCGCAAGGAAGAGCACATCTACCGCGCCGCGCTGGATCTGCCGTGGCCCGAGTGGTTCGATGTGAAGAAGACCATCGCGGTCAAGGTCGGCGCGCAGAACGCGCCGCTGAAAAGCCTCAACTTCATCACGCTGAAGATCAAGGACGCCATCTGCGACCGTTTTAGAGAGGAAGTGCGCGAGCGCCCCAGCGTCGACACCGAAGCGCCCGACGTGCCGGTGTACGCCTTTTTCACCCCGGACGCGGTCACCTTCTACCTCGACACCTCGGGCGAGCCGCTGTTCAAGCGCGGCTTCAAGCGCGAGGCGAGCGCGGCGTCGATCAAGGAGAATCTCGCCGCCGGCCTCGTCATGCTGTCCGGCTGGGCGCCCGGCACGCCGCTCTTGGATCCCATGTGCGGCGCCGGCACCATCCTGCTCGAAGCGGCCGACCTGGCGTTGAACCGCGCGCCCGGTCGTGCGCGCCATTTCGCCTTCGAGCACTACCGCGATTTCGACGCCAGCCTGTGGCAGCGCATCAAGGCCGAGGCCCAGGCGCAGGAAAAACCGCTGACGACGCTGCCGATCTTCGGCGCCGACCGGGATAGATGGGTGCTCGACAAGGCGAGGAACAACCTTGCCGCCGCCGGCTATGCCGACGTGATCGAATTGAAGGTATCCGACGCGCTCGACCTGAAAGCCCCCACGCCCACCGGCACCCTCGTCACCAATCCGCCCTACGGTGAGCGCATCGGTGAAGCGGAAGAACTCGCCGACTGGTATCCGCTGCTGGGCGACTGGCTGAAGCAGAACTTCGCCGGCTGGCAGGCGTGGATCATCTCCGGCGACCCGCTGCTACCGAAGGCGATCGGGCTCAAGGCAAGCCGGCGCATTCCGTTGTTCAACGGGCAGATCGAGACGCGGTTCTTGCAGTACAAGCTGGTCGCCGGTTCGATGAAGGCGAAGCCGATAGCGTCCGCCGATCGGTAAAGCGGTCCGCAGCCATGCGGATCAGAAGGTGTCGTGTTTCACCTCGACTCCGGCAGGGGAAATATTCGTATTCTGTCCCGCCTGTCGATCGCGTGGATGCCATAGCGGCGACGAAAGGCGGCCGATCCCATGCGAACCGGCCGCCTTCCCGGGAGGCATGAGCTACTTCGTCTTCCTGAACAGATCGAGATCGACCTCGTAGCCCGGCTCGGGGCGCTTGAAGAGATATTCGCCGTTGCGGATCGAGGCCAGCACGTCGGCGCGCTGACGCACCGCCTCGAACGGATTGTCGGCGTCCAGCACCAGGAAGTTGGCGGGCTTGCCGGCCTCGATCCCGTACTGGTCCTCGACGTTCAAGGTCTTCGCGCCGTTATGGGTGATGAGGTCGAGGCAGCGGTCGAGTTCGTCGAACGACATCGTCTGCGCCAGATGAATGCCGTTATCGAGGATGTTCATCAGATTGCCGTTGCCGGCCGGATACCAGGGGTCGTTGATCGAGTCCTGGCCGAAGCAGACATTGATGCCGCTCGCCCACAGTTCCTTCACCCGGGTCAGGCCACGCCGCTTGGGATAGCTGTCCTGCCGGCCCTGCAGATAGGCATTCTCGGTCGGCAGCGAGATGAAGTTCAGCCCCGATTTCTCGAACAGTCCCATCATGCGGAAGGCATAGGCATTGTCCGCCGAGCCGAACGAGCAGGTGTGGCTGGCCGCGGTGCGCGTGCCGATGCCTTCCGCCATCACCAGCGCGTTGAGCAGCTCGACGAAGCGGCTCATTACATCGTCGGTTTCGTCGCAATGCACGTCGATCAGCTTGTTGTGCTTGACGGCGAGTTCGACGGTGCGGTGGATCGATTTCTCGCCGATCTCGCGTGCCCATTCGAAGTGCGGGATGGCGCCGACGCAGTCCGCGCCCATCTTCAGCGCTTCCTCGACCATCGCATCGCCGCCCTTGTAGGCGTACATGCCCTCTTGCGGGAAGGCGACGATCTGGATGGTGACGTTGTCCTTCAACTGCTCGCGGACCTCCAGCATCGCCTTGAGACCGGTGAGCTTGGGATCGTCCACGTCGATATGGGTGCGGATGAACTGCACGCCTTTCGACACCTCTTCGCGGATACCCTTCAGCGCGCGTTCCCTGGCGTCCTCCAGCGTCTGCGTCTTCTTGACGTCGTGCCAGCGGGCGATCCCCTCGAACAGCGTGCCGGTGTCGTTGGTCGCGCCTTCGCTGCGGCCGGTGTAGACATAATCGAGATGCAGGTGGGCATCGACATAAGGCGGCACGACCAGGCGGCCGCGCAGGTCGATTTCCTCGTCCGCCTTGGGCAGCTTGGTGCCGATCTGCTTGATGACGCCCTTGTCGATGAGAATCTCGCTGGTTTCATTGTGCTGGCGATAGATTCGCGCGTTGGTAAATTTCTTCACGACTGTCTCCTTCAGAAAAAATACTCAGGATGAGCGCAAGGTGCGCCGGGCGAAAAACGCGATGATGGCCGCCGCAACAAAACAGATCAGCGACAGATAGACGATGCCCCGGGCGCCCGCTCGTCCGGGGAATTCGGTCAGCAGCGCGCCACCGACCCCGGTGGCGATCATGATCGAGAAGTTGAACACGCTGGACTGCACCGACGTGGCGACGCCCTTGGCTTCCGACACTTGCTTGCTGACGGCGGTCTGGTACATCGTCACCAATGGCCCGAAGGCGAGGCCCCAGAGGAAGAAGGCGAAATGCGAGATGCCGACGGTTCCCCGGAAGGTCAGCAGCAGGGCCATGGAAATGGCGCCGACGATCAGCATCGAGACGATCAGCGGGCGCAGCCAGGCGTCGATGTATTTGGCGGAAGCAAAGACCGAGATGACCGAGCCGACCCCGAAGATCAGCATGGCCATAGCGATGCCGCCGGCGAAGTTGATCAGTTCAACGATCAGGGTGATGTAGGTGTAGGCGCCGTAGTGCGCTGCGACCGAAAGAAAGGTCAGCAGCAGGATGATCAGCACCGATGGCATCTTGAGCACCGCCAGCGGCGAATTGCTTCGGGTGAGCTTCTCCCCCGCCACCGAGGGCAGGAAGAACCACGACAAGGCGGCGATCGCCGCAACGATCAGCCCCAGCACCATGAACTCGGTGCGCCAGCCGAAGGTCAGGCCGACCGTCGTCATCACCGGCAGGCCGATGGCGATGCCCAGCGTATTGCCCGACATGATGACCGTGATCGCCTTGCCGTGCATGTTCTCGGGCACCAGCTGCGTGCCATAGGCCGCGATCATCGGCCACATCACGCCGGCGCAGATGCCGCCGAGAATACGGGCGGCGACGATCACCTCGTAGGATGAGGACAGCGCGACGACGATGTTGGAGGCGGCGAAGCCGATCAGCAGCGCCAGCAGCAGCTTCTTGCGGTTGACCGCCAGCGTGGCGCTGACCAGCGGGATGGCGCAGACGGCGGACGCCAGCGCATAGACGCCGACGAGAAAGCCGACCCGGCTTTCGGAGATGCCAAGCCCCTCGCTCATCTGCGGCAGAATGCCCGACGGCACCAGTTCGGACAGGATGCCGACGAAGGTGACGCTGGCCATCAGCCCAAAGACAAACCAGGAAAACGTCTGCTTTTCACTCGACACGGCATTTGCGGACATGCTGGCTCCCCTTTCGATTTAAGCGTGTTAACTTTTTATCGAAGCGTAATAACGGATCACCCACCGGGAATCCCGTCACTGCCGCGCTCACGCAGGCCGCCACCCAGCGCGATATAGAGCGAGACCGCATTCTGCAGTTCGGCGCTGCGCAGCTGCAGGAGCTGCTGCTCGCTGGCGAACAGATTGCGTTCCGCGTCGAGCACTTCGAGGTAGAGCGCGATCCCGTTGTCATAGCGCAGCCGTGCGGTTTCAGCAAGGCGGCTCTGGGCCGCGACCGCATCGACCTGGGCGGCGATCTGTTCGCGCAGCCTCTGGCGACCGGCCAATGCATCGGAGACTTCGCGAAAGGCTGTCTGCACCGCTTTCTGATAGCCCGCCACCGCCTGATCGCGCCGCGCCTTGGCGACGCCCAGTTCGGCGCCGCGGCGGCCGGCGTCGAAGATCGGCAGATTCAGCCCCCCGCCGAACGACCAGCTTTGTGCCGAACCCTTGAAAAGCTCGCTCAGCTCGGTGGAGGTGAAACCATAGTTTCCGGTCAGGGAAATCGACGGAAAGAAGGCCGCGCGGGCGGCGCCGATATTGGCATTGGCGGCGCGCAGTTGCTGTTCCGCCTGAAGAATGTCGGGCCGATTGACGAGCAGGGACGAGGGCAGCCCCGCATCAATCTCCATGATCAGCCCCTGATCGTCGATGGCACGTGGCGCGGGCGGCGGTGTGCCGGGCGGGCCGCCGATGAGAACGGTGAGCAGGTTCGCGGTCTGCGCCGTCGTCCGCTGGACCTGGGCAAGCTCGGTCCGCGCCTGGGTCAGCAGAGTCATCGACTGGTCATAGTCGACCGATGAAGTGACGCCTGCGTCCATGCGGATACGGGCGATTTCTCCCCCTTCCTGCCGGCTCGCCACCGTCCGCTCGGCGAGCGCGATCTGCTCCTCGCCCGCGCGCAACTGGAAATAGGCGGCGGCGACGCTGCTGATCAACGACAGCCGGAAAGCACGCGCGCCCTCGATGCTTGCCAGATAGCCGGCGCGCGCGGCATCGCTCAGATTACGGACCCGGCCCCACAGGTCGAGTTCGAAAGCGCTGACCCCGACGCCCGTCTGGAAGATGTTGGTGGTGATCGCGGACGGATTGGTTCCGGCGGCGGGATCGCCGCCTGCCACGTTGAACGGCGTACGCGTCCGGTTGGCGGCCCCGCTCAGGTCGATATGCGGCAGCCGCGAGGCATCCTGTATCCGGTATTGCGCGCGCGCCTCGGCGATGCGCGCCAGCGAGGCGGCAAGATCGCGGTTGTGGGTGAGCGCGGCTTCCAGATAGGCGCGCAGGCGTGGATCACCGAAATAGTCGCGCCAGGCGATATCGGTCGCCGGTGTCCCTTCCGCCAGCTCGGCATAGACTGGCGCGACCGGCAGCGAAGGTTGCTGATAGGCGGGCGCGAAGGAGCAGCCTGCCAGGCTGGCGCCGGCCAGCAGGGCGATATGCTGCTTAGCCATGGGTCTGCTCCTCTGCCTGCCCTGCATTCCATTCCCGTTCGAGCCGGGCGAGTTCCCCCCGATCCTGCGCCTCATGATCGTTGTCGCGGCTGAGCCATTTGCGCGCCGCGACGTAGAAGACCGGCGTGAAGAATAGCCCGAGCAGGGTGGCGACGAGCATGCCGCCGGCAACGCCGGTGCCCACCGCCTGCCGGCTTGCCGCCCCCGCGCCCGACGCGATCACCAGCGGCACCATGCCGAGGATGAAGGCGAAGCTGGTCATCAGGATCGGCCGCAGGCGCAGACGCGCCGCCTCGGTCGTGGCGGTCAGCGCGTCCCTGCCCAGCCGTTCCTCGTCCATGGCGAATTCCACGATGAGAATGGCGTTCTTCGCCGCCAGCCCGATGACGGTGATCAGGCCGACATTGAAATACACATCGGCCGGAAATCCGCGCAGCATCGAAAACACGACTGCGCCGAGCACGCCGAATGGAACGATGAGCAACACCGACAGCGGGATCGCCCAGCTTCCATACAGCGCCGCCAGCAGCAGGAAGATGACGACGAGCGACAGGCCGAGCAGCAGACCGATCTGGCTGCCCGCCTGCTTCTCCTCGTAGGCGGTGCCGGTCCATTCGAAGCGCTGCCCGCCGCTCAGCACGCTGTTCGCGATTTTTTCCATCGCTTCGAGTGCGGCGCCGCTCGACTCGCCCGGCGCCGCCTGACCGGAGATCGTCAGCGCGGGGTAGCCGTTGTAGCGTTCCAGCTGTTGCGGCCCCGAGCGCCACTTGACCGAGGTGAATGAGGAAAACGGCACCATCTCGCCCTGATCGTTGCGCACGCGCAGCGCCAGAATATGTTCCGGCGTCATCCGCTGCTCGGCGCCCGCCTGAATATAGACGCGCAGCACATTGCCTTCGCGCACGAAGTCGTTGGCATAGGCCGAGCCGAAAGCGATCGACAGCGTTTGATTGACATCGGCGATCTGCAGGCCGAGCGCCCGCGCCTCAATACGGTCGATATCGACATAGAGCTGCGGCGCCGGGGGCGGACCTTCGGGGCGGACGCCCGCCAGCAACGGATGCTGCGCTGCCTCGACGAGTATCTGGCCGCGGGCCTGTTCGAGCGCCGCGGTGCCAAGGCCGCCGCGATCCTCGATCTTCATGCTGAAGCCGACCGCATTGCCGAGCGCCGGAATCGGCGGCGGGCTGAGGCCGAATATCGTCGCGACCGGGATGGTGGAAAAAGCAGCGTTGGCGCGCGTGATCAGCGCTTCGGCGCTTGCACCCGCACCCGTGCGTTCGTTCCATGGCTTCAGATCGACGAAGGACAGCGCACTGGACTGCCCCTGCGAGAAGAAGTTGAAGCCGACGACGGTGACGACGCTGCGCACCTCGGGCTGTTGTTGCAGCCAGGCTTCGGCCTGTTCCGTGGCCTCGGCCGTTCGCTGCAGGGTCGCGCCGGGCGCTGCGTCAAAATTGACCAGTACGACGCCCTGATCCTCGGTGGGCAGGAAGCCGCCGGGCAGCCGGCCGAACAGCAGCAGCGTCACCCCGACCATGACGATAAACACGGCCAGCCAGCGAACCGGCGCGGAGAGCATGGTGCCGACCGTGCGGGCATATTTTTCCGTCGCGCGGCCGAAGCGTTGGTTGAATCCGTTGCCAAGCCGCCGCGGAAGACCACGCAGGCCGGGCGCGGGTTCGGATACGCCGCCTTCGCCCCCATGCGCATGGGGTTTGAGCAGCGTCGCGCACAACGCCGGGGTCAGCGTGACCGCCAGCACGAAGGAGAAAAAGATCGAAACCGCCAGCGTCACCGAGAACTGGCGGTAGATGCCGCCGGTCGATCCGGGGAAGAAGGCCATCGGCACGAACACCGCGACCAGCACCAGCGTGATCCCGACCAGCGCCCCGGTGATCTGCCTCATCGCCTTCACGGTCGCGAGGCGCGGGGGAAGTCCTTCTTCCGCCATGATGCGCTCGACATTCTCGACCACGACGATGGCGTCGTCGACCAGGATGCCGATCGCCACCACCATGCCGAACAGCGACAGGGTGTTGATCGAAAAGCCGAACAGCCACAGGCCAAGACAGGCGCCCGCGAGCGCGATCGGCACCACGACGGCCGCGATGAACGTGCTGCGCCAGTTCTGCAGGAAGACGAACATGACGAGGAAGACGAGCACCATCGCCTCGACCAGCGTGACCACGACGTTCTCGACCGAAGCGTTGATGAACGGCGTCGTGTCGTAGGGCACGGTCCAGCCCATGTCGGGGGGGAAGCTGGTTTCCAGAACCGCCATCACGGCACGCACCGCTTCCGCCGCGGCGAGCGCATTGGCGCCGCTGGCGAGCTGGATCGCCATGCCGGCGCTTTCCTTGCCGTCGAGCGTCAGCCGGAAGCCGTAATTCTCGGAACCCAGTTCGACCTTCGCGACATCGCCGAGACGAATCGACGAGCCATCCGGGTTGGCGCGCACGATGATCTCGCGGAACTGGTCGGGCGAGGAAAAGCGGTTCTGGGTGAGGATCTTGGCGGTGAATTCGGCGCTGCGCGTGATCGGCTGTTCGCCGAGGCCGCCGCCGGCGGTCTGGCTGTTCTGCTCCTGCACGGCGGCCAGCGCCTCGGATGCCGACAGGCCGTAACCCGCCAGCTTTTCCGGATCGAGCCAGATGCGCATCGCATAGGGCGTGCCGAACAGCAGCACATCGCCGACGCCCGGGACGCGGCGGATCTCGTCCATGATCCGGGTCGAGGCGTAGTTGCCGAGTTCGACCGCCGGGGTATTTCCGCTCTTCGATGTCAGGGCGATCAGCATCAGGAAGCCCGACGAGGATTTGGTGACGCCGATTCCCACCTGCCGCACTTCCTGCGGCAGGCGCGGCTCGACCCGGCTCAGCCGGTCCTGCACCTGGGTCTGGGCAATATCGAGATTGGTGCCGGGTCGAAACGTGACCTTCACCTCGGCGGTGCCGTTCGACCGGCTGGTCGAAGCCATGTAGAGGAAATTCTCGACCCCGTTCATCTCCTTCTCGATGATCGAGGTCACGTTGCGGTCGAGCGTTTCGGCATCCGCTCCGGTATAGGTGATGCTGAGCGTCAGCGAGGGCGGCGCGACATCGGGATATTGCTCGATCGGCAGCATGACGAGGCAGATCACGCCGAACAGCGAGACGAATGCCGCGATCACCCAGGCGAAGACGGGGTTGTAGACGAAGAAGCGATGCATGGACCGGCTCCGGCTCAGCGCCCAGGCGAAGCGGATGGCGGAGCGGGCGGCGGCGCAGCGGCGTCCTGAGCCTGAACCTTCTGCCCCGGGCGGGCCTTCTGCCACCCCTCGACGATCACCCGGTCGCCGGGTTTCAGCCCGGAATGGATGATCCACTGCCCGTCGGCCAGCGCGCCGAGCTGCACCGGGCGGTTCTGGGCCGTGTCGTCCTCACCGACCACAGTGACGCTCGCTTCCTCGTCGGTGAGCTGGACCGCCCGCTGCGGGACACTGATACCGTTGAGCAGGGTCCCCGCCAGGACACGCCCGCGTACGAATTGCCCCGGCAGCAATGTGCGGCCACGATTGGCAAACTGCGCACGGATCGTTTGGCTGCCGGTCGACGGATCGACCGAGAGCCCGGCAAAGTCGAGATGGCCGACCTCGCCATAGTCTCGTCCGTTCTCCAGGACCAGATGCACTTCGATTCGCTCGAGCGCCGGTATGTCGAGCGCTCCGCTTCTGGCCTGATCCATCATGTCGGCAAGGCTGGAACTGGATTGCGCGAAAGTTGCGTAAACCGGGGCGAGCTGATCGACATGGGTCATCAGCGTCGCGCCCGCCGCGCTGACCAGCGCGCCTTCGGAGACACGCGCTCTGTCAACGCGACCGGTGATCGGCGCGCGCACGGTGGTATAGCTCAATTGCAGTTGCGCCTGCGCGACGGCCGCCTCGGCTTCGGCGATGTTCGCATCGGCCTGGCGCAGTTGCGAGAGCGCGGCGTCATATTCCTGCGCGCTGACCGCCTTGCGCTCGACCAGCGGGGAATAGCGCGCGACGATCGCGGCGGCATTAGTGCGCCCGGCCTGCAACCGCTGCAGGACGGCCTGCGCCTGTTGCAGCGCGGCGCGTTTCTCGCGCGGATCGATCTGGAACAGCGGCGCGCCTTCGGCGACGTCGCTGCCTGCCTCGAACAACAGCCGCTGGACGATGCCGTCGACCCGCGCGCGCACTTCGGCTGTGCGAACAGCCTCGATCCGGCCGGGCAGCTCGATGATGTTGGGGACATCCCTGCCGGCAACCGTCATCGTGATCACAACCGGAAGCGGCGGCTGAGGCGCTTCTGCGCCGGAACCGCATCCGGCAAGCACCGTGGCCGCCGCTGACACACCCGCAATCAGGATACGCATAAGCCTTCTGCCCCCCTCATTCCAATTATTGATAGCGGATTCAAATCGCTAGTGCAACGGGCGGATTGGTTTTATTGGGGCCTGTTAATGCTGTTTTCAGGTCTGAAAACAGCGTTAGCCGCAATACCGTTCAGATAGCAAGAAATTGGCCATAACCCGCCTTCATCGAGGTTGCGATGGGAGGCGGACGATGGCGAGAACCCGCAAGGCATTGCCGGCGCAGGTTGATGTTGCACATCTGATCAGTACCGGTGTGCTGGCCGGCGTGTGTCCGCGAAGGCTGATCGAGGGAGTGCTTGCGGAGACGGACAAGGCCAGTCAGCGCGAACGCTTGCTGCCGGCACCGGCGGTGTATTACATCCGCTGCTGGGCGGCTGGCTGAAGCAGAGCTTCGCCGGCTGGCAGGCCTGGATCATCTCCGGCAGCCCCGCTGCTGCCGTAAGCGATCGGACTCAAGGCAAGCCGGCGCATTCCGCTCTTCAACGGCCCGATCGAGATGCGGTTTTTGCAGTACAAGCGGGTCGCCGGTTCGATGAAGGCGAGGCCGGCCGCGTCCGCCGACCGGTAAAGCGGGCCGCGGCCATGCGGATCAGAAATTGTCCTGTTCCACCTCGACATAGGCATGGGAAATGGCCTTGCCCAATTCGTCGAAGTGGTACCAGTTGCGGTATGCCTGCAATTCCTTTTCGACCCGTGCCGTCATTTCGTGGGCCTGCATGCCCTGCAAGTAGTACTTCTTGATCGATGCCAGCAGGTCTTCGGTGAACCTGATCTGGGTTGCCATGGAGGTCTTGTCCTCGGGGTAGCCATGGCCGGGCACGTAGACCTCGATAGCGGCGTTGTCGATGGCCGCTTTGAGCGCATCGGCCGTTCCCTTGAAGCTCGCGTCCTGCGGCATGGCCGAGTACGGCATGAATTTATTCATTGAGATATCGCCCATGAACATGAGCTTGTCCTCGACGACCTCGATCATGATGTCGGTATCGGAATGGGCATGCCCCGGGTGGTGGATCTTGAGCGTGACGCCTCCCATCTTGATGACCTCGCCGCCCTTCAACGCCTGGTCGGGTAGCGCGATGCGGGTATCGGCCAACGCGCCTTCGGTCATGCCGTTGAATCGATCAAGCCATTCCTGCGCTTCGCCGGCTTGAAGTCTCTCGATGGTGCGTTGATGCGCATAGATCGGCACGCCGGGATAGGCGTCGCGTATTCCCTGATTCCCCAGAAAATGATCGCCGTGTAAATGCGTGTTGAATACGGCCACGACTGGCTTGGCGGAGACGCATCTGAGTTTTTCCAGGAAGCCGCGGCCGATATCGGCGCTGCTCCCCGGGTCCACGATGACGAAGCCCTCATCGGTCAGGATGGCAGCCGGGTTGTTCATGAACCCTTTTGTCTTCTTGTTCGGCCAATCGTGCGGGCCGATGACTACATAGACGCGTTCGCTGAGACGCTCCAGGGGGTAGTTCTCGATCGTCGGCGGCAGATCGGTGAGACTGCCCATGAACGAGACGTGCGCCGACTCGGCGGGACGGTCAGTGGACTCGGCGTTCGCCGACGAATAAAAAACGCTGTTGAACATCAGCAACAGCACCAGCTTCATGATATTTGCCTTATGCATCTGTTTGGTCCTTTCCTGGCCAGGCTGGCTGGTTTGATTAGGGCCTGCCAACACTGTTTTCATGTCTGACATGAAAATAGTGTTAGCAGGCCCTAACCGGGGAGTCACAGCGTTTTTGCCGTATTGCGCCAGATATTCATCCGTCGTCGTAATCGTGGCGTAGGCAAACGCCAGCGCGGCCATCAGGGCGGCGTGAACCTGCGCCGCAGGCACCGTCTGCCCGCCGAATTCGAGGTCCATCGTGGCGCAGGCGTCGTGAACCACGGTGGTCTTGTAGCCGAAATCCGAAGCCGCCCGGCTGGTCGCATCGATGCACATATGGCTCATCGCGCCGATCACCACGACTTCTTCGATGCCCTGTGCATCCAGTATCGGTTTCAGGTCGGTCTTGAGAAACGAGTTCGGATAATTCTTGACGATGACCTGCTCGCCGTCGCGTGGCGCAACGGCGGGGTGAATCTGTACGCCTTCCGTTCCGGGAACGAAAAAGGGTGCGTCCGGCGTGGCGAACTCGTGCCGGATGTGGATGACCGGATCGCCCTGCACGCGCGCGCCGTCGATGACGCGGGCCGCGTTGGCAACGGCTTGGTCGATGCCGACCAGCGGCAGTTTGCCGGAAGGGAAATATTCGTTTTGCAGGTCGACGACGAGTACGGCACGCTTGCTCATGTAAAGCTCCTTGAATCGGTAAACAGAGTCGACATGATCGGGCACGGGCCACACAATGCGAAGTGGCGTTATCGACATAGTGGGTGGCAAAACCGACATGACTCATGATGAATCCGTGGAAATCGGCCTGGTGTTGTATCCGGGGGCGCAAATGGCGGCGGTGCTGGGTCTGACCGACCTGTTCGGCCTGGCGAACAGGATTGCCGCCCGCCACCGGAAACGGGCTGCCGAGGTGCTGCGCGTCAGCCATTGGCAACTGGATGCGGCGGGCAAAACACCCGTTCGGGTCTTCACTACGGCCGCGGATGGCGCGGACACGCTGGCCGTCCTTATTCTGCCGCCGTGCCTGGAGGATCCGCCTTCAGCCGCAACAGCCGCCTCGTTCACCGACTGGCTGCGCCGTCAGCACGGCCAGGGCGTCACGCTCGGCTCGGTCTGCGCCGGCGCCTTCCTGCTGGGCGAAACCGGCCTGCTCGCGGGGCGCACGGTCACGACGCACTGGATGTATGCCGAACGCTTCCAGGCGCGCTTCCCGGATGTGCACATGGACGCCGACCGGCTCATCATCGACGACGGCGACATCATCACCGCGGGCGGCGCGATGGCATGGACGGACCTGGGGCTGCGACTGGTCGACCGCTTTCTCGGGCCGACGGTCATGATCGAGACGGCGCGGGTCCTGCTGGTCGATCCGTCGGGGCGCGAACAGCGCTACTACAGCGTGTTCTCGCCAAGGCTGACCCACGGCGACACGGCCGTGCTCAAGGTGCAGCACTGGCTGCAGGCGACGGACGCCAGGGAGATTGCGCTGGCGACGCTGGCCGGGCGGGCGGGGCTGGAGGAACGGACCTTCCTGCGCCGTTTCCAGAAGGCGACCGGCATGACGACGCGCGAATATTGCCAGCGGCTGCGCGTGGGCAAGGCGCGCGAGATGCTGCAATTCAGCCGGTTGCCCATAGATCGGATCGCCTGGGAGGTCGGTTACAGCGATCCCGGGACCTTCCGCAAGCTCTTTGTCAGGATCGTCGGGCTGACGCCGGGCGAGTACCGCCGGCGCTTCAGCGCCGAATGACACGGGCTCTCCCGCAGGCGGCTGCGGCATCGCAGGCGGGCATCGCGATGCGCTGTTTCGTTTCTCACAGGGAAGTTGTGCTTCCCTGTGCGTGCAAGCGCCGCAGGGTGGGCGTCGAGGCCTGAAATCCGTTCGGCTGCCGCGAAATGCTGACACCTTGTCCAGCGGGCTTGTCTTTAATAAGTAAATGATTGATATGAATAAAAAATATGGCATGGTGGTTGCTTACATATTCGTGCGGTAGCGATGGATGAAACCGGTCTGGGCGAATACGCAGAGCGGGTCATGCAGGCCGTGTGCCGGATTGCCGTACCACTCAATCAATCTTCCAAGGAGAATCAAGATGACCAGCCTGAAAGACAAACTGAACGCACGCGTCGAATCCTACGATCGCTGGGCTCAGCGGCGCCACTACGGCCCCGAAGGCCACAACGACAGCAGCCTGTGGGTGCTGGCCTGCATGGACGAGCGTCTGCCGGTGGACGAGGCGCTGGGCATCCGCGTGGACAGCCCGGCCGGCGGCGGCGATGCCCACTGCTTCCGCAACGCGGGCGGCATCGTCACCGACGACGCGATCCGCTCGGCCATGCTGACCTGCAACTTCTTCGGCACCAAGGAAATCGTCATCGTCCAGCACACCCAGTGCGGCATGCTGTCGGCCAACGCCGACGACGTGGTGCGCATGCTGAAGGAGAAGGGCGTGGACACGGACAACCTGACGCTGGCCCCGACCCTGCCCGAACTCAAGCTGGACAAGGGCGGATTCGCCAAATGGATCGGCATGATGGACGACGTGGACGTGACCTGCATGCGCACCGTCGAGGCGTTCCGCACTCACCCGCTGATTCCCAAGGATATCGTGGTCAGCGGCTGGATCTGGGAGGTGGAGACGCGCCGCCTGCGCGCGCCCACGCTGGACGCCAAGGTGCGGGGGCGCGTCCCCGACGTCCGCTGCACGGACTTCGGCGTGAGCCAGAAACAGCCGCCGCGCTGGAGCTGAGCGGCCCGCAGGGCTTGGTCGATTACACCAGAGCGACCGTGTGCGCCGCCGACGCGGCGCACACGGTCTATGCTTTAACTCAAGCGGAGGCGTATATGCCGATTTACGATTATCGTTGCGTACAGTGCAGCGCCCAGTTCGAGGCCAGCCACGCCATGAACGCGCCCGCGCCCGATTGTCCGAGTTGCGGGGGGCGGGCGGAGAAGGCCATCCTCACGGCGCCGGCTGCGCATGGCCGTATGGCGCAAGGGCGCGAACTCGCCATGCAATCGCTGCGGACTTCCCGCGCGCAGACCCGTCCGCACGCCCACGGCGCGGGATGCAGTTGTTGCGCGCCGCGCAAGACGAACACGGATTGACAGGGACTGAACTGAATACGTCGGGGTGCGGCGCCGAGGTTTCGTGGAGTGCGGCGCTGGGGTTTCGCAATGCCGATGTCTGAATCTTGGCCGGAGGATCGCCCATGCCCAACGCACTGTTGTCCGAACTGAGTCCGCTCTCGTTCCTGCAGATGTTCGTCACCCAGAGCGTCAAGCTGGCGGGACAGCAGCCGCAGCAGGACGCGGCCTGCCACAACCACATCCAGATTCTGGGGTTGACCGCCAGCAGTTGCCTGGAGGCGCATGCCCGCCAGCAGCTCGGCCTGTCCGGCGAAATCAGCCGGGCGCAGTACACCAGGCTGGTCGTCAGCATCAAGAACCAGATCGGCGGCGACTTCGCGCCCACGGCGGACGAGGCGGGGGCCGTCCGGGTGGTGAATGGGCGCTGTCCCTTCGGCGACCGGGTCAAGGACGCGCCGGAGCTGTGCCGCATGACCTCGTCGGTGTTCGGCGGCATCGCCGCCCGCAATTTCGGCTATGCCAAGGTCGAGCTGCGCCGGCGCATCGCCACCCACGACGGCCTGTGCGAGGTGCTGATCTATACCGACCGGGAGACGGCGCGGGATAAATACGGCGACGAATACGTCAGCGAGGACGGCGCCATCGTCTCCCGCATGGCGCTGGAGGACGTGACCGTGCGGGTGGCGGAGAAAATGGCGCGGGTCTGGCGGCCCGCGGGCGGCGACGGCCCGGGCGGCTGCCGCGGCGGGCCGGAAATCGTGGCCGAGTCGCTGGTCATGCGCGAAGCGCTGGAAGCCGTCGAACTGGTCGCGCCGACCCTGGCCAACGTGCTGATCAGCGGCGAAACCGGCGTCGGCAAGGAAATCATCGCCCGCGCCATCCATGCGCTCAGCAACCGCAGCGACGGCAAGTTCGTCGCCGTCAACTGCGGCGCGATTCCCGACAACCTGATCGAGAGCGCTCTGTTCGGCCACGAGAAGGGCGCTTTCACCGGCGCGCACGAAATGCGCCAGGGCGTGTTCGAGCGTGCCGTCGGCGGCACCCTGTTCCTCGACGAGATCGACAGCCTGCCGCTCCTGTCCCAGGCCAATCTGCTGCGCGTGCTGCAGGAAGGCGAATTCGAGCGGGTGGGCGGCAAGCAGGTGCTGCACGCGGACGCGCGCATCATCGCCGCCGCCAATACGCCGATCGACAAACTACTGAGCGGGAGCGGCTTCCGCCAGGATCTTTACTACCGGCTGAACGTCGTACCGCTGCACATTCCGCCGTTGCGGGAGCGCAGGGAAGACATCACCGCACTGATCAATCATCTGCTGCCGCGCCTGGCGGCGCGCTACCAGCGGCCGCACAAAGTGTTGGGCAGCCAGGCCTGGGCGCAAGCCATGCGCTATGACTGGCCGGGCAACGTGCGCGAACTGGAAAACGTGCTGGAACGCGCCTTCCTGTTCGCCCGCGGGCAGGTGATCGACGAACTCGACGTGCGGCTGCCGGACGAAACCGGCGTGCCGCACGCGGAAGATCTGCGTCGGCGCAGGCAGGGCGCGGTCCGCGACGTCGAGGTCAAGACGCTGCGGGAAGCCCTGCTGCGCCAGAACGGCAACGTCAGCGCCGTGGCGCGCGAGATCGGCATCACCCCGCGCGCGGTCCATCAGAAGCTGCGGGGCTACGGCATCGAAGCAGCCGGCTATCGCAAGCCCGGCAGATGAACCGGACGGACGGCACGGCTCGAAGAAACCTGCTTTGAATTTCTGCCGGCCAGGCCGGCCATCTGCGCCGGGCCGAGGCCTCAAACGATATCGAGGTGATCCAGCCCCGCCATCATGTCGCGCCCCTTGGCCTCCTGGCCGTGCAGCTTGATCTTCAGCCGCAGGTCGTTGAGGCTGTCGGCGTTTCTGAGCGCATCTTCGTAGGAGACCATCCCGGCCTCGTAGAGGTCGAACAGCGCCTGGTCGAAGGTCTGCATCCCGAGTTCGCGCGACTTCGCCATGATTTCCTTGATCTCGTGGACGTGGCCCTTGAAGATCAGGTCGGCGATCAGCGGCGAGTTGAGCAGGATTTCCACCGCGGCGACGCGGCCGGTGTTGCCTTTCCTCGGGATCAGGCGTTGCGAGATGAAGGACTTGAGGTTCAACGACAAATCCATCAGCAGCTGGTCGCGCTTTTCCTCGGGGAAGAAGTTGATGATGCGGTCGAGCGCCTGGTTGGCGCTGTTGGCGTGCAGCGTGGAGAGGCACAGGTGGCCGGTTTCGGCGAAGGCGATGGCGTACTCCATGGTGTCGCGGTCGCGGATTTCGCCGATCAGGATGACGTCGGGCGCCTGGCGCAGGGTGTTCTTCAGCGCGGAGAACCAGTTGTCGGTGTCGATGCCGACTTCGCGCTGGGTGATGATCGATTTCCGGTGCTCGTGCACGTATTCGATCGGATCCTCGACCGTGATGATGTGGTCGGCGGCGTTCTCGTTGCGGTAGCCCACCATCGCCGCCAGCGAGGTCGATTTGCCGGTGCCGGTGCCGCCGACGAAGATCACCAGGCCGCGTTTGATCATCGCGACGTCGCGCAGGATCGGCGGCAGGTTGAGGTCTTCCATCTTCGGGATCCTGGTGTTGATCGTCCGCATCACGATGCCGATGCGCCCCTGCTGGACGAAGACGTTGACGCGGAAACGGCCGATTTCGGGCGGGCTGATGGCGAAGTTGGATTCGTTGCTGGCCTCGAAGTCCTTCCACTGCTTCTCGTTCATGATGGCGCGCGCGAGTTCGCTGGTGTGCGCGGGGGTCAGGCTCTGGTTCGACACCGGGGTGATCTTGCCGTCGATCTTGATGGCGGGCGGAAAGCCGGCGGTGATGAAGAGGTCGGATGCATTCTTCGTCAGCATCAGGCGCAGCAGATCGTGGACGGTTTTTTCGGCGTTCATTGTTGATCCTTGGAACGATGGTTGGGCGTGCCCGATGGCGCGTCGGGGCGGGTGCCGGCCGCGAAGCGACGAGGCAGCAGGCTGGTGCCTGCAACGAGGAGCGACAAAGGCAGGTGCACGACCGGGCGTGTCAGCGGGCACGCAGTGGAGTCGCGATAGGCAGGCAGATCGTTGGCAGTGAGGGATTCAGTATGCACGTGCGATTTGAATGGTGATCGAGCGGTCAACTGTCGTTTCGGGGATCTGCCTCAACCCAAAAATGCGTCTTTGTTCTGCGCCGCGTTGCGCGCCACGCCCGCGGAAATGACATTGCGCTTGACCAGGTCCTGCAGGTTCTGGTCGAGCGTCTGCATGCCGAGGTTGCCGCCGGTCTGGATCGACGAGTACATCTGCGCGACCTTGTTCTCGCGGATCAGGTTGCGGATCGCCGGGGTGCCGATCATGATTTCGTGCGCGGCGACGCGGCCGTTGCCGTCCTTGGTCTTCAACAGCGTCTGCGAGATCACCGCGCGCAGCGATTCGGACAGCATCGAGCGCACCATTTCCTTCTCCGCCGCCGGAAACACGTCGACCACGCGGTCGATGGTCTTGGCGGCCGACGAGGTGTGCAGCGTGCCGAACACCAGGTGGCCGGTTTCGGCGGCGGTCAAAGCCAGGCGAATGGTTTCCAGGTCGCGCAATTCGCCCACCAGGATGACGTCGGGGTCTTCCCGCAATGCCGAGCGCAGCGCGTTGCTGAACGACAGCGTGTGCGGCCCGACCTCGCGCTGGTTGATCAGGCATTTCTTGCTCTGGTGGACGAATTCGATCGGGTCCTCGACGGTAAGGATGTGCGCGTACTGGTTTTCGTTGACGTAGTCCATCATCGCCGCCAGCGTGGTCGACTTGCCCGAACCGGTGGGGCCGGTGACGAGAACGATGCCGCGCGGCTGGTCGGAGATTTCCTTGAAG
>Ga0209958_1001146_pt1 | contig 23931 bp, 21 predicted proteins | sample ThiBio_inoc_plan_FD_183942 | JGI IMG/M metagenome (GOLD analysis project Ga0209958, IMG submission 183942) | Wastewater bioreactor microbial communities from Cape Town, South Africa - Thiocy_inoc_plan (SPAdes) | ecosystem: Engineered > Bioremediation > Thiocyanate > Unclassified | place: South... | reverse complement strand
CGCTTACCCTTTGAGACCAGTCGTATTCAAAAACAGTATCGATTACATCTCCAGTAACTTAGTTTTTATTCAGGAATTCCAAAGTAACAAGGATTCTCTGCTTTTTGGAGAGGAAATCTTGCAGGAATCTGGCTTTATTTCACGCAAACCGTCATTCAAATCGGTCTTTATGACAACTTGAAAAACTTACAAAAATAACTTACACTCGAATAATAACAAGGAAGCTTTTTCAGAATTTTGACATAAAGAATGTTTATTCCCTTAATTTCAACCTTTTTCACTCAAGTAGTCACTTTCCCAGTTGATACTGCCAGAGTTAGAATAACAATGAATTACAACAAATAAAAAAAGAACTTCCCATTTCATGGAATCAGAACTTGTTTAAAACATTTGAGAGGAGAATAAAGTACAGTTTTATAATAAAAAAGACTTTAGCGCCATGTACAAAGGATTCTTGTTGTCAAATGCAATTTCATTGATTAATTTCAATCTGTATTTAGCATTCGCATCAGCAGCTTCAAATATCGATTTAGGAGCTGATTATCAAAATTTCATCAACGCTGACACAATCGCTGCTGTCGGAGCTTTGATGTTAGTTCACCCTTTAGACACTTTAAAGTATACATTATTTTTATAAAGAAAAATTGTACAACTTAATAACTTATCATCACCCTCAATTTTCAAAAATGCACGTACTGCAGTATAATTCATAAAGAGAGAAGCTTCTTTAGGAGCCCTTTATAACGGAATGTTCGTTTCAACAGTGAAATCTTTGTTGTTTTTACCAACATTTTACTTGGTTCAACAAGGTATCAAGGAAGGTAAACAATTGACAAGATAATGATCGATTGTAATGTTTTATATTTTTTGTAACTGAAATATGAAATGTCTTAGTATTTTAAAAAGACAAATCAATAATTTTTTACATTTTATAGCATAAAGTATATATGAATTAAAAGTATTAATAAAAAAGATATTTTATAAAATGCTTTTTGAAGTAAACTGAAAAAATTGAAAAAGATTTAATTAAATTAGTATTTAAAACTCGAGATTTTTCACAATGGATTAAGAGTTCAAGGATCAATAAGTTATTTGCTAATAATACCCAATCGATGAAGAAGGCACTTTCCCAACTGCTGAAGATGCAGCCTCTCTCATTCACGAGGCGAAAAACTTCAAAATTCTTCAAGATTAGTTGAGAAAGTAACCCTTCCTTTCTAGACCTCTTTATTACATCCTTTCAACTAAATGGTAACTAATTTTTTTACTCCAGGCTAAGAAGATGGAAAATATACGTAAGCTACGATTCTTGCATCTCTGCAGCTCCTCCAAACAAAGTATGTCTCAATTTTATTGAAGTATTTAGGAAGGGGGACTCTTCCAAAAATCAACGAGGATATCATTTAATTGGATCCTAAGATTACAGCATGTTTTGACTCACCTTTTGAACATCTCAATATTAAACTGAGAAAAGGACTTCAAGAATAAAAAGATTTTATATTTTTAAGCGAATAAATGTGGGAAATCTTTAAGAAATATGATTTTATCGAAGTGAAGAGATTTGTTTAGCAAACAGATGATGGTAAAAAAATTTAACTTTACTTTCAATAAGTTACTTTCGTCCCAGTTTATAATTAATTCTTACGGTAAGTAGAAAGATAGAAGAACAATAAAATCATGCACATCAAGTTCCAAGTCCCACATTACATATCAGTTTTAAATTTAGAAAATCTCGTCAAAAATAAATTAAAAGACTTTGTTAGTGCGAGCTCTTGGATCGATTTCCCCAGTGATGTGCCTGTAAGAATGTGGCTGTTACCAGAAGATACACAACCAAACATTTTAATAAATGTTTTAGTAACAGGATGTAAAGCAAATCCAACCTTTAATTATAAACTTTACACAGACGGATAATTTATGCATCCTTAAATGAGAGTTTGCGATTACGATATTTTAAACACTTCATTAATCATGGTCGAATTAAGAGAAAATAAACAAAACTGGATTTTCTGGAACCAAAAGAAGCCTTTTGTTGGTTAATGTGGAAATTGTAAATCTTTTGAAGAATTGAGATATGTTTGCAGTTGTAAATTCGCATTGTATTGTTCCAAAAACTGTAAATCTCAGGATAAAAGTCATCATAAATTCAGATGTCCAAACGATTGCGAATCAGATTAAGAAGAAGTTTAAATGAAATTTAACGATCATTCTCGTTATGGTTTGGTAGGATTGAGAAATTTAGGAAATACTTGTTTCATGAACTCAGGGCTTCAATGCTTATCACATGTTGTTGAACTCACAAATTATTTTTTGACTGACAAGTACATTGATGAAATCAACAAATAAAATAATTTGGGAACAAAAGGGGAATTGTCAACCGCATATGCAAAGTTATTAAAGCAATTATGGATGGGAAGCGACAGTTCTGTTTCTCCAACACAACTAAAGAGAGCCATTGGAAAGTATCAAACAATGTTCATGGGTTATAATCAGCATGACTCAGGAGAACTTGTTTCTTATTTACTTGATGGTATTCACGAAGATTTAAACAGAATCAAAAAGAAACCTTACGTAGAAACTAAAGATTATGATGGAAGACCAGATTTTGTTGTTGCCAAAGAGGCATGGGAAAATTATCTGCAAAGAAACTCATCAGTTATTGTGGATTTGATGTTCGGTCAGTTCAAGTCAATTGTGGACTGTCCAAAATGTGAATTTGAGTCCATCCAATTCGATCCTTTCTTAATGTGTACTCTTCCAATCGTCAATGACAATCTTAAAAAACTTGAAGTTAATTTCTTAAAAGACCATTTCGGTATTACTTCACTGACAATTTGTTACGATGCCACGTGGGGATGGAAAGTACACGATTTGCTTCAATAAGTCAAAAAGAAACTAAGTCTTGATTAAGATTAAAAATTGATCGCTTACATAACTTCATATTCAGCATGTTAGGCTCTCAGTCTTAATGATACGATTTCATTTGTTGAAGATGAAAGCAAATACAGAAACATTTATGTGAGAAAACTATATTAGTGGGAAAAACCAGCAACTGATGTTTCAATAGTTTTGGCCAATGTTATTTGTCACTCTTATTACGGAAATTAAAGTTATAGAAAAAATATCACTCCATATCGACTTTACTATTTCCCTCCTTCAGCAACTTTCAAAGACGTTCACGATAAAATTTATTCATTTTACAAAGACATCTATCCAGTAACAGATTATCAAGAGGAAATTATCGATGTCCCCGAAAAATAACAACCTTTTAGACTTCTTACAATTCCAGCCTCAAGATTCAGCAAATGTCAATATTGTTGCATGAAAGGATGTGAAGGCTGTGTATTTCCTTATGATTCAGAAAAAACCTTGCATGATATTTCTCCTGATTAAAGGAAGAAAATTTAAATGGAATTTTATTGGAGAAAAAAAGACAAAGAAATTGAAAAAATATTTGATAATCTCAAAAACTCTAGTATGACTGATTAAAAAGATAAACATACAAAGAAAAAGGCAGGAACTACAATTCAAGATTGCTTCAAACTTTTTGAAGAGCCTTAAATTCTGGGAGAAGAAAACGCTTGGTATTGTCCAGAATGTAAAGATTTTGTTTTGGCCAAAAAACAAATGCAAATTTATAAGGCCCCTAAAATCTTAATTTTGTGTTTAAAAAGATTCAAGAGAAAAGAATATTATGCCTAAAAATTCAACATGTATTTTTTTTTATTGATTCAGAATGGTTGATTTCCCCTTGAAAGATTTCGATATTTCTTAGTATGTATTGAACCATAACTTACCAGAAGATTATTTCAAAGGTGAAAATGAGAATACTACAAAGCAACAATCTTTAGTTTATGACTTGATAGGAATCACCAATCATTTTGGTGGTACTGGAGGTGGCCATTATACTGCTTATTGTGAGTAAAAATTTAATTTATTTTAGGGATCCAAGAAGCAAAAAATGGTATGATTTTGATGACAGTTGTGTCGATGAGCTCAAAAGTTCTTAAGATGCAATTACATAAAGTGCCTATATGCTTTATTACAAAAGGAGAGAATGAGGTAAAATTTTTTTAAGTTTTTGTTTCAATAGAGCAATATAAAGAAAAAGAAAAATTTTTTTAGTAACTGATCTCAATATTGTTTATATTGACAATAAATATTAAAAATGAAAAATATATATAGATTTTACTTAAAAGATAATTATATCGATTCATATTTCATTTTCATAAAAAACTTACTTGAAAAAATAATAAATTAATAATTTTCAGCTTTGTCAATTATAAATAACGCTAAATCAATAAAATTCTAAAAAGCTTAGAAAATGAGAAAGTCATGTATTCAAATAAGAAGACAATCAAGGTTGAGTTCACTTGATCGATCAAATGAGTCAAAAAACGACGTCAGTTTTGACGGGTTTGTTAAAAGTCAACTTGGAGAACGTATCACTTTACGCACACTTGGTCGAGTCGCCACATAAAAAAATTTACCCACTTTCCACGAAGATAAAATCCTTGATGAACCTTCTTTACATTATTAATCTTAAACACAACTCAAAATCGATAGTTCCTACAAAATTCCTTAATACTAGTTCTTGAAAAACAAAGAAGAAGTTAACGCTGATCCTTTTTTAAAAGCAAAAATGAAATATTTAGTTTAAAAGGAAAAGCCTAATTTGATCAACCAGATGCCAAAAATAAAAATTTCTTTTAACGAAAAGAAAAACACTACCAAAGTATTAAATGAGGTGAAATAGTTCACCACATTAAAAAGCCAGTATCAAAAATAAAACAATAAAAAACTTTACCTTTTAGTTAATGCAAACTCAAATTCATCGAAAGCTATACCATTATGTAAACTATAAACAGCTTAAAAAAAATAAGTAACTGTTTTCAATACTGATTTTTTATACTCATTTAAATGATTAATTTCATGAAAACTTTTTCAATTAATTTTTAAATTTAACAAGGATTTAAATATTCACTTTTTAAAATATTCGTTTGAGATTTATCATCCCAGCTGCTGCTCTTCTAATGAAGAAATTTTATAACGTTTTTGTTGAGAAACTAAAGAGAAAGTATAAAACCAAAAAAAATTAATATCAACTTAAAAATTTAACAAAAAAAATTGTTTGATTTTTCAAGAAAGAAAATGATTAATAAAATTATTTATGACTTTTAAACAACAGATTTTATACAAATGTAAAACTTAATTAAAAACATAATGTTTAATTGAATCTATTTATTTGATAATTTTTTTTTAATAAACATCAAAATAAAAAATGTTATATTTTTCATTTTCCAAACTCATTTAAATATTGTAACTTTAATCATCTCAATACCTTAAAATAATTCATGTCCAGACCTTAACACGAAGATAATTTCGAATATTTGGCAGCTGATGACCCACTTTATGCTCCTATGCAGGACCTTTTCAATAAGCAGCTCCTCGAAAAAGAAGAGGCACTCGAATTGGAATTGCAAGAAGCTAAAATAAAAAAGAAAAATATTTAAAAAAGTAAATAAGAAATCGGTGTCCGTCTTTACACTGCGCAGCAACAACTTGCTGCCAACCAGATGGATTACGAAAAAGCACATGACAATTACAATATCGCACAAAGACTTAGAATCGAATCTGAACAAAAACTTAACCAAATCAATGAAATTTACAATTCCAAAAAATAATAAACCAACATTCTTAAAGGAAAAGTCACTAAAGCACAAAAATAACTCGAAAATCTCATGAGACATTATCATTAAATTTAAACTTACAATATTCAGCTTAAATCTGATATTGCTGTCACTAAAATTTAAACTTTCACTGCTTAAGATAATGTCGCTAATCTCGAAAAAATTAAAAAGAAACAAGATCTTCTTATTGATTCCATGAACGAATAAAGTAAAAGATTGGAAGAACAAAAGAATATTCTTGCTGCTCAAATCATATCACAAAAAGAATAAACTTAATAAGCCAGAAAAATTCTTAAGTAAGCACAAGCCTAAATGGAAAAAGTTGTTGCAAGTAAAAAGAGTCTTCTCGAAAGATGGCAGAAATCAATCATGATGATGCAAAAGAAGGACTCAACAGTTCAAACTTTGAGAGAGAGAGTCAATGATTAAAATGAAAAGAATGTTTTACTTGAAAGCGAAATATCAGGAATTAGAACTGAAATTCGTAAGGAATAAGAATTGACTGAAAAATTGGGTGTACAAGCTGATTATATTGCCAAAGTCAAGGCTTCGCTTGAAGCTAAAAGAAATCAACTTATCCAAGAGGAGGAGAAAATTTCTGCTCAATTAATGATGCTTAAAGAGTCTCTTGGAAGAACTGAAGAAGATATCAAAATGACTTAAACAGAGTAAAGGCAAGTCCAAAACAGTATGGATCTTATTGAAAACAATATTATGAAATTGCATCAGGAGACTAAAAAGATTTTTGAAAATTTAGTTGACCAAAAAAGTTAACATACTACCATTGAAAAGACCGCATCAAACTTACTCAAGCAAGCTAATAAAATTTCAATTGACATTGAATAAAAATAAATGTAACTTTAAAATCTTCTCAATGAAATCGCAAGAGTTAAAATTGATCAATTGAATACAAAATCACAAATTTAACTCCTTGAACAAAAAAAGAATGAAGCCCTTGCTTAACAAAACTAAAAGAAATATCTCGTAATTACATATGAAGTCCAAATTAGACAAGGACATGATATCAACTAAAAAAAACAACATTAAGTTGGAAGACTTAACAAATTACACGATGAACTTATGTCAAAAGCCAACGATTAAGGAAAGAATCCACTCGAAAATAAACTTATCAATTTGGTTCGCTAAACATAAGAATTGTAAAAAAATTGCAACTAACTTTATCGTTAATGGATTAAGAAACAAACTGTCTTGGTACATGAAAACAACAAACTTCAAGAATTTAAAGATACAGTTATGAACTTGTAAAATAAAAAAACCATCATGGAACAGAAGAAATCAAGACTTAACGACAATTATAGAGCTTTTGAAAGATAAATCAAAGAAATAGAAATCAGTCTTAAGGGACTTCAACAATAAATGAACAAATTAAACGATAACATTGCCGTAAACAGCGATAAAAAGAGTAAACTTTAAAATGAAAACATTAACCTTGAAAGTGAGTTTATTGAAAAACTTAAAGAAATGGAAAGATAAGCCATTAAATTAGAAATTAACATTGATAAAATCAGATAAGAAAAGGCTTAACTTATGAATGAAATCGTCGAATGTTAAAGACAAATTCTTTTGTGGGAAAGGAAGTATCAACTCGAAAGCGAAATGCAAGAAGCACTCGATCCTAACGTTGGTCAGTCTTAAATTGAAGAGTTGAAGAAAGAACTTCACAGAATGGAACTCAAATACAACTCTTTAATTAAGGAGCAGGATAAAATCACAACCGAAATGTTAAGAGCAGTTAATAAAAAAGCTGATATTTAACTCAAACATACAGCCAGCGTTAAAAAGTAAGTTGCCAAAAAAAATCAACCTTAAACATCCAATCAATTAAAGAACACCATTAAAAGAACGAGATAAACAGAGGCAAAAATCATGAAATCTTTGCAAGAGGCTGAGAAAAAAATTGCCCTTAAAGAAGGATAATTATAGCAAATTAGTCAAGCACTTGATGAACAAACTGATGGATTGAGGTCTCTTGAAAATTAAAACCATCAACTTGAAACTTAAAAAGTTTTGGCTAAAATTAGGAAAAATGCTGATGTATTAAAAATAGCTGCTTTACAAAAGAAATATAAAAAGCTTTAATAAATTTCTAACAGAACAGCCAAACTTATGTATCAATAACCCATTTTAAGAGAAAAACTTGAAGAAACCAAATCTAAAAATGGTGACCTTTACAGGGCAATTGAACAATTATCAGAAAAATATGCTCAATATTCTGAGCTTTTAAATCCACTTTTGGAGATAAACAGTATTAGTCACCATTTCTGAGATATTTTTTTAATGGCTTATTTTTTTTGAATGTTATGAATATTTTATTTGGTTTGTAATTCTGCAAGTTGATCTATTTTAGTTAAAGTATCCATTTTTTTGCGAATCACTTTGTAATTTTTCGAGAAATAACTTTTCAATCGAAAGATGAAACCTTTTGAAGTATTTTTGAAGTGATTCTTTTGTATCAAAAGAAAACAAAAAATAGTTTTATTTGCCTCGCTTTATTTCATTTTCTGGAAATTTCTTTATCTCCTTTATAGGTATCAAGTCAAATGTGATTTTAAATGAAATTTAGGGTATAATTCAAAGTTTTTTGTTCAGAATTGATCCAAACTTAGATTTTCTACCATCTTTTTAATTTTTTATGGTACTTCATAAAAAATCAAGTCTTTAAAGATGATAACAAGAAAAGATTACATTATCGGAAAGAAGATAAAACGTTGATTAAAGTTTGAAGTCCTTGAATAGGAAGGATTGTAATGATTAATGTTTTTTATATAATTTTTTGGATGAAAAAATGGGGTATGAATTATTTCACAAAAAACGAAGCATACTTCAACATAATGTTTTTTAGAGATACGATTGTAAAAGTTGAAAAGATAGTAATAACAGAAAATGAAACAAAGATATTAAAAAGTATTTGTTGAATGATGTGATCGATTGATAATGTCATAAGAAAAAGCAAGAGATTTACTAAGCTTCGATGGTCATAATCGACAATTTAAAGCCTATGGACTTCACTATTAATCGAAGAGCAAAAATTATCGCTTAATAATAATTAAAACTTCAGAATTGAATTATGTAAGCAGAAGGAGAAAATTTCAGAGTGGAAAATGTTCAACAGTCATCCCAAAATGATTAAGGAGAAAAGATTGAGATGGAAAATTATAAACTATAACTGAGCGTTAAAGAGGCAACATTTCTGTTGAAATTTCTTCCACCTGGTTATTCCCTCCAAATTTAATCCAAAATTCAAAAGCGGCCATCAACAGTCGCAGCTACTAAAACACCAAGGACTGCTTTGGTTAAAAAAAAGTCTGTTGACTCTCGTTTACTAAATGAGGTAAAAAATTCCATTATCAAGAATTAACAACAAGACTCATAATTGAACCGTCTTCCTTCTGTAAGAGCCAAAAAATCAGGAAACATTAGATATAATGATGAAATTGAGATTGGTTATGGAAAATACGTTCCAGTTTATACAACTCCAGAAGTGACCAGAAGAAATACTTATGATGGTTTGGATGAATCTTTAAAACCTTGTGTCAAAATATTAAATTTGTTGAAGAACAGTAAGACATCTTGGGCTTTTAGAGAGCCTGTTGATCCAATAGCAATGGGAATTCCTCATTACCTGGAAATCGTTAAGTAGCCTATGGATTTATCAAAAATCTAACAAAATCTTAAAACAGGCCAATACGCAACACCCACCCAATTCCATGCAGATATCAACAAGATCATCCGAAACAGCTACACTTTCAATCAAGGTAATCCTGACTTCACTCGAGTTACTGAAGAATTCTAACAATATTACTTCAAAATTATTGCTGAACCTAATCTCGATCAAAGAAGTGTCACTACTTACAATTAACCTTCAAAAATATCCAAACCTATGACCCAAGTATCTTCTTCAGTTCAAATCAAAAAGAAGAAACCAGAAAAACCATACTCTTTAGACAATCCTATTTCATTAGCCGAGAAAAAAGAACTCAGTATCAATATAAGGAAACTTGCAAGAGAACATATGAAGGGGATTGTTGAAATCGTCAAAAAAGAAGGTGATAGCAAGATAAAAGATGAATTTGACCTGTAAGATCTCAGGCCATAAACAATCAGGGAATTACAGAATTATGTAAGATCAAAGTTAATGGAGCCTACACAACGTTTAGCTGAAGGAAGAGGTCAAGGCGCCAAAGATGCTAACGAAGAATCAGATTTTTCCATTGAATCTGAGGAAGACAGTTGATTGAAGATTTTTCAAATTGAATTTGTATGATCATTTTATCCAATTTTATTGCTTGAAAATATTATATTCGAAAAAGTTATACAATAAATCTATCAATTTAATAAGCTTCAAGAAATGTAAGGGCCAGGTGCTAAATTGCTCCCTATAGAGTTGGACAAAAGAGCTTATCGATTCTTCCCTAAAAGTATTTATCTATCCATTCAGAGTAATAACAAAAGACAACCTTTGATAAAAAAGGAACCAGATTTTATTTCTATGGTCAAATCGAACATGATGATTATGAAAAGAAAAAACTCAAAGAGTTTCATGCCTACTGTTTGTAAAAGAAAATCAACTACAATACTGATTATTTTGATGAGCAAAAAGTCCTTCTTTTCCTCGTCGGAAACAAGTACAAACCTAAAAAAGCTCTCAAAGCAATGATGGAGCACATTAAGTTCCAAATTGAATTCCTTCCCATTCCTTTCGATAAAGTTGAACACATTATTGTAATTATTTTTTATTAAATCAGAGAAAAGGATACTTTTACCCTTCAGGAAGAGATTTTCATTTCAGGCCAGTTCTCGTTTACAACGCTACCCTTATCGATATGAAAGACTTCGATACCAGTCTTAAAGCCACATGCTTTGTACTTTAATAAATGAAAAAAACAGTCTTTCTTCCAGGTCAAGTTTAATGCTGGAATTTGATTTATGATTTGGGTGGAATGGGATTAAGTTAAATTCCCACAACAATTTTGAAAAACGTCCTTAAAAAAATCAGTCTTAATTACGGAGGAAGATTGTTCAAATTGTGGATTGTCAATGCCCCCTCAAGTGTTTCGATGTCATGGAAAATAGTTTCAGCCTTTTTGGATGATGTGACTGTCAATAAAGTCAAAATTGTAAAGAAAAACACAGATAAAAGCATCTTCTAAATTTGTGATCCTTCACAAGTCGAATAAAAATATGGCGGAACACAACCAAACAGAAAATAATTTTGGTAATTTTTTTTATAATTCAGGCCATTTACAGTTCCATAAGGAGTCTTTGAAACTAAACGATTAATATCTGATGAGGAGTATAAAGGAATGTTATTGAGCGACAAATTGATGAGAAATAAGATTGACCCTCAATTCGCAGATATTGCAAAAGGACATGTTATTGAGACAAGAGATCAATCAGTTGCCCTTTTGGCTCAAGGTATGAGCGATTTGAAACTTGATGATGGGTAAAAAGACAGCGACTAAGAATAAGAATCAAAGAAATGAAGAAAATAAATGCCACAAGGCGAGTGATAGAATATTATCATTTTTAACTTTGTAAATTTCATTGTTATCTGAGCATTCTGTCTGTATCTCTGTTGGCATTTTTGTCTTATTCAGAGTACACAGAAGGAATGTTATTTGTTCTATCGAGTGAGGCTTTGTGTTTGAGTTAAAGTGCTTGTTGTTTTTCCCTGTTCATTTTGTTTAATCTATAAAGAGTCCATATGAAGAAAATGAGGTAAATCTGTATTAAAAATGAAATACTAAAGCCGATACGATACAACTGAGACGGGTTTATTATTTGTTTGGAATGTGAAATTCGAAGAAAGTGAATTGTCTTTCAAATATGATCCACATGAGAACCTTAAAGTTTAGTGATATAAATTACGAAATATATGACTCCAAAGATGGAAATGATATTGCAGCAGATAGTTCCTGTTTATGATAAACAACATTTTTGTAGACAGCCTCCCATTTTTGTTAAAAGTAAAATAATATTTGCAGATAGATATTTAACTGAGTTTATAATTTACGTTCTGTCAAAATTTACTACATACAATTTATTGCAAATCATTTTTTATAAATTGCTCAAATATAAAATTTTTCACACTGTCGCTAAAGCCTTGCATTTTATCTCGTTTATTTTCTCTTTTTATTACTCGCTCTCGATCAACTAACCGATCATTACTATCATGTCTCCACGAATGAAATACGTACCCAACTCATGAATTTTTGTACCTTATTCGCTATATTCACGTTACTCGGCTTATGAAAGTATACAATTCAATGCTTGATCCAATCCTCTTAATACGCCTACAAATACGCGCCCTTATGTTGTTATCACTTTTGCTACTTTCTACATCAGATCTTACAATGGATGTTGTACTGTTTATTATTTGTCTTACATTTTTATCTCTTTTTAATTTTACTTTATAAATTATCAATTAATACTTCCTTATTTTTCTCATATCTGTCCTTGATCTTTTTATTTAATCTCTTAGATCAAAGTAAATAGTCACTTAATTGTAAAAAAATACTGTTACTCAAAATTTAAAGGATCTTCACAAAGTTAAAAAAAGATTTTTTGTTAATGTATGACTCTATTTTCTTATTAAAGACTTTCTCTGTGAATTGAACGAAAGAGAACTTTAAGATTAAAATAGTATCAAAAAGAAGTAAATTTTAGAAAAAAGATAATGAAAGTTTTTTAGGAAAGTTGGTATGAGAAATGAGGATATAAATGTGGATTTTTTTTGAAAATTGATGATAATTTGAATTATTATGCTTAATTGATCTTTTTATTTTAGGGCTCGATGTAGAAAAACTACATTCCTGTGTAAGAAATGCTTGAGGACTTGGAAATCGATCCTAAAGCAAGTGAGAAAGAGTTGATAGTTGACTTCGCAGTGAGTTTCGCTTAAAAATTGGTTCGAAAATGTATTTAGCACAAAATCGGACTATCGACAACTAAGAAAATAAAGCCTGAAGATGTAAAGTACAGAATAAAATGATTTTAGATATACTCATGAAGCTATGAAGATGGTGCGATCCCCATAAATGACAGAGAAAATATAAGAAAAAAAGAGAGCCATCATATAAAGTTCGAAAAACCATCAATTGGAGTAAGAAATGGTATCAAGAGTCAACACAGTAAAACTGCTTTTGAGTACTGAGCTTGAACATATGATGACTCACAAATAATATCAACTGACATTTTAATGAGGCATTTTGATCTCAATTTCATCTTATTTACACTTACCCACTAATTTCCTTACCAATAAATAAAGCCTGATATTCAAACTAAAATTAAGTCGAATATTAAAAACAATTAAAAAAATATTTACTTTCATAGTTTATACACTTTAATAAAAAAAGTAAATTTCATAAAAAGTAAAATAGATTGTTGATTTATGTAGATAAGTTTTAAAGCGATATTAATGAATTTATAAGGTTGGAGAAAGTAAAAAAATACATCCGAGATGGGACTCGAACCCACAACCCTTAGATTAGAAGTCTAATGCTCTACCATTGAGCCACCCGGACAGGATGTTATCTTTGATTCTACAAAATACAAAAATCCCTCCATCATCACATTCTTTCTCTTTTTTATTTTTTATAATCTTCATTTTTTTTCTTATAATTTTCATCTTACTTTATATAATGTTCATTTGTTTACTTAATAAATTTCATAACTTCTTGATCACAAATGAATGAAACTAATAAAGACAAATATGATGGAGGGCCCAAATCGTTTGGACTTTCTGCCAGAAGTAATTTTGATTACATTCAGATTCTTGGTTTGATAGTGGCGATAAATCCCTCCCTGGACCAGGCGCTCATGAGTCTCTGAGAATGAACAAAACCAATCCTCCAGGATGGAAGTTAGGTACTTCTACAGAAAGAGACACATTTCTGGATAAGTTCCACTTCCCAAATCCACCTTCTAATAATTACGATCCTAAATTTTAAGTGATTCATGTAATTCCTTGATAATAAAGCCAAAATTACCAAATTACTCAATACCTCAAGCAAACGATTCGCATTAATAAAAACACAAGGATGAAAACAACTCGCTTTTGTACCAGCCTGATTATAATGCAGGCAAACTAAATGCACCAAAATTTTCAATGGGTTACTTTGAAGAAAGAGATTACAGCACACCAACTCCTGCGCCAAATTAATATCAAAGATAAACACAAAAATCTTTCTTTAACAAGTACCATAAGTTTTATAAAGAACCCAAAAATCTTTCTCTGTCTCTCAAAGGCCTCCACCTTACGGATAATAAGGCAAATTTCCTGGTCCTACCAAATATAACATTTAAAACTATAAACAGCCTTCAATTGGCTTCTCAATCGGAAATGCATAAAGACCTTAACCGATTGTTGGTAAAGATGCTCCTGGTGTCTTCTACTAAATTAGAGGCAATATGTCAAAAACTAACACAGTGAAATCCATCATGAAACCTTATTTCCCACAAGATTCAGACCCTTCAAAAATAAAAAATGACTTTCCTTCTCCTGATAAATACACCCCTCTCTACCAAGGATCCAAGCGTAATATCATCGTAACTTATGGAAATCGGGCGCCACTTTAAAATACATCAGTTTTAAAGTATCCGAGTCCTCATAAGTATAATACTCAAACAGATTTTTATAAACGAAAATCTTACTCTTTTACAAAGGATGTCAGGGACAGATCATATTTGAATTAAACACCTGGACCTGGCACTCATTAAGTAACAACTGTCCTTGGCACAAAATCAGGCGTAATGGGTAAAAAGTTAAAGCAGGATGTAAAATTCATTACTCCCGGTGCTGACCATTACCAGCCTAAAATAAGCTTTTCAAAGCAATCTTCACCAAGGGTCATAAATTTTTACAGCAATCGAGTTGACTTTAGTAAATCATTGACAGGCGAGAAAATAGGACCTGGATCTTATCTGGTAGAAAAGTAGACTCGAGCTTAAATGGGGAAGATAAGCCGAAGTTAAAAGTTTCCTAAAGACTCAAATAAGAACGTAAATTAAATCTTAATTTTAGCCTGGACCTGGTTCATATTAAATTTCTAGTGGAATCGGTAAACTACCTCAGTATTATTCTGGATCGAAGAAACTTACAAGAGAAGGATTCACAACTTTTACAATGCTTAAATGGGAGAAATAAAAAAGGTAAAGATCAAGACTGTAATAAGCTTAATCAAAGAAGGCTTTGTAAGAGAGTTAAAGATAAGTCGTAAACAGTTGATTTTAATAATAATAGATTGACACATTATTTTATTTTTCTAATAAAAATTTGATTTTGTAACAAAATATCTAAATTAAAGTTTGAGACAAATATTAAAGTTGACTATAAAAAAGAATAATTTAAAAGTTTGTTTTGAATAAAGATAACTTTACTGTTATAAAAAATCAAAATGTTTAAAAGATTGACAGTCCAATAAATATAAAAAATAAAGTCACCTCTCCTTGTGAAGTAATTAGACATTCAAAAAGCATATTTTACAAAAGAACATATTTTTATTATTCAAAAGAATCAAAATGAATTTTTAAAGAAGATCACTTATAATGATTTTTAGATTATAGAGTCAATAAAATTACCATAAAATGTTGAAAAAGGGACAATTAAATCATTGATATAAGTTGGCGGTTTGATTGTGTTCGCAGTTTAAGGCCAGAATTAATTATTTTTCATAAACTCTGAGAGGGAGACAATATAATTGGCATCTCATCTTCAACCAATTAACCAAGTGATTTACTTCGCTATGAATAAACAAATCATTACGTGTTCTGATGATTTTACTGTCAGAGTATGGGAATGTCAGAAAAATAGCATAATTCCAAGTAAAAGCAAACATATTTAATCTGGGCATCAAGACAAAGTTTTGTTACTTTGTTCTTTTAATTCTCATAATCTCTTTGCTAGTGCCTCAAAAGAAAATACTCTTATTTTCTGGAAAAATAGTCATATTTACTCTTCAATAAAATTGCCTTCAAAAATAAAAGGATTGCTTTATTGCTAGAAAAGTCATCAATGCCTCATATTTTGTGATAATTATGAAATTTTTGAGGTCTAATTACGTTAAATTCTAAAAGATCCAAAAAAGGTTCAACTTCGAAAAATATTAAACCAATAACCTCAATAAATTCATAATTTTCAACCAAAAAATTGTTCTTAGATCGATGACAGTTTTGTTGTTTTTTTAGAAAATTAATATTTGGTTTTCATGTAAAAAAATATTGGTTAAATCATAAAAACTATTGCGATAACATAAAAAAATTAAGAAGTCCTCGAAATGATACAAGTTTTAAGAATGATAATATTTGCAAGTAGAAAAGGGATTTATTTACTAAAATTTTGACACAAAAAAATTAATTCAAGAGATTTTCATTGATATTTTAACTTTTTTTCAATAAATCAGAATTTACGAACAATAAATTAGTTTAATAAAGAAAATAAATTTTATAAATTTAGATTAGATAAAAAGAAAAAGAATTAATTTTGTGTCTTGAAAATAAAAAGTTGAATTTTTCAGTATTTATTTTTACACATTTTCGTTTCAATCAATGAGAAGAAGAGAGAATATGATAAAAAAAGAAATGGGAAATTAATAGTATTTAAAAAGTAAAATAATAAAGGTTTTTAGAGTTGAGTTGATGAAGAGGCAAAAAACGACACCTGTGGGATTTGAACCCACGCTCCTTACGGAATTAACTTAGCAGGCTAACGCCTTAACCACTCGGCCAAAGTGTCTTATCTGACATTAATGACTCAACTTCATATATGTGCAGTTTTGAGATCGACGAGAAAGGTATTTTTTTGTTAGTGTTAATTTTATTAGCATTTTAAATGATAAAGTTAAAGAATTAATATTGGTTTTAATAATAAAGATGTATAAAATATCGGTATTGTAACAAATTTTATAATTTAACGAATATAACACTCCATGTTAGAAACCTCACAAAGAACCAAATTCCACTTTGATCGTTTTATATCATCCAAACCAAAGTCGTCCGTTTCTTTAGCGCCTTCTTTTTTCAATATCTAAAGTATGGATACCGAATAAAAGACTCCATACGAGATGCTCATTTCAGGCGAAATCTTTCAGACGTAAATGATGCAAGAAACATATTAATAATCTGATAACCTCCTTAATAATAATCTTTACATGAATAATATTCGTCAGCTAATGACTAAAAAAGTAGAGCAAGCTCCAAAGGTCCAAGTTAAAAAAAATATCAAACCTTAGCCTTAAAAAATATTGGATGCACCAGAGCTTAAAGACGATTATTATTTGAATTTATTAGATTGGAGTGCCAAAGGACAGTTAGCAATCGGATTGGAAGGAAAAGTTTATTTGTACTCTCCTTAAGGCATAAATTTACTTTGCTAAAAATAATAAGAAAATTATATTTGCTCACTTTCTTTTCACCCTCAAGGTGACCAACTTGCTGTTGGTATTGATAATGGAAAGACAGAAATCTACGATGTTGAGACTCAGACCCTTCTTCGAACCCTCAAGGGTCATACCAACAGAGTCTCATCTTCAGCTTTTACTTATGGTCTCCTGTTTACCGGCTCAAGAGATACTAAGATTATTGCACACGATACCCGCTCTGCTCATAATGTTGTTTTAAAACTTGAAGGACACAGGGGAGAAGTTTGTGGACTCAAACATGACGCTTGTGGGCTTGCCTCAGGAAGTAATGATAACCTTGCAATGATCTGGGATATCACTGCTGCTAAAATGAGATATCAACTTCAGGGTCATAAAGCCGCTGTCAAAGCCCTTGCTTGGTGTCCATGGCAAAGAAACCTTCTTGCAACAGGAGGAGGTTCATCTGATAAAACTATGAAGTTTTGGAACATTGAAACAGGAAAATTAATTAATTCGGTGAATACTCAAAGTCAGGTTTGTTCACTTGTTTGGAACAAAAATGACAAATAAATTTTGAGTTCTCATGGATTTTCTTAAAACCAACTTTGTCTTTGGAAGGTACTTTTTATATAAATTTTAGTATCCTGAATGCACGAAAGTAGTTGAGCTTTACGGACATACTCAGAGAGTTCTTCATATGAGTTTGGCGCCAGATAATTCAACAATTTGCACAGCCTCTGCAGATGAGACATTGAGATTCTGGAAAGTATTTGAGTCAGGTTCAAGTCCATTTTATGACGGGAAACAAATTAATAAACTGAATCTTAAATAATATAGTTTGAGATGACCAATTTTTCAATTATTTAATTTAATGATGTGTATGTATTTATTTTTAGTAAAAATAACAAATTTAAAGATTTTTGGCGTATTGTTATTTAAATTTCTATAATTGTTAAAAATGATCTATTTTTTTAGATTCAAATAGTAAAGGAGCAAAAATAAATAAAAACTTTACAACTCAAAAATATATTTTTTAGCATTAATTTTTGTGGATTTCATCTTTGATTATAATTTATTGAAGCTTGATGAAATGATTGCACTTTTTTGTGGTTGCTCAACATCTTTTGATCAGTTTTTTCATTCTTGACAACTTCATGAGTATTTTTTTATTTACTTTCAGTAACGTAATTAAAATTTACACTTAAAAATTTCTTTTTTCTTTCTTCAATTCTTTTAATGTCATGTTTTATCATGTTCATGATTTCTGGTTTTGTAAATAAATTTTCCTTGTTTAAGGGAGAAAAAAATGCTCCTGGAGAAAGATTATGATGATGAGATTGGTTTTATTTTGATTACTTTATTTTTATATCATTGAAATTCTGATTGCTTTTTTGGTGAAAGTTTTTTTAAAAGTTGGGTTAATAATCAGTTTTTGATCTCCTGTGAGAATTATTAGTATGTTGTTGAAAGTTATTCAAATTTTCATAATGAGAAGTATGGAATTAATGGTCTTTATTTATTAGTTTTTACTTGATTTATTTGGGTTTGTACAATCTTTTGCTTTTTTAAAATGACTTTACCATGGAATCCTCAATAAAAAGAGAACTGTTTTATGAAAATTCAGAACTTTCATTAATTGGCGATTAAGAAAATTGAGAGTTTGAAGGATAAAAAAATTTTAACTGACTTTTTTAAACTTAAAAGCTCGAATTATTTTGATGATGATCTTAAAATCGAATGTATTAAGTTTACAAAATGTCTACGTTTTATTTTTCGCTGTATTCTTACATTTGGATTAATTGATTTGGTTCATCTTCTTAATCAGGAGTTATTGGTTAAAATTTTCTCATATCATTTGTTGAGATTTCAAACATTTAATTGACTTGAGCCAAAATTTGTTAAAATGAAGGTCTTTGTTAGGGATCGAAATGAAGCATCGATTTAATAAATTGACAAAATTCTTGAGAATACAGATTCTTAATTTATGTAAAGCAAATCTGTAAAATATTTTCATCGTAATCATAAAGCTCCATTTTTAACAATGCACATTGAAGCATCAATAAACCCAAGACAAACACATCGGATTTGAACATATTTATTTGGTCATAATTTGACTAAGAATTAATAAGTTAAGGTGAATACAGCCTGTTTGTCATTATTTCATACGGATCGACGCCTGTACTGCTGGGGTCCATAATGGCGATAGTATCATTGTCTAAAAATACTCTTGAGGAATCAAGCACCCCATAAATAATACTTTTATGTTACAAATAAGATAGAGGAGAAGCCAATGAAAAGAGTAAACTCCAAAGAGCGTCTTAATCGAAATGTTAATCTGAATCTTTTCTTTCCTCAATTTACTTGGAAAGAGGTTTACGACCATAATTATAAATGGCTCTGATTTGACTTTAGGTTTTAGTTTTATTGAAAATTATATCAAAATTAACGAGCGGCAGAATATTTTTGCAGTTAAAAGATTGATGTGTTGATAAAGTCATTATGATTTCGTTCAATTAATGCTGTTTTTCGTGTTCATTTGAACTTGATATGTCGATATTTCTTATCAAATAAGTGTTATCTTAAGAAGCCAATACAGTGGATCCTTAAGAATGCTAAATGATGTTGAATGAAGACAAAAATTTATTGATTTCTTTGTACTCTGAAGATTTTTTATTCATTTTTACAGGTTTTCAATGGGACTTTGCTTTTTGATTTTTATCTGATAATAACCTTTTGATTGATATTAAGAATGATTTGAATTTAAATAACGAAGACAGTTTTAGTATTATAAACTTTATCAGATTAATAAATTGACTTCCCTCGATAAACAATTTAATGTACCAAATTAATTTACTTTTCATGGAGCAAATAAAAACTTATAAACGATCCAGATATAATAAATTTGTCGCGACATGAAATAAGCTGAACACACCAATTGGAAGGCGACTTTTGATATTCGAAAACGTCCCATCAATGCCAAACGTATTTCCTCTTTTTTTATTCAGTTTTTCAAAATTAAAAGATACCCATCCAATAATTAGCAGCAAAAAAAAGTATGGGCAAAAAGTACATGCAGGAACCAAATATTTTTAAACAAAAGTATTAATAACCCAAAAAGTAACATCGCTAAATAGTCATGTCAGAATAATTTATTCGCTCTTCCAAAATATATCGTCTTATGAAGTAGAAAATGGATCGTTGCGACTCAATGTACATTAAATAAGTCAACACTTTGAATGAGGTAAAAAATTTAATAACGAAGCAAAAATTAAAGCTTAAATAAGACATAATGGGACTTAAATCATAAAATTATCAGTAGAAAATAGAATTGTGGGAGTTGAAAAATAAACTGATGGAACTCAAAACAATGTATCATTAATAATAAGATTAAAGCCGAAGACTTGGAGAAGCCAACTATGAAGAATATGAGGGCGAAATGTAAGAAGGAGAAGATCAGATTGAAGAAGGAGATCAAAATTAGTAACAAAGAAAAAATGAAGAGTATCATCAAGATACAGTATCATAACAAAATTATAGGAGAAATGAAGATATCTAAAACCTCATATCATAACAAGAATCTTTGGATAAATCCACTAACCTTGTGGAAGAAAAAAGCCAATTTTCTGAGATTTTATAAGAGCTGATGAGTCTTAAAGCATAAAGGAACATGATATAAAAGGAACTCTCTCAAAAATAATTTTAAATTCTTAAAAAAGAATCATCAAATAAGTCTCAATAAAATGAATAACATAGTGAAAATAATTTGGAAGATAATTGACAGTCAAATGAAAAAATGGCTTTCTTTTAGCTTGAACTTATTTTTGAAGATTCATCTACGCATCTCTATCTCAGCTATTTTAATATTTATTACACTAAAGTATCTATTTTTTAATGCTTATTTTTGTTTACATTAAAACCGATCAAATATATCCTAAAAAAATAATCTTTTATTAATCTGTGTATCAAGATAAAAGTTTAAGAAAATTATAATTTCAAAGATCCTCACAGCCATAAATTCCTTTCTTTTTAAAAATCTTTATTTGTTCTTTTAACAAATTGGTCAAATTCACTGTGTTTACTAAAAGGTTTTTTAGTTACTGTTGGCGGTCGGCTTTACGTGCATTTTTCATTTTTAGACTGTGAATGGCCTTGGTCTCTTTTTAGTCAGGTTCATTTAGCAAAACCCAATCTTTTTTATCCTTGGTATTTTTTTTGAAACTTTTATAAATACGATCGAACTCTTTCAAATTTATTTCCCTGAGAAACTTATTCAACTCGAACACTCTTACTCGGATGATACCTTCGGCTGATTTATATGCTCGATAAGTTTAATTTGAGTTTTTTTACCTGTTATTTTCGTTTAGTTCGCTCATCTTTAACAACATACTGTATTCGTACTAATTTTTTGTTTTGTCAATGGTCTAAGCAAGCTGTTTTTATAAGAGTTCTTATTTTTATTTATGTCTCAGTAAATACTTTGTTGAGTTGTTTTGAGTATATTTTTGTGTTTATCCTTATTTTTTCATTTTTGATAATGAACTTTGTCTCGAGTATTTTGTATCAAATGCTGTAAATTGGGTACTGACTTTACTTCTTGCAAAGTTACTGCTTTTAGGGCGCTTTTTTTATTTTGATTGTAACTGTTCAATAAGAAGCTATGATCTCTTTTTTAGAAAGTCTGATACCATTTATTTACCTTTTTATTTCCAGAAAGGAATTAGTTCACAAAATTAGTAAATAGAAATGATTTCCCTGTCTTTAAATATCTCAGCTTTCATATTGATTTAATCGTGTATTCCGATTTTAAGTCCTGAAGATGAACAAAAAGAGATAATGTCCTGTGGAGATGCATAGTTTCTATTTGTCAACCAAAATTATTGAATGGAGATGTTTTTCATTTCTAAAAAGTTTGATATTTTGTTCATGGGCGAGGATGTTATCGGATTTGAGGAGAGTGCAGACTAATTTCGGTACTGATTTTCGTCATTGTATGATTATTGCATTGATTTAAAGTCGATTTCGATATTTTAAAAGAATTTAAAGTATTTATTGTTATTAAATATGCTAATTGGTAAAAATAGGGACAGGAATTAAATAAAGTAATTATTCATTTTTTATTTTTTTAGTTTACTGCTTTTTTAGCTGCAGCTTCTTGGGCTTCTTTTGCCTTTCTACCATATGGGTCTTCAACGGCTTCTTCATCTTCTTCTGGCAAGTCCTCATCAGCTAAGATTCTGTATTCTTCCATTTTTCTGGCTTTTCTCTCATCTTTAATGTAAAGATAACCCTTATCTTGAAGGTTCTTGTCTCTATATGGAGCACTAACTCTTTTGTGTCTATCAAGGTGGCGTTGTTATTTTCTTTTGAGCTTTTCAACTTCAGTAGGTCTATAGTTAAGAGTTTGTCTGGTTTATGGAGATTTTTTGTGAAGTTTCGATGTATCTTCTGATTGCTCGTATAAAGTTTGTTATTCTCTTTCAGCTTCTTCAGCGGTTTTAGTGTATTCGAATGGTCTTCCATATTGTTCTGCATTTAAATAAAATTTTTACGTTCAGCGAGACCTGGAGTTGATTAAGTAACAACCTTAACCTCAGGGTTAAGTCTAATGTACTCTTAAAGGTTAGCTTCTGGAAGATACTCGTAAATGTTTCTGTCAGGGGCGAATTGAGGCAAGTGAGGAATTGAATGAGTTGGGCCTCTGAAGATCTTAACATTTTCCATATAAGTTCCACTTAATTTATTTTTTGGCATAAATTTTCTCAACAAATAGTAATACTGAATAAATTGAAAATTACCAAAAGTTAAGGTTTATGGTTCAAAACATGTTTGTAGGAGTAAGTTTTTAAGTTTCCTACAAAACCTGTGTGATACTTGAGGTTTTTGAATAAAAGTTTCTTGCCTGTGAAAAGTGGATCTGCTGCATTTACGATAACACAGATATCTCCGTTCTTTACATTGGCTTGTTCATTTCGATACAAAGGAGAGTTTTTTCCTCTGATTGCTGTAGCAATTTTACCGATCATTCTTCCCATTGGCTTAAATTATTGGATTTTTTACGTAATAATAAGCATTAAAGACATGATAAATTCTATTTTTATACTCCAAAGCATAATATCTGCATCTTGGAGGATGGTCCTTTCTCAAATAATCTTTGAAAAATAAGAAGAGATTTACTGTTGAGGTCGTAAAATAATTTTTTGGAAAAACGATCTTCATTTTATGCTTTGCCTCTGACTGGTAGTTATACATTGGGAAGTTCAGAGATTACAGTTTGGCCGTCTCTTACCAACTTAGAAAACCAAAAAGTATTGAGTTGTCCCTGCAATAATTTTTGGGTTGTTATCTTTGTGATCATAATTTATTTATTATCCTGTGTTATAATAACATCAAACAACCTTCATTTCATCATTATTTAATTTTAAATTCAAACTAATAAAAAATTATAAAATTATAGACACCAAATCAAAAAATGTTTATTATTTTTTAAGACTAAAGCAAGAAACAGATAAATAAAAATAAAACATGGCATGGAAGAATTGGCAAATTTCAATATTGTTCATTAAGAACATTTATAAATTCTCCCAAACTGTATTTACATCCTCTGAATTAATCATATTTTTATGCATAAAAGTTCATATAAAAAGTCTTTTAGTTGTGTGTACCTTCACCACATCTTACTACATACAAAGGAATCCATCCCCATATTTTTTGTCTAATTTTAACAAATATTTTACTCTCTTAGAACTCGAATAAGGTTTGTGACTTGTTGTGCAAAAATATTGTTTGTCATAAAATTTTATTCGCCTAAATGGTCAGTCTTAGCTAACTTTTATTTTCCATATAACATTTTCAAAAGTTGAGGG
>Ga0209958_1001145_pt1 | contig 23966 bp, 22 predicted proteins | sample ThiBio_inoc_plan_FD_183942 | JGI IMG/M metagenome (GOLD analysis project Ga0209958, IMG submission 183942) | Wastewater bioreactor microbial communities from Cape Town, South Africa - Thiocy_inoc_plan (SPAdes) | ecosystem: Engineered > Bioremediation > Thiocyanate > Unclassified | place: South... | reverse complement strand
CATGCGGCACGCGCGCCACGGCGAGGGCGAAGCGGGCCCGCCGATGGTGGCCTGGCCGGCCCTGTCGCACCTTGCGCTGGCTCAAGCCGGCGCCGCGTGGCCCTGGCCAGACGGCCGATGGTGGAAACCAGGGTGGGCGATTCACCACTCATGGCCGTTCTCCGGTGCCCACCAGAGCGCCCCTTGCCCCAGTCACCGCATGACCGTTTCAGCCGCCCGCCGCGTTTCTCCCGCCCCGTCCTCGAAGACGCGCCCCGCGCCGCTGCCGACGCGCGCCGCCCAGCCTGTGCCGCCCGACACCTCGACGAAGGAGGGCAAGGCCCTGTTCACGAAGCCCGGCGTGAGCCAGCCGCCGACCCCGGACGATGCCCAGGTCCGCCTGCGGATGGGCATCACCGATTTTTTCAGCCGCCTGCTGACGGCCCGTCTGGCCGAGGATCCCGACGCCCGCGTCGCCGCCGAACTGCTGCGGCGCGGGGCGCCGTCGACGGCGGCCGAGGAGCGGCGCCGGGCGCGCAAACAACGGACGCGGCGCCTCAGCCAGTACGGGCGCCAGCCCTGAGCGGGCAGCGCCTCACTCCGGCTTGAAGCCCGAGGCCTTGACCGGCGCTTCCCAGCGCTTGAGGTGCTCCACCACCATCGCGCCCGTCTCGGCCGGCCCGGCGTGGCTGGGCACCAGGCCGTAGCCGCGGATTTTTTCCTGGATGCCCGGGTCCGCCAGCGCCACCGCGACGGCCTTGCTGAGGCGCTCCGCCGCCTGCGGGTTCATGCCGGCCGGGCCGAAGTAGGCGAAGAAGGCGTCGGCCGCCAGGTTGATGCCTTGCTCTTTCAGCGTGGGCACCTCGGGCAGCGCGGCCGAGCGCTGTTCGCCCGTCACGGCCAGGATGCGCAGGCGGCCCGCGCGGTGGTGTTCGATGGTCTCGGACGCGGTGTCCACCATCAGCGGGATCTGCCCGCCCAGCAGGTCCTGCGCGGCCGGCGCGCCGCCGCGGTAGGCCACGTGCGTGAGGGGGATGCCCGTGGCCTGGCCGATGAGCAGGCCCGCGAAATGCGGCACCGTGCCGGCGCCGGAGGTGCCGTAGCTGGCCTTGGCGGGGTTGGCCTTCATCCAGTCGAGCACGTCCTTCAGCTTGCCCTGCGGCGCGCCCGGGCCGGCCGTCACGGCGAAGTCGAACACCGTGGCGCGCGCGATGGGGCTGAAGTCCTTGATGGGGTCGTAGCCCACGTTGGGGTACAGGTAGGGCGAGATGACCAGGGCCCCGCTGGGCGCCAGGATGATGGTGTTGCCGTCCGGCGCGATGCGCCGCAGCTCGCCCAGGGCCAGCCGCCCGCCCGCGCCGGGCTTGTTCTCGACGATCACGTTCTGGTTGAGCGTGCCCCGCATCTTCTCGGCCACGATGCGCGCCACCGTGTCCACCGATCCCCCGGGCGGAAAGCCCACCCACACGCGCAGCGTGCCGCTGTCTTGCGCCTGGGCCAGGCCCGGCAGGCCCAGTTGGGCCGCGGCCAGCAGGCCAGCGCCCGCCAGGGCATGGAAGTGTCGGCGTCGCATGCGTGTCTCCTCGTTGTGTGGAGCACCGATTCTGGGAGGGCGCACCCGATGGACGCATGCGTGTTTTCCCGAAAAGGTATGCTTGCTAACGGTCCCGCGCGACGGCGCGGGCGCGCGACAAACAAGGACAACACCGGAGACACCACATGCCCGTCATCGACGTTCACACCCACATGTACACGCCCGCCTGGCTGGAGCTGCTCAAGGCCAAGGGCGGGGCCTACAACATCCAGCGCCGTCCCGACGGGCAGGACGAGATCTTCCGCGGCGACACGCCGGTGGCCATTCCGCAGCCCGGCCACTTCGACTACGCGCTGCGCATCCGGCAGATGGACGCGGCGGGCATCGACATCTCCATCGTCTCGCTGACCTGCCCCAACGTGTACTGGGGCGACGAGGCCACGAGCCGCCAGGCGGCGGTGGAGTCGAACGACGCCATGGCGCGCGCCCAGGCGCAGTACCCGGACCGCATCCGCTGGTTCACCTCGCTGCCCTGGGAGTACCCCGAGCGCGCCGTGCAGGAGCTGGAGCGCTCCTGCGCCAATGGCGCGGTGGGCGTGATGGTGCTGGCCAACATCTCGGGCCGCAGCCTCACCGACCCCTTCTTCGAGCCCGTGTGGGCCGCCATCGACCGGCGCGGCCTGCCGGTGCTGGTGCACCCCACCGACCCGCCGGGCGTGGACCTGATGGACATGACGAAGTACGACCTGAGCTGGTCCGTGGGCTTCATGTTCGACACCACGCTGGCCTTCACGCGCATGATCTTCGACGGCTTCTTCGACCGCTTCCCGAACATGAAGCTCATTGCCTCGCACGGCGGCGGCACGCTGCCCTACCTGGTGGGCCGCTTCGAGAAGGGCGACGAGGTGGAGATCCCCCAGCGCCGGCGCATGCAGCGCAAGCCGACCGACTACCTGCGCCACATTTACTACGACAGCATCACCTACGACCCGCGCTCGCTGCAGTACCTGGTGTCCATCGTGGGCGCCTCGCAGGTCATGCTGGGCACCGACTGGCCGCACCAGGTGCACGACGTGAAGGGCGCGCTGGGCAAGATCGACACCCTGGCGGCCGACCAGCGCGAGGCGGTGCGTGGGGGCAACGCGCTCAGGGTGTTCGGCCTCTGAACGGCCGCACCCACCACCACGCCAGCCCCACCAGCGCCGCGAAGGCCGTGTAGGCGGCCACGAACACCCACCACGGCGCCTCCCAGTAGAGCAGCCGCGAGAGCCAGTGCCCGATGAAGCTCTCGCGGTGGCCGGTCTCGCCGGCCGATCGCCGCAGGTCCTGTTCCCAGACCGTGAGGGGGCAGAGTCGGCCCAGCCAGGCCTGGACCGCGATGAAGAGCATCAGCCCCAGGTGCGCGGCGCGCAGGCCGGCGTGGCGCACCCAGCGCCAGCCCAGGGCGCCGCCCAGCAGCACCAGGGGCAGCAGGCCCACCACGAACAGCACCACCCCCACGTGCAGCGCGAGCAGGGCGTCGGCGAGCCGGAGGGCGGTGTCGGGGGCCATCCTGGGCATTGTGCGATGCACCGGCGGCCGCTTGCACCGCCCGTTCGGTGAGAACCCGCTGGCGGAGATGTATCCGTCTGTCACACTCGCGGCGTTGCGGTTTCGGAGCACGCATGGGCTGGCTTTCACTCTTTGGCGACCTGCGGTTCATGACCGGGGCGATGGTCGCCTTGCTGGGGGTGATCTTCATCGCCTACGCCAACCGGGCGTCCTGGCCCTACGTGCGCTGGCTGGCGGGCTCGGCCGTGCTGTTCGGGCTCGCGCAGCTCGGTTTTCGGGTGGCCCAGCTGCATTTCGGCGTGCGGGCCGAGGGCATCGGCGGCCCGGCCGCCGCGGTGGTGGTGTTCGCGCTGACCGCCCTGCTGGTGGGGCTGCACACCTACCTGACGCCTGGCGCCCGCCGCCAGGGGTGGCGTTTTGCCTGGCTGAGTGCGCTGGGCCTGGTCTGGGTGGTGGGGCTGGTGAGGGCGCTGGGCGACAACCCCTTCCGCGGCCCGCTGGCTTCATCGGGGGTGCTCGTGGCGGCCTCGCTGTGGCTGCTGTGGCGCTGGTGGCACGACCGCTGGAGCGGGCAGTTCGCCCTGGCGGCGGCGCTGCTGGTGCAGCCGCTGCTGCTGTTGCTGGCCATCCGCGTGGGCCTGGACGTGCGGACGTTTCGGGAGATCACGCCGCTGCCCATCGTGCTGGTGTACTTCTTCGTGCTGACGCTGATCCTGCAGCGCGACGCGCGCCGGCTGGCGAGCGAACTGCGCCGCAGCGAACAGGCCGAGGCCGCGCTGCAGCGCCTGGCCGATGGTCTGGACCGCACGGTGCACGAGCGCACGGCCCAGCTAGAGGCGATCAACCAGGGCCTGCGCGCCTTCTCGGGCATGGTTTCGCACGACCTTCGCGGCCCGCTGCGCAACATCCACGGCCTGAGCGAGATGGCGCGCGAGGCCATCGAAGAAGGCCAGCCGGCCCAGGCCCTGCCCCTGGTGCGCAAGCTGGGCCACGAGTCCCTGCGCGCCAGCCGCATGGTGAGCGACCTGCTGGACCTGGCGTGCGTGGAGCAGCAGGCGCTGCACAAGGCGCAGGTCGACTTCGGCGAGCTGGTGCGCGAATGCGTGGAGCAGCTGGCCATGGAATACCCGAGCGCGCGCCAGGCGGTGCGCGTGGGGCCGCTGCCCGTGGTGGCGGTGGACCGCGGGCTGATGGCGCACGTGGTGACCAACCTGGTGGGCAACGCGCTCAAGTACGGGCAGGGCCGGCCCGGGCTGGCGGTGGACGTGGGCGCGCAGCGCGAGGACCAGGCCTGGCGTTTCGCCGTCAGCGACAACGGCCCGGGTTTCGACGAGGCGCGCGCCGGCGAGCTGTTCAAGCCCTTCAGCCGCCTGGCCGGCGAGGCGGTGCCCGGCACCGGCCTGGGCCTGACGGTGGTGCGCCGCGTGGTGCAGCAGCACGGTGGCGAGGTGGGCGCCTGCGGCCGGGTGGGCGAGGGCGCGCGCTTCTGGTGGACGCTGCCCGCCGCCTGAGCGGCGGCGTGGCCCCGGCAAAAAAAAGCCACCGGGGCTTGCGACACCGGCGGCTGCCGCGCATGGCCCGTCGAGCGGGCGGCGCGAATGCTCAGGAAACCGTCAGCCGGGACTCACTTGCCGGTGGTGGTGTTGATGTACTCCGTGACCACCTTCCAGCGGTTGTTGTCCAGCATCGAGATGCGGGTGGCGTTGCTGCCCAGGCGCTTGGTGGGGCCGAAGGTCTGCTCGGCGCTGCCGAAGATGTCGGGCGGAATGGTCATGGTGTCCATGGCCTTGATGAAGCTGTCGGTGCTGAGGTTGGGGCCGGCCTTGGTGGCGGCGCGGATGAAGGCGTCGATGGCCAGGTAGCCGTAGACCGAGAACACCGTGGGCTCTTCGTTGAACTTGGTCTGGTACTTGTTGGCCCAGAAGCGGATGGGCTGCGAGGCCGCGTCCAGGTAGGGGTGCTGCACCGTCATGGTGGCGTACAGGCCGTTCATGGCCGGGCCGCCGAGCTTGTGGATGAGGTCGGTGTAAGCCGCGCTGGAGCCGATGAAGGTGGGGTTGAAGCCCAGGCGCTTGGCCGTGGCGATGGCGCCGATGGTCTCGCGGATGATGGTGCCCAGCACGACCATGTCGCACTGCTCCGAGGCCAGCTTCTGCATTTGCGAGGCGAAGTCGGTGGCGCCGCGCTTGTAGGTGGTCTCCACCGCGAGCGTCATGCCGTTGGCCTTGAGGCCGTCTTCCGCGCCGCGCTTGACCTCCAGGCCGAACTCGTCGTCCTGGTACATGGTGCAGACCTTCTTGGCGTTCTTCTCCTTGGCCAGCTTGGGCACCGCGACGCGCATCTGGTCGTAGTAGGTGGCGGCGAAGCTGTACTTGAGCTTGTGGAAGGGCTCGTACATCTCGCGCGCGGCCGTCACGGGGAAGAAGTTGATGACGTTCTTCTGGAACTGCACCGGCATGGCGGCCATGTTCTGCGCGGTGCCGATGTGGCCCACCATGGCGAAGATCTTGTCCTGGTTGACCAGCTTCTGCGCCGCGAGCACGGCGTTGCGCGGGTCGTACTTGGAGTCCTCGACGATGAGCTTGATCTTGCGGCCGTTGACGCCGCCCTGCTCGTTGGCCTCGTCCACGCGCAGCATCATGCCCAGGCGCACCTGCTTGCCGAAGCCGGCGATGGGACCGGAGAGGTCCTGGATGGAGCCGAGCACGATCTCGTTCTTGCTCACACCCTGTGATTGCGCCATGGCGGCGCCGGTGCTCAGCGCGATGGCCGCGCCGATCAGACTCAGTGTCGTTTTCATCGCTGTCGTCTCCGGTGGGTTGTCGTTTCTGCGGGGATGATGGGGTCTTTGACCGGGCTGGTGATGCGGAAAAACCCTTCCCGCCGCACCGGCCCGAGGCGAGCGCTCAGTTGTTCACATAGTCCGAGACGACCTTCCAGCGGCCGTCCTGGATCTGCGACAGGCGCATCGCCATGCTGCCGTAGCGGCGCTGCGGGCTGAAGCTGAGCGGCGGCGAGCCGAAGATGTCGGTCGGCACGCTCAGGCTGTCCATGGTCTTGACGAAGCTGTCGGTGTTGAGGTTGGCGCCGGCCTTGCCCGCGGCGCGGGCGAAGATGTCGATGGCGTTGTAGCCGTAGACCGAGAAGACATTGGGGTCTTCGTTGAACTTGGTCTTGTACTTGTTGGCCCAGAAGCGGATGGGCTGGGAGGCCTCGTCCAGGTAGGGGTGCTGGGTCGTCATGGTGGCGTACAGGCCGTTCATGGCCGGGCCGCCGAGCTTGTGGATGAGGTCGGTGTAAGCCGCCTGCGAGCCGAAGAAGGTGGGGTTGTAGTCCAGCTTGCGCGCCGTGGCGATGGTGCCGATGGTCTCGCGGATGATGGTGCCGAGCACGATGAAGTCGCAGTTGGCGGACTTCATCTTCGCCACCTGCGAGGAGAAGTCGGTGGCGCCGCGCTTGAACGAGGTCTTCTCGACCATCTGCAGGTTGACCGCCTTGAGGCCTTCTTCGGCGCCGCGCAGCACCTCCAGGCCGAACTCGTCGTCCTGGTAGATGGCGCAGACCGCCTTGGGCTTCTTCTCCTGCACCATGCGGGGCAGGAAGGTGCGCATCTGCTCGTAGTACGGGCCGATGTTGGCGAACTTGAGCCGGTGGAAGGGCTCGTACATCTCGCGCGCGGCCGTCACGGGCAGGAAGTTGATGACGTTCTTCTGGAACTGCACCGGCATGGCGGCCATGTTCTGCGCGGTGCCGATGTGGGCCACCATGGCGAAGATCTTGTCCTGGTTGACCAGCTTCTGCGCCGCGAGCACGGCGTTGCGCGGGTCGTACTTGGAGTCCTCGACGAGCAGCCGGATCTTGCGGCCGTTGATGCCGCCCTGCTCGTTGATCTCGTCCACCCGCAGCACCATGCCCAGCCGCACGGACTTGCCGAAGCCGGCCAGCGGGCCGGAGAGGTCCTGGATGGAGCCGAGGACGATCTCGTCCTTGCTCACGCCCTGCGACTGGGCCAGGGCGGCGCTGGCCGACAGCGCCAGCGCGAAAGCGGTCAGGGTGTTGCGGGTCTTCACGGCGCGGGTCTCCTCGGGTGGTGCCGCGCGGGGCGGCGTCAGTGGTACATGGCCTCGATCTGCTCGGCGTACTTCTTCTGCACGAGCTTGCGCTTGAGCTTCATGGTCGGCGTGAGCTCTTCGTCCTCGGCGGTGAGCTGGGTGTCGAGCAGCCAGAACTTCTTGATCTGCTCGACGCGCGCGAACTTGCGGTTGGTGGCGTCGATGAGCCCCTGGATGAGCTGCTGCACCTCGGCCGTTCGCGTGAGGCTGGCGTAGTTGGAGAAGGGCACGTCGTTGTCCTGCGCGAACTTCTCGACGTTCTCCTGGTCGATCATGATGATCACCGTGAGGTAGGGGCGCTGATCGCCGATGACGACCGCGTCGGTGACGTAGGGCGAGAACTTCAGCTCGTTCTCGATCTCGCTGGGCGTGATGTTCTTGCCGCCGGCCGTGATGATGATGTCCTTCATGCGGTCGGTGATGCGGAAGAAGCCTTCCTCGTCCACCACGCCCACGTCGCCGGTGTGCAGCCAGCCCTCGGCGTCGATGGTCTCGGCGGTTTTCTCGGGCAGGTTGAGGTAGCCCATGAAGACGTTGGGCCCGCGCACCAGGATCTCGCCGGTGGCGGCGTCGAGCCGGACCTCGTTGTACTGCGCCGCCGGGCCGATGCTGCCGGGCTTGATGCGCTGCGCCGGCACGCCGGTGGAGGCGCCGCAGGTCTCCGTCATGCCCCAGACCTCGAGCATGGGCACGCCCAGCGCGAGGTACCAGCGCACCAGGTCGGGTGAGATGGGCGCCGCGCCCGTGACGAGGAAGCGCGAGCGGTGGATGCCGATGAGCTTGCGCACGTTGTCGAGCACCAGCAGGCGCGCGAGCCGAAAGCGCAGCTTGAGGCCACCCGGCACGGCCTCGCCCTTGAGCACGTGATCGGCCACGCGCTGGCCGACGCCGATGGCCCAGGCGTAGGCGGCCTGCTGCAGCCGGCTCGCTTCCTTCAGGGCGATCATCACGCCCGAGTAGAACTTCTCCCACACGCGCGGCACGGCGGTGAAGACCGTGGGCGCGATCTCGCGCACGTTCTCGGGCACGGTCTCGGGGTTCTCGACGAAGTTCAGCCGCGCGCCGGTGTAGAGCGAGAAGTACTCGCCGCCCATGCGCTCGGCGATGTGGCACAGCGGCAGGAAGCACATGCACTCGTCGCTGTCGTAGCGCGGCAGGATGGCGTTGTAGCCGCGCACGGTGTAGACGAGGCCTTTGTGCGAGTGCATGGCACCCTTGGGCTTGCCCGTGGTGCCCGAGGTGTAGACCAGGATGGCGAGGTCGTCCGGGCCCACGCCGGCCACGCGCTGTTCCAGCATCTGCGGGTGCTGCGCCAGGTGGTTGCGGCCCAGGGCGCGCAGGGCGTCCAGACTGATCACCTGGTCGTCGTGGAAGTCGCGCAGGCCTTCCATGTCGACCACCACGATCTTGCGCAGCAGTGGCAGCTGGGCGCGCACGGCCAGGGCCTTGTCGAGCTGCTCCTCGTCCTCCACGAACAGCACGGTGGTGCGCGAGTCCTCGCAGAGGTAGTGCACCTGCTCGGGCGCGTCCGTGGGGTAGATGCCGTTGGCCACGCCGCCCGCGCTCAGCACGGCCAGGTCGGCCAGCACCCACTCGATGGTGGTGTTGGACAGGATGGACGCGGTTTCCTTGGGCGCGAAGCCCAGGGCCATGAGGCCGTGGGCGATCTCGCGCACGGCCTGGCCGGTCTGCGTCCAGGTCCAGCTGCGCCACAGGCCCAGGTCCTTCTGGCGCATCCACACGTTCGGGCCGCGCGCGCGCACGGCGTTCCAGAACATCGCGGGAATGGTGTCGCCGTCCAGCACGCTGGCCGTCTGGGGCTGGATGTGGGAGAGGTCCCAGAGGTAGCTCATGTCGTGTCCCCTTCGTCGCCGCTCAGCGCCAGTTCTTCTTCTTCTTCCAGCGGCGGTCGGCGCGCACGCCGGCTTCTTTCATGCCGAGGTAGAACTCCTTGATGTCGTCCTTCTCGCGCAGGTGGGCGCAGGTGTCTTCCATCACGATCCGTCCGTTCTCCAGCACGTAGCCGTAGTCGGAGGCGTTGAGCGCCATGTTGGCGTTCTGCTCCACCAGCAGGATGGTGGTGCCGCGCTCGCGGTTGATGCGCACCACGATCTCGAAGATCTCCTTGGTGAGCTTGGGCGACAGGCCCAGGCTGGGCTCGTCGAGCAGCACCAGATCGGGGTTGGCCATGAGCGCCCGGCTGATGGCCAGCATCTGCTGCTGGCCGCCCGAGAGCAGGCCGGCGTCCTGCGCGGCGCGCTCCTTCAGGATGGGGAAGTAGCCGAAGACCATTTCCATGTCGCGCGCCACGCCGTCGCGGTCCTTGCGGGTGTAAGCGCCCATCAGCAGGTTGTCGCGCACGCTCAGCAGCGGGAACACCTCGCGCCCCTCGGGCACGTGCAGCAGGCCTTGCTGAACGATCAGCGCCGGGTCCTGCGCGGTGATGTCCTGGCCCTTGAATTCCACCGTGCCCTTGCGCGGGTCGATGATGCCGCTGATGGTCTTGAGGATGGTGGTCTTGCCCGCGCCGTTGCTGCCCAGCACGGTGGCGATCTCGCCGCGGCGCACCTGCAGGCTCACGCCGCGGATGGCCTTGATGGGCCCGTAGGCGCTCTCCACGTTGGACAGCTTGAGAACCGGCGCGTCGCTGGTGGGCACGCTCATGACGTCACCTTGTGGTTCTCGCGGCGCAGGCTGGACACGTCGTCCACGCTGCCCAGGTAGGCCTCGATCACGCCCGGGTGGCTCTGCACCTCGGCCGGCGTGCCGGTGGCGAGTTCCGTGCCCATGCTCATGGCCAGCACGCGGTCGGACACCTTGGACACCAGGCTCATGTCGTGCTCGACCATCAGCACCGTGATGCCGAGCTCGTTCTTGATGTCGGTGATCCAGAAGGCCATGTCCTCGGTCTCTTCCACGTTCAGGCCGGAGGAGGGCTCGTCCAGCAGCAGCAGGCGCGGCTCGGTGCACAGGGCGCGCGCCAGCTCCACCACCTTGCGCACGCCGTAGGGCAGGCCGGCCACCAGGCTCTCGCGGTGGTGCTGCAGGTCCAGCAGGTCGATCACCTGCTCGGCCTTCTCGCGCGCCTCGACCTCGGCCGCGCGGGTCTTGCCGGTGAAGAAGATCTCGCTCCACAGGCCGGTGCGGCGGTGCGTGTGGCGCCCGATCAGCAGGTTCTGCAGCACGGTGGCGTGCTCGAACAGCTCGATGTTCTGGAAGGTGCGCGCGATGCCCAGGCGGGCGATGCTGTGCGGCGCCTGGTCCGTCAGGCGCACCGGGCCGGCGGGACCGTCGTAGTCGATGCCGCCGGTGGTGGGCGTGTAGATGCGGCTGATGAGGTTGAACACCGTGGTCTTGCCCGCGCCGTTGGGGCCGATCAGGGTGAAGACCTCGCCCTTCTTCACGTCGAAGCTGACGTTGTTGACCGCCAGCACGCCGCCGAAGCGCACGCTGAGGTTCTTGGCGGAGAGAAGCACATTGCTCATACGGTTCTTCTTGCCGACAACGCAACGCGCGCAGGCGCGGAATCGGGAGGTGCCGCGGAACCGGCTTTGCCGGGCCGCGGGCGCCGCCCCCTTGAGGGGGGAAGCGCCGAAGGCGCTGCGGGGGTGGTCCTCATTTCAGGCGGTCCGACTTTTGGAACGACTTCTGCCGCTTGAACATGCCCTGGCGGTAGAACGGGAAGAGCTGGAAGTAGGCGCGCACCTTGAGCCAGCGCCCGTACAGCCCCATGGGCTCGAACAGCACGAAGGCGATCAGCACCGCGCCGTAGACCGCACCCTGCAGGCCGGCGGACTGGCCGATGGCCTCGGGCAGGGTGTCCTTGCCCAGCGCGATGAGCTGCGGCATGACGATGAGGAAGATGGCGCCGAGGAAAGCGCCGTGGATGGAGCCCAGCCCGCCGATCACCACCATGAGCAGCAGGTCGATCGACTGGATGATGGAGAACTGCTCGGGCGATAGGAACTGGATCTTGTGCGCGTAGAGCGCGCCGCCCAGGCCCGCCAGCGCGGCCGACAGCGCGAAGGACAGGGTCTTGTAGCGCGCCAGGTGGATGCCCATGCTCTGGGCCGATATCTCCGAGTCGCGGATGGCGACGAAGGCGCGGCCGGTGGAGGAACGCATCAGGTTCACGATCGCCAGGGTGCTGAGCACGCACACCACCAGGCAGAGGAAGTAGAACTCGTTGGTGGAGTCCAGCGCCCAGTCGAAGAGCTGGGGCGGGTTGACCATCAGGCCCTTGTTGCCACCGGTGACCGACTCCCAGCGCGCGATGCCTTCTTCCACGATGAAGCCGAAGGCCAGCGTGGCCATGCCCAGGTAGATGCCCTTGACGCGCAGCGCCGGCAGGCCCACCACCACGCCCACCGCCGCCGCCAGCAGGCCCGCGCAGGCCAGGGCGATGGGGAAAGGCACGCCCGCGTTGACCAGGGCGGCCTGCGTGTACGCGCCCACGCCCAGGAAGGCCGCGTGGCCGAGCGAGAACAGGCCGGTGAAGCCGGCCAGCAGCATCAGCCCCAGGCCCACGATGCCGTAGATCAGCACGAAGGTGAGCTGCGCCAGCCAGTACTCGTCGATCACCCAGGGCGCGGCCAGCAGGAACAGGCACAGCAGGCCGTACCAGAACACGTGGCCGCCGTGCTTGGCGAGCCGGATGTCCTGGTCGTAGTTCGTCTTGAAGAGGAATCGCATCGTTCGGCCTCAGACTTTCTTGCGCAGCTTCTCGCCGAACAGCCCGTTGGGCTTGAGCACCAGCATGATCAGCACCACGAGGTAGGGCGCGATGTCCTTGAAACCCTCGGGCAGGTAGAAGCCCGCGATGGCCTCGACGATGCCGATGATGAGTCCGCCCACGATGGCGCCGGGCAGGCTGCCGAAGCCGCCCACCACCGCCGCCGGGAAGGCCTTGAGGCCGATGAAGCCCATGTTGGCGTGCACGAAGGTGATGGGCGCCAGCAGCAGGCCCGCGATGGCCGCCACGCCCGCCGCCAGGCCCCACACCAGGCCGTTGAGGCGCTTGACCGGAATGCCCATGTAGTAGGCCGCCAGCTGGTTCTGCGACGAGGCCTGCATGGCGACGCCCAGCTTGCTGTAGCGGAACATGGCGAACAGCAGCGCGCACAGCACGGCGGTGGCGCCGATCACCACGATCTGCTCGGCCGAGATGACCAGCGTGCCCAGCTTGAGCACCTGGCCCGCGTAGGGCACCGGCAGGGTGTGTGTCTCGGTGCCGATGTTGGGGATCATGGTGATGAGCCCGCGCAGCAGGTAGCCCACCCCGATGGTGAGCATGACGATGGAGAAGGCGGGTTGCCCCAGGATGGGGCGGATCACCAGGCGCTCGAGCACGATGCCGAACAGGCCCATGCCCACGACGGCGGCGACGACGGACAGCCAGAACGGGAAACCCAGCAGCGTCATGGTGAGCAGGCCGCCGAAGGCGCCCACCATCATGAGGTCGCCCTGCGCGAAGCTCACGGTCTCGGTCGCCTTGTAAATGAGCACGAAGCCCAGCGCGATGAGGCCGTAGATGCATCCCTGGGCCGCCCCGCTGATCAGCAGTTGCAGCAGTTGCACGGAACCGTCTCCTGTCTTGTATTGCCCCGGGGCTGGTGCGCAGCTTGCTGCAAGCTTGGGAGCGGGCCGCACCGCAGGGGTCGAAGATTTATAGCTGTCCTCCCCGGGACTGCCGCTAGGGGTTCTCCCCCATCGGCAGTCGCGCAGGCGCCATGAAGATGACAACCACCCCGCCGCGCTTCGCGCGACCCCTCAAGGGGCGGCACCTGAGGCGCGGCAAAGCCGGTTCCTCGGCGCCTCTGGATGGCACCCGGTTCACGAACATCTTTTATGAAATCAGTCCGCATCGGCGCCGGCCTGGGCTTCTACGGCGACGCCTGGGAGCCCATCGCCGCGAGCATCGAACGCGGTGGCGTGCAGTTCATCGCCAGCGACCATCTGGCCGAACTCACGCTCGCCATCCTGCAGAAGGACCGCCAGCGCGACCCCGGCCTGGGCTACGCGCGCGACGTGGTGCCGCTGCTGCTGCGCCTGTGGCCGCTGATGCAGCGCCAGGGCGTGCGCTTCGTCTGCAACGCCGGCGGCCTGAACCCGCAGGGCGCGGCGCAGGCGGTGCTGGCCGCCTTCGCCGCCAAGGGCCTGAAGGCGCGCGTGGCGGTGGTCAGCGGCGACGACGTGCTGCCGCGCCTGGCCGACCCGGCCGGCGGCGCCTTCGAGCACCTGTTCACCGGCGCGCCGGTGGCGTCGGTGCGGGAGCGGCTGGTGTTCGCCAACGCCTACCTGGGCGCCGCGCCCATCGTGCGCGCGCTGGACGGGGGCGCGCAGATCGTCATCACCGGCCGGGTGGCGGACGCGGCGCTGTTCCTGGGCCCGATCGCGCACGCGCACGGCTGGCGCCTGGACGGCGCGCGCGAGGGCGAGGGCGAGACGCTCGACCGCCTGGCGCAGGGCCTCACCGTGGGCCACCTGCTGGAGTGCTCGGGGCAGGGCAGCGGCGGCAACTTCGGCGCGCAGGGCCATTGGCAGTCCATTCCCGATCTGGCGCACATCGGCTACCCCATCGCCGAGGTCTGGGCCGATGGCCGCGCGCTCATCACCAAGGCGCCGGGCACCGGCGGGCGGGTGAACTTCGACACCGTGCGCCAGCAGCTGCTGTACGAGGTGCACGACCCGCACGCCTACCACAGCCCCGACGTGGTGCTGGACATGAGCGGTATCCACCTGGAAGACCTCGGGCAGGACCGCGTGCGGCTGACCGGCGCGCGTGGCCGCGCGCCCAGCGAGCGGCTGAAGGTGGTGGCGGGTTTCCGCGACGGCTACAAGGCCGAGGTGACCTGGGGCTTCTCCTGGCCCGACGCCTGGGACAAGTCGCAGCAGGCGCAGGCGACCATCCGCGCCCAGCTGAAGGAGCGGCGCGTGCCGCACGACGAGCTGTACGTGGAGTACCCCGGCCTGAACTCCGCCCATGGGCCGCTGGCGCCGCTGCCGGCGGTGGACGCGCTCAACCAGCTCAACGAAATCTGGACGCGGCTGGTGCTGCGCACGCCCGAGAAGGCCGCGGCCGAGGGCTTCGGGCGCCTGTTCCCCTGGATGGGTCTCAGCGGCCCGGCCTACACCTGCGGCTTCACCGGGCTGCACAACGTGAGCGAGCTGCTGGGCATTTGGCCCACGCTGGTGGACCGGGGCGAGGTGGAGGCGGGTGTCCAGGTGGCGTTCATGGGAGAAGCCGCATGAGCCGGGTCCGCATTCCGCTGGCGCGCATCGCCCACGCGCGCAGCGGCGACAAAGCCGATTGGGTGGACTTTGGCCTGTTCGCCTGGAACCCGGCGGGCTACGCCCTGCTGGCGCGGGAGGTCACGGCCGAACGCGTGCGCGCGCACTTCGCGCCTTGGCTGCCGGGCGCGGTGGAGGCCTGGGCGCTGCCGAACATCCTGGCGCTCAAGTTCGTGCTGAAGGGGGCGCTGCAGGGCGGCGGCGCCCGCAACCTGCGCCTGGACAACCTGGGCAAGGCCATGGCGGCGGCGCTGCTGCGGCTGGAGATCGAGGTGGAGGCGGCCGAACTGGAAGCCGCCTTGCAGCAGCCGCGCGTGGGCTGGTGGGGCGAGGCATGACCCCCACGCTCCACCGCTGCGCGGGTCGCTGCCCCCCGAGGGGGCTGATCCGGCTTGGGGCGGCCCGGCGCCGGATCGCATGACCGTCCGCCTCGAATCCCTCGACGACGGCATCCGCGTCGTCACCCTGGACCGCCCCGAGGTGCGCAACGCGGTGGACAGCGCCACCGCGCGCGAACTGCACGCGGCCTTCCTGGCCTTCGAGGACGACGCCGCGGCACGGGTCGCGGTCTTTCACGGCGCGCACGGCCACTTCTGCGCCGGCTGGGACCTGCAGTTCGGCGCGCGCGCCGCGCGGGCCGGCGAGGGCGGTGCCCTGGCCGATCTGGACTTCGACAGCGCCGACGCGCGCGCCCTCGGCCCCATGGGACCCTCGCGCCTGCGCCTGTCCAAGCCCGTGATCGCCGCCGTGAGCGGCGCGGCCGTGGCCGGTGGCATGGAGCTGGCGCTGTGGTGCGACCTGCGCGTGATGGAGGCCGACGCCTACTTCGGCGTCTACTGCCGCCGCTTCGGCGTGCCGCTGATCGATGGCGGCACCGTGCGCCTGCCGCGCCTGATCGGCATGGGTCACGCCATGGACCTGATCCTGACCGGCCGCAAGGTCGAGGCCGACGAGGCCTTGCGCATCGGCCTGGCCAACCGGGTGGTGCCGAGCGGCCAGGCGCGCGAGGCGGCCATCGCGCTGGCGCGCCAGCTCGCGGGCTTCCCGCAGGCCACGATGCTCGCGGACCGCGAGAGCGCCTACGCGCAGTGGGACCTGCCCCTGGGCGAGGCCCTGCAGCAGGAATGGCGGCGCGGCCAGGCGCGCATCCCCGACGCGCTGGAAGGCGCGCAGCGCTTCGCGGCGGGCGAAGGGCGCCACGGCCGGTTCTGACCCGCGGCCCGGGCGCGGCCGCCCGGTCGGGGACAATGCCGCCATGCACCTGGCTTCGTTTTCCTGGCGCCGCCGCCACTGGCTGCTCGCCCTGGGCGCCTGGCCCTGGTGGCTGGACCCCGCCGCGGCCGCCACCTGGGTCGAGGCCGGCAGCGGCCAGGCCTGGAACGAGCCGCTGGCCCGCCAGGCCCTGGCCCTGCTGGCCGGCGCGGGGGCGAACGGCCTCGATCCGGGCGATTACCAGGCCGAGGCGCTCCAGCGGCAGCTGGGCGAGGCGCTGGCCCGCCCGGACGGGGCGGCCGGCGCCCGGTTCGCCACCGAGTTGGGCGCCGCCATGCGCCGCTACCTGCACGACCTGGCCTTCGGCCGCGTCGATCCCCGCGCCGTGCACCAGCGCTTCAGCGTGGCGCCGAGGGCCTTCGACCCGGCGAAGGCGCTGGCCGACGCCCTGGCCCAGGGACGGCTCGACGCGGCGGTGCGGGCGGCGGTTCCCCCGCTGCCAATCTATGGCCAGCTGCAGAAGGTCCTGCGCGACATGGACGCGCTGGCCGGCCACCCCGCCTGGTCGCGGCGCCTGCCGCCCTTGCCGCGGCCGGCGGGTGCGCGCTCGCCCAAACTCGAACCGGGCGGCAGCTGGGCGGGCCTGCCCGCGATGGCCCAGCGCCTGGCGTTGCTGGGCGACCTGGCTGGCGGCGCGCCGCTGTCCGACCGCCTCGATGGCGCCGCGCTCGAGGCCCTGCGGGCCTTCCAGCGGCGCCATGGCCTGACGGACGATGGCGTGCTCGGCGCCGCCACGCTGGCGGCCTTGGAGGTGCCGCCAGCGGCGCGCGCGCGCCAGACGGCGCTGACCCTGGAGCGCCTGCGCTGGACACCCCTGCTGCAAGGGCCGCGCATGATCGTGGTCAACATCCCCGAGTACGTGCTGCGCGCCTACGAAGTGGTGGACGGCCGCATCGAGGTGCGCCTGAGCATGCGCGTGATCGTGGGCAAGGCCGTGGGCCACGAGACCCCGCTGTTCGACGAACGCCTGCGCAGCATCGAGTTCAGCCCTTACTGGAACGTGCCGCCATCGATCGCGCGCCAGGAGACGGTGCCGCGCCTGCGCCGCGACCCGGGCCATTGGGTGCGCCAGGGCTTCGAGTTCGTCGGCGGCGACGGCAGCGTGGACACCGTGCTGAGCCCGGCCAAGCTCGACGCGGTGCTGGCCGGCCGGCTGCGCATCCGCCAGCGCCCGGGGCCGGCCAATGCGCTGGGCGACATCAAGTTTGTCTTCCCCAACCGCGACAACATCTACCTTCACCACACGCCCTCGGTCGGCCTGTTCGCGCGCGAACGGCGCGACTTCAGCCACGGCTGCATCCGCGTGGAGGACCCGGTGGCGCTGGCGCGCTTCGTGATGGCGGGCATGCCCGGCTGGGACGAAGCGCGCATCCGCGAGCAGATGGCCGCCGGCACGTCCACCCACGTCGCCCTGCGCGACCCGCTGCCGGTGCTCATCGCCTACGGCACGGTGCTCGTCAAGCAGGGCCGCCCCCACTTCTTCGCCGACGTGTATGGTCACGACGCGCGGCTGCAGGCCGCCCTCGACGCCCGCCCCCGGCCCCAACCGCAGCCATCCCGATGAACGACCGTCCCTTCTTCCCTGCCTCTCGCCGCCGTTTCCTGCGCCAAGGCCTGGGCGCCGCGGTGGCCGCGCCGCTGCTCGCCCTGCCCCGGCACGTGTGGGCCGCGCCCCAGCGCGCGCTGGCCTTCGACCACCTGCACACGCACGAGCGCATCGACCTGGTCTACGCCACGGGTGCCGACTACCTGCCCGAGGCCCTGGGCCGGCTCGACCATTTCCTGCGCGACCACTACTCGGGCGATGTCGGCCACATCGACCCCGGCCTGCACGACGTGCTGCACGCCCTGCGCCGGGTGCTGGGCACCGAGCGGCCGTACCAGGTGGTATCGGGCTACCGCTCGCCGCTCACCAACGCACACCTCAAGGCCACGCGGGGCGGCGGTGTGGCCACCCGCAGCCTGCACATGGACGGGCGCGCCATCGACGTGCGCCTGCCCGGCGTGCCGCTGGCCGACCTGCGCGATGCCGCGCTGTCGCTGCAGGCCGGCGGCGTGGGCTTCTACCCACGCGAGCAGTTCGTGCACATCGACACCGGGCGCGTGCGCCGCTGGGGCGGCTGAGCGCCCCCGCCCGCGCTCAGGCCGGCGCCGTCCAGGCCGACTTGGCGTCGGCGGGAATCGGCCGGGGCCGGCCCTCCAGGTCGATGGCGACATAAGTCAGGCTGGCCTCGGTCACCTTCAGGTACTGGCCCTGCGAGGAAATGCGCTCGGCGAACACCTCCACCATCACGGTGATGGAGGTGCGCCCGATGCGCGTGACCTGCGAATAGAAGCTGAGGATGTCGCCCACGCGCACCGGCTGCTTGAAGATGAACTGGTTCACCGCCACCGTGGCCATGCGCCCACGCACGAAGCGCGCCGGCAGCACAGCGCCGGCCAGGTCGACCTGGGCCATGACCCAGCCGCCGAAGATGTCGCCGTTGGCGTTGCAGTCCGCCGGCATGGGGATCACCTTGAGCACCAGTTCGCGGTGGTCCGAGGGCAAAGAGGGCAAAGGCGCGTGGGCGGCGCTTGAATCGGTGGGCATGGGCACAATCTCCGGCTGACTCCCACGATTGTCTTGCATGCGTCCCGATACCCCCACCCAAGGCCGTGTGGCCTTGCCGTCCGCGCCCGGCGAGTCCGCCGCGGCGCCCGCCCGCCGCTCCGACTGGGCCACCCTGCGGCGCCTGCTGCCCTACCTGTGGCAATACAAATGGCGCGTGATCGCCGCGCTGGCCTTCATGGTGGCGGCCAAGCTCGCCAACGTGGGCGTGCCGGTGCTGCTCAAGCAGCTGGTGGACGCCATGAACATCCCGCCGGGCAGCGCCCAGGCCCTGCTGGTGGTGCCGCTGGGCCTGTTGCTGGCCTACGGCGGCCTGCGCCTGTGCACCAGCCTGTTCACCGAGCTGCGTGAACTCGTCTTCGCCAAGGCCACCGAGGGTGCCACGCGCCACATCGCGCTGCAGGTGTTCGGCCACCTGCACAGCCTGAGCCTGCGTTTCCACCTGGAGCGCCAGACCGGCGGCATGACGCGCGACATCGAGCGCGGCACGCGCGGCGTGCAATCGCTGATCTCGTACTCGCTCTACAGCATCGTGCCCACGCTGATCGAGGTGGCGCTGGTGCTCACGCTGCTGGGCACGCAGTTCGACATGGGCTACGTGTGGATCACGCTGGCGGCCCTGGTGCTGTACGTCGGCTTCACCGTGGTGGTGACCGAGTGGCGCACCCAGTTTCGCCGCCGCATGAACGAACTGGAATCGGCCGGCCAGACGCGCGCCATCGATTCGCTGCTGAACTACGAAACGGTCAAGTACTTCAACAACGAACACTACGAGGCCACGCGCTACGACGAGGCCCTGCAGAAGCTGCGCCGCGCGCGCCTGGTGAGCCAGCGCACGCTGTCGCTGCTGAACGCGGGACAGCAGCTGGTCATTGCGGTGGCGCTGGTGTTCATGCTGTGGCGCGCCACGAACGGCGTGGTGGCCGGCAAGCTCACGCTGGGCGACCTCGTGATGATCAACGCCTTCATGATCCAGCTCTACATCCCGCTGGGTTTCCTGGGCGTGCTCTACCGCGAGATCAAGCAGAGCCTGACCGACCTGGAGAAGATGTTCTCGCTGCTCGAGAAGGAGCGCGAGGTGGCCGACGCGCCCGGCGCGAAGCCGCTCGTGCTCGACGGGCCGCCCACCGTGCGCTTCGAGAACGTGCATTTCTCCTACGAGCCCGCGCGCGAGATCCTGCACGGCCTGAGCTTTGACATCCCGGCCGGCAAGACGGTGGCGGTGGTGGGCCCCTCGGGTTCGGGCAAAAGCACGCTGGCGCGCCTGCTCTACCGCTTCTACGACACCAGCAACCGGGCCAATGGGGAAGGCCGCATCACGATCAACGGCCAGGACATCGCCGAGGTCACGCAGTCCAGCGTGCGCGAGGCCATCGGCATCGTTCCGCAGGACACGGTGCTCTTCAACGACACCATCGAATACAACATCCTCTACGGCCGGCCCGAGGCCGGGCACGAGGCGGCGGTGGCGGCGGCCGAGGCGGCGCACATCCGTGGCTTCATCGAGCGCTTGCCCCAGGGCTGGCGCACCATGGTGGGCGAGCGCGGGCTCAAGCTGTCGGGCGGCGAGAAGCAGCGCGTGGCGATCGCCCGCACCCTGCTGAAGAACCCGCCGATCATGATCTTCGACGAGGCGACCAGCGCGCTGGACTCGGCCAACGAGCGGGCGATCCAGGCGGAACTGCGCCAGGCCGCGCGCCACAAAACCGCGCTCGTCATCGCGCACCGCCTGTCCACGGTGGTCGACGCCCACGAAATCCTGGTGCTGGAGAACGGCCGGATCGTCGAACGCGGGCGCCACGCCGACCTGGTGGCGCGGGGCGGCGCCTACGCCCGGATGTGGGCGCTGCAGCAAGCCGGCAACGACTGAGCCCCGGATCGAGAAAACCCCAGCGGGTGTCGGCCCGCCACACCACCATAATCGCGCGCCATGGAAACCAAGTGGCTGGAAGACTTCGTCAGTCTTGCCGAGACCCGCAGCTTCAGCCGTTCGGCCCAGCTGCGGCACGTCACCCAGCCGGCGTTTTCCCGCCGCATCCAGTCGCTGGAGGCCTGGGCCGGCACCGACCTCGTCGATCGCTCCTCCTACCCCACGCGGCTCACGCCGGCCGGCCAGACCCTGTACGAGCAGGCGCTGGACCTGCTGCAGACCCTCAACACCACGCGCGCCATGCTGCGCGCGCACACGGCGGCGGCGCAGGACGTCATCGAGTTCGCCGTGCCGCACACCCTGGCCTTCACCTTTTTCCCGCAATGGCTGTCCGGCCTGCGCGAGACGGTCGGCCCGGTGAAAAGCCGGCTGATCGCGCTCAACGTGCACGACGCCGTCATGCGCCTGGTGGAGGGCAGCTGCGACCTGTTGATCGCGTACCACCACGCGGCGCACCCCATCCAGCTGGACACCTCGCGCTATGAGATGTTGCCCCTGGGCACCGAGGTGCTGGCGCCCTACAGCCGACCCAACGCCCAGGGCGGGCCGCTGTACGCGCTGCCCTCGCCCGGTGGCCAGGCGCAGCCCTTCCTGGGCTACGCGCCCGGGGCTTACCTGGGCCGCGCTGTCGAGCACCTGCTCAAGGACACCTCACTGGCCAGCCAGCTCGAGCGCGTCTATGAAACCGACATGGCCGAGGGCCTGAAGGCCATGGCCGTCGAGGGGCATGGCATCGCCTTCCTGCCCGCCAGCGCGGTGCGCAACGAGGTGGCGGGCCGGCGCCTGGTGCCGGCGGCCGACGGCCTCACGCTGACGCTGGACATCCGCCTGTACCGCACGCGCCCCATGGACACCAGCAAGGGCAAGCGGGCCGCCATCGGTTTCTGGAACCGGCTGAGCGACCTGCTCGGCTGAGGCTTTCCCCGGGTGCCGCCGATCGGGGCGGCGCTTCCGTTGGCACGTTCCTCAGAAGAAATACCGCATTCGCGGTAGCGGCCGACCCGCCGGCGCGACGTATCGTCCCGCCCTTCGTGGACGCAGGACACACCGTGAGGACGCCCGCCATGCCCCAGCCCCCCTTGTTGCTTGCCCTGCGCGCGGCGCTGGCCGCGCTGGTCCTCCTGGCGTGGGCCGGGCCCGCGCCGGCCAGCGATTCGGGTCCCGTGATCGAGCAGATCCGCGCACAGGGGCGCCTCGTGATCGGCCACCGCGAATCCTCGGTGCCGTTTTCCTACCTGGGCCCCGACAAGCGGCCCATCGGCTACGCGGTGGACGTCTGTCGCCGCCTGGCCGCCGCCGTGCAGGCCCGGCTGGCGCTGCCGGCCTTGCCGATCGAGTACCTGCAGCTCACCCCGGCCAACCGCATCGAGATGATCGAGACCGGCAAGGCCCAGCTGGAATGCGGTTCCACCACCAACAACGCGCAACGGCGCGAGAAGGTGGCCTTCACCATTCCCCACTTCATCACCGGCGCGCGCATGCTGGTCAAGGCGAACAGCGGCATCGACCGCATCGACCAGCCCGAGGTCAAGCGCGTGGCCGTGACCCGCAACACCACGCCGCTGGCCGCGGTGCGGCGCATCCAGGCCGAGCGGGGCCTGCGCTTCGAGATCGTCGAGACCGAGGACCACGAGAAAGCCGTGCAGATGGTGGAGCGCGGCGAGGCGCAGGCCTTCGTGATGGACGACGTGCTGCTCTATGGACTGGCGTCCACCCGGCCCGACCCCAAGGCGCTCAAGGTGGTGGGCCGCTTCATCACCACCGAGCCGCTGGCCATCATGCTGCCCAAGGGCGATCCGGCGTTCAAGAAAATCATCGACGATGAAATGCGCCGCCTGATCTATAGCCACGAAATCCACGCCATCTACCAGCGCTGGTTCGAGCAGCCGATCCCGCCGAACAACCTGCCGATGAACCTGCCCATCAGCTACCTGCTGCGCGACTTCTGGAAGTACCCCACCGACCAGGTGCCCTGAGGCCGGCCGAAGCCATCCGTGGTGGCTGCGACAATCGCGGCACCATGAGCGCCGCCACCCCCGACTCCCTGACCCTCACCCGCCCCGACGACTGGCACCTGCACGTGCGCGATGGCATCGCCCTGCAGGCCGTGGTGCCCCACACCGCCGCCCAGTTCGGCCGCGCGATCATCATGCCCAACCTCAAGCCGCCGGTGACCACGGCGGCGCAGGCGCAGGCCTACCGCGAGCGCATCCTGGCGGCCGTGCCCGCCGGCGTGGCCTTCGAGCCGCTGATGACGCTCTACCTCACCGACAACCTGCCGCCCGAGGAAATCGCGCGCGCCCGGGCGGCCGGTGTCGTGGCCCTCAAGCTGTACCCCGCCGGCGCCACCACCAACAGCGACGCGGGCGTGACCGACATCCGCAAGACCCACAAGACCCTGGAGGCCATGCAGCGCGAAGGCCTCAAGCTGCTGGTGCATGGCGAGGTCACGTCCGCCGACATCGACCTGTTCGACCGCGAGGCGGTGTTCATCGACCAGGTGCTGATCCCCCTGCGCCGCGACTTCCCCGAACTGAAGATCGTGATGGAGCACATCACCACCAAGGAAGCCGCGCAGTACGTGGCCGGTGCGGGTCCGCACACGGCGGCCACCATCACCGCGCACCACCTGCTCTACAACCGCAACGCCATCTTCCTGGGCGGCATCCGTCCGCACTACTACTGCCTGCCCGTGCTCAAGCGCGAGACGCACCGCGTGGCCCTGGTGCAGGCCGCCACCAGTGGCAGCGACCGCTTTTTCCTGGGCACCGACAGCGCGCCGCACCCCGCGCACCTGAAGGAGCACGCGGTGGGCTGCGCGGGCTGCTACACGGCGCACGCGGCCATGGAGCTGTACGCCGAAGCCTTCGAAGCCGCCGGCGCGCTGGACAAGCTCGAGGGCTTCGCCAGCTTCCACGGGCCCGACTTCTATGGCCTGCCGCGCAACGCCGGCACGGTCACGCTGCGGCGCGAGACCTGGACGCCGCCCGAGTCCTATGCCTTCGGCGAGGCCGAACTCAAGCCCCTGCGCGCGGGCGAGGCGCTGCGCTGGCGGCTGCTGGCCTGAACGCTGGCGACGGCATGGCCATTCACTGGTCGGCCCCGTGGTTCGCCTCCGTGGCCGAGGCGGGCCGTGCGGTGCAGGCCGCGCAGGCGCAGGGCCTGCCCCTGCCCGAGGCCCTGAACCGGCATGCGCCGGGTCCGCTGCGCGCCGTGTCCCAATCGGCCTTGCCCGAGGGCCAGGCCTATGAGGCCTTCATCGCCGCCACGGCCAGCGTGCCCACGCGCGAGAACCTTCACGACCTGTTCAATGGGCTGATCTGGCACCGCTTTCCCGCGAGCAAGCGCCAACTCAACCGCCTGCAGGCCCAGGCCATCGCGGCCGACGGCGTGGGCGCGGTGCGCGGGCCGCTGCGCGACGCCATCACCCTGTTCGACGAGAACGCAGCCCTGCTGCAGGCCCCCGAGCCGCTGTGGCGGGCCCTGCGGGCGCGCGACTGGACCGAGCTGTTCGTCGCGCAGCGTGGGGCTTGGGCGCGCGCGCGGCTGCTGCCCTTCGGGCATGCGCTGCTGGAAAAGCTGGCCCGGCCTTACAAATCCATCACCGCGCACGTGTTGGCGCTGCCCGTGCCCCAGTTGCTGGGCGACGACCTCGCGGCCTGGGACGCCTGGCTGGCCGCGCAACTGGAC
>Ga0209958_1001143_pt1 | contig 24087 bp, 19 predicted proteins | sample ThiBio_inoc_plan_FD_183942 | JGI IMG/M metagenome (GOLD analysis project Ga0209958, IMG submission 183942) | Wastewater bioreactor microbial communities from Cape Town, South Africa - Thiocy_inoc_plan (SPAdes) | ecosystem: Engineered > Bioremediation > Thiocyanate > Unclassified | place: South... | reverse complement strand
GGACCTCGGGGATCGTCAGCGGGATCAGCTCGGCGAAGCGCCGCCTCGTCCTCTTTTTGGGGGCGGCGGGGCCGCCTCGGCCCGGAGGGCCTCGAGGAAGGCGTGGGCCGGCAGGGCCAGGGTCACGTGGCGGTGCCAGCCGGCCCAGCTGCGGACCTCGTAGCCGTCGAGGCCGGCCTCCTGCTTGGCCTGCTCGAAGGCCGACTCGATCGCCCGGCGGCATCCCGCCACGCGGGCCAGCGTCTCGACGGTCGTCCCGTTCGGGCAGCGGTCGAGGTAGGCGGCGAGCCGCGTCGCCGGCCCAGGATTTCGGCAGGTACGACGCCCGGTCGAAGAAGGCGGCTCCCCGGCCCGAGTGGCACGCCGGGAAGACGCCGACCTGGTAGTTCTCAATCCGGCCGGCCGTGCCGGGATACCGACGCTGCACGCCGGCCGACTTCGTCCCCTTCTTGAGGGAGCCCTCTCGTCGACTAAGCCCCGTCGCGGTGCTCCCGCCCGGGCGGGGCCGCCGGCGATCGCGCCGCCGGCGCACCGTGCCGCGCGAACGATGGCGCCGTCGATGCACCACAGATCATGATCGATCCGCCCCTGATCGTCCCGCCGGTCCAGCACTTTCGAGAGGCGGAGTTCCATCTGCCGCAGCGCTCGGGCAGGTCGCGCCAGGGGGCCCGCGGTCCTGAGGAGCCAGAGGATGCCGTCGACCACGGCATGATGCGGCAGCCAGGGATGGCCGCCCTTGCCATGGTGCCGCGGGGCGGGCGACAACGGCTCAAGCCGCCTGTATTGAGCGCCGGAGAGTTCGTGGCGATGTATGGGAAGCCTCCTTTCAGAGCCTTCCCATCTCCGGAGGTGGGTCTATCCTCTCTACGCATCAATCAAACCCGTCGTTCGACGGAACCTACAAGCTGCACGCCCTGGGAGGCTCCGCTCGCCTGGGCCCCGTCCGGCGAACGAGTCCGAGTCGACGGTCGCCCGCCGCCTCCGGGCGCGCCTGGAGGGCTTCGGCTACGTCCTGGGCGACGCGACCTTCGACTGCAACGCCCTCTTCGATATCGCTCTGGAGCGGGGCCGCCAGCCCCGGAACGAGGCGCGGCTGCACGGCGTGGAGCTGAAGACCCCCTACGGTCGGTCTCTCTACCGAGCGCCACCTCGGCGACCTGACCGTCCGCCAGGGGGCGATGCCGCCGCAGTGAGCCCGCATCCCCGGGCGGGCCCACGTCGGGATCGGGGCCAAGCTCATCGTGAATGCCGCCATGAACCTGCTCGATCCGAAGGGACGCGTCGCGGATGAACAATCCGGCGATGAGGCGGCGGGGGACGGCAGGCGCCGGATCGTGGACGTCGTCCTCGGATATGGGCTCAGCCGTGGATGGGCTCGGCCCCTTCGGTCGAGGGGAGCCGCCGCTCGGTCAGGCCCTGGACGAGGGGGCCCTCGGCGCGGCCGGTGATGAGGCGGGCGCCGCGATCGTAGCTGAAGTACGACCAGGCCCACTGGATCGTCACCAGCACCCGGTTGCGGAAGCCGACCAGGAAGAAGACGTGGACGAACATCCACATCAGCCAGGCGACGAACCCCGAGATCTTCAGCTTGCCGATCTGGGCGACGGCCGCCCCCCGGCCGATGGTCGCCATCGAGCCCTTGTCGACGTACTTGAACGGCAGCGTCGGCTTCCCGTCCATCGCCCGGAGGATGTTCCTCGCGGCGTGCTTGCCCATCTGGGCGGCGGCCGGGGCGACGCCCGGGACGGCCGCGCCGTCCTGCTCCAGGTGCGCCAGGTCGCCGACGACGTAGATCTCGGGATGGCCCGGGATGGTCAGGTCGGGCGCGATCATGACCCGCCCGGCGCGATCGAGCGGGACGCCGAGCGCGCGGCCCAGCGGCGAGGCGGCCACGCCCGCGGCCCACAGGACCGTCTTCGAGGCGATCCGCTCGTCGCCGATCATGACCCCCTCGGCGTCGATCCGCGTGACGTGCTGGCCCGTCCGGACCTCCACGCCCAGGGCTTCGAGCTGCCGCTTCGCGCTCGCGGACATCTCGGGCCTGTACGGCGGCAGGACGCGGTCCGAGCCCTCGACCAGGATCACCCGGGCCGTGGACGGGTCGATGTGCGCGAAGTCCTTCGTCAGCGTCATCCGGGCGACCTCGCGGAGCGTCCCCGCCAGCTCGACCCCCGTCGGGCCCCCCCCCACCACCACGAACGTCAGCCACTCGCGGCGCAGGGCCTCGTCCGTCTCGCGCTCCGCGACCTCGAACGCCAGCAGCATCCGGCGGCGGATCTCCAGCGCGTCCTCGATCGACTTCAGCCCCGGCGCGAACTCCTCCCACTCCGGATGCCCGAAGTACGAGTGCGTCGCCCCGGCCGCCAGCACGAGGTAGTCGTACGGCACCTCGCCGTCCGCCAGCGACACGACCCGACGCTCCACGTCGATCCCCGTCACGTCCGCGAGCTGGATCTCCGCGTTCTTCTGCCCGCGCACGATCCGACGGATCGGCGCGGCGATGTCGCTGGGATTCAGCGACGCCGTCGCCACCTGGTACAGCAGCGGCTGGAACAGGTGGTGGTTCTGCCGGTCGATCACCGAGACGCACGCCCGGGACTTCCGTAGCCCCTGGATCGTCGCCAGCCCCGCGAACCCCGCGCCGATCACGACCACCCGGACCGGGCATCGCCCCCAATTCGGTCGCTTCGAGTCATCGCCCCATATAGACATGTTCGGCTTGCTCCCGTCGGATGGGGGCGTCTCTTCCCTGGCCGGACGCCCCCGCCTCCTCCATTGAGGAGTCCTTCGAAGGGATTATAGGAGCTGAGGCGGTTGAAATTTTCAGTTCAAACAAAAGTTTCAGCAGAAACAGCGGGCCGATTTCCTCGCGACGCCCGATGCCGCGCGGCAGGGAATTTCATGGCAAGCACTTGCGCCGGCGTCGGGTCGGGCGACGGATCCTCAAGGAATCCGTCGGATTCCTGAAATCTCGGCCCTCGCCACGCGGACCATGCCGATGGAAGGTCCCTCGATCTTTGACAAGTCGAAGGCGGAAATCGGAGGCCGGGGCCGGTAAGGAGGAGTCGCGCAATCCGGCTGGGTCTCGACCCAGGCTACGGGTGAAGTCGCCCAGGTAGGAGGTGGCGATCGTGTGGTTGCTTGGTTGCTGGCCTGAGGTCCCGAATCGAGCTTCCCGCGTCCGGCCGGCTGAAGCGATCCACAACGTATTCGAAAACGACGATCGAACCCACTGTTTCGATCGACTTAACCGTTGGTGTTGCAATGGTTTGGGGTTTGTAGTCGGGAGCGTCGCTTCCCACGGTCGAACCCAATCCGGCCGGAGTCCTCGGTCAATTCAGGCCGGGGTCTCGGGGGAAGTGGGGCAGGTTGACGATGGAGCGGAGGACCTGGGCGCGGACGTCGCGCATGGAGGTCCACCAGAGGTCCTGGTCCACGCCGGCGAAGATGCGACGGGTGTCGGCCGGGGCCACCACCCAGACGGAGTCGGCGATCTCCCGTTCGAGCTGGCCGGGGGCCCAGCCGGAGAAGTTGGCGACGACCAGGGAGGGCTCGATCTCCTGGGTGATCAGGTGCTGGGACTTGGCCGCGTCGAGCGCGACGTAGACGCCCGAGGCGATCTCCAGGTCGGCCATCTTGGGGCGGGTGTGCAGCACCAGCAGCGGGCCGGCGACCGGGCCGCCCAGGTGCAGGGGCTTGTCCCAGGCGAAGTCCTCGTCGAACAGCTTGCCGGCGAGGTCCGTCATGGTGGCGTTCGTGGGGAGGTTCAGGATGATCCCCTTCGCCCCCTGGTCCTCGTCGTGCTCCAGCACGAGGACCACCGCCCTCGCGAACAGCGGGGCTTCCACCTGGGGCGAGGCGATCAGCAGTTGTCCCTTCAGCGATGGGTGATTCATGGGTGTGGCCGCCTGGGCGAGCGATTCGATGATCTTTCAGGATCTTATCCTACGCCCGTCCCGGCGGCCTTGTGCGAATGTTCACGAATCGCTACGCGAACATGCTGCCGTGGGGGCGTTGGCAGATCACGAAGGTGGTGCATTTCGACAGGTCCTTCAGCCGGGTGGCGCCGACGTAGGCGCAGGCGCTGCGGATCCCGCCGGTGATCTCCTGCATGGTTTCGAGGACGGGGCCCCTGTACGGGACGGAGACGGCCCGGCCCTCGCAGGCGCGGTAGTCGCGACGGCCGCCGGCGTACTTGTCGAGGGCCTCCCGGCTGGACATCCCGTAGAATGTCAGGGCGACCCGACGGCCGTCCTCCTCGACCCAATCCCCCTCGCATTCGTCGTGCCCGGCGAGCATCCCGCCGAGCATCACGAAGTCGGCCCCGGCGGCGAACGCCTTGACGACGTCGCCGGGATATCGGCAGCCGCCGTCGGCGCAGACGAGCCCGCGGAGGCCGTGGGCGGCGTCGGCGCACTCGATGATCGCCGAGAGCTGGGGGTAGCCGACGCCGGTGGTGCGCCGGGTGGTACAGACGCTCCCCGGGCCGATCCCGATCTTCACGATGTCGGCCGCCCCGGAGATGAGCAACTCCTGGACCATGTCTCCGGTGGCCACGTTGCCGGCCATGATGGTCATGCCGGGGAAGGTGTCGCGGATCCGCTTCACGCGCTCGACGAAGTACTTGGTGTAGCCGTTGGCGGCGTCGACGCAGGCCATCCTCACGTCGGCCTTCTTCTTCACGGCGACGAGCTTGTCGAACTCGTCGTCCTTCAGGCCGAGGGTGAAGAACGCGGACGACGCGCGGGCCTCGTCGCGGAAGAAGTCGACGAGGGCGTCTTCGGGGTAGTACTTGTGCAGGCAGGTGAGCATCGGCGGCCCGATGGCCCTCGCCATGGCGAAGGTCCCCACCGTGTCCATGTTCGCCGCGACGATCGGGATTCCCCGCCACGTCCCGCCGCCGTTGAGGAACGTGTACTCCCGCTCCAACTCCACCGACGCCCGGCTCGGGGCCTCGGACCGCTTGGGGCGGATCAGGACGTCGTCGAAGTCCAGCTTGGGGTCGTTGTCGATGCGCATCGAATCGCTCGTCTCCGGTCCGTCACCTGGGATCCCAGACGTCCAGCAGTAGCAAAAGGGACACCGTGCCGTCGATGATCGGCTCGTTCGTGGAGAAGTCGGCGAACTCGTCGTGGAAGACGGCGAAGTCGGACTGGAACGGGGCGAGGGGGTCGTCCTCGAAGGGGGAGAACTTCAGCGAGTCGTTGATCGCCCTGGTCACCGGGCCGTCGACCAGGCCGCCGACCGGCAGGCGCTTGGCAAGGCGGTGGAACATATGATGAGGACGGCTCGAAGCGACGCCCCCCTCGGGGACGCCGATCACGAACGAGACGCCCCAGGGGTTGCGGCCGAAGATCCAGTCGCGGGCCTCGGCGGCCAGATCGAGGAACTGGTCGTCGCCGGTCATCGCCTCGTACATCCGGGCCTGGGTGGCGAAGGCGATCACGTCGTTCGTCGAGCACCACACGATCGGCGTGCCGATCCGATAAGGGTTCTTCAACGCCCGGTCGCGGATCCGCTCCAGCCCCGATCGGTAGTAGCCGGCCAGCCGGGCCTGGACGTCGGGCCCGACCAGATCGTACAGCCGCCAGTGGGCCAGGTTGACATAGGGGAAGAACTCGTAGTGGCCGTGGGCGTCGCGGCCCATCCAGGCGTTGTCGCCGGCGCGGTCGGCGTGGGCGACGGCGTCGGCCAGGAACTTCGGCTCCCTCGTCGCGCGGTACAGCTCGACGGCCCCCCATTCCAGGTCGTCCTGGTCGCTGCTCTCTCCGTAATAATGAGGGGCCAGCACCGGGACGGACATCGCGACGCCGGGGCTGGCCTGGGCGAGCCGGTACATCGACCGGGCGGTCTCCACGTCCCCCATCAGGGCCATGACCGCGGCGCAGCGGGCGGCGAGGCTGGCCTTGCCGGTGGAGGCGTTCTTGTACTTCGGGCCCTCGGGCTTGCCGGTCGCCGGCCATGCCGAGCGCGGGCCGCCGGGGCCGTGGCCGTAGTCGGACCGGTCGTCGTGCCAGAGCGTCGCCGGCGGGCGGTGGTCGCGATCGTCGCCGACCTGGACGTAGATGACGTCGGGCTTCGGGTGCAGCTTCTTGACGAGGGCCGCCCCGTGGCGGGCCTCGGCCTGGGCGGCCTCGCCCTTCACGAGCCGGAGCGCCCCGACGCAGTATGAGGTCGTGATCATGTGCTTGAGCCGGTCGGCCGCGTCGTGCCAGCCGCCGACGAGGTCCACCTTCTCGTCCGTGACGACGTCGATCGCGTCCTGGAGGTGGCACTTCGGCTCGCCGGCGATCGGGTCGTCGCCGCATCGCTGGATCTGCATGAAGCGGAGCAGGGCGTCCGGGACCTTCGCATAGGCGTCGGGGCCGACGGCGAACTCGGGCGACTCGACGTCGCCGAAGCGGACGCGGAACCGTCCCGGCCCGCGGATAGCGTAGAAGTCGAGACGGTAGTTGTGCGCGAACGGGCCCCAAGGGCCCTCGTCCGGGCCGATATCCCCCTCGACACCCATTCCGGACGCGACGTCGACGACGGTGTACCTCCCGGTGAGCGGCTCGGGCCCGGAGAGGACGGCGACCTTGGGGTCGCCCGGCAGGTAGCCCACCTGGTTCACGCGGATCCAGGGCCCGGGGCCGGGGGCGGGGGGCTCGGCGCGGGCGACGCAGGCGGCGGACAGGAGCAGCGCCGTGACGGCGATCCTCATGGGGTCCTCCCGGCTTCCTTCAGGGGATGGCGATGGAACCCCGAGGATAGCAGAGCCACGCCCCGCGGCGAACCGCCTTGTTCCGCGGGCCCTGGGAGGGGATCATCGACCCGGAAGGCCCCACCCGATCCCGGAGGCTCCCGACCCATGCCCGTGCTCAGGCAGATCGCCCTGCTGGGGAACCCCGTGCTCCGGACGCCGGCCCGGCCCGTGCCGTTCCCGCTCTCCGACGAGGTCCGCGAGCTGATCGACGACATGCTGGCCACGATGCGCGAGGCCGACGGCGTGGGGATCGCCGCCCCCCAGGTCCATCAATCCCTGGCGATCTTCATCGTCGCCCCGCGTCCCAACCCCCGCTACCCGGACGCCGTGGAGGGGCCGCCGATCGTGGCGATCAACCCGGAGATCGTCGAGCGGTCGGCCGAGATGGTCCGCGGCTGGGAAGGATGCCTCAGCATCCCCGGCCTCCGCGGCGAGGTTCCCCGGCACCGGCGCATCCTGGCCCGCTACCAGGACGTGCGGGGCGAGCACGTCGTCCGCGAGTTCGAGGACTTCCCGGCGCGGATCTTCCAGCACGAGGACGACCACCTCCGCGGCGTCGTCTTCCTCGACCGGATGGACGACCTCCGCGACCTCGCCTGCGAGCGCGAGTACGCCCGGCGGGTCGCGAAGGGCTGACCCGACCGGACCTCAGCGCGGGTCGATCTTCGTGACCAGGACGATCGAGTCCTCCTCGGCCGTCAGGGCGTGGGGCTCGCGCGGGGGGAGGTGGATCAGCGTGCCGGCGCGGAGGTCGTGGGCGACCCCTCCGGCGGTGAAGGCCACGCGGCCGACGAGGCACTGGACCGTGATCGGCCCCGGGGCGTGGTGCTCCGGGATCTCGGCCCCCTTGGCCAGCGACAGCCGCTTCAGCTCGAAGCCGTCGGCCTTCGCCAGGGTCTCCACGCGACGCCCCTCGGCGGGGACGGGGGCCGTCAGTTCGATCGGGCTCGACATGGTCGCATCCCCTTCAGCAAGCCTCGGGCCCGGAACCGGCCCGGCGGCGGCAGGTCTCGCCCCGGCCGGAATCGCCGGCGGCGAGGAAGATGGTGGTCATCCGACGCAAGCAGCATCGGCATGATACCCCGTCGAGGTCCACCCCGCGCAGCAGGTCGTAGGCCTCGTCGCGACGCCCGGCGTGGTCGAGGAGCGTGGCCAGCGAGATCCGGTACAGGACCACGTCCGGCGCAAGCTCATGGGCCCGGGCGACGTACGACAGGGCGGACTCGGGCGGGCGGCCCAGGCGGCGGAGGTAGAAGGCCGCCCCGAAATGGGCCTCGGCATGATCCGGGCGGCGGCGGATCAGCTCCACGCAGACGTCCAGCGCCCGGCCGTTCTCGCCCAGGTATCCCAGCCCGGCCGCGATCGCCGGCATCAGCTTGTCCGGGCACCGCTCGTCGGCCGTCAGCGCGTCGTAGACCTCCCGCGCCGGCCCGGCGTGGCCGGTCCGCGCCAGGCTCTCGGCCAGGACGCAGCTCGTCGTCGGGTCGAACGGGACCAGCGCCTGGGCCGTCTCCAGCGCGTCGCGGGCGCCCCGGAAGTCGCCCGCCCGGTGCCGCAGCAGCCCGACGAACCGCCACAGGCCCCCGTTGTCCCCCTCCCACTCCAGCGCCTGCTCCGCCAGGTCCCCCGCCTCGTCGAGCTGCCCCGCCCCGGCCAGCTCGAAACAACGGCTCAGGATGTCCCCGCCCTGATTCATGGTCGCCGTCCCCCCGCGATGGCTTGACGATAGTGCGATTGAGATTCAGTCTCAATTCGACTGCATCTATCATCCCTCCACCGGCGTGCGCCTGTCAAGGCGTCGTCGGCGGAGGTGGGGACGATCGAGCGGGGCGGTCAGAGTTCTTCGCGGACCCTCACGCCGTCGCGGCGCATGATGTAGGCCGGGACGCCGACGACGGTGACGTCGGGGGGGACGTCCTTCGTCACCACGGCGTTGGCGCCGACGATCGAACGGTCGCCGATCCGGATGTGGCCGAGGACCTTCGCCCCAGGGGCGATCCGGACGTGGTCGCCCAGGATCGGGGACCCGGGCCTGGGGCCCGTGCCGAGCGTGACCTGCTGGTTGATCCAGCAATACGCCCCGATCCGTTCGGCGACGATGACCGCGCCGTGCCCGTGCTGGATGATCAGCCCGGGGCCGATGTCCTCGCAGAACAGGAGGAGCGATTCCATCGGCGGGCAGAGGAACCGCACGAGGCCCGCCGCCGCGCCCAGGCGGAGGTAGAAGAGCGAGCGATATTCCTTGAATCGGATCATCAGGACGAAGAACGTTCGGGCGTCCGCGTGATTCTCCGGGAGCCTCAGGAAGGCCTCGCTCCAGCGCAGGATGTCCAGGGTGATGAGGTCTCGGCGGGGGGAGAGGTGCCAGAGAAGGAGGTGCGGGAGGAGCCTGATGGAGCGGATCGCGAACAGGAGGCTTCGGCAAGCCTGCAGGGCCGGGCGCATGTTCATGAAACGATCGGGCTCCTGGAACGGACGGCGACCTCGCGTGCGCCGGACGCCGCGATACCGGGGATTCTATCGGCTTCCGCGGCACCCCGCCACCCCGCCCATCCTCGTTCATCGGGATGGCGGCGATGGGGGCGCGTCCCCGTTTCCGGCTCGCCCCCGACGCCCCTCGTCCGGCATAATGGCGGGCCGGGGGCGCAAGCCCGGCCACTCGAAACCAGCCGAATGAAGGACGCCCGACGTGCCTGCTGAGATCCTGGACGGGAAGGCCCTGGCGGGGCGGATTCGCGGAGACCTGGCGGGCGAAGTCGCGAGCTTCCGCGCGTCGACCGGGATCACCCCCGGCCTCGCCGTGGTCCTGGTGGGCGAGGATCCGGCCAGCCGGGTCTACGTCCGCAACAAGGAGGACGCCGTCAAGGCGGCCGGCATGGACGGCTCCGTCGTTCGCCTCTCGGCCGACGCGAGCCAGGCGCGGGTGCTGGAGGTCGTCGACCGGCTCAACGCCGACCCGGCCGTCCACGGCATCCTCGTGCAGCTCCCGCTGCCGAAGGGGCTCGACGCGACCGAGGTCATCGACCGGGTCGACCCGCGGAAGGACGTCGACGGCTTCCACACCGAGAACGTCGGCCTGCTGGCCCAGGGCCGGCCCCGGTTCGTCCCCTGCACGCCGCTGGGGATCGTGGAGCTGCTGAAGGACGCCGGCGTCGAGACCCGCGGCGCGCACGTCGTCGTGCTGGGGCGCTCGCAGGTCGTCGGCAAGCCGGTGTCGCTCCTGCTGCTCCAGAAGGGGAAGGGGGCCGACGCCACCGTGACCGTCTGCCACACCGGCACCAAGGATCCCGCCCGCTTCGCCCGCGAGGCCGACGTCGTCATCGCCGCGATGGGCGTCCCGGAGGCCGTGAAGGCCGGCTGGATCAAGCCGGGCGCGGTCGTGATCGACGTGGGCATCCACCGCAAGGCCGACGGCAAGCTCTGCGGCGACGTCGCCTTCGCCGAGGTCGTCCCGATCGCCGGCCGGATCACCCCCGTCCCCGGCGGCGTCGGCCCGATGACCGTCGCCATGCTCCTCAAGAACACCCTGGCCGCGGCCAAGCTCGCCGCCGAGAGCCGAGGCTGACCCCGTGATCAAGCTGGGAATCTGCAACGAACTGTTCGATGGCTGGGACCTCGCCGACGTCTGCCGCGTCGTGAAGGCGTTGGGGTACGACGGCCTGGAGATCGCCCCGTTCACCCTCGCGCCGCTCATCACGGACCTCTCCCGGGAGGAGCGCCGGGAGGTCCGCGCCACGATCGAGGACGCCGGCCTGGCGACGATCGGCCTGCACTGGCTGCTGGCGAAGACCGAGGGCTTCTACCTGACCTCGCCCGACGCCGACGTCCGCCGCCGCACCGGCGACTACTTCGTCGCGCTCGCCGAGGCCGCCCGCGACCTCGGCGGCTCGCTGCTGGTCCTGGGCTCCCCCAAGCAGCGCGACCTCCTCCCGGGCGTCTCGTATGAGGGAGCCGAAGGTTACGCCGTCGAGGTCTTCCGCCGCATCATGCCGGCGATCGGCGACCTGGGGATCGACCTCTGCCTCGAACCCCTCGCCCCGTCCGAGACCGACTTCCTCAACACCTGCGCCCAGGCCGAGGCCGTCATCGCGCAGGTCGCCCACCCCAACTTCAAGCTCCACATGGACGTGAAGGCCCAAAGTTCCGAGGCCGAGCCCGTCCCCGACCTGATCCGCCGCCACGCCCGCGCCGCCGGCCACTTCCATGCCCAGGACGTGAACCTGCAAGGCCCCGGCATGGGCGACGTCGACTTCGGCCCGATCCTCAAGGCCCTCGTCGCATCCGGCTACGACCGCTGGGTCTCGGTCGAGGTCTTCGACTTCTCCCCCGGTGCCGAGGAGACCGCCCGCCGCTCCATCGAATGCCTCCGCGAAAACCTGGCCGCCGTCACGTCTTTGTAAATTTGTACACCATTCGCCTTGCGGCGCCCGGCCGACAATTGGTATTGTGGCGATCGCGAGATTTGGTCTGATCTGTCGGCGCAGGATGCCGATCGGGCGAGGGATGGGAACGGAGCCGGGGCCCAGCGATGGCGAAACGGAAGCGCGGGGGGGGCGAGGATCGGGAGGTCCGCGCGCGGCGAAGCTCGCTGACGGAGGACGTCCCGCTGGCGGAGGCGACGCGCGAGCGCTACCTCAACTACGCGCTGAGCGTCATCACCTCGCGCGCCCTGCCGGACGTCCGCGACGGCCTCAAGCCGGTGCAGCGTCGGATCTTGTACGCGATGTGGTCCGACCTGCGGATCACGGCCGACGGCCGGTTCATGAAGTGCGCTGCGGTCGTCGGCGAGGTCATCAAGAGCTACCATCCCCACGGCGACCAGTCGATCTACGACGCCCTGGTCCGCATGGCCCAGCCGTTCTCGCTGCGGCACCCTCTGATCGAGGGCTACGGCAACTTCGGGTCGATCGACGGCGACCCGCCGGCCGCATTCCGGTACACGGAATGTCGGTTGATGCCCATCGCCCACGCCCTCCTGAGCGAGCTGCGCGACCAGACGGTCGACTTCCGCGACAACTACATGGCGACGACCGAGGAGCCGGTCGTCCTCCCCGCGCAGTTCCCGAACCTGCTGGTGAACGGGGCGGCGGGGATCGCGGTGGCGATGGCCACGAACATCCCGCCGCACAACCTGAAGGAAGTCGTCGCCGCGCTGGTGGTCCTGCTGGAGAACCGCGAGGCCCCGCTCGAGAAGCTGACGCGGCACATCATCGGGCCCGACTTCCCCACCGGCGGCGTCGTGCTGAACACGCCCGACGAGATCCGCAAGATCTACGCGACGGGGCAGGGCTCGCTGAAGCTCCGCGGCACCTACACGCGGCCCGAGGACCGGCCCAACACCATCGTCGTCGACTCCATCCCCTACGGCCAGGAGAAGGACCCGCTCGTCGCCCGCATCGGCGAGCTGATCGGCAAGGGGATGGTCCCCCAGCTCACGAACGTCAAGGACCTGAGCACCGACGACGTCCGCATCGTCCTGGAGCTGAAGCCGGGCTCCAACGCCGAGGCGGCGATGGCGTACCTGTTCAAGAACACGCCGCTCCAGATCAACTACGCCGTCAACCTGACGTGCCTCCTCCCCGCCGAGGGCGCCGAGGTCGCCGTCCCCCGCCGGCTCGACCTCAAGACGATCTTGCAGCATTTCCTCGACTTCCGCATGGAGGTCGTCGTCCGCCGCCTGAACAACGAGCTGCGGCTGCTGCTGGCGCGGATCCACATCCTCGAAGGCTTCGCGATCGTCTTCAACAACCTGGACGAGGCGATCCGGATCATCCGGGCCAGCGACGGCAAGGCCGACGCCGCCCCCAAGCTGATGTCGCGCTTCGGCCTCTCCGACCTCCAGGCCGACGCCATCCTCGAGACCAAGCTGTATCGCCTCGGCAAGCTGGAGATCCACGACATCCTCGCCGAGCTGGCCGCCAAGCGAGCCCGGGCCGAGGAGATCCAGAAGCTCCTGGCCGACGAGCCGGCCCGCTGGGCGATCATCAAGGACGAGCTGAAGCAGATCGCCAGGACCTACGGCGACGCCCGCCGCACGAAGGTCGAGGCCCCCGCCGCGCCGATGGAGTTCCGCGAGGAGGACTACATCGTCGACGAGGACGCCTGGGTCATCGTCACCCGTGAGGGCTGGACGAAGCGGCAGAAGTCGTTCACCGACGTCGCCAGCATCCGCGTCCGCGACGGCGACCAGGTCGGCTGGGTCTACCGCGCCCGCGCCCGCCAGACGATCACGTTCTTCACCGACCGCGGCGTGGCGTACACGGTCCGGGTCAACGACCTGATCATGACCACCGGCCACGGCGACCCGATCCAGAAGCTGTTCGCGTTCGAGGACCAGGAGCGGCTGGTCGGCGTCGTCTGCCACGACCCGCGCTGCCTCCCCGACTACACCAAGCACGCTCAGACGCCAGGCCGGCTGGTCCAGCGCGGGCTGGGCGTCGGCCTGGACGAGCCGTCGGCGAACGGGCACGCCAACGGGGACGGCCACGCCAACGGCCAGGCCGGCCCCACGATGCCGCCCCCGCCTTACGTCGTGGCCCTCACGGCCGGCGGCAAGGTGCTGCGGTTCCCGCTCGTCGCGCTCGCCCCGGTGTCGACTAAGAAGGGCCGGCTGGTCATCCGGCTCGACCCCACGTTCAAGGGCGACTCCGTCGTCGGCGTCGAGGCGACCGACGGCTCGGAGAACGTCTGCCTGGCGACGAAGGGGGCGAGGGTCCTGATCTTCCCCGTCACCGAGGCCAACGTCGTCGCCTCCGCGGCGAGGGGCGTCGCGGCGATCAAGCTCGACGCCAAGGACCGCGTCATCGGCTTCGTCCTGGCGAACAAGAAGCGCGAGGGCCTGGCCGTGCGGACCAACCGCGGGGCCGAGCAGATCGTCAGGGCGACGAAGTACCCCGTCACCGGCCGCGGCGGCAAGGGCTACGCCATCCTCCAGCGCGGGTCGCTGGAGTGCCTGCTCCCCGGCGAGGCCGAGCCCGTCCCGCCGCCGGACCAGGTCGACGGCGCCAAATCCGACGACGGCAAGGATTGACGAACCCCGACGCCCGCGAAGAATACCGCGTCCCGGCCCCGGCCGCCGGGCGGAGTCGAGAGGGACCAGACCCCGATGTCGAACGGATCCGCGACGTACAGCGCCAAGTCGATCACCGTCCTGGAGGGGCTGGAGGCCGTCCGCCGCCGCCCCGGCATGTACATCGGCGGCGTCGACAAGGCGGGGCTGCACCACCTCGTCTGGGAGATCGTCGACAACGCGGTCGACGAGGTGATGAACGGCCACGCCTCGCGGATCGTCGTCACCCTGCACGCCGACGGCCGCACCCTGTCCGTGGCCGACAACGGCCGCGGCATCCCCGTCGACAAGCACCCCAAGACCGGCCAGAGCGCGCTGGAGGTCATCTTCACGACCCTCCACGCCGGCGGCAAGTTCGACAACGACGCCTACAAGGTGGCCGGCGGCCTCCACGGCGTCGGCGCCAGCGTTGTCAACGCCCTGTCCAAGAGCCTCATCGCCGAGGTCCGCCGCGACGGCCGTACCTACCGCCAGCTCTACAAGCGCGGCAAGCCGCTGGGCCCCGTCGAGGCCGGCGACCCCTCCCGCGGGACGGGGACCACGGTCACGTTCACGCCCGACCCGGAGATCTTCCAGGCGCTCGACTACGACTCGGCCCTGATCGCCGAGCGGCTGGACGTGAAGACGTACCTGAATAAAGGGCTGGTGATCCAATTCGTCGACGAGAAGGCGAAGACCAGCGTCGAGCTGCGGCACGACGGCGGCGTCGCCGACTTCCTGGACCACGTCAACAAGCGTCGCGAGGACGTCCGCGTCGCCCCGACGCCGTTCGTCCTGGAGCGCGAGGTCGAGGACGACGGCCTGCGGCTCCACCTGGCCCTGGCCTGGACCGAGTCGACCGACGAGGACGTCCTGTCGTTCGTCAACACGATCCCCACCCGCGACGGCGGCACCCACGAGATGGGGATGCTCTCCGCGGTGGGCTCGGCCGTGCAGCGGTTCATGGAGACGCACGACCTGGTCAAGAAGGGGCTGGAGATCAAGCGCGAGGACGTCCGCGAGGGGCTGACGGCCGTCCTCTCGGTCTGCGTCCACGAGCCCCAGTTCCAGGGCCAGACGAAGGGCCGGCTGAACAACCCGGAGGTCCGCGGCCAGGTGGAGTCGCTGGTCCGACCCAGCCTGGAGGCGTTCCTCCACCAGAACAAGAGCGTCGGCGACGCCATCGCGGCCCGCGTGATCCAGGCGGCCCGCGCCCGCGAGGCCAGCCGCGCCGCGGCCACGCAGGTCCGTCGCAAGACGGCCGTCTCCGGCCGGCTCAACCTCCCCGGCAAGCTCGCCGACTGCGACAGCTCCGACCCCGAGGAGACCGAGCTGTTCATCGTCGAAGGCGACAGCGCCGGCGGCTCGGCCAAGCAGGGCCGCGACCGCGACGTCCAGGCCATCCTCCCGCTCCGCGGCAAGGTGCTGAACGTGGAGCAGGCCGGCCGGTCCAAGATGCTCGACAACAAGGAGCTGTCCGACCTGGTCAGCGCCCTGGGCTGCGGGATGGACGACCAGTACGACCCGGCGCGGCTCCGCTACGGCAAGGTCGTGATCCTGACCGACGCCGACAGCGACGGCCACCACATCGCCACGCTCCTGCTGACGTTCTTCTACCGCCACATGCCCGGCCTGATGCGCGACGGCCGCGTCTACCTCGGCTGCCCGCCCCTGTTCAAGATCACCTGGGGCAAGGAGACCTACTGGGCCTCCGACGACGGCCACCGCGACCGCATCCTCGCCAAGCTCCCCTCCAACGCGAAGCCCGACATCACCCGCTTCAAGGGCCTGGGCGAGATGCCCGCCAAGCTCCTGTTCCAGACGACGCTCGACCCCGACTCGCGGCGGCTGCTCCGCGTCGTCGTCCCGGAGGAGGACCGCCCCTACACCGAGCGGACCGTCTCCGACCTGATGGGCAAGGAGCCCGAGGCCCGCTTCAAGTTCATCATGGAAGAGGCCTACACGGCCACCGACATCGACATCTGATCGATCGACCGGGCCGCACCGCATCGCACCCCAGGGACCGCCGTCCATGCCGATCATCGAGGTCGAGGGATTGACGAAGACGTACCGCGTCTTCCAGAAGAAGGAGGGCCTCCTCGGCGCCCTCCGCGGCCTGTACCGCCGCGAATACAAGGAAGTGAAGGCCGTCGCCGGCATCAACTTCTCCATCGAGCCCGGCGAGATGGTCGCCTTCCTCGGCCCTAACGGGGCGGGGAAGACGACCACGCTCAAGATGCTCTCCGGCCTCATCTACCCCACCGCCGGCGACGCCACGGTCCTGGGCCACGTCCCCTGGAGGCGCGAGGACGCCTACCGCCGCCGGTTCGCCCTGGTGATGGGCCAGAAGAACCAGCTCTGGTGGGACCTCCCCGCCGGCGACAGCTTCCAGCTCCACCGCGAGATCTACTCGATCCCCAGGGACCAGTTCGACCGCACGCTCGGCGAACTGGCCGAGCTTCTGGGCGTCGAGAAGCTGACCCGCCAGGCCGTCCGCGAGCTGTCGCTGGGCGAGCGCATGAAGATGGAGCTGATCGCGGCCCTGCTGCACGGCCCGCAGGTCCTCCTGCTGGACGAGCCGACCATCGGCCTCGACGTCGTCGCCCAGGCCGCCATCCAGAAATGCCTGCGCGACTACCACGCCAGCCGCGGCGTGACGATGCTGCTCACCAGCCACTACATGCGCGACGTCGAGGCCCTGTGCGACCGGGTGATCGTCATCACCCACGGCACGCTCGTCTACGACGGCCCGCTCGCCGGGATCGTGGAGCGGTTCGGCGAATCGAAGCTGGTCCGGCTCCAGTTCGAGGGCCCCGCGCCCGAACGTCGCGAGATGGAGCGCTACGGCGAGGTCTCGCGGCTGGAAGGGCCGTTCGCCGACGTCCGGATCGAGCGGTCCCGCATCGCCGGGGCGCTCGCCGACGTGCTCAACCGCCACGCGCTGGCCGACGTCAGCGTGGAGGACCCCCCGCTGGAGGAGGTCATCGCCAAGGTCTTCGAGGAGGCCCGGCTCGCCCATGACGCCGCCTGACGTCGCCCTCGCCCCGCCCCGCCCGGGGCCGTTGCCGTCGCTGGTCAAGTACGCGCGGATCTTCCGCGTCGCGCTCATCGAGCGCATGACGTATCGCAGCGACTTCCTGCTGGGGACCATCCTGCGCTTCCTGCCCATCGTCACCACGGTCCTCCTCTGGCGGGCGATCTACGAGGGCTCCGGCCAGGCCGAGCTGGGCGGGTTCAACTATCGGGAGATGATCGCGTACCTCTTGCTGACGAACATCAGCCGGATGTTCTCCAGCATGCCGGGCCTCGCCGGCGGGATCGCCCGCGAGGTCCGCGAGGGGACGCTCAAGCGCTACCTGATCCAGCCGCTCGACCTGCTCGGCTACCTGCTGTCGTCGCGGGTGGCGCACAAGGTCGCCTACATCACGATGTCGTTCCTGCCCTACGCCGGCCTGTTCTACCTCTGCCGCGGCTACTTCGACGGCTTCCCGGATCCGCTCCAGATGCTCGCGTTCGTCGTCTCGCTGGTCCTGGCGTTCGTCGTCGGGTTCTACTTCGAGGCCAGCGTGGGGATGGTGGGCTTCTGGTTCCTGGAGGTGACGTCGGTCCTGTACATCGTGATGACGCTCAACTTCTTCATCTCGGGGCACATGCTGCCGCTCGACCTGCTGCCGCAGCCGTGGTCCGGGTTGCTGAAGGTCCTGCCGTTCCAGTACATGGCGTACTTCCCGGCCGTCGTGTTCCAGGGGAAGGTCCGCGGGACGGAGCTGCTGCTCCACCTCGCCCTGGAGCTGTTCTGGGCGGTCGCCTTCGCCGTGCTGGCGCGCACGCTCTACCGCGCGGGGCTCAAGCGCTACAGCGCATTCGGAGGCTGAACCGATGGTCGCAGGCGTCGCCCGCTACGCGCGGATGATGGGGGGGCTGGCCCGCTACACGCTGGCCCGCGAGATGGCCTTCCGGGGCAACTTCCTGGTCAAGGTCTCCGTCGAGCTGCTCTGGATGGGGATCCTCGTCGCCTTCTACCGGGTCGTGTTCGCGAAGACGAGCACCATCGCCGGCTGGAGCGAGCCCGACTACTTCTTCTTCGTCGGCTGCTTCTTCGCGATCAACGGCCTGATCGAGACCCTGTTCCTGGAGAACTGCAACGAGTTCGCCGAGCTGGTCCGGACCGGCGACCTCGACTTCCTGCTCCTCAAGCCGATCGACGAGCAGTTCCTGATCTCCTGCCGCAAGATCGACTGGGGGACCGCGCCGAACCTCCTGATGGGGGCGATCCTCATGGCCGTGGCCCTGGTGCAGAAGGGGTGGACGTTCGACCCGGGCCGGGTGGCGGCGTTCGTCGTCACGTTCGCGTGCGGCGTGGCGATCGCGTACAGCTTCATGATGATGCTGACGTCGGTCTCGGTCTGGATGGTCCGCAACCAGAGCCTGATGGAGATGTGGTGGCTGTTCTCCAGCCTCGTCCGCTACCCGCGCGAGATCTTCTCGGGCCGCGGGGCGGAGATGCTGGGCCGATTCTTCACGTTCGTCGTGCCGATCCTGCTGGTCTCCAACGTGCCGGCGGACGTGATGGTCCGCGTGCTGGATCCCGGGATGATCGCCTGGACGGTCGCGGTCGCGGCGGCCTCGCTCTGGGTCAGCCGGCGGTTCTTCCACGTCGCCCTCCGCTCCTATCGCAGCGCCAGCAGTTGAATCGGCCCGGAGGCCCGGCCGTCGACGATTGACCGGATCGGCCGAAGACTTGATACTGAAATGACGTGATGATGGGATGACCGGACCTCCGTCCTCGATGGCCGACGATGGTGTATGTCGCAGCGGCGCTCTCCCTGGCCCTCGTCGTCGCGGTCGTCGCGTCCGCGGCCCGTCGCGGGCGCGCCGCGGGCGACGTGGCGATGGGCCTGGTCCGTCTGGCCGAGGGGGCCCGGCCGCGACGGGTGCTCGCCCGGCCGTCCGGCGGCCTGGGCTCGCTGGTCGACGCCTTCAACGCCGCCGCTCCCGAGGTCTACGAGCGGCTCCGCGACCTGGAGGCCGACCGCCGCCAGCTCCGCGTGGTCCTGGGGGCGATGGCCGAGGCCGTCCTGGCCGTCGACCCCCGCCGCCGGCTCCTCTTCGCCAACGCCAGCGCCGACGCCCTGTTCGGCCTGGACGCCTCGTCGGTCGGCCGGCTGATCCCGGAGTTGATCCGCAGCCCGCAGGTGCAGGAGGCCGTCGAGGCGACGTTCCGCCTGTCCCACCCGGACGCCTACCACGCCGAGCTGGCCCTGGCCGGCCGCGACGTCCTCCGGTCGCCGGCGCGGATCCTGGCCGTGCGCGGCACGCCGCTGCCGGGGGGGCCGCCGGGCGCCGTGCTGGTCTTCCACGACGTCACGGAGCTGCGCCGGCTGGAGCGGATGCGCCAGGACTTCGTCGCCAACGCCTCGCACGAGCTGAAGACGCCGCTCGCCTCCATCAAGGCGTACGCCGAGACCCTGCTGGACTGGGCCCTGGAGGACCCGGCGTTCAACCGCCGCTACCTGGAGCGGATCGACGAGCAGGCCGACCGGCTCGACGCCCTGATCCGCGACATGCTCAGCCTGGCCCGCCTGGAGTCGAACCAGGACTTCTTCCGGCACGGCCCCCTGGGCCTGGTCGACGTCCTCCGCGATCGCGTCGAGGCCCATCGCGACCGCGCCGAGGCCGCCGAGCTGGCCCTGACGTTCGACGCCGATCGCGCCGACGGCGACGCCACGATCCTCGCCGACGAGGAGGCCGTCCGGCAGGTGTTCGACAACCTGATCGACAACGCCATCAAGTACACGCCGCCGGGGGGCTCGGTGCGGGTGACGTGCTCGACGACGCCGTCCGAGGCGACCGTCGAGGTGGCCGACACCGGCGTCGGCATCCCTCGCGAGGACCAGGCGCGGATCTTCGAGCGGTTCTACCGCGTGGACAAGGCCCGCAGCCGCGAGATGGGGGGCACCGGGCTGGGCCTGGCGATCGTCAAGCACCTGGTCTCATCGCTCCGCGGCCGGGTCGACGTGGCCAGCCGCCTGGGCTCCGGGTCGACGTTCACCGTCCGCCTCCCCCGGGCGCAGGGCCGGGCGACGAAGGATTGAGCCGGCGGCTCAGCGCGGGGCGTCGAGGAGCGTCCGCGCCTCCTCGACCCCCAGCCGGAGGGCCTCCTCGGCGTCGGCGCGGGCGGCGTCGCGCTCGCCGAGGGCGCGGCGGGCCAGGGCCAGGTTGTAGCGCAGGCGGCCCAGGGTCTCGCGATCGGGGCCGGCGTCAGCGCCGGCCCGGAAGTCGGCGGCGGCCCGGTCGGCCCGGCCGGCCTTGTATTCCAGGACGCCGCGGTTGAGCCAGGCCGGGGCCAGGGACGGGTCCAGCTCCAGGGCTCGGGAGTAGTCGCGGTGCGCCCGCTCGGGCAGGTCGAGCGCCTCGTGCGCGAGGCCGAGGTGGTAGGGGCAGGCGGCGATGTCGGGGGCGATCGCGCAGCAGGCGTGGAACCAGGCGGCGGCGGGCTCGTACCGGCCCAGGCGGAAGGCGCAGAGCCCGGCGTAGAAGTTGGGCCAGAACTCCTGGGGGCGCAGGTCCAGCGCCCGTTCGAACGCCCCGGCGGCCTCGGCCACGCGGCCGGAGCGGAGGAGGTATCGGCCGCGCTCGTCGTGGTCGCGGGCGGTGCGCGGGGCGCGGGGGCCGTCGGCCCGGCCGGCGAGCCGCTCGCGGCGGGCGTCGATCGCGGCGTCGGGCCCGAGGGCGGCCTCGGCCTCGTCCAGGATCCGCAGGGCCTCGGCGCGGCCCTCGTCGGAGGGCTCGCGGGCGAGCAGGTCGACGCGGAGGGCGACCAACTCGGCCATGTCGGCCCGGATGCGGGCCTCGGCGGCGGCGTCGAGGGTGGGGCCGGGGCCGTCGAGGAGTCGGTCGCGGGCGTCCCAGAGCGACCGGCAGGCGTCGGCCCGGGCGCGGGCCTCGTCGCCTTCGGGCAGCTCGACGCCGTAGCGGAAGCGGATCGAGTCGGCCAGGGCGTGGAGGTCGGCGGCGAGCCGCGCGTGCGCGGTCAGCCGGAGCTGCGCCTCGATCTCCGCGGCGAGGTCGCCGCCGATCGGCAGGGCTTCCGCCTCGGCGAGGCCGTCGCGGAGCAGGCGGTCGGCGGAGTCGAACCGGCCGGAGGCCAGGTCGCGGCGGCCCCCCTCCAGCGCCGCCTGCGCCCGTCCCAGGCCCTGGGCGACGGAGGCGTAATAGGCCCCGCCGGCGACGGCGAGGGCGGCGGCCGTGGTCGCCAGGGTGATCCCCCAGGCGAACGCGCCGGGGTGCCGCCGCCGCCACTTGCCCCAGCGCTCGATGGGGTCGCGGTTGCCGACGCCCCTCAGCGGCAGGTCGTTGAGCTGGCGGCGGAGGTCGTCGGCGAGCCGGGCGGCGTCGGGGTAGCGGTCGCGGGGATCGGCGGCGAGGCACTTCCGCACGACGTCCGCCAGCGCGACCCCCACGCCGGCCGGCCGCCGGAACCGCGAGGCGTCCTCGCCGGCCGGCGCCGCCCCCAGGGCCTCGCGCAGCAGCAGGCCCAGGGAATAGATGTCGGCGCGGCCGTCGACGTCGGCCGGGGCGGGGCGGTCGCCGGAGACGGCCAGCATCGCCGCCTCCTGCTCGGGGGCCATCCAGCCCGGCGTCCCCCCCAGCCGTCCGGCCACGCGGTCGCCGGCGCGGATCGGCGCGCGGGCCAGGTGGAAGTCCAGCAGCATCGGCTGGCCGTCGGCCGTCACCAGCACGTTCGACGGCTTGACGTCCATGTGGACGATCCCGCGCTCGTGGGCGTGGTGCAGCGCGTCGGCGAGGCAGGCGGCGACCCAGGCGATCGCGTCGACGTACGACGCCTCCTCCAGCCCGCGCCGGAACGGCCCGACGGCCGGCGGCGGGCCCGGGATCGGCCGGCTGCGGCGCTCCAGGGCCTCCAGCATCCGCGCCCCCGAGCGGCGCGCGATCGGCTCCGGCGCCAGGTCCGCCAGCACCTCCGCCAGGCTCGCCCCGCCCAGGTACGGCATGCACAGCATGCGCAGGCCGCGATCGGGGATCGACTGCTCGGAGAACAGGGGGACGATGTGGGTGTGTCGCAACGGGGCCAGGGCCAGGTGCTCGTCCTGGTCGTCGGAGACGACCTTGACCACGACCGGGCGGTCGGCGAGCGTCGGGTCGGTCGCCAGGAACGTGCGGCCCGAGGCCCCCCGGCCCAGCTCCTCCAGCAGCGCGAACGAGCCCAGCGTCTCGCCGGCGTCGGGCAGGTCGACGACCGGCGCGACGCCGGAGGCGCGGATGAGCCGGTCGCATTCGAAGAGGTCGCGCAGCTCGTCCCCCCAGCGGGGATGGCGGCGGACGACCTCGGAGGTGTCGACCCGCTGGCCGGACTCGCGGCGGAGGCTCACCTCCTCGTAGATGAGCCGGATGGCGGCCTCGGGGTCGAGGTCGGGCCGGCGCGCGAGGACCTCGGCGGCCGAGATCGGCTCGCCGCGCCCGAAGGCGGCGGCCATGTCCGCGATCTCGTCGGAGATGCGGGCGAATCGGGAAGGCTCGTCTCCCATGGCTCAGTCCGGGTCGCCCGCGGCCTCGGAGCGACGGCCCAAGGAGAGCCGGCGCGCCAGGTCGTAGAGGATCCGCCTGACGCTCCCCTCGTGCAGCCCGGTGCGGGCGGCGATCTCGTTGAGCCGGAGGCCGTCGCGGCGCAGGCGGACGATGTCGCGATGGGCGGGCGGGCAGGCCAGCAGCACGCGCTCCCAGAACTCTCGACCCTGGGCCTCCTGGCTGGGGCGGGGCAGGGGGGAGCGGGGGTGGTCGCCGGCCTCGGTCTCGTCGAGCGACTGCTCGCGGCCGATCGAATGGCGGTGCTTGCGGCAGCGGTCGGCCAGCCGACGCGCCGCGACCCGGCGGAGGAACGCCAGGAGCTGGGCCCGCCCGGCGAACCGCCAGCCGCCGTCGCGGACCCCCTCGACGAAGTCGACGAACACGGACTGGACGATGTCGCCCGAGTCCACCTTGGGGCGGAGGCCGCGGCCGAGGCGGCGCCGGACGATGATGCGGAGGTACGGCTCGTAGGCGACGAACACGCGCTCGACGGCCGCGGGGTCGCCGTCGTTCAGCCGCTCGATCCAGCGATCCAGGGACTCTTCGCTCATGGGATGCCCTCCGGCGGCGGGGCGTTCATGACAGTCCGCGGAGCGAGGAGAACCGCGAGCCCCGGGCGGCCGACGGCCCCGGGACCGATGCCCGCGCCCGCCACCTCCGGGCCGCCTCCGCGGTCGCCAGCGCGGCGGCCACCGGGACGACCAGCGGCAGCCGGCTCGACGGCCCGGCGAGCGGCGATCCCAGGTCGTCCAACTGCCCCATCACTTTCTCCAGCGCCAGGTCGACCGTCGCGCGGTCGAGCGGCAGGAATCCCGTCAGCACGCCCGCGCCGATCGGGGCCGGGGCCTCGGCCGGGGGGGCGGCGTCGGCGTCGGCCGTCGCGGCGTCGGGCGACGCCGCCCGGGGATCGCCCTCGCCCTGGGGGGCCGCGGCGACGGCCTCGCCGCCCGCCCCCGAGGCGGTCGTGGGGGCTCCGAGGGCGATGGCCCGGACGTCGGCCGGGGCCGACGTCCCGAGGCTGAACGACGCCACCGTCGCGCTCCAGGCCACGTTGGTCGCCGCGAGCGGGCGGGCGAGGTCGGGCGCGCCGGCCGCGGCGAGGGGCGGCGGCGGGCCGGGGGCCGGGGGCCCGGGGGCCGCGGGCGTGGCCGGGGACGTGGATTCGATGAGGACCGGCGGCGCAAAGGGGCCCCTGGGGATCGCGCCCCCCGGCCGGGACTGGTACTCGCTCGGCTGGGCCGCGGTCGGGCCGGGGCCCGACTGCGGCTGCGCAAACGGGCCGAATCGCGCCCATCCCGACTCGCCGCCGCGAGGCGGCGTCGCCGAGCCGGCCTGGGCCGACGCCGGCGCGTCGGGGCTCTCCGGCGCGGGCGGTCCGACGAAGGGGGAGTCGTCCGAGGTCGCGAACGACGACGCGTCGCCATCGGGCCGGCCCCCGACGCGCCACGGCCCTCCCGGGCCTCGGCCGAAGCTGAAGCCGAAGAAGCCCCCGCCGAAGAAGGCCTTGTAGCCGCCGTAGCCGGACGGCGCGGCACCGAAGTCGGCTCGATTCGCGAGCGGGGGAAGGTTGAAGCCGCTCGTTAGGCCGGGCGTCGCGGGCCTGTCGCCGTGGGGGCCGGAGAAAGGCGCGATCATCGCGTCGGCCTCGGGGGCGAGGCTCGTCGGGGCCGCGATCGGCGCGGTCAGGATCGCGACCGGCGGCCCC
>Ga0209958_1001141_pt1 | contig 24167 bp, 23 predicted proteins | sample ThiBio_inoc_plan_FD_183942 | JGI IMG/M metagenome (GOLD analysis project Ga0209958, IMG submission 183942) | Wastewater bioreactor microbial communities from Cape Town, South Africa - Thiocy_inoc_plan (SPAdes) | ecosystem: Engineered > Bioremediation > Thiocyanate > Unclassified | place: South... | reverse complement strand
CCGCCACACCCAGTATTTCCAGGCCGGCGGCAACGGGCGGCTGGTGCTGCGCGGCGAATTCGGCAGCGTGCTGGCGGAGTCGCGCGACGGCATCCCCACCGATTTCCTGTTCCGCGCCGGCGGCGACAATTCGGTGCGCGGCTATGCCTATCAGAGCCTGGGGCGCACGCTCACCGGCGGGGTGGCATCGGTTCGCTATCTCGCCACCGGCAGTGCCGAATACAACTATTTTTTCAACCGCGACTGGGGCATGGCGCTGTTCGTCGATGCCGGCGACGCGGCCGACAGCCCGGGCGCCCTGTCGCCGGTATTTGGCTACGGCGTGGGCGCGCGCTACCGCTCTCCGGTCGGGCCGGTGAATCTCGACCTCGCCTACGGCGAAGCCACCGCCAAATTCCGCCTGCATTTCTCGCTCGGAGTATCGTTTTGAAGCGCGCCGTCCGCTGGCTGCTTGGCCTGTTTGCGCTGCTGGGCCTGCTGCTCGCGGCGGGCGCCTTCCTGACGGGCACGACCACCGGGTTCCGCTGGCTGAGCGGAACAGCGGCGAGCCTGAGTGGCGGCCAAGTGCAGATCGAAGGCGTCGACGGCCATCTCGGCGTGCCGCTCGGCATCCGCAAACTGACGATCGCCAGCGCCACCCGGCGTATCGAAGTCGAGGGCATCCGCCTCGAATGGCAGCCGCGCGCGCTGTGGCAGCGCCGGCTCGACGTCGACCTGCTGGCGGCGCGCAATGCGCGAGTGACGATCCTGAAGCCCGACCCCACGCCGCTGCAGTTGCCGCGCAGCCTGCGCCTGCCGCTCGACGTGCGGGTGCGCACACTCGATCTGGCGCAGCTGGAGATCGTCGATGCCGGTGCCAGCTTGCGCTTCGCCGCGCTGCGCGGGCGGCTCGACGACGACGGCCAGCGCTATCGCCTGACCCAGGCAAGCGCAAGCTCGCCGTGGGCCGGGCTGCAGGGACAAGTCGAGATCGGCAAGGACGCGCCGTTTGCCTTGCAGGGGCGCATCGACGCCGTGCGCGACGAACCGGTTCCGATAGCGGCCCGGCTCGGCCTGGCCGGCACCCTGACGGCATTACAGTTCAGGCTCGACGCCGAGGCGCAAAGCATGCGCATGATGGCCCGCGGCGAAGCCGCGCCGTTCGCACGCGTGCGCCTGCCCCGATTGCTGCTGAGCGGGCAGGGGATCGACCCGCGGCTGTTCGTGGCGGACGCGCCGGCCGCCGATCTGGCGTTTTCCGGGGTGTTCGAGGGACGTGCCGGCGAGCGCCTGCTCGGCAGCTTCAGCCTGACCAACCGGCTGGCCGGCCGGCTCGACCAGAAGCGGCTGCCGCTGGCCAACCTGACCGGAGCGCTGGCGGGCGACATGAGCCATGCGGACTTCAGCGCGCTGGCGATCGACCTGGGCGCGGCCGGACAACTCACGGGGACGGGCCAGTGGCGCGACGGCCGCTTTGCGCTCGACCTTGCCAGCCTGCGCCTCGATCTGGCCGGCCTGCACCGCGATCTCCATGCCACGCGCCTGCGCACGACGCTGCGACTGACCGGCGATGCGGCGCGCCAGACGCTCGACGCCGAGGTGGGAGAAACCTGGGGGCAGGGGCGCTTCACGCTGAGCCATGCCGCTTCGGCTTTGCGGCTGGAGGCGGCGACTTTCAGCGGCCAGGCCGGCCGGCTGACGGCGAAAGGCAGGCTGCAGCTCGATGCCAGCCGCGCGTTTTCCGCCGAGTTCGACGCCACGCAGATCAATCCGGCGCGCTTCGGAAATTTTCCGCGCGCGCGGCTCAACGCGCGTGGCCAGGTGAGCGGCGCGCTGCTGCCCGGCCTGCGGATGCACACGCAATTCACCCTGCCGCCGGGCGAGCTTGAGGGCCGCCCGGTCCGCGGGCAGGGACGTTTGCGCTACGAAAACCGGCATTTGGCCGAGGCCGACATCGACCTCGATATCGCCGGCAACCGGGCGCAGCTGGCGGGCGCCTATGGCCGCGCCGGCGACCGCCTGAAGTGGGACGTCGACGCGCCCGCGCTGGCGCGGCTGAACCTGGGGCTGGCCGGGCGGCTGACCAGCACGGGCAGCGCCGGCGGCGATCCTGCCCGGCCGCAGGTCGACGCGAAAGTGGCGGCCAGCGGCCTGCGCCTGCCGGGCGACATCGCCGCCGATAGCCTGGATCTGCAGCTCGAATTGCAGGCGACCGCGGTCGGCGCGTTCAACGGCCGGCTCGACGCGCGCGGGGTGCGCCTGGCCGGGCAGCGCCTGAGCGCCATCCGCGCGGACCTGCAGGGCCGCCGCAACGCGCACACGCTGTCGCTCGACGCCCGCCTGCCCGCCTGGCGGCTGACGGCGAATCTCGCCGGCGGACTGGACGCCACGCGGAGCTCGTGGCGCGGGCAGCTGAACCGGGCCGAGGTGGAGGGCGCCTGGCCGATGCGGCTGCGCGCGCCCGCCGCGCTGACGCTGTCGCGCGAGCGGCAACAGGTGAACGATCTGGCACTGACGCTGGCGGGCGGCCAGGTCAACGTGGCGCAGATCGACCGTCAGGGCGCGCAGCTGGCCACGCGTGGCAGCTTGGCCAACCTGCCGCTGGCGCCCGTGCTCGGCCTGCTGGAAAAGCCGTTGCCGTTCACCACCGACCTGCGGGTGAACGGCGACTGGAGCCTGCGCCTGGGCGATACGCTCGACGGCCAAGCGCGCCTGCTGCGCCAGAGCGGCGACGTGCAGCTGACCGAGCCGGCGATGAATCTGGGACTGACCGCGCTCGCGCTGAATTTTCGTGCCGACGCCAGCCGCGTCGCCGCCCGCCTCGAAGCCGATACCCGCGAGGCCGGGCAGCTGCGTGCCGAAGGACGCGCCACGCTGGAACGCACGGCCGCCGCCTTCGGCTTGCCGCGCAGTGCGCCGCTGGCATGGACGGCCACGCTCAACGTGCCCGACCTGCGTCTGGCCAGGCCTTTCCTGCCAGTCGGCATCCGGCTGGATGCGCGCTTGGCCGCGCAACTCGCGGGCAGCGGCAGCCTGGCGGCGCCGCGCATCGACGGCCAGATCGATGCCGGCGCGATCCGCTTTGCGATGCCGGAAGAAGGCATCGCCATCACCGACGGCAGCCTGAAACTGCTGCTGGACGGCGACCGGGTGCGGGTGCAGCAGGGCGAGCTGAAAGGCCAGAGCGGACGCATCGTGGTGAGCGGCGAAGCGCAGCTGAAAAATCCGCAGGCGGGGCTCACGCTGGTCTTCGAGAAGTTTGCCGCCATCAATCGCAGCGACCGCCGAGTGAGCGTGTCCGGCACGAGCCGTCTCAATCTCGACCCGCAGCGCCTGCAACTCACCGGCGAACTCACCGCCGACCGCGCCCGGCTGGAAATGCCGGAGGCGAGCCGGCCCGCGTTGTCGAGCGACGTCGTTGTCATCGGCCAGCCGCCGCGTGAAAAACCGGTGGCGCAGCGTTTCCCGCTGGCGCTCGATCTGACGCTCAGGCTGGGCGACGATTTCCTGTTCAAGGGCGGCGGGCTCGATGCGCGGCTGGGCGGCCGGCTGCGCGTGTTCACCGTCAGCCAGAAGCCGCGCCATGATCGCCCGCAGGGCGAGCGTCAGGCGGCGTACCCCGCGCAGGCGCTGCGCGGCGAAGGCACGATCCAGGTGGAAGAAGGGCGCTACGCGGCCTATGCGCAGACGCTGGAGATCGAGCGCGGGGTGCTGCGCTTTGCCGGGCCGATCGACAATCCCGCGCTGGACGTGCTGGCGGTGCGCAAGAACCCGAGCGTCAAGGCCGGCGTGCAGGTCAGCGGCACGGTGCAGCGCCCGCTGGTGAAGCTGTATTCCGATCCGGTCCTGCCCGACACCGAAAAGCTCGCCTGGCTGGTGCTGGGGCATGGCCTGGAAAACAGCGGGCAGCAGGAATTCGTGCTGCTGCAGGTCGCGGCCGGTGCGCTGCTGAGCCAGGCCGAATCGGTGAACTTTCAGGCGAAACTGGCCGACACGCTGGGCATCGACAGCTTCGACGTGCGCGCCGGCAGCGGCGAAGCCCTTACCAGCAGCGTGGTCAGCGTCGGCAAGCGCCTCTCGTCGCGCGCCATGCTGAGCTACGAGCAGAGCCTGGACGGACTGAGCCAGGTGGTCAAGGTGCTGTACCAGCTGACGCCGCACGTGCGGCTGGAAGCGCAGGCCGGCCAGCAAAGCAGCTTCGACGCGTTTTACAGCCTGGAATACGACTGAATCCATCGGGCGGCGATGTTAGAATCCGGGCATGTTTCATCCCCTGCTTGTTCTCATGCAGCCCGTGTTTTCGACGATTGATAGTGCTGGGGACCGCTGATGCGCATCCTGCTTTCCAACGATGACGGTTACTTCGCCCCCGGCCTTGCCGCGCTGGCGCGGGCGCTCGCCCCTCTGGCCGACATCACCGTGGTGGCGCCCGAACGCGACCGCAGCGGCGCGTCCAACTCGCTGACGCTCGATCGCCCGCTGATGTTGCGGCAGGAGCCCGGCGGTTTTTACTACGTCAACGGCACCCCGACCGACTGCGTTCATCTGGCCGTCACCGGCATGCTCGACCATATGCCGGACATGGTGATCTCCGGCATCAACCACGGCGCCAACATGGGCGACGACACGATCTATTCGGGCACCGTCGCCGCCGCCACCGAAGGCTATCTGCTCGGCGTCCCGTCGATTGCGGTGTCGCTCGCCAACCACAATGCGCAGCATTTCGACACGGCCGCGCGCGTGGTGGTCGAACTGGTGCAGCGTATCCAGGCGCAGCCGCCGACCGAGCCGATGCTGCTCAACGTCAATGTGCCGGATCGCGCCTGGGCCGATCTCGGCGGCATCCGCGTGACCCGGCTGGGCAAGCGCCACAAGGCCGAGTCGGTGGTGAAGACCACCAACCCGCGCGGGCAGACCGTGTACTGGGTGGGGGCGGCGGGAGGCGCGCAGGATGCGGGCGAAGGCACCGATTTTCATGCCGTCGCCAACGGCTTCGTTTCGATTACCCCGCTGCAAATGGACCTGACCCGTTTCGGCCAGATGGACAGCGTAAGCGTATGGCTGAATCCCTGAACCTGCGCGCCGGCATCGGCATGACTTCGGCACGCACGCGCGGCCGCATGGTCGAGCGCCTGCGCGAGCAGGGCATCAAGGACGAGATCGTGCTGGCGGCGATGGGCGCGGTGCCGCGCCACCTGTTCGTCGACCAGGCGCTGGAGTCGCGCGCCTACGAGGACACTGCGCTGCCGATCGGCTTCGGGCAGACCATCTCCAATCCCTACATCGTGGCGCGCATGGCCGAACTGGCGCGTCACGGCGAGGCGAGCCAGGGCCGCGAACTGGGCCGCGTGCTGGAAATCGGACTGGGCTGCGGCTATCAGGCAGCCGTGCTGGGCAAGCTGGCGCGCGAAGTGGTGTCGCTGGAGCGCATCGCCGCGCTGGTCGGCAAAACCCGCCAGCGCCTGCGCGAACTGCGGGTCAACAACGTCAAGCCCAAGCACGGCGACGGCATGGCGGGGGCGAAGGATTTTGCGCCGTTCGACGCCATCGTGATTGCGGCTGCGTTTGCCGAGGTGCCGCACGGCCTGCTGACCCAGCTGGGCGATGGCGGACGTCTGGTGATGCCGCTCGGCAATGCCACGCAGACGCTGTGCGTGCTCGAGCGCCAGGGCGATCAGTTCACCGAACGTCTGCTCGAGGGCGTGAAGTTCGTCCCCCTGCTGCCGGGGGTGGCGTGATCGGAGTGGCCGCCCGCGGCGGTGCGAGGGCCGCATGGCTGGGCGCACTGCTGCTAGCAATGGCGGGTTGCGTCTCGCATACGCCGGCGCCAGTGAGCGAACGGACCCCGGCGCGCGTCGCCAGCATGCCGCCCACCCCCGCCAAACCCGCCGCGGCGCAGCAGATTGTGCCGTCCGCCAACGGCCTGCACACGGTGCAACGTGGCGATACGCTGTATGCCATTGCGTTTGCCAACAGTCTGGATTACCGCGAAGTTGCCGACTGGAACCGGCTCGAGTCGCCCGACCGCATCCTGGTCGGCCAGGTGCTGCGGCTGACGCCGCCGCCGGGCGCGGTCGAAATCAAGCCGCTCGACGAAGTGCCCGCGCCGAGCGCGCGCCCGCTGCTCGAGCCGCCCTTGCAGCGCGAGCCGCAAGCCGTGTTGCTGGCGTATTCCGAGGCCAACTGGGCGCAGGTGTCGGCGCCGCCCGCAGTGTCGGCGGCACCCGCCGCGGCCCAGCCGGCGCCGGCTGCGGCGCCCGCCGCAGTGCCGCCTGCCGCTCCGGCATCCGCTTCCAGCGCGCCAGTCGACGGCTGGTTGTGGCCGGCCGACGGCACGCTGGCAGGGCGCTTTGGCGCGGCGGGCGGCAAAGGCATCGACATCGTCGGGCAGCGCAACGCACCAGTGAAAGCGGTGGCGCCCGGCAAGGTGGTATACAGCGGCAGCGGCCTGCGCGGCTACGGACGTCTGCTGATCGTCAAGCATGCGGGCGAGTTCCTCTCCGCCTATGCGCACAACGAAACGATCCTGGTGAAGGAAGGCGACAGCGTGAGCGCCGGGCAAAAAATCGCGCTGATGGGCGACAGCGACGCCGATCGGGTTAAACTGCATTTTGAAATCCGCCGTTATGGCAAACCGCTCGATCCACTGAACTACCTGCCGGAGCGTTCATGAGCCGTGAATCCAGTGACGAATCCGAAGACCTGACGCCAGACGATGCCGAAGCGGCACAGCCGGCGGTGGACAGCAGCGAGGAACTGGCGTCGGCCATCCTCGACGAGCCGCAGGTCGATGTCACTCAGCTCTACCTCAACGAAATCGGCCAGGCGCCGCTGCTGACCGCGGCGGAGGAAGTCGCGCTGGCGCGGCGCACCGTGCTGGGCGACTTCGAAGCGCGGCAGACCATGATCGAGCGCAACCTGCGGCTGGTGGTCAACATCGCCAAACATTACGCCAACCGCGGCCTGACGCTGCTCGACCTGGTGGAGGAGGGCAATCTCGGGCTGATCCACGCGCTGGAAAAATTCGATCCCGAGCGCGGTTTCCGCTTCTCCACCTATGCCACCTGGTGGATCCGCCAGAACATCGAGCGCGCGATCATGAACCAGTCGCGCACCATCCGCCTGCCGGTGCACATCATCAAGGAACTCAACATCTATCTGCGTGCCAAGCGGCATCTGGAAACCCACGGCGTAACCGACGCCACCTCGGACGACATCGCCGCGTTGACCGGCCATCCGGTCGAGGACGTGCGCCGCATCATGCGGCTGAACGAAAGAGTGGCATCGCTCGATGCGCCGCTTGAGGTCGACCCCACGCTGTCGCTGGGCGAAACGATCGCCGACGACAATGTCCATCTGCCGGACGAAATGCTGCAGGTCGAAGAAATCGAACACCATGTCCGCGAATGGCTGACTCAGCTCAACGACAAGCAGCGCTGGGTGATCGAGCGGCGCTTCGGCCTGAACGGCTGTGAAGCCTGCACGCTGGAAGACTTGGCGCTCGAACTGCAGGTGACGCGCGAGCGTGTGCGCCAGATCCAGATGGAATCCCTGCGCGTGCTGCGGCAGCTGCTGCGGCGGCGCGGCGTGTCCAAGGACGAACTGTTTTAACCCGCAAACGGCAGCGACCGCCGCTGGCGCATGGGGAGGCGCTGCAATGATCGATTGGCGGCAGATACACAGCGTCTTTCTCGACATGGACGGCACGCTGCTGGATCTCCATTTCGACAACCACTTCTGGCTGGAACACATGCCGCGCCGCTATGCCGAATACCACGGCCTTGCGCCGGAAGTGGCGCGCGCCCGTCTCACCGCGCATTACGAGCGCCACAGCGGCACCCTCAACTGGTATTGCCTCGACTTCTGGAGCAGCGAGCTTGCGCTCGACATCGTGCAGCTGAAGCAAGAGGTCGCGCACCTGATCGCCGTGCGCCCGGACGTGCCAGCCTTCCTGCAGGCGGTGCGCGCGTCGGGGCGGCGGGTGGTGATGGTGACCAACGCGCACCCCAAGAGCCTCGGCCTGAAAATGCGCGAAACCCGCATCGATGCCTATTTCGATGCGCTGATATCTTCCCATCAGGTCGGCCTGCCGAAGGAGCATCCGGATTTCTGGCAGGGCTTGCAGGCGGTCGAACCGTACGACAAGGCGCGTACCCTGTTCGTCGACGACAGCCTGCCGGTGCTGCGGAGTGCGCGGAATTACGGCATCGCCCAGCTGCTGGCGGTGTGCAACCCGGATTCGAAACAGCCGCACAAGGACTGCGGCGAATTCGCCGCCATCGCCAGCTTTGCCCAGGTGATGCCGGAATAGGCGGCACCGGGCAAGCGTTGCGCGGGGAGGCGGGTTAAACGGGGTCGATCAGCACCGCTGCGCCCACGTTGCGGCCCTCGGCGGCCAGGATGTTGTAGGTGCGGCAGAGTGCGCCGATGTCCATGACTTCCAGCCCGATGCGGGCGTCCAGCAGCGGGCGGGTGAGCGCAGGGTGGGGAAAGCGCAGCCGGCTGCCGGTGCCGAGCAGCACGATGTCGATGGGGTGCTTGGCGATCCAGGCAAAGTGCGCCGCCGTGAGTGCCGTAAAATCCAGCCCCGCCCAGGGCGCCACCTCGACGCCGCGGGCGCTGAGCAGCAGGCTCGTATCGTGGCGGGTGCCGCCAATCAGCACGTGGCCGGCCGCATAGCCGGTGAACAGCAACTGGTTCGGGGCGGTGTTGAGGTGCAGTTTCATGTCGAAACCATAGCAGATTCGAGGGCAGCCGGCGTTTGCCGGGGCAGGGCGGCTCCGGTAAAATCGCGCCTTTTCCAAGGCGTTGTTTTGTTTTGATTTATTGCCTTGATTTTACGCAGGTTGACAAGGATCCGTTGTGACGGCAGACACCACGCCATGCTTACGCACCATTCATAAATCGTCCAAGCTGGACAAGGTCTGCTACGACATCCGCGGCCCGGTGATGGCGCGCGCGCGGCAGATGGAGGAAGAGGGCCAGCGCATCATCAAGCTGAACATCGGCAACCCGGCGCCGTTCGGCTTCGAGGCGCCCGAGGAGATCGTGCAGGACGTGATCGTCAACCTGCCGAACGCGTCGGGCTACAGCGATTCCAAGGGGCTGTTTTCGGCACGCAAGGCGATCATGCACGAGACCCAGCGCAAAGGCATCGCCGGGGTGGGCATCGACGACATCATCATCGGCAACGGCGTCTCCGAGCTGATCGTGATGGCGATGCAGGCGCTCCTCGACAATGGCGACGAGGTGCTGGTGCCGGCGCCGGACTACCCGCTGTGGACCGCGGCGGTGAGCCTAGGCGGCGGCAAGCCGCGCCACTACCTGTGCGACGAGGGCGCCGGCTGGCTGCCCGATCTCGACGACATCCGCGCCAAGATCACGCCGCATACCCGCGCCATCGTCATCATCAATCCGAACAATCCCACCGGTGCGCTGTATCCGACCGAACTGCTGCTGGAAATCCTGGAAATCGCCCGCCAGCACCAGTTGATCGTGTACGCCGACGAGATCTACGACAAGGTGCTGTTCGACGGCGTGGTGCATACCTCGATCGCCTCGCTGGCCGAGGACGTGCTGATCGTCACCTTCAACGGCCTGTCGAAGAACTACCGCGCCTGCGGCTACCGCTCCGGCTGGCTAATCGTGTCGGGCGACAAGCGCCACGCCAAGGACTATCTGGAAGGCCTCAACATGCTGGCGTCGATGCGCCTGTGCTCGAACGTGCCGGGGCAGTATGCGATCCAGACCGCGCTTGGCGGCTACCAGAGCATCAACGATCTGGTCGCGCCGAGCGGGCGCCTGACGCGCCAGCGCGACCTGGCGCACGAACTGCTGACCCTGATTCCCGGCGTCAGCTGCGTCAAGCCAAAGGCGGCGATGTACCTGTTCCCCAAGCTCGACCCCAAGCACTACCGCATCCACGACGACCAGAAATTCATCCTCAACCTGCTGGAAGAAGAGCGTGTGCTGGTGGTGCAGGGCAGCGGCTTCAACTGGCCGCACCCCGACCACATCCGGGTGGTGTTCCTGCCGCACGAGGAAGACCTGACCGAAGCGATTTCGCGCATGAGCCGGTTCCTCGACCGCTATCGCGCGCATCGCTGATTTTTTTTGACTGAGATCACACAATGAAACCCATCCACATCGGCCTGCTGGGCCTGGGAACCGTCGGTGGCGGCACGCTCACCGTGCTGCGCCGCAACGCCGAAGAAATCACCCGTCGTGCCGGCCGCGAAATCCGCGTGCTGCGCGCGGCGGTGCGCAATCCTGAAAAGGCCAGGGCGCTGGCGGGCGATCTGCCGCTGACGACCAACCCGTTCGACGTGGTCGACGATCCTGCGATCGACATCGTGGTCGAGCTGATCGGCGGCCTGGAACCGGCGCGCGAACTGGTGATGCAGGCGATCGCCAACGGCAAGCACGTGGTGACCGCCAACAAGCACCTGGTCGCCAAGCACGGCAACGAAATCTTCGCCGCGGCGCAGGCCAAGGGCGTGATGGTGACGTTCGAGGCGGCGGTGGCGGGCGGCATTCCCATCATCAAGGCGCTGCGCGAAGGCCTTTCCGCCAACCGCATCGAGTGGCTGGCCGGCATCATCAACGGCACCAGCAATTTCATCCTCACCGAGATGCGCGACAAGGGCGCCGCCTTCGACGACGTGCTGAAGGAGGCGCAGCGTCTGGGCTACGCCGAGGCCGACCCGACCTTCGACATCGAGGGCATCGACGCGGCGCACAAGCTGACCATCCTGTCGGCGATCGCCTTCGGCATCCCGATGCAGTTCGAGCGTGCCTATACGGAAGGGATTTCCAGGCTCACCCGCGAGGACGTGCAGTACGCCGAGGAACTCGGCTACCGAATCAAGCTCTTGGGCATCGCACGGCGCGCTGAGGCCGGCATCGAGTTGCGCGTGCATCCGACGCTGATCCCCGAGCGCCGCCTCATCGCCAACGTCGACGGCGCGATGAACGCCGTGCTGGTGAAGGGCGACGCCGTCGGCCCGACGCTGTATTACGGCGCCGGCGCCGGCGCCGAGCCGACCGCCTCTTCCGTGGTCGCCGATCTGATCGACGTCACCCGCCTGCATACCGCCGACCCGCACCACCGCGTGCCGCATCTGGCGTTCCAGCCCGACCAGCTGGCGGACACGCCGATCCTGCCGATGGACGAAGTGCGCACCGCCTACTACCTGCGCCTGCGCGCGTTCGACCGCCCCGGCGTGCTGGCCGACATCACCCGCATCCTGGCCGACAGCGACATCTCGATCGACGCCATGGTGCAGAAGGAACCGGCCGAGGGCGAGGAGCAGGTCAACATCATCCTGCTGACCCACATCACGGTGGAAAAAAACATCAATGCCGCGATCGCCAAGATCGAGGCGCTCGACGCCGTGGCGGGGCAGGTGATGCGCATCCGTCTCGAAGAACTGGCGGCCAGGTAATCAGGGTCAAGCAATGAACTACCTCAGCACGCGCGGCCTTGCGCCGCAATTACGTTTCTCCGAAATCCTGCTCGGCGGGCTCGCCAGCGACGGCGGCCTCTATGTGCCGGAGTCCTACCCGCGCTTTAGCGACGCCGAACTTACGGCGATGCGCGGGATGGATTACCGCGAACTGGCCTTCGCCGTACTGTCGCGCCTGATCGACGACATCGCGCACGACGACCTGCGCCGGCTGATCGACAAGACCTACACCGCCGACGTCTATCGCTACGCCAACCCGGGCGAGAACGCCGAGGACATCACCCCGCTGAAGACGCTGGAACCCGGCCTGCACGTGCTGGCGCTGTCGAACGGCCCGACGCTGGCGTTCAAGGACATGGCGATGCAGCTCTTGGGCAACCTGTTCGAGTACGTGCTCGACAAGACCCATGGTGAACTCAACATCCTCGGCGCAACGTCGGGTGACACCGGTTCGGCCGCCGAATACGCGATGCGCGGCAAGCGCGGCATTCGCGTCTTCATGCTGTCGCCTGAGCACGGCATGACGCGTTTCCAGCAGGCGCAGATGTATGCCTTGCAGGACGCCAACATCCACAATCTGGTCATTCGCGGCGTGTTCGACCAGTGCCAGGACATCGTCAAGGCCGTATCGAACGATCTCGAATTCAAGACCCGCCACCACATCGGCGCGGTCAACTCGATCAACTGGGCGCGCGTCGCGGCACAGAGCGTGTACTATTTCAAGGCCTACTTCGCGGCCACGCGCAGCAACGACCAGAGCGTGTCGTTCTCGGTGCCCTCGGGCAACTTCGGCAACGTCTGCGCCGGCCACATCGCGCGCCAGATGGGCCTGCCGATCAGGAAGCTGATCGTCGCCACCAACGAAAACGACGTGCTCGACGAGTTCTTCCGCACCGGCGTCTACCGGCCGCGCCCGGAAACCAGGCACACCTCCAGCCCGTCGATGGACATTTCCAAGGCGTCCAACTTCGAGCGCTTCGTGTTCGACCTCGCCGGGCGCGACGCCGCGAAAATCCGCAGCCTGTGGAGCGCGGTCGAATCGGGCGGCAGCTTCGACCTCAATGCCGACGGCCTCTTCGCCAAGGTGGCCGACTTTGGCATGGCGTCGGGGTCGAGCAGCCACGCCAACCGCATCGACACCATCCGCACCGTGTACGAGGTCTACGGCACCATGATCGACCCGCACACCGCCGACGGACTGAAAGTCGGACTGGAGCACCGCGAACCGGGCGTGCCGCTGATCTGCATGGAAACCGCGCAGCCCGCCAAGTTCGAGGATGCGATCCGCGAAGCGCTCGGCATCGAGCCTTTGCGTCCGGCCGAACTGGCCGGCCTGGAGGCGCAGCCGCAGAAAAAGCACGTGCTCGACGCCGACGTCGATGCGGTCAAGCAATTCATCGCCGACCACGCCGGCTGAGCCCGGCCAGCCAGAAGACCTCGGCAGGCTGGTGGAGAAGGTGCAGGCGTGCACCGTCTGCGCCGCAAGCCTGCCGCATCCCCCGCGTCCCGTGCTGCGCGTTTCTCCCACTGCGCGCCTGCTGATCGTCGGCCAGGCACCGGGGCGGCGCGTGCACGAGAGCGGCATTCCATGGAACGATCCTTCCGGCGATTTGCTGCGGCAGTGGCTGGGCATGACGCGCGAGCAGTTCTACGACACGGCGCGCATCGCCATCGTCCCCACCGGCCTGTGCTACCCCGGCACGGTGAAAGGCGGCGACCTGCCGCCGCGCCCGGAATGCGCGCCGCTGTGGCATCCGCAGTTGATCCAGGCCATGCCGCAGATCCGGCTGACGCTGTTGATCGGCGCCTACGCGCAGGCGTATTACCTGGGCCGCCGCCGCGGCCGCACGCTGGCCGACACGGTGCATGCATGGCGCGATTTCTCCCCGGATTTCTTTCCGCTGCCGCACCCCAGCCCGCGCAACCGACTGTGGCTGAAGCGCAACCTCTGGTTCGAAACCGATGTGTTGCCGGCCCTGCGCGAACGGGTTGGAGCGCTGCTTTCGACGAGCGATAATGGCGGCGCTGCTCTATAACCAAACCTAACAAAGCTGTACTCAGGGAACCCGCATGAAACTCGTCACCTCGCTCACCAGCCCTTACGGCCGCAAAGTCCGTGTGGTGCTGGCGGAAAAGAAAATCCCCTTCCAGCTCCAGGTCGAAAATCCCTGGCTGCCCGACAGCCCGGTGCCCCGCCTCAATCCGCTCGGCAAGGTGCCGGTGCTGGTGCTGGAAGACGGCGTGTCCGTGTTCGATTCGCGCGTCATCGTCGAGTACCTCGACCATGTCAGCCCGGTTGCGCACCTGATCCCCGGTGAGCCGAAGAGCCGCATGATGGTGCGCGGCGTCGAGGCGCTGGCCGATGGCGTCACCGACGCCGCGGTGGCGGTGTATCTGGAGAAAAAGCGCGCGCCCGGCCAGCAGAGCGGCGACTGGCTGGTGCTGCAGGAAAAGACCCTGTTCCGCGGCCTCGAAGCCCTGTCCGAAGCGCTCGGCGAAAAGCCCTGGTACCTCGGCAACAGCATGACGCTGGCCGACGTCGCCTGCGGCTGCACGCTCGGCTATCTGGGCCTGCGCTTTCCCGAAATCGACTGGCGCGGCGCGCACCCCAACCTGGCGAAGCTCTATGACAAGCTGATGACGCGCGCCTCGTTCAAGGAAACCGTACCGGTCGTGTGAACGGGATTCCCCTCTCCCGCATGCGGGAGAGGGGGCGGGAGAGGGAAGTTCTGAGTCGCTCAACGATGGAGCCATATCATGTCGCATGAAACCGCAACCCTCGCCGGCGGCTGCTTCTGGTGTCTCGAGACCGTCTTCAATCGCCTGCGCGGCGTCGAATCCGCCGTCTCCGGCTACATGGGCGGCCACACGTCCAAGCCCACCTACGAAGCCATCTGCAACGGCGACACCGGCCACGCCGAAGTCGTGCAGATCACCTTCGATCCCGACGTGATTGCGTACCGTGACCTCCTCGACGTCTTCTTCACGATTCACGACCCCACCCAGCTCAACCGCCAGGGCAACGACGTCGGCACCCAGTACCGCTCGGCGATCTTCTGGCACACGCCGGAGCAGAAGGCCGAGGCGGAAGCGGCGATCGCAGGGCTGAATGCATCAACGCAGTTCGGCGCGCCCATCGTCACCGAAGTCACCGAGGCGACGACTTTCCATCCTGCCGAGGACTACCACCAGCGCTACTTTGAACAGAACCCGCATCAGCCGTATTGCCAGTTCGTCGTGGCGCCGAAGGTGGCGAAGGCGGAGGGGAAATTCGGCGACCGCCTGAAGTGATTTGCGAATTATTCATCGCGCGGCCTGAGGGCGTTGTTGGCAAGCCCCCGGGCATTGGGTTCGATTTCGACACGGCACCTTGCAGGCCGGGCACGATGGGCCAGGGTGAAAAGGCCATTTCCAGCCATTCTTTCAGTCAACCGCCAGGAGATTTTGTGATGGACAGACGCCGTTTCTGCATACTGCTTCTGGCCGGTCTGGCCTTCATGGCATCGCCATCGCTTGTGCATGCGGCGGTGTCCCCGGCGGCGGCAAGCCTCGGTACCGCAGCCGCCGTGAATCTGGCCGGGCGTCAGCGCATGCTGTCGCAGCGCATCGTGAAGGCGTATCTCATGGCGGGGCAGGGGATCGCGGCCGATGACGCGCGGGCCATCCTGCAAGAATCGATCGAACAGTTTGAATCGCAGCTGGCGGCGCTGAAAGCGTTTCAACCGACGCCCGGGGTGCGGAGTGCGCTTGTCAGCCTGGAAGGTGCATGGAACAAATGCCGGCCCATCCTGGCTTCATCGCCGAGCAAGGCGGGTGCCGTAGCGCTTTATGATGTCAACGAGGAGCTGCAGAAGACAGCGCATAGTGTGACGCTGGCCTATGAGGGCGTCACCCTCGCGCCACTCGATCATCTGATCGGTATCGCGGGACGCCAGCGCATGCTGTCGCAGCGCATGGCCAAATTCTATTTCTATCGTACGTGGGAACTCTACGACGCTGCGGCTGATATGGAACTGCATCTGAGCCGTGCGCATTTCACCGCCGTACTCAAGCAAATTGAAAATTCGCTCCTCGCATCGCCACAGGTCAAGGCAAGCGTGGGGCGCGTGTGGAATGCATGGGGGCCGTACCAGGAAGCGCTGTTCGCGAACCGAGAACCCGGGAAGATGCGCCGGGATGCGCCGCGGGTGGCCGAACTGAGCGAGCAAGTACTCGCGGCCACGGAGGATCTCGTGGCGCAGCTCGTAGAACAGGCACCGAGCGCGCAGCACTAGATTCGCTCACGCCGAAGCCGTGCAGACCTGCTTCGGCCCGGGCGTGATCCCGCACCGCGACCTGCTCGACGTCTTCGTCGCCCTCCACGACCCCGCCCAGCTCAAGCGCCAGGGCAACGACGTCGGCACGCAATACCGCTCGGCGATCTTCTGGCACCCGCCCGAGCAGAAGGCCGAAGCCGAAGCGGTGATCGCCGAGTTGACGCGTCAAAGCAGTTCGGCGCGCCCATCGTCACCGAAGTCACCGAGGCGACGACCTTCCACCCCGCCGAGACTACCGCCAGCGCTACTACGGGCAGAACCCGCATCAGCCGTATTGCCAGTTCGCGGTTGCGCCGAAGGTGGCGAAGGCCGAGGCGAAGTTCGCGGGGCGGTTCAAGCAAGCCGATCCGGCGCGGGCTTGTGAGACATCAGCCCTGGGCCGGGGAACGCTATTTGCCGTTCGTCCCGATCCTGTCGAAAGACTTGTTCAGTGCCTGCCTGGTGCCGAGGCCGCCACCCCGGAAAACTCAATCGGCTTCATTCAATCCGCCCCGTTCAATCGCGCCGCGCCCCATTCCTTGAACTGGCGCTCCATGTCCTTTTCTTCGGCCTCGATCGAGTCTGGCCCGGGGTCTGGGCACTCGGCGGCGGCGCCGTCCGCTGGCGCCGCATCTTCGCGATCTGCATGCGCAGTGCGCTGGGGTGAAGCACCGCTCCATGCGAACCGGTTGCGGAACGACGGCGGATCCGGCAGGCAGTCGTACTTGTAGATCGGCGGCCAGCCGGTTTCGAAGGGCAGGAAGGCGATGGTCTTCTCGAACACCAGCGGCTTGCCCGTCGGCGTGGGCGGCAGCGGCGGCATCGCGCGGATCGCCTGCAGGGCCAGCTTCTCGACCACGTTCGAGGTCGACCACAGCACGTCCGCCTTCGCGAGCGTACCGTCGGGCGCGATCTTGACGCGGAAACGCACCAGGCCCTGGCGTTCGCCAGCCACCGCCGTCCCCATCATGCTGCGCACCTGCTGGCCCCAGTTGTAGCGGTAGCGCTTGCTGTTTTTGAGCGTGTAGGTGGCGGCGAGCTGCCATTCCTCAGCCGTCGGCGCGGGCGGCGCGGCCATCGTGGCCGGCGTCTTTCCCGGCGCTGGCGGGGCGGAATCCGGGAGGGGCGTGCGTTCCGGTTCCGCAGCGACGGGGGGCGTCGGGATGGCGGGGCGTGGTCGCGCGGCATGCGCCTGAGGCTCCGCGGGCGGGGGCGCGACGCGGGGGGGCGGTTCCTGCACTGGTGCGATCACCAGCTGCAGGGGCTCCGGGGCTGCTAGCGGACGCGGCGTCTGGATTTTCCCGAGCGCCAGCAGGCTTGCGTGAACGCCCAGCGACAGCGCGAGAGCCAAGAGCAAGCGGAACCTGACGATGGGCATGGGAGTGAGGGGGAATTCCATCCCGGCGTGCCAAGGATGAAAAAGAAGAGAGTGGGGAGCCTGAATTGTCCCTCAAGGGCTTGGAGGCGCTAATGGATTCTTCTTACTGCCCTTCGGCGGGGTTCTTATCGCATTACCTTGCGCCACTATGGAAATGTGGAAGGCAAATGTTGCTTTGCGGACTGACTCTATCCTTGGTGGTCCGCCTATCGACCTGGGCTGTCGTTGGCGCCGGTCGCCAAGTCGGTCTGCTCAGGACCCTGTGTAGACAAACAAACCGGTCGCTATTTACGACCGGTTTGTGGCCAATAGCCGCCGTTTGTTGACCGCGGCTTGAACGGCAGCAATGGCCGAGAAGCTGCCGTTTGACGCAAGTGGTTGGACTGCTACTGACGGGTTAACTGCCTGCCTTCACCCACGAATCCTTCAACGTCACCGTCCGGTTGAACACCGGCGCACCCGCTTTCGTGTCGACGCGATCCGCGACAAAGTAGCCGTGCCGCTCGAACTGGAACGAAGCTTCGGGTGCGGCGTCGCGGAGGCTGGGTTCCAGTTGTGCGCGGATCACCTTCACCGAATCGGCGTTGAGATCGTCGAGGAAGTTGCCGGTTTCGGCACCAGGTTGCGCGGTCTTGAACAGGCGGTCGTAGAGGCGCACTTCACATTCATAGGCGTGGGCGGCGCTGACCCAGTGGATGTTGCCCTTGACCTTGACCGAGTCGGCGCCGGGGGTGCCGGACTTGGTGTCGGGCAGGTAGTCGCAGTGCACGGCGGTGATGCGGCCGTCGGCGTCGCGGTCAAAGCCGGTGCATTTGACGACGTAGCCGTAGCGCAGGCGCACCGAATTGCCGGGGAACAAGCGGAAGTAGCCCTTGGGCGGCGTTTCCTCGAAGTCCTCGCGCTCGATCCACAGTTCGCGTGAGAACGGAATCGCGCGCTTGCCCAGTTCCGGCTGTTGCGGGTGATTGGGTGCGAAGCAGTCCTCAGACTGGCCTTCGGGGTAGTTGTCGATGATCAGTTTCACCGGGTCGAGCACGGCAATGCGGCGCAGCGCGGAATCATTCAGCACGTCGCGCTGGCAGGCCTCGAACACGCTGTAGTCGATCCAGCCGTCGGACTTCGACACGCCGATCTGGTCGGTGAAGCGGCGGAAGCCTTCGGCGGTGTAGCCGCGGCGGCGTGCACCGACGAGGGTGGGCAGGCGCGGGTCGTCCCAGCCGGAAACGTGCTTGTCGTCGACCAGCTGGATCAGCTTGCGCTTGGAGAGCACGACGTAGGTGAGGTTCAGCCGCGCGAACTCGATCTGCTGCGGCAGCGGGCGGGTGAAGAAACCGCCGTCGGCGAGCTTGTCCAGGAGCCAGTCGTAGAACGGACGCTGGTCCTCGAATTCGAGGGTGCAGATCGAGTGGGTGATGCGTTCGATCGCGTCCTCGATCGGGTGGGCGTAGGTGTACATCGGGTAGATGCACCAGGTGTCGCCGGTGTTGTGGTGGGTGGCGCGCTTGATGCGGTAGATCGCCGGGTCGCGCAGGTTGATGTTGGGCGAGGCCATGTCGATCTTCGCCCGCAGCACGTGCGCGCCGTCGGCGAATTCGCCGGCGCGCATCTTGCGGAAGAGGTCAAGGTTCTCCTCGGCCGAACGGTTCCGATAGGGGCTGTCCTTGCCTTTTTCAGTGAGCGTGCCGCGGTAGGCGCGCATTTCGTCGGCGCTGAGCGAATCGACGTAGGCGTGGCCGGCCGTGATCAGGTGCTCGGCGCAGGCGTACATGGTGTCGAAGTAGTTCGACGCGTAGTACAGGTGCGTGCCCCAGTCGAAGCCCAGCCATTTTACCGACTCGACGATGGAGTCGACGTATTCCTGTTCTTCCTTTTCCGGATTGGTGTCGTCGAAGCGCAGGTGGCAGACGCCGCCGTAGTCGCGCGCAAGCCCGAAGTTCAGAAAAATCGACTTGGCGTGGCCGAGGTGCAGGTAGCCGTTCGGCTCGGGCGGGAAGCGCGTCTCGACGCGGCCGCCCCATTTTCCGGCGGCATTGTGCTCGTCGATGAGGTTGCGGATGAAGTTGGTCGCGGGTGCGGACGAGGGGGTGGGGTTCATGTGAAGCGCTTTGCAGCCGGGATGACGGGTCCGGAATCATAGCCATTTAGCGGCGGGCAAGGCAATTGCCGGGCCGGAACGGGGTGGATCATGGGTGCCTTGCGTTTGATGTCCTCGTTTTTCCATATCGTGAAAATTATGTGCGCCATGTGAAATTTCTCGAGATTCGCGGGTAATCTGCTGTCGTTCATCGGCATTTGACAACAGAGGGAAATGAATCATGAATCTGATCAGGGGTTCGAAAACCAGGGTGCTGGCTGCGTGTATCGGGTTGGTTTCGGGGTTGGCCATATCCGGCACCGGGGCAGCCGAGGGGCTACACGCAGAGGCCAAGGGTGGTGAGATATGCGAAGGTTTCGGTCCGCAAACACCGCGTGACATTGATGTTCGCAAGGGCGAGAACAAGCGTGTTTTCACGATGGCACCGGACTACAAGCAGATGAATCTCTGCAATATCCATTTGCACAAGAATGCCGAACACAAGGGCAGGGCATTTTCCCTTTATGCGGGTGAAGGGGACGGCCATGGCTATGAAAGTGGCTATCAGTGCAATATCAGCAAGCGCTTGACCGCGTCCGAGCTTGCGCCGACCGCAAAACCGATCTGCAAGGGTGAGCATGGCGAGCTCAAGCCGGGCGACACCATCGAAGTGCATTGGGTGCATTCGTCTTGCGATGTCAAACCCGGCAACGGCTTGGGTTCGTGTCTGTCCGCGTCCTGCGCTAACCCGGCGCTCCGCGTCGAAACCCAGGTGTTCACGTTGGTGAATGATCCGAAGGCCCTGGACTTCATGAGCCTCGACTACAAGGGCCGCACGGTCAAGGGCTACCATCAGGCGAACGCGATTCCGTCGAATACCGGCAAGCCGGTCACGTTCCTCGGATCCACCACCGGTCCCAAGTACAGTGATCAGACCTGCTCGCCGCTGCAGGTGACCTGGAGCGTGCGCCCGAACTGTGCCAAGGTGGACATCAGCAGTGTCGGCAAGTGGTGCGAGCAGAATGCGTTCGGCGAGGACCATGCCCATGGCGTGCGCAAACTGGTGACCAATCCCAGGCTGCTGTCCACGATCAAGTAATCGCTGATCCTGCTTTGCATCGAGATATGCAGACAGGCACCTTCAATCGACCGGCCATCCCGATTCCTCGGCATGGCCGGTTGTTTTTTGACCCGGCGCGGAGTCGCTTCAGGAAATGATGCCGCCCCCCAGGCAGACCTCGCCGTCGTACAGCACGACCGACTGGCCCGGCGTGACCGCCCACTGCGGCGTGTCGAAGACGAGTTCGAGCGCGTCGGCGTCGAGCTTCGTGACGCGGCAGGCGGCGTCAGTCTGGCGGTAGCGGGTCTTTGCCGTGTAGGGTCTGTCCGGGTCGGGCGCGACACCGGCGATCCAGTTGAGCTGGCCGGCGGCCAGCGTCGAGCGCAGCAGCAGGGGATGGTCGTGGCCCTGCACCACGATCAGCGTGTTGCTGGCCATGTCCTTGGCGGCGACGAACCACGGTTCGGCGCTGCCGTCCTTTTGTCCGCCGATGCCGAGCCCCTGGCGCTGCCCCAGTGTGTAATACATCAGGCCCTGATGACGGCCGACCACGCGGCCGTCGGGAGTTTGCATCTCGCCGGGATCACGCGGCAGGTAGCGTTCGAGGAATTCGCGGAAGTTGCGTTCACCGATGAAGCAGATGCCGGTCGAGTCCTTCTTCTGCGCATTGGGCAGGCCGATTCGGGCGGCGATCCTGCGCACCTCGGGCTTCGGCAGCTGCGCCAGCGGGAACAGGGCGAGGGCGAGCTGGGCCTGGCTCAGGCGGTAGAGGAAGTAGCTCTGGTCCTTGTTGGCGTCCTGCGCGCGCAGCAGGGTGGCGCGGTCCGCATCGTCCGCGCCCTTTCCGACATAGTGCCCGGTGGCGATGAATTCGGCGCCGCGCGCGATGGCGTCGTCGAGGAAGGCCTTGAACTTGATCTCGGCGTTGCACAGCACGTCCGGGTTGGGGGTGCGCCCGGCCTGGTACTCGGCGAGGAAATAGCTGAACACGCGCTCCTTGTATTCGGCGGCGAAGTTGACCGCCTCGACCTCGATACCGAGCACGTCGGCGACCGCCAGCACGTCGAGGAAATCCTGGCGCGCGGTGCACTGTTCGGTATTGTCGTCGTCGTCCCAGTTCTTCATGAAAACGCCGAGCACGTCGTAGCCCTGCTGCTTCAGCAGATAGGCGGCGACGGCGGAATCGACCCCGCCCGACAGGCCGACGACGACCTTCGTCTTCATGCGTGGCTCACGAAATCGAGCGGAAAGCGCCGCCCTGCGAGGTAATCCTCGATGCAGCGCACCACCAGCGAACTGCGGTGCGGCGTGGGGTGGGAAGAGAGTTCTTCCGGCGTCAGCCATACAGCGCGCACGATGCCGTGGTCGAGCGCGCGCCCGGCGTCGAAGCCGGTGACGCTGCAGACGTAGGCGAAGCGCAGGTAGGTGATGTCGCGCCGCGGGTAGTGGGTGCTGTAGCAGCCCAGCAATGCAAGCGGTTCGACGTGATGCGCGGTTTCCTCCAGCGCTTCGCGGCGCACTGCGTCGAGCAGGGTTTCGTTGCGCTCCCAGTGGCCGGCGGGCTGGTTGAGGCGCAGGCCTTCGGCGGTGTGCTCCTCCACCAGCAGAAATTTGCCGTCGCGCTCGACGACGGCGGCGGCGACGACATGGGGCAACCAGGTTTCAGACATGCTGTTCCTTCCATTCTCCGGGCTGCAGGGCGCCCAGGGTCCATTCGCCGACGGCGGCGCGGACCAGGCGCAGCGTCGGAAAGCCGATCTTCGCGGTCATCCGCCGCACCTGGCGGTTCTTGCCTTCGCTGATCGTCAGTTCAATCCAGCGGGTCGGGATGCTGGCGCGAAAGCGGATCGGCGGGTTGCGCGGCCACAGGCCGGCAGGCTCGTCGATGAGCCGCACCTGCGCCGGACGGGTGATGAAGTCGCCGAGGTCGACGCCGTGGCGCAGCGGCTCCAGCGCGGCATCGTCGGGAGCCCCCTCGACCTGCGCCCAGTAGGTTTTGGGCAGCTTGTGCCGGGGATCGGCGATGCGGCTCTGGGTCGCGCCGTCATCGGTTAAAATCAGCAGGCCTTCGCTGTCAGCGTCCAGCCGGCCGGCCGCATACACGCCGGGCACGGCAAGATGGTCGCGCAGACCCTGCCAGCGCCCCTCGGGGGTGAACTGGCTCAGCACGCCGTAGGGTTTGTTGAACAGGATCAATCGCGCCACGCTGCAAGACGAACTTCGTAAAAGACGCCCATTTTAACGTTACCCGAGCATCCACCTTAATTTATCCAGCCATGACTTATCAGCACATCCAGATTCCCGCCGCGGGCCAGAAAATCACCGTCAACGCCGACAACACGCTGAACGTGCCCGACACCCCCATCATCCCCTTCATCGAAGGCGACGGCACCGGCGTCGACATCACCCCGGCGATGTGCCGCGTGGTCGATGCGGCGGTGGCCAAGGCCTATGGCGGCAACAGGCAGATCGCCTGGATGGAGGTGTTTGCCGGCGAGAAGGCGGTGAAGGTCTACGGCGGCGACCAGTGGCTGCCGGACGAGACCGTCGCGGCGGTGAAGGACTACGTGATCTCGATCAAGGGCCCGCTCACCACCCCGACCTCGGGCGGCATCCGCTCGCTCAACGTGGCGCTGCGGCAGATGCTCGACCTTTACGTGTGCCTGCGTCCGGTGCGCTACTTCACCGGCGTGCCCAGCCCGGTGAAGGCGCCGGAAAAGGTCGACATGGTGATCTTCCGCGAGAACACCGAGGACATCTACGCCGGCGTCGAGTGGGAGGCCAATTCCGAAGCGGTGCAGAAGGTCATTGCCTTCCTGCAGCAGGAAATGGGCGTCAACAAGATCCGCTTCCCGGCCAGCTCGGCCATCGGCATCAAGCCGGTGTCGATCGAAGGCTCGGAACGGCTGATCCGCAAGGCCATCCAGTACGCGATCGACAACGGCCGCAAGTCGGTGACCCTGGTGCACAAGGGCAACATCATGAAGTTCACCGAGGGCGGCTTCAAGAAATGGGGCTACGAACTCGCCGCGCGCGAGTTCGGCGCCAAGCTGATCGGCGAAGGTCCGTGGATGGAACTACCGAACGGCATCGTCATCAAGGACGTGATCGCCGACGCCTTCCTGCAGCAGATCCTGCTGCGCCCCGAGGAATACGACGTGATCGCCACGCTGAACCTCAACGGCGACTACATCTCCGACGCGCTGGCGGCGGAAGTCGGCGGCATCGGCATCGCGCCGGGGGCGAACCTCTCGGACACGGTGGCGATGTTCGAGGCGACCCACGGCACCGCGCCCAAGTATGCCGGCAAGGACTACGTCAACCCGGGTTCGCTGATCCTCTCGGCCGAGATGATGCTGCGCCACCTCGGCTGGACCGAGGCGGCCGACCTCATCGTCGCGAGCATGGAAAAGGCGATCCAGGCCAAGACTGTGACCTACGATTTCGCGCGGCTGATGGACGGCGCGACCGAGGTGAAGTGCTCGGCCTTTGCCGAGGCGATGGTCGCGAAGATGTAAGGCCTGCCCTGGCAGAGGACAGCCCAACAAAAAACCCCGCCGAAGCGGGGTTTTTTTCAATCCAGCAACTCAACCTTGCGGCTGGATGTTGGAAGCCTGCTTACCTTTGGGACCCTGGCTGACCTCGAAGCTGACCTTCTGGCCTTCCTTCAGGGTTTTGAAGCCATTGGACTGGATGGCGGAGAAATGTGCGAACACATCCTCGCCGCCGTCATCGGGGGTGATGAATCCAAAACCCTTGGCATCGCTGAACCACTTGACAGTACCTGTTGCCATTCAAACTTCCTCCTTGGCGTAACACTAAAGACATAACCGCGATAAGCACAATTGCGCTGGCGGATGACTGGACGGCGTGATTTTTTTAGCCGTCGGTCTGAGTTCAAGCGCGCTACCCGGTG
>Ga0209958_1001135_pt1 | contig 24383 bp, 20 predicted proteins | sample ThiBio_inoc_plan_FD_183942 | JGI IMG/M metagenome (GOLD analysis project Ga0209958, IMG submission 183942) | Wastewater bioreactor microbial communities from Cape Town, South Africa - Thiocy_inoc_plan (SPAdes) | ecosystem: Engineered > Bioremediation > Thiocyanate > Unclassified | place: South... | reverse complement strand
CTCGCTGCCGGCGGTGCGCGTGCAGGTGCAGCCCCAGGCGCTGGCGCACCGCGGCCTGTCGCTGGACGACGTGCGCCGCGCGATCGCCGACGCCAACGCCTGGCGGCCCGTTGGCGCGGTGGAGCGTGACGCCTCGCGCTGGCAGATCGCGCTGCCGGCGCCGCTGCGCACGGCGGCCGATTTTTCGGTGCTGGTGGTGCGCAACGAAGGCGGCGCGCTGGTGCGCCTGGCCGACGTGGCCGAGGTCAGCGACTCGGTGGAGAACCGCTACACCGCCGGTTACCACAACAACCGCCCGGCCGTGGTGCTGCTGGTGAGCCGGCGGCCGGGCGCCAACATCGTGCAGACCGTCGACGCCATCCACGCGCAGCTGCCGCAGCTGCGCGCCCTGCTGCCGGCCGACACGCAGCTGAGCGTGGTGATGGACCGCTCGCCCGGCATCCGCGCCACGCTGCGCGAGGGCCGCTTCACCCTCGTCCTGAGCTGCCTGCTGGTGATGGCCGTGGTCTGGGCCTTCCTCGGCAGCCTGCGCACGGCGCTCATTCCCGCGCTGGCCCTGCCGGTGTCGCTGGTCGGCGCGCTGGCGGCCATGTGGTGGCTGGGCTTCTCGCTCAACAACCTGTCGGTGATGGCCTTGATCGTGGCCGCCGGCCTGGTGGTGGACGACGCCATCGTGGTGCTGGAGAACATCCAGCGCCACCTCGAGCGCGCGCGCGCCGCTCTGGCCGCCACCGGCCGGCGCGAGATCGGCCGGCGCACCGTCTGGCGCGCCGCCTTCACCGGCGCGGGCGAAGTCGGCTTCACCCTGCTCGCCATGAACGGCGCGCTGATCGTGGTCTTCGTCTCCACCCTGTTCATGGGCGGCGTGGTGGAGCGCCTGTTCCGCGAGTTCTCCCTCACCCTGGTGGCGGCCATGCTGATCTCGCTGGCCGTGTCGGTCACGCTCACGCCGGCGCTGTGCGCGCATGGCCTGCCGGCCGGCCCGCGCACGCGCGCGCCGGGCCCGCTGGCGCGCCTCATCGCCACCGCGCTGGCCGACGTGCAGGCCGGCTACGCGCGCAGCCTGGCCTTCGCGCTGCGCCACCACTGGCTCACCCTGCTGCTGCTCGTGGGCACGGTGGCGCTCAACGTCTGGCTCTACGTGGCCATCCCCAAGGGCATGCTGCCGCAGCAGGACACCGGCCAGCTCAGCGGCTTCGTGCGCGGCGACGACGGTTTCTCCTTCCAGGGCATGCAGCCCAAGGTGGAGGCCTACCGCCGCCTGCTGGTGGCCGACCCGGCCGTGGCCGACGTCACCGGTGTCAGCGGCGGGCGCACCGGCACCAGCAATTCCTGGTTCCGCATCCGCCTCAAGCCCCTGGCCGAGCGCGGCGAGCCGGCCTCGGCCGTGGTCGCGCGCCTGCGCGCCGCCGCGCCGCCCATCGCCGGCGGCATCCTGTTCGTGTCGGTCGACCAGGACATCCGGCTGGCCAGCGGCGGCGGCGACGGCGAGTACCTGTTCGTCATGCGCTCCGATTCGCTGGCCGACCTGCGCCAGTGGACGCGCCCGGTGGGCGAGGCGCTGCGCGCGTTGCCCGAGCTGGCCGGCGTGGACTTCGGCGCCGGCGAGGACGCGCAGCAGGTGGTGCTGCAGGTGGACCGCGAGGCCGCGCGCCGCCTGGGCGTGGGCATGGACACGGTGACCACCGCGCTCAACAACGCCTTCTCGCAGCGCCAGGTGGCCACGCTGTACGACGCCCTGAACCAGTACCGCGTGGTCATGGAGGCCGACCCGCGCGGCAACAGCGAGCCGAGCGCGCTGGAAGAGGTGCAACTGCTCAACGGCGCGGGCCAGCGCGTGCCGCTCAGCGCCATCGCCACCTGGCGCTATGGCCTCACGCGCGACCGCGTGCAGCACGACGCGCAGTTCGCCTCCGCCGGCATCAGCTACGGCCTGGCGCCGGGCGTGAGCCTGCAGCAGGCGCAGGCGGCCATCGAGCGCGCCGTCAACGGCCTGCTGCTGCCCACCAGCATCTCCACCGGCGAGCGCGCGGGCGACCCGAACAGCCTGCAGGCCACGCTCAAGCGCCAGCCCTGGCTGATCCTGGCCGTGCTGGTCACCGTCTACCTGGTGCTGGGCATGCTCTACGAAAGCCTGCTGCACCCGCTGACCATCCTGTCCACCCTGCCCTCGGCTGGCGTGGGCGCGCTGCTGGCGCTGCGGATCTCGGACACCGAGTTCAGCCTGATCGCGCTGCTGGGCCTGTTCCTGCTGATCGGCGTGGTGATGAAGAACGCCATATTGATGATCGACTTCGCCCTCGCCGCGCAGCGCCAGCGCGGCCTGGCGCCGCGCGACGCCATCCACGAGGCCGCGTTGCGCCGCCTGCGCCCCATCCTCATGACCAACCTGGCGGCGCTGTTGGGTGCGGTGCCGCTGGTGCTGGGCCTGGGCGAAGGCTCGGAACTGCGCCGCCCGCTGGGCATTGCCATCATCGGCGGCCTGGCCATGAGCCAGCTGCTCACGCTCTACACCACGCCCGTGGTCTACCTGATGCTGGAACGGCTGCGCGCGCGCCTGGGCCCACCCACCGCGCCCGCCGCCATCACCGCCTGACGCCATGCCCTTGTTGTTCCTGTCCGCTTCCTTGCCCCGCCGTCTCACGCTCGCGGCGCTGCCGCTGTTCCTGGCGGCCTGCGCCAGCGGCGGCCGCGAGGCGCCCGCGCCTCGCATCGAGTTGCCCGCCAGCTTCCGCCACACCAACGCCAACGCCGAGGCCGCGCCGGCCGGGCCGCGCGAGCCCATCGCCCCCGAGTGGTGGCGCGCCTACGGCGACCCCGAACTCGACGCCCTGTTGCGCCGCGTGGCCGAGGCCAATCCCGAGCTCGCGCAGGCCGAGGCGCGCTGGCGCCAGGCCCTGTCGCAGGTGGACGCGGCGCGCGCGCTGGCGCTGCCGCGGCTCGGCGCGGGCGCGTCGGTCACGCGCAGCGGCGGCGGTGCCACCAGCAGCGGCGCCAGCGCCGGCACGCGCCGCCTCTACGACGCCGGCCTGGATCTGTCGTGGACGCCCGACCTCTGGGGCCGCGTCGCGCGCGAGCGCGAGGCCGCCGCGGCCGGCGCCGACGCCCAGGCCGCGCTGCTGGACGCCGGGCGCCTGGCCTTGCAACTGGCCGCCGCGCAAGGCTACGTTCGCCTGCGCGCGCTCGACGCCCAGTTGGCGCTGCAGGCCGAGGCCGATATCGCCTACACGCGCTCGCTGCAGATCACGCGCCTGCAGTACGAGGCCGGCCTGGTCGCGCGCGCCGACGTCATCCAGGCCGACACGCAGCTGCAATCCCTGCGCACGCAGGCCTTCACCCTCCAGCGCCAGCGCGCGCTCGAGGCCAATGCGCTCGCGCTGCTGGCCGGTGCCACGCCCACGGACTTTCCCGTGGCGGCGCGGGAAGGCGCCTTGCCCGCCGTGCCGCCGGTGCCCGCCGCGCTGCCCGCCGAGCTGCTGCGCCGCCGCCCCGACCTGGCCGCCGCCGAGCGCCAACTCGCCGCCGCGCACGCGCGCCTCGGCATCGCGCAGACGGCCTGGCTGCCGGACCTCACGCTCTCGGCCAGCGCCGGCTGGCAGGCGTCGAGCTTCGCCCGCTGGCTCGACACGCCCTCGCGCGTGTGGTCGCTGGGCCCGCGCCTCGCGGCCACGCTGTTCGACGGCGGTGCGCGCCGCGCCAATGAGGCCCTGTTCACCGCCGCCTACGACGAGCAGGCCGCGGCCTGGCGCGCGGGCGTGCTCGCCGCCGTGCGCGAGACCGAGGACGCGCTCGCGCAGCTCGCCACCCTGGCCGAGCAGGAGCGCCAGCAGGCGCGTCTGGTGGAACTGGCCAACGAGAACGAGCGCGTGGTCGGCTACCGCTACGAGGCCGGCGAGATCAGCTTCCTGGAGGTGGCCACCGCGCAGAACCTGGCGCTGTCGGCGCGCCGTGCCGCACTGGACGTGCGGGCCCAGCGGCTGGCGGCGAGCATGGCCTTGGTGGCGGCGCTGGGGGGCGGCTGGCAGCCGCCGCCGTGAGTGCCCATGCCGTGCGGCAGGGCCGCGTCAGGCCAGCTGTCATGGGCCCGTCGGGGGTGCCGAATCCCAGGACCGCACGCACAGCTTGACCGACAGCTCCGGGTCAAACCAAGGGATGGGACCGCCGGGCGCCTGGATCGACAGGCCGAGGACCCGGTCTTCCGGGCGGCTCTCGGCATTGAAGAAGCGCGCCGCCACTTCGGTGGAGACCAGGGCGGGTGACAACAGGAAGCCGGTCTGGCCCGCCTCGCGCAGGTACCGGAAGTCGGCACTCCCCGTCGGGGTGGCCATCGTCATGCGAAGAGCGGGGGGGCCGGTCAGCACGCCCAGGACCCGCCCGAGCCAGGTGCTGGCGACCTCGATCTCGGCCCAGACCGCTTGATCCGGACCCACCCAGGGAACCAGCACGGGCTGATCGAATTCCACGTCGGACGTGCGGCACACCTCGGACTGGGCCAGCGGCGACGCACGGCGCGTCAACAGCAGGGCGTTCGGTGCCTGCCGGTCCAGCCGGTAGTGCCGGCGGTAGGCACCCAGGGTGAGCGGATCTTCCAGCGCGGCGTAGCGGCCATCGATGGGCTCGACGCTGAACACCACCGACCGCGGCGCCTGCGGGCTGGCGAGGAAGTCCGCGTTGCGCTCGGACATATGGCGGCTGGTCGCGAAATAGGACTGAAAGGCGGGCCGCGTGGCGATCGGCAACCCGGACGCGTACGCCAGACTGAACTCGAAGGGGAAGATATCGATGGGGCCTTCGACATCAGCAAACGGAATGGCCGAGCGCGCCTGCGCGACCGCCATCGCCTGGCGGCGGCCCAGTTCGGCGTTCAGTAGGGTCTCGTAGCCGGGGTCCATCACGCGGCGGATGCGGTCCTCCACGGTGTGGACATACCCATTGATGAACCCTCCCTGGTACAGCGATGCCGTGATGTAGGTGACCAGCGAGGCCGCTGCAACGGCCACTGCCCCGATCACGCGCCGCTGGTTGCGGGTCATGCGGTCGACGCTGGGACTCCAGAGTTGGACCAGGCATACGAAGGCCAGCGCGAGAAACGCGTTGCCGGGGTGGGCGCCATGCCGAACAAAGCCCATCTTGTAGGCGACCAGCAGATACCCCAGCGTGAGGAGGCCCAGCACTGTGCTGGCGGCATGGGTCATGCGCAGGGTCGTCGCGACCAGGACCGCCGCGCCAACGATGAAGGCACCGTGCAGTGCAAACGGCGCGGGCAGTCCCATATCCGCGTTGTAGGCCAGCGAGACATCCACATAGCCGCGCACAAAGTCGGCGAAGCCTGAGACCTGCTGGCCGGACAGCCAGAACAGCAAGACCAGAGACAAGCCGAAACACACGGGGACGATGGGCCTGTAGTCCCGCACGCTGAAGCGGTAGAGGCTCGCCAGGGCAATGGCGGGCACGGTGAAGAACAGGGCATTCGCCTTCACCAGGCAGGCAAACGCCGCGCCGAATGCGAGCAGAACGGACAGCGCGAGTTGCGCCGAATGACCTGGCTGCCTGCGGCACTCATGGTGACACAGCAGCAGGGCCGGCAGAAGCAGGTACACATCCCGCCACATCAGCAGGTGCAGGGTCAGGCCACACCAGGCCAGCAGGGCCCAGGCACTCCGGATGCGCAGTACCGAGAAACAAGCAATGCCCAGGATCAGCAGGTAGACGGCCCGGTAGAGCAGCTTCTCCTGATGGGATGACACGGAGTAAACGGCCGATTCAATGAAGGACAAAGGTCCGTAGTTGAATAGGATCTGGCTTCCGTGTTGAAGCCGGTTCTCGTGGGCGTACACCAGCATCGCATGCCAGGACAGATCGAGCCCGCGCATGGACGGTGCATAGATCACATCGAGCAAATAGGCCAAAACGAACAGCGTTCCAAACACCGGCACGGCGAAAGAGAATATTCGGGCTTTCATTTCATCGTGCTGTCGATCGATCGCTGACTAATGTTTGAAAAGCCCGCGTGAGTTTTCTGTGCCAGCGATTGGGCTGGGCGGCGCGCATGGTAGCATCGGCCGAATGCCTCTACGCCACCTCCCAATTGCAATGCTATTTCGAGACATCTGGCGTCAATGCATTTCCCCTGACATCTGTTCGAGTCCATTCATGCAATGTGTTGGTGATGGCCTCATCCGGGCCTTCGGCCGCGCCATGGCAGTCGGGTCGGAGAGGCGCGCCGCCTGGCTGAACCACGAATGCGTTGTGGCCGGGGCAGCCTGATGGAGTTGCACGGCTGGGGTCGCTATCCGAGGCAGGAAGCCCGGGTGGTCGAGCCCTTGTCGAGACAGCAGTGCCTGCGTGCGGTGCCCGACGCCCTGCCACTCATTGCGCGCGGACGGGGCCGCAGCTACGGCGACAGCGCGCTGGGACCACGGGTTCTTTCAACACGCTACCTGGATCAGCTTCATGCCTTTGATCCGGAGACGGGTTTGCTGTCCTGCGCCGCGGGCACTTCGCTGGACGACATTCTGCGAACCTTTGTCCCCCGTGGCTGGTTCCTGCCGGTCATGCCCGGCACACGCTTCATCACCGTGGGCGGTGCCATTGCCAGTGACGTTCATGGAAAGAACCACCACCGCGATGGCACGTTCAGCGCGCATGTGGCGTCCCTTCAGATTCTTTTGGGGAATGGGGAGTGTGTCGGTGCTTCCCCATCGGACAAGGCCGAGCTGTTCCACGCCACCTGTGGCGGGATGGGGCTGACCGGCGTCATCGTGTCCGCCGTGTTGCGGCTCAAGCGAATCGCCGCCAGCGATGTCCTGGAGACACGGATCAAGGCACCCAGCCTCGACGCCGTGCTCGAGGCATTTGATGCGCATGCCGCAAGCGCCTACTCGGTCGCCTGGATCGACTGCATGGCGCGCGGCGCCAGCCTGGGGGGCTCCATTCTGGTGACGGCTGAGCCGTGCGCTGATGGCCCGCTGGTGGCCCGGCAGGTCAAGGCCCCTGGCGTTCCCGTTGAAATGCCTTCGGGCCTGCTCAATCGCTCGGTGGCCAGGGCGTTCAATGCCACGTATTACCGGCGGGCACGCGCGCGGGCGCAAACGAAACGAAAGCCGTTCGAGTCATTCTTTGCGCCATTGGATGCGATGGCCGGGTGGAGTGGCTGGTATGGCCGACCGGGATTCCTGCAGTACCAGTTGGTGCTGCCCAAGGCGGCGGGCGCAACCGGATTGCGGGACATACTCCAACGCATTGGCCAGTCCGAACGGGGCGCCTTCCTCGCCGTCCTGAAACTGTTTGGCGACGCGAACGCCAATCCGTTGAGCTTTCCCATGAAGGGGTACTCGCTGGCGGTGGATTTCAAGGCGGAAGGGCCCGTCTTCGAACTGCTCGACGGCTTGGACGGCATCGTCACCGCGCTCGGCGGGCGACTCTATCTCGCCAAGGACGCTCGGATGAGCGAAGCCACGTTCAAGGTGGGGTACCCCCGGTGGCAGGCGTTCGAGGAGGTACGCGCACGCTGGCACGCCCATGGCAAATTCATGTCGGCCCAGTCCCGCCGGCTGGGTCTGGCCTGAGCGATGCGCCCGGCCCCGCAACGCCCTGCACGTTCATCCCCAGTCCTCGAAACATGAGCAGGATCTTGATCATCGGTGCGACATCGGCCATAGCGAAGGCGACCGCGCGCCTGTGGGCGTGCGAAGGCCATGCGCTCTACCTGGTCGGGCGCGACGTGGACCATCTGCACGAGGTCGCGGACGATCTGAGGGTCCGTGGCGCTCGATCGGTCGCCTGTGCTGCCCTGGACGTGAACGACCTGGCACGGCATGCCGAGGTGATCGACGCCGCCGCCGGCGCGCTGGGGGGGCTCGACGTGGCCCTCATCGCCCACGGCACGCTGGGGGATCAAAAGGCCTGTGAGCAAGACGTCCGGATCGCGCTCCAGGAACTGAACACCAACGCCATCAGCGTCATCTCACTGCTCACGCACCTGGCCAACCGGTTCGAAGCGCAACGGCACGGCTCGATGGTCGTTCTCGGTTCGGTGGCCGGCGAACGTGGCCGGCAGTCCAACTACGTGTACGGCACCGCGAAAAGCGCGGTGGCGACGTTCCTGCAAGGCGTGCGCAACCGCTTGCACCCGTCCGGCGTCCAGGTGCTGACGATCAAGCCTGGGTTCGTGGACACGCCGATGACGGCCGCCTTTGACAAGAAGGGGCCGCTTTGGAGTCCCCCGGACGCCATCGCCCGTGCCATTCTCCGCGGGGTGGCCAGGCGACGCGATGTCGTTTACGCGCCGTGGTACTGGTGGGGCGTGATGCTGGTTATCCGATCGATTCCCGAGCGCCTCTTCAAAAGACTGTCGCTCTGAGCCGTCCAGCCGGTGCCTCCCCGACAATGCGCGGCGTGGTGACCGCTGCCTGTGGCCTGGCCAGCGGCGCCCGCGAGAGGCACCCATGGAACTGAGGCAACTGCGCTACTTCGTCCGCATCGTCGAGCTCGGCGCCATGAGCCGCGCGGCGGCGGAACTCGACATGGTCCAGTCCGCGCTGAGCCAGCAGATCAGCCGGCTGGAAAGCGAGCTCAGCACGCGTCTGCTGCAGCGCACGCCGCGCGGCGTGTTGCCCACCGAGGCCGGCATGGCCTTCTTCCGCGAGGCCAAGCTCACCCTGCGCCACGCCGAGCAGGCCGCGCGCGCCGCGCAGGCCGCGCGCCTGTCGGGCTCCGTCAGCGTGGGCCTGGCGCCCACCACGGCGGCCGTGCTGGGCCTGCCGCTGATGCAGGCCATGCGCGAGCGCTACCCCGACGTGCGCCTGCACCTGGTGGAGGGCATGTCCGGCCATCTCGCGGCCCAGCTCAAAGCGCGCGAGCTCGACCTCGCCGTGCTGTTCGATCCGCGCGCGGGACAAGGTGGCCCCGTGCCGGGGGACCGCTTGATGGACCGCCAGCCCCTGTTCACCGAGGACATCTTCCTCGTCACGCAGGCCAGGCGGCGGCGACGCAAGCGCCTGGCGCTCGCCGACCTCGGCGACGAGCCCCTGATCCTGCCCACGCACCCGCACGGCCTTCGCCTGACGCTCGACGCCGCCTTCGCGCGTGCCGGCATCCGCCCCCAGGTGGTGATGGAGGTGGACTCCTTGTCCATGGTGATGGCCGCCGTGGACGCCGGCCTGGGCAGCAGCCTGCAGCCCTACGCTGCCGTGCACGGCGTCCCCGATGCGCAGCAGCGCCTGCGCCTATCGCTCATCGACGACGCCCAGGTGCGTCGCACCAACCTGCTGTGCAGCTTGAGCGAGGACGAGCTCTCGCCCGCCGCCCTGGCCACGCGCGTGGTGGTGGTGGACTGCGTCAAGCGCCTCATCGGGGGCGGTGCCTGGCCCGGCACGCGCCTCTGGTCGTCAGACAGGCTTCACAAAGACTGATACCCCCATGCCAGGCGCCCGCTTCCCGGCGAAGCGGCACCAGCCTAGAGTGCGGCCATCGCCGGCGGAAGGCCGCTGGCGGCTTTCCCGCGAGGCTGGTTTGGAACCCGATGTCCTGGTCATCGGCGGTGGCAACGCCGCCCTGTGTGCCGCGCTCATGGCGCGCGAAGCGGGCGCCAGCGTGCTGCTGCTCGAAGCCGCGCCGCGCGCCTGGCGCGGCGGCAATTCCGCCCACACGCGCAACCTGCGCTGCATGCACGATGCGCCGCAGGACGTGCTGGTCGACGCCTACCCCGAAGAGGAGTTCTGGCAGGACCTGCTCAAGGTCACCGGCGGCATCACCAACGAACACCTCGCGCGCCTGACCATCCGCGCGTCGTCGACTTGCCGCGACTGGATGCGCCGCCACGGCGTGCACTTCCAGCCGCCGCTCTCGGGCGCGCTGCACGTGGCGCGCACCAACGCCTTTTTCATGGGCGGCGGCAAGGCGCTGGTCAACGCCTACTACCGCAGCGCCGAGCGCCTGGGCGTGGCGGTGCGATACGAAGCGCCCGTCGAGCGCCTCGAGCTCGAGGACGGCCGCTTCGTCGCCGCCCACCTGCGCGGTGGCGAACGCATCGCCGCGCGCGCCTGCGTGCTGGCGGCCGGTGGCTTCGAGTCCAACCACGACTGGCTGCGCGAGGCCTGGGGCCAGAACGGGCGCGGTGAATGGCCGGCCGACAACTTCCTCATCCGCGGCACCGCCTTCAACCAGGGCGTTCTGCTCAGGCACATGCTCGACGACCACCGCGCCGACCGTGTCGGTGACCCGACGCAGGCCCACATGGTTGCCATCGACGCGCGGGCCCCGCTGTACGACGGCGGCATCTGCACGCGCATCGATTGCGTCTCGCTGGGCGTGGTCGTCAACCGCGAGGCGCACCGCTTCTACGACGAGGGCGAGGACTTCTGGCCCAAGCGCTACGCCATCTGGGGCCGGCTGGTGGCCCAGCAGCCGGGGCAGATCGCCTATTCCATCATCGACAGCCAGGCCATCGGCCGCTTCATGCCGCCCGTGTTCCCCGGCGCAAAGGCCGACAGCCTGCCCGAACTCGCGCGCCGGCTCGGCCTGGACGAGACCACCTTCATGCAGACCCTGAGCCAGTACAACGCCGCCTGCCGTGTCGGCCATTTCGACCACGCCGCCCTCGACGATTGCCACACCGAGGGCGTGTCGCCCGCCAAGACGCACTGGGCCCGGCCCATCGACACGGCCCCGTTCTATGGCTACGCACTGCGCCCCGGCGTCACCTTCACCTACCTGGGCCTCAAGACCGACGACACCGCCGCCGTGCGCTTCCATGACCGGGCCAGCGAGAACCTCTTCGTGGCCGGCGAGATGATGGCCGGCAACGTGCTGGGCAAGGGCTACACGGCCGGCGTGGGCATGTCCATCGGCACCGCCTTCGGGCGCATCGCGGGCACGAACGCGGCCGCCGCCGCCATGAAAAAGGGAGCGCGACATGCAGTCGCTTGAGGCCCTCACGCGCGACGCGCGCGCCCTGGCTCAGGGTGAGGCCGTGCCGGCCACGGGCCCGGAGGCCGAGGTCGCGCGCCAGCTCCAGATCTGCAACGCCTGCCGCTACTGCGAGGGCTTCTGCGCGGTCTTCCCGGCCATGACGCGCCGGCTCGAATTCCCCAAGGCCGACGTGCACTTCCTGGCCAACCTCTGCCACAACTGCGGCGCCTGCCTGCACGCCTGCCAGTACGCGCCGCCGCACGACTTCGCGATCAACGTCCCCAAGGCCATGGCCCAGGTGCGCGGCCAGACCTACGCCGACTACGCCTGGCCGCCCGCGCTGGGCCGGCTCTACCAGCGCAATGGCCTCGTGCTGTCGGTGGCACTGGCGCTGGGCCTGGCGCTGTTCCTGCTGCTGGCCGCGGCCTTGCAGGGCTCGCTGTGGGCCGGCGCGCCACGCGGCGACTTCTACCGCGTCTTCCCGCACCAGCTGCTCGTGGGCATCTTCCTGCCGGTGTTCGCCTTCGTGGTCTTCGCGCTCGGCATGGGCGTGCGCCGCTTCTGGCGCGACATCAAACCGGTGACCGGGGGGGTGGATGTGGCGGCCCCAGCCGCCGCCGAGGCCACGCACAACGTGCTGCGCCTGAAGTACCTGGACGGCGGCCACGGCGAGGGCTGCCCCAACGAGGACGACGCCTACACCCTGTCGCGGCGGCGTTTCCACCACCTCAGCTTCTACGGCTTCCTGTTGTGCTTCGCGGCCACCAGTGTGGGCACGCTGTACCACTACCTGTTCGGCTGGGTCGCGCCCTACGACCTGCCCAGCCTGCCCAAGCTGCTGGGTGGCGCGGGCGGTGCGATGCTGGTGCTGGGCACGGCGGGCCTGTGGCGCCTGAACCGCCGGCGCGATCCCGCGCACGGCGACCGGGCGCAGAAGCCCATGGACCTGGGCTTCATCGCGCTGCTGTTCCTCACCGCCCTGACGGGCCTGCTGCTCTGGTGGGGGCGCGGTACGCCCGCGATGACCGTGCTGCTGTGCGCGCACCTGGGCGCGGTGATGGCGCTGTTCGCCACGCTGCCGTATGGCAAGTTCGCGCACGGCGTGTTCCGCACGGCGGCGCTGCTGCGGTTTGCGGTGGAGAAGCGCTTGCCGAATCCGGTGGGGCTGGGGGCGGACTGAGGGCCGGGCCGCTGCCTGCGGGCGCGGGCGCGGCTGGCGCCCGTATGGCGCGGCGCCTCACGGTCGGCTGTCGACGAGCCAGGCCACGGCGCGGCGCGCGAGCGGCGCCATGACCAGCACCACGGGAAACGCCACCACCCAGGCGGTCAGCCAGGCGCTGGTCCACAGGCCAGCGAAGCCCTGAACGAAGCCGACGGCCCGGTAGGTGGAGATGCCGGACACCAGCAGGGACATGAGGCCCGACAGGATGAAGCCGAAGAGAACCGGGGCGTATTTCGCGGGAAGCATCGAGGGGTCTCCATGGGGGACAGCGCTCAGGCCGGCACCGCCACGCGGTTCAGGCTCTGGGCGAAGTGTCGGCCAAACAGTCGCGCGGTCTTGATGTCGCCCGGCACGAAGGCGTCTGCCGGGGCCGAGTGGCCGGCCTGGGCCATCAGCCCCGACCAGGAGCCCAGCCGGTTGGCGGCCTCGTCGTAGGGCACGCCGCTGTGCTGCTCGGGCAGGATCGGGTTGCCCATCCACAGCATGCCGTGCTGCATGCTGAAGACGAACATCGACAGCAGGGTCGACTGCTTGTCCCCCGACGGCAGCGAGGACACGGTGAAGCCCGCGGCGAGCTTGCCCCTGAGTTGCTGCGTGCGCCAGAGGCGGCCGGTCGAATCCATGAAACCCTTGAACGGGGCGGATACGCCGCCCAGGTAGGTCGGCGAACCGAAGATGAAACCGTCGTAGCCGATCAGATCGTCGGGCGTGCGCGCGATGTCGTCGGCCTTGACGAGGCGGGCGTCGACGCCGCCGACCTCCTGCGCGCCGATGCGCACCAGGCGGGCGATGTGTTCGGTGTGGCCGTGGGCGCTGTGGTAAATGATGGCGAGTGTGCTCATGGGTGAGGCTCCAGGACGTGGAGGGACTTCGGGTGGTGGAGGGCCTTCGTCGAGAAATCCCGATCGATGAAGGCGCGGATCAGTGAGACGCGGCCAGGGCCGCGGCCGCCAGGTACAGGCCGGCACCGAACACGGCGTGGTTGGCCAGGTTGCGCAGGCAGTTCTTCAGCGGCGTGGGCGTCTTCAGGGCCAGGAAGCCGGCGCCCATGGCGGGCTGCATCACGAGCCAGGGAGCGGCCACGGTGGCGAGCCCGAACACCAGGGCCGGCAGGACCGTTGGCTGCGCCAGCCAGTCCGGGCCCAGCGCGGCGATGAGCAGCGCGGCGTAGGCGATGCCGACGAGGTAGTGGGTGAGCCAGCCCAGGCCGCGCTCAAAGGGCAGGGGCGGGGCCTTGGCGATGGCCGCGTGGGCGAACCGCCCCCGGGCGATGTGCCCCACCCAGCGACCGACCATGGCGAAGCCCGCGGTGGGCACGCCCAGGCGCGCCAGGACCAGCAGCCAGACGTCCATCACGGCCGTGGCGCCAATGCCGATGAGAACGGTGTGTGCGATGAGGGGCAGGGAAGGCATGGGGATCTCCAGGAATCGATTGACTTTTTGATGCGGTGGAGAAAGCATAGAAGTTGAAGTCAACTTCAAGTCAAGCGGTTTTTATGGACATCTCGGAAGTCGCCAAGCAATCCGGCGTGGCCGCCTCGGCGCTGCGCTACTACGAGCGCAAGGGGCTCATCCGTTCCCTGGCGTCCGCCGGGGCGCGGCGCCGCTTCTCGCCGGCGGTGCTGGACCAGCTGGCGCTCATCGCCCTGGGTCAGGCGGCGGGGTTCTCGCTGGACGAGATCCGGGAGATGTTCACGCCCGGTGGCGCGCCCCGCATCGACCGGGCCATGCTGTCGTCCAAGGCCGACGAACTCGAGCGCATGGTCAAGCGCCTGAAGGCCATGGCCGAGGGCCTGCGGCACGCCGCGGCCTGCCCTGCGCCGAGCCACGCGCAGTGCCCTTCGTTCCAGCGCCTGCTCAAGGCCGCGTCGGCTGGCGCGCTGGAGAACCGTCAGCGGTACCGGCCGCTGCGCCACGGCGAATGAGCCGCATCAGCCGACGGGGACGGCGGCGCGTGCGCAAGCTTGATGCGCATCAACATCGGCGGGTGGCACCGGACTAGATTGTGTCTCTTGGGTCAAGGCAGTCGCCCACGGTCGAGGCGGTCCACGGGCCCTGGAAAGGGGTGCGTATGCGGAACATGTTGCGCGAACCGGTGGCGATTGCCGGCGTCGGGTGTTCGCGATTCGGTGACCTGCTCAGCACGCCCGGTCTGAAGGGACTGAGCCTGCAGGAGCTGACCGCCACAGCGGTGAAGGAGGCCCTCGACGACGCCGGGCTGAGCGGCCAGGACGTCGACGCGGTGTTCGCCGGCAATGCCATGGTGCACAGCTCGCAGGTGCCGGGCACCTATACCCAGCTCGCGAAATGGACCGGAACGCAGTTCAAGGCCGGCGTGCATTTCGAGGCGCAGTGCTCGACCACCAGCGTTGGCGCGGCGATGGCGGCGATGGCGGTGGCGGCCGGGGTCTATGACGTCTGCCTGGTCTATGGCCTCGAGACCACGCGCACCAAGGTGAAGGGCTACAGCCCCTACGAGCGCGAGCCGATCAGCCACCAGCAGACCTGGCTCTGGACCGACATGGCGGTAAATCAGGCCTATGGCGTGCCGCAGGGCTACGACATCTTCTCCACCTACAACGGCCTGGTCGCGCTCGGCTACTGCCGCAAGTACGGCATCTCGATCGAGGACTACGACCGCGGCATGTTCGAGCTCTGCCGCACGCGGCGGCTGCACGGTTCGATGAACCCGAAGGCGAACGTGCAGGAGACCCTGGAAGCGAAGGCCGCGTCCGAAGGCTTCTCCGATCCCTACGATCTCTGGCGGTCCGACCAGCACAACCCCTTCGTCGCCTGGCCGTCGCGGCTGATGAGTCTGGTCACGACCGCCGACGGCGCGTCGGCGCTGGTGATCGCGCGGCCCGGGGCCTTGCGCGGTGCCAAGGCGGCGCCGATCGGCTTCAAAGGCTTCGGCATCTGCTACAGCGACCTGCCCTGGTATGGCGAGGACCCCACGCAGTGGGAGTTCGATCGGCGCGCCTGCCAGGCGGCGATGGACATGGCGGGCATCAAGGCCCGCGACCTCGGCTACCTGCACACGCACGACTGCTCGCACATCTCCGGGCTTTGCACGGCGGAGATGATCGGCTACCTGAAGGCCGGCGAAGGCTTGACGGCGGCGCGCGAGGGTCGCCTCCGGTTCGACGGCGATCGGCCGATGTCCACGCACGGGGGCCGGCACGCCTTCGGGCACGCCTGGGGCGCGAGCGCGGGCTCCGACATCTACGAGGCCGCGCTGCAGATGCGCGGCCAGGCGGGCCGGCGCCAGATGCCGAAGCGGCCCGAGGTCGCCATGATCCACACGCATGGCTACGCGATGATCAGCACCGCGGTTGTTCTGGGAGCCATTTGACATGAGCAACGAAGAGACCCGCCCCAGCGCGATCCGCTGGTACTACGAGGGGCTGAAGGAAGGTGTGTTTCGCGCCATGCGGTGCAGCACCTGCGGCCAGTTGACGTTCCCGCCCACGGGATGCTGCGAGCACTGCGGCAGTTGGTCGGTCGAGGGCGCCGAGATCAGCGGCGAGGGCACGCTGCTCTTCGCGACGCACAACATCGCGCCGGCCTGCCACCCGCGCTTCGAGGCGATCGCACCGTATGTCTACGGCCATATCCGGCTGAAGGAAGGCAACATCGTCCAGGCGATCGTGCTGGGCGTGGAGGCGGTGCCGGACCAGTTGCACGCGCTGTTCAAGCGTGGCCCGGTGCCGGTGAAGGCCGAGACGCTGACGATGCAGGACCTGCCGGTGCTGGCGTTTCGGCTCGCCGGCTGACGCGGGCACGGCTGCGCCGGGCGCTCAGTCCCGGCAGTAGCCCTCGCCGGTCCGGACCTTCAGGCAGTCCTTCTTGCCGGCCAGCCACTTCATGCCCGTCTGCTCGCCGTTGCTGGCGCGCAGGACTTCCTGCTTTCCATCGCGTTCGAACTCGATCGCATCACCCACCGCCATGCCGACGAAGGTTCGCGGCCCATCCAGGTTCTGCACGGTGACGTCGTAGTGGCCGTTGCCGCCCGTGATGCGGACGAAGGTCCCTTCCGGACCGTTCCACTGACCGATCCACTGGTCGGTGCTGGGGGCGGGGGGCGGGGCCGGCGCCGGGCTTGGCGCCGGTGATGCGGGGGCCGTCGGAGCGGCGGTGTCGCGGTCCCCGCAGGCCGCGAGCGACAGGGCCAGCGCAAGGGCCGCTATCAGATGCCATGGCGTTGACGTGTTCATGGGAACAGTGTGCCGTGGTGTCCGCCGGATGAGAAGCCAAAGCCGCTCGCGTTGCTGGTTCATCCGTTGACCATGCGGTTCAGAGTCCTTGCTCCCACAACATCTAGACTGCCGCGCTTCGCGGGGTGTGCCTTGTGCATGCTCAATGTAGTGCTATTGTTTTCATAGGGGGCGATTCAGTGAACCGACATCAGGGAACGGTAGGGAACGCGGCACTGGTCTTGGCCGGTTTGGCCACCAGTGGCCTGTCGCAGGCGGCCAGCTTCACGGCGTCCAACGAAGCGGAACTGATCGCGGCGATCCATGCGGCCAACGCGAGCGCCGACCCGAGTTCCACGATCGGCCTGATCGGCTCCTTCACTGTCACGGCGACGCTGCCACCGATCCGAGGGAACGTGGCCCTCTCGCCCAGCGGCGGCACCTTGACGGTGGAGTCTGCTGCCGGGGCCGGGCTGACGTTCGAAGCCGGTGCGAGCTATGGCACCCTCGGCGGATTGCAGGTGGGGCAAACGGCGGGCACCGCGGGCGCATTGACCGTTCAGGGCGCGGGCACCTCGGTGACGTCGACCGTGCTGCAGGGAGTGTCCGGGCAGGCCCGCATCCGAGTGCTGGACGGGGGCTTCCTTGCCTCGACCGGACCCTCCGGCATGCGCTTTGGGGGTACCTCGGCCACGGTGTCCAGCGGTGGCATCGCCGATGTGCTCGTCAGCGGTGCCGGCTCGAGACTGCGCTCCTCGGTCCTGTATATCCATCAGCGCGGCACGCTGGAGGTGTCCGACGGCGGCGCGTTGGAGGGGGCGGTGCTGCATCTGGGCTCCATGCCCGGCGGTTTCACAGGTCTGGTCACGGGGACTGGCTCCAGGCTCGCGTCGACCACCGCCACCATCAACTTGGGCGCGTCGGGCTCGGCCACGCTGACCGTGGCCGACGGTGCGGTGGTCTCCGCCAACAGCGGGGCCTCCGCCATCAACCTGGCCGCCAACGCCGCCGGCTCCGCCGTCCTGAACATCGGCGGCGCCGTGGGCCAGGCCGCGGTCGCGCCAGGCGCGGTGATCGCCTCCGCCGTGAACGGCGGCGCCGGCACGGCGGTGCTGAACTTCAACCACAACGCCGCCGCGTACAGCTTCGCGCCGGCCATCACCGGCAGCATCAGCCTCAACCACGTGGGCAGTGGCACGACCACGCTCACCCGCGCCAGCACCTACAGCGGGGCCACCCACATCACCGGCGGCACGCTGCGCGCGGGCGTGGCCAACGCCTTCAGCGCCGCTTCGGCGCACACGGTCGGTGCTTCGGGTGCGCTCGACGCCGGCGATTTCGACCAGACCCTCAGCACACTGAACAACGCCGGCACGGTCTCGCTGCCCGGCGGCACGCTCACCATGACGGGCGCCTACGTGGGCCAGGGCGGCACCTTGCGCGTGGGCACGGCCCCGGGCGCGGGCGGCCTGGCCAGTGGCCGGCTGGTGCTCAATGGCGCGGGGGCCAGCGCCACCGGCACCACGCTGCTGGGCATCGCCCACTTCGGCGGCCTGGGCGCGCCTACCACGGGCGATGGCATCGAGGTCATCACCGCCACCGGCGGCGCCACCACCACCGCGCAGACCACCAAGGACGCGTTCCGCCTGGCCAACGGCGTCGTGGGCGGTGGCGCCTACCAGTACCGCCTGTACGCGGCCGACGCCAACGGCGTCGGCGAGAACTGGTACCTGCGCTCCGACGGCCTTCGCGGCGAAGTGGCGCTGTACGCGGTGGTGCCCGAGCAGTTCCGCGCGCTCGACATCGCCATGCTCGGCAACCGCCAGCAGCGCATGGGCGAATCGCGCGCAGGCACCGACAACAGCGGGCGCGAGCGCCAGGCCTGGGGCCGCGTGTTCAGCGTGGACCGCGACATCGCGCAGCAGGGCACGGTCAGCCCCACGAGCAACGGCCGCCTGAACGGCTTCCAGACCGGCACCGACCTGTGGAACGAAGGGGATTGGCGCGCGGGCCTCTACCTGGGCCAGCTCGAGGGCGACCTGGATGTGCGTGGTCAGGCCAGCGGCGCCGCGAACTACCTGTCCGGCCGCAACGACCTGCGCAGCCAGTACCTGGGCGGCTACGCCACCTGGCAGCGCGACAGCCTGAGCCTGGACGCCGTGCTGCAGCTCGGCCACCACCGCTACAGCGCCACGCCGGCGCAGGGCGAATCGAGCGCCGGCAAGGGCGACAGCCTGATGGCGTCGTTGGAAGCCGGCCAGGGTTTCGCACTCTCGCCGCGCTGGCTGATCGAGCCCTCGGTGCAACTGGCCTACCAGCGCCTGAGCCTGGACGAGACCGGCCTGAGCGGAGCCTCCGTGCAGCAGGACACCGATGGCAGCTGGATCGCTCGCATGGGGGTGCGCGTGAAAGGGCTTTTCAACGCAGGCCCCGGCGCGCTGCGCCCCTACGCCAGCCTGAACCTCTACAAGCGCAGCAACAGCACGGACATCACGCGCTTCGTCGGCGGCGCCGGTGGCACCGACATCAGCAGTCGCACCGGCGGCAGCAGCAGTGAGCTGAGCGCGGGCCTGGACTGGCGACTCAGCCCCACCGTCAGCCTGTACGGCGAGGTGAGCCGGCTGTGGGACCTGGGCGGCGACGCGCGCACCGGCAGCGGCCTGAGCGGTGGCGTGGGCGTGCGGGTGCTGTGGTGATCCGGGTCGGGGGCGGAGCGGCGCACGGCGCCTAGTCGCGCGCCCGGCCAGGCCCCGCGGCCTGCACTTCTTCCACGATCACCTTCTTCCACGCCGCGATGCGCGACTCCGTGACCATGGTGGCGTGCGCGGCGATGCTGATGGCCAGGTGCGGCGTGCCCTCGCTCGCGGGCAGGGCGCGGCCCATGCCGAAACCGTCGTCCACCACCGTGCCCTGGCTGATGGCGAAGCCGCTGCGGCGCACCAGGGCCACGGCGGCGCGCAGGCTGTCGGCGTTCAGGCGCGGGTAGCGGTCCAGCCCCGGCGCCACGGCGCGGATCATGTCGTCGGCGCGCGCGGGCTCGAGCGCGGCCAGCAGGGCGGTGGCGCCCGCGCCCACGCCGAGCAGGCGGCGTTGGCCCACGTCCACCGGAACGAAACGCACCACCGCGTTGCCGTCCACCTTGAGCAGGCACACGGCCTCGGTGCCGCTGCGCCGCATCAGGTAGGCGGTGACGCCCGTGCGCGCCGCCACCGCCTCCACCGCGTGGCGCCAGCGCCTCACGTCCTGCGAGCCCGCGGCGGGCGTGAGACCGAACTCGTGGATCAACGGGCCCATGCGGTAGCGGCGGCCATCGGCGCGCTCGACCAGGCGCTCGTCGAGCAGGCAGCCCAGGATGCGGTGCACCGTGGAGCGCGGCAGCGCCAGGCGCTGCGCGATGCCGGCGAGCGAATCGCCTTCGGCGCCGGCCTGGGCGATGGCGCGCAGGATGCTGGCCGCGCGGTGCACGGCCTGCGTGCCGTCGGAACTGGGGGGTGGCGGCGCGGCGGTGCGGGGCATGGTCTTGGTGGTCCGAGTTTTCGATCCAAGCATTCTGTCCACATCGTGGAACGTTGGGAATGTGTTTTCCCCTAAAGCGAAGGCCGCCAGGTTCCAGAGAGAGAAGGCCGTTCCTAGAATCGCGCCCCACTGGCCGCTTCCAGGCATGCAGGTCAGATGTTCCATCAATTGAAACAGGAGACAGACCCATGCCCCGCACGCCGATCCACCGCCCTTCTTCGCCGCGCCGCCGCTGGCTCGCGCGCGCCGCCGCCACCGCGCTGGCGCTGGCCGCCGCTGCCGGCGGCGCCTGGGCGCAGGCCGATTTCCCGAACCGGCCGGTGAAGCTGGTCGTGCCCTTTGCGGCCGGCGGCTCCGACACCATGGCGCGCGCCTTCGCCGAGAAGCTGGGCGCCGTGCTCCGGCAGCCGGTGGTGGTGGAGAACAAGCCCGGTGGCGCGGCCATCATCGGCTCGCAGCATGTGGCGCAGTCGCCGGCCGACGGCTACACCATGCTGTGGCTGGGCGGCGGCAGCCTCACGCCCGTGCTCATCAAGGACCTGAAGTTCGACATCCTCAAGTCGCTGCGGTCGGTGGTGAGCATCGCGCGCGGTGGCATGACGCTGATGGTTCCCGGCGCGATGCCGGTGAACAACTTCAGCGAGTTCCTGGCCTACGCCAAAGCGAACCCGGGCAAGCTGAACTACTCGCACACGGCCGGCAGCATCCTGCTGGCCACCGAGATGCTGAAGTCCAAGGCCGGCTTCGAGGCGGTGGCCATTCCGTACAAGGGCTCCACGCAGGTGGCCACGGCGCTGATGACGAACGAAATCCAGATGGGGATCGACGTGCCGGTGTTCTACCTGGGCATGATCAAAGAGGGGCGCATCAAGGCGATCGCGCACGGGGCGCAGGAGCGCTCCCCCTCGCTGCCCGACGTGCCCACGCTGGCCGAGGTGGGCGTGCGCGATCTGCAGTTCGCCTTCTCCTATGGCATCTGGGTGCCGGCTGGCACGCCCGACGCGGTGGTGGAGAAACTCAACGCGGCCTTCAACGAGGTCCTGAAAGACCCATCCATCCGCGAGCGCCTGGCGCAGGCCGGCGTGGTGCCCGTGGGCGGAGGCACCGAGGTGCACGCGCAGAACACGAAGGCCGAGCAGGACATGTGGGCGGCGGCGGCCAAGCAGATCGGGTACCACCCGCAATGAGCGTGCCGGGTTTGTTCTCTCTGGTGGGCAAGACGGTCGTCGTCACCGGCGGCGGCAAGGGCATCGGGCGTGGCATCTCGGACGCGATGGCGCGGTGCGGCGCGAACGTGGTGGTGTCGGGGCGCGGCGCCCTGGCGCTGGACGAGACGGTGCGCGGCGTGCAGGCCCTGGGCGCGCAAGCCCTCGCGGTGGTGGGCGACATCACGCGCAGCGACGACCGCGACCGCCTGATCGCCGCCACGCTCGAGCGCTTCGGCGCCATCGACGGCTGGGTCAACAACGCCGGCAGCGCCAGCCCCGCCGACGTCGGGCCGCTCGACACCATCGGCGAGGCGCAGTGGGACCGCGTGGTTGACCTCAACCTCAAGGCCGCGTTCTTCGCCGCGCAGGCCGCCGCGCGCGCCATGGTGCGCGGGGGATCGATCGTCAACATCAGCTCGCGCAGCGCCTCGTATCCCAACCCGGGCACGGGGCACTACGGCGCGGCCAAGGCGGCGCTGGAGAACCTCACGCGCACCATGGCCGCCGAATGGGGCCACCGCGGCATCCGCGTGAACGCGGTGGCGCCCGGCGTGGTGATGACGGATGAGCTGGCGAAGACCTTCGACACGCCCGAACGCATCCGCCGCCAGGTGCAGACCGTGCCGCTGCAGCGCCTGGGCCGCCCCGAGGACGTGGGGCCGCTGTGTGCCTACCTGGTGAGCGACGCGTCCGCGTGGACCAGTGGAACGGTGATCGGCGTCAACGGCGGCAGCTTCGTGCCCATGGGCTACCTGAGTTACCTGCACCAGGTCAACCGCGACGCCGCACCCGCCTGAAAGAACGACAGGGACTCACATGGATTTCTCGTGGACCGAGGAGCAGACGGCCTTGCGCGAACGCGTGCGCGACCTGCTCGCGCGCGAACTGCCGCCCGATTGGGCGCGCCTGAGCCGCCACGGCCCGGGCAGCCCGGAGCAGACGGCCTTCTCGCTGAATTTCTGCCCGAAGCTGGCCGAGGCCGGCCTGCTGGTGCCGCACTGGCCGGTGGAGCACGGTGGCCGCGGCGCGCCGCCCTGGCACCACTTCATCATCGGTGAAGAGCTCTGGGCCGCTGGCGAACCGCGCGGCGCGCAGTACATGAACGTCAACTTCATCGGCCAGACCATCATGCGTTTCGGTTCGGTGCCGCAGCAGCGGCGCTACCTGCCGCCGATGGCCGCGGGTCAGGCGATCTGGTGCCAGGGCTTCTCCGAGCCGTCGGCGGGATCGGACCTTGCGGCCTTGCGCACGCGCGCCGAGCGGCGGGGCCAGGACTATGTGATCAACGGCTCCAAGATCTGGACCTCGTACGCCGGCCTGGCGCAGACCTGCTTCCTGCTCGCGCGCACCGGTGGCGCGGGTCGCCAGGGCATCTGCATCTTCCTCGTGCCCATGGACACGCCAGGCATCACCGTGCGCGGCATTCCTTCGCTGATCGGCGAGGGCGACATCCACGAGGTCTTCTTCGACGACGTGGTGGTACCGGCCGATGCGCTGCTCGGCGAGGAGGGTCAGGCCTGGCCCATCATCGGCTGGGCGCTGTCGCACGAGCGCGTGGGCATCGCGCGCTACGCCTTCTCGCGCCGCGTGCTCGACGGCATGGTGCGCCAACTGCAGTCGCAAGGCCGCTTCGACGATCCGCTGATCCGGGCGCGCGCGGGCCAGGCGCTGGCCGCCATCGAGGCCGCGCGCCTGCTGGTCTACCGCGTGATTCACCAGCGCGCGCGCGGCCTGCCGCCCACGGCCGACGCCAACGTGGCCCGCACGGCCGTGATCGCGGCCGACCACCAGGTGTCCGATTTCGGCATGCAGTTCCTGCCCGACAGCTACTGCGGCGACGCCTTCCCGCTGCACCTCTCGCACCACGAACGCGCCATCGCCGCCGGCATCGCGGCGGGCGCGGCCGAGGTCCAGCTCAACCTGGTGGCGCAGGACTTCCTGAAGCTGCCGCGCGAGGCCCGCGCATGAACTTTGAACTCAACGACGACCAGCGCGCCCTGCTCGACGCGGTGGAGCAGGTGGTGCAGCACCACCTCGCGCGAACGCCCGCGCCGGCGCGCGTGGAGTGCCTGCCCGAACTGGACCGCGACCTGGAGCAGGGCGGCTACTTCGAGGCCATGACCACCGAAGGCCTGGGCCCGGTGGCCGCCGCCGCGATGGTGATCGCCCTGGCGCGCCTGCCGTTCTGCACCGAGCTCGGCGCGTCGGCGCTGCTGGCGCCGCGGCTGGGCCTGCCGCGCGTGTGCGCGGTGCTGGGCGAGGACCGGCACGCGCCGGCGCGCTTTCTCGCGCAGGCGGCCTGCGCGGTGGCCATCGAGGCCGATGGGGTGTTCGCCGCGGCGCTGGCGCCGGGCGAGGCGCGCGAGGTCGAGAGCCTGTGGGCCTACCCCATGGGCGAACTGGTGGCGCCCGAGGCCCTGTCCTGGCGGCGGCTCGATACCGACCCCAAGGCCTGCCTGGACCTCAGGCGCGTGGCCCTCGCCGCCGAGATCGCCGGCTGCCTGTCGGCCGCGCTGGCCAGCGTGGTGCAGCACGTGAGCGACCGGCGCCAGTTCGGCCGCCCGCTGGGCAGCCTGCAGGCCGTGCAGCACCGGCTGGCGCACAGCGCCGTGGCCGTGGAGGGGGTGCGCTGGCTGGCGCTGGCGGCGGCGGCGGGCAGTGTGCCGGCCGCGCTGGCATTGGGCCAGGCGCAGCAGGCCGTGCGCCCGGTGGCCTACGACCTGCACCAGTTCATGGGCGCCATGGGCCTCACGCTGGAACACCCGTTGCACCGCTGGACCTACCGCGCGCGGCGCCTGCAATCGGAACTCGGCGCGGCGGATCGCCAGTTCCAGCTCGCGGCCGGTCAGGCCTGGCCCGCATGACATGAGTTCAGGAAAGACCCGCACATGAAACGCCTGCCCCTCACCGGCATCCGGGTCCTGGACCTCAGCCGCATCCTCGCCGCGCCGCTGGCCGCGCAGTCCCTGGGCGACCTCGGCGCCGAGGTCATCAAGATCGAGCGCCCGGGGCGCGGCGACGAGGCGCGCCGCTGGGGACCACCCTTCCTGAAAGACCGCGACGGCCGCGACACGCGCGAGTCGCCCATGTACCTCTCGGCCAACCGCAACAAGCGCTCCATCACCATCGACCTCGCCCGCCCCGAGGGCCAGGACCTGGTGCGCCGACTCGTCGAACGCAGCGACGTGCTGATCGAGAACTACAAGGTCGGCGACCTTCAGCGCTACGGCCTGGACTACGACTCGCTCCAGCGCGTGAACCCGCGCCTGGTCTATTGCTCCGTCACCGGCTTCGGCCAGACCGGCCCCTACGCCGCGCAGCCCGGCTACGACA
>Ga0209958_1001133_pt1 | contig 24443 bp, 21 predicted proteins | sample ThiBio_inoc_plan_FD_183942 | JGI IMG/M metagenome (GOLD analysis project Ga0209958, IMG submission 183942) | Wastewater bioreactor microbial communities from Cape Town, South Africa - Thiocy_inoc_plan (SPAdes) | ecosystem: Engineered > Bioremediation > Thiocyanate > Unclassified | place: South... | reverse complement strand
GGGCCGCCTCGCGGGCGGCCTGGACGGCCGGGAGCAGCAGGGCGATCAGGACCGCGATGATCGCGATCACCACCAGCAGCTCGATCAGCGTGAAGCCCGGAGTCGGGCGACGACGCGGCTGGGACTTCATGATCCATCCTCACCAAGAAGGGACGTCCGAACGAAGATGGCAGACGCGGGACGAGGCCGAACCGACGGGGGGCCACCGCGCGGCCCCCCGGGAGGAAGAGAGGAGGTCGCCCCCGCCGCCGCAAGGTCCGCGACGAGGACGCCGGCATTTATATTTCATTTTTGAAACTAATGTCAAGCTCCCGCCCGATCTTTTCCCGGATCGGCCCGGCGGCGCGGCGGCGTAGAGACTTGACACCGCCGCAACGGACGTTTATTTTTCTGTAATGGAATTTAATCGCCCATCACCCCCGACGCGAGGCCATCGCCCCGGGCCCGCTGCTGGGCCGGGAGGCCCGGCGACGCTACATTCGCGTGAGCGTGCGGCCCCCCGGGCGGGCCGACGCATCGGCGCGAGCGCGGGGGTCGGGGCGATGGGACGGAAGTCGGCGGGGGCGGGCGCGGGGGCGGGCGCGGACGGGCTCTGGTTCCCCGCCGGCCGGAAGGTGACGAAGCCGCAGTACAACCGGCAGCTGGTGTGCGCGACGCTGCACCGCGAGGGGCCGTCCTCGCGGGTGGGGCTGCACCAGGCGACGGGGATCCCGCTGTCGCGGCTGTCGGAGATCTGCGGCGAGCTGATCCGCGACGGCCTGGTGCGCGAGAGCGTCGTGGCGCCGGCCGAGGGGAGCGGGCGGGGCCGGCCGCAGGCGCTGCTGGAGATCGAGCTGCGCGGCCTGGCGGCGGCCGTCGTCCGCTACGACCAGTCCTCGATCGAGGCGTCGGTGGCCGACCTGGCCGGCGACGTCCGCTGGCGGCGGCGCTGGGACGTCCCGTTCCGGGGGCCGGACGACACGCTGAGGCGCCTCGTCACGGCCGCGAAGCAGGCGGTGGCGGCCGGCTCCGCCGAGGGCCTGCGGGTCGCCGCCGTCGGCGCGGCCGACCCGGGGACGGTCGACGTCGCGGCGGGTCGGTCGGTCCGGGCCGTCAGCATGCCCGGCTGGCGGAACGTGCCGGTGGTCGAGCGGCTGGCGAAGGCCACCGGGCTGCGGGTCTTCATCGACCGCGGCGACGGCTGGCAGGCCCTCGGCGAGGTGATGTTCGGCGCGGGCCGGGGGGTGCAGCACGCCGTCTTCGCGACGCTGCTGGAGGGGATCGGCGGCGGCATCGTGGAGAGCCGCCGGCTGCTGGCCGGCCGCGACGGCTCGGCCGGTGAGCTGGGCCACACCCGCGTCTCCGACGACGGGCCTGCCTGCGGCTGCGGCGGCCGGGGCTGCCTGGAGGCCCACCTGGCCCCCGCCCGGCTGGTCGCCCTCTGGCGCGGCGAGCCCCCGGAAGCCCCGGTCCGCGACGCCGACCGCCGCTTCTCCGAGATGCTCGCCGCCGCCCGCGGCGGCGACGCCGGGGCCCGCGGGGTCCTCGCCGAGGCCGCCGGCCGGCTCGCCCGCGGGCTGGGGAACGTCGTCAGCCTGCTGAACCCCGAGCGGATCATCCTCGGCGGCCGGTTCGTCGAGGCCGGCGACGCGATCCTCGCCCCGCTCAACGCCGAGCTGCCCGGATACGCCCTGCCCGAGCTGCTGCGGGGGGTCGACGTCCGGCTCGCCGAGCTGGGCGAGGCGTCGACGCCGCTCGGCGTGGCCGCCCACGTCCGCGAACTCCTCTTCGCCCCCCCCTCGGCCGCCGATCGGCCCCCGGCCCTCGCGGCCGGGCGGCGGGCCGGCCGCGCCGGAGACGAACCATGAGCATCCGAATCCGATCGATCGAGGCCCGGACGGTCGACCACCCCGTCCGCAGCGACGGGGCGATCATCTCGTCGCTCGGCCGCCACGAGGCGTCGCATTACGCCACGGTCGTCGTCACCGATGCCGACGGCGCGACGGGCTTCGGCGAGGCCACCACCGCCCCCGTCTGGAGCGGCGAGACGGCCGAGACGGCCCGCTGGATCATCGAGGAGTTCCTCGCCCCCAAGCTCGTCGGCGCGACCTTCCACGACCCGGCCGAGGCCCTCGCGCTGATGGACGGCGCGCTGCACGCCAACGGCTTCGCCAAGGCGGCGATCGACGTCGCGCTGTGGGACCTCGTCGCCCGGAAGCGGGGAGCCTCGGTTTCGAGCCTGATCGCCGACCGCGAGCCGAGGGCGTGGATTCCCAGCCGGGTCAGCATCGGCGTCTATCCGCCCGAGGAGACCGTCCGCCTGGCGCGCGAGTTCCACGCCCGAGGCGTGCGGACGCTCAAGTTCAAGACCGGCAAGCCGGGCCTGGACGACGTCGCCCGGCTGCGGGCCGTGCGCGAGGCCCTGGGCCCCGACCCGATCTTCACCATCGACGCCAACGGCGCCTACCCGACCGCCGACGCCGCCGTCCGGGCGGTCGAGGAGTTGCTGCCGTTCGACCTGGCCCTGGTCGAGCAGCCCACGCCCCGCGACCGCATCGGCATGCTCGCCGAGGTCCGCCGCCGCACCCCGGTCCCGATCCTGGTCGACGAGGCCGTCTTCACGCCCGGCCACCTGGAGCAGGCCATCGAGCAGGACGCCTTCGACGTCCTCTCGATCTACCCCGGCAAGAACGGCGGCTTCACGCACTCGCTCGCGATGGCCAGGCGGGCGCAGGCGGCCGGCAAGTGCTGCGCGATCGGCTCGAACCTGGAGACCGACCTCGGCCAGGCGGCGATGATCTGCCTGGCTTCGAGCCTCTCCGCGTTCCCCACCGAGAAGTACGCCTGCGACCTGATGGCCGCCCTGTTCTACGACCGATCGGCGACCGCCCCCCCGATCCGATGGCGCGACGGCGGCGTCGAAGCGCCGACCGGCTCGGGGTTCGGCGTCGTCCCCGCGGAGGGACCCTATCGTGATTGACGCGCACGCGATGCTCGGCGACGAGACCTATCTGCGGCTCGACGCCGCGGACCTGCTCCGGCGCATGGACGCGGCCGGGGTGGACCTCGCCGTCGCCCGGCCGATGGGCGCCGGGATGATCGTCGACCACCGGGCCGGCAACGACCTGGTTTTGAAGGCCGGCCCGCGGATCCGGGGCCTGGCGTCGGTCAACCCGTGGTGGGGCGCCAAGGCCCTGGACGAGCTGGCCCGCTGCCGCGACCTGGGTGCCGTCGGCCTGTTCCTCGACCCGGCGCGGCAGGGCTTCTTCCCGACCGAGCCCGTCGCGACGCCCGTCTTCGAACGCGCCGCGGAATACGGCTGGCCGGTCCTGATGAAGACCGGCGCGTACATCTACGCGGACATCCTCGCCCTGGCCGAGGTCGCCCGCGCGTTCCCGCGGACGACGTTCATCGCCGGCTTCGGCGGCTACGCCGACATGTGGTTCGAGCTGCCGATGGCGATCCGGAGCGCCCCGAACCTGCTGCTCGACGCCTCGATGATCTGGGGGGCGGGCATCCGGGAGATCGTCGACCGCCACGGCCCCGAGCGGGTCCTGTTCGGCTCGGCCGAGCCGAGGAACCGATACAAGGTCGTCCTGAAGACGATCGACCGGCTGGAACTCGACGAGGCGGCCCGTCGCGCCATCCTGCACGACAACGCGGCCCGCGTCTTCAAGATCGAAGGGGGGCGCCCGTGAAGATCCTCGACTTCCACGCCCACCTCGACGACCGCTGGCTGCACAAGCCGATCCCGGACGCCTCGCACATGATCGCGGCGATGGACCGCTTCGGCGTTGGGCAGACGTGCGTCTACACGATGATGGGCTTCTACGCCGACACGCCCCGCAACAACGACCTGCTGCTGGAGCGCTGCCGGCGGTATCCCGATCGGCTCATCCCGTTCGTGACCGTCGACCCGAAGGAGGGCCCGGCGGCGGTGGACGAGCTGGAGCGCTGCCTGGAGTTCCCCGAGTTCCGGGGGATCAAGTTCCACCCGTGGCTCCAGGCGTTCGCGTCGAGCATGCTCGAAGAGACCATGACGGCGATCCTCAAGGTCGCCGCGCGGACGGACACGCCGGTCCTGCTGCACGACGGGACGCCGCCGTACTCGACGACGTTCCAGGTGGCCGACCTCGCCCGCTGGGTCCCCGGGGCGAAGGTCTTCCTGGGGCACGCCGGCTCGGCCGACTACGTCGACCCGGCGGCGCGGCTGATCCGCGACATCCCCAACCTCTACGGCTGCTATTGCGGCTCGCGGCCCGGCGACCTCGCCCACCTGGTCGAGACCGCGGGGGCCGACAAGATCACGTTCGGGTCGGACTTCGACCCGGGATCGTGGGAACTCCTGGCCGAGCGGCTCGACAACACGATCGAGGCCGGCCTCTCACCCGAAGACCTGGAGGCCGTCCTGTGGCGGAACGCGGAGCGAATCCTCCGGCCGTCGGGCTCCTGAGCCCGTCGCGCCGGAACCCGTTCGACAGGTCCCGCGACCCCGACCGCGCGGCGATCTGGGAGTTCCTGGTGGCCCGCGACAACGAGGCGTTCGTCGCCCGGGACTGGGCCCCGGTGGCCGACGACTTCTGGCCGGAGCGGTTCGAGGGGATCTCCGCCCTCGGCTCGTCCGACCCGGCCGACTGGTCGCTCGCCTACCCGACCGTCGAGTCGTACCGCGACGACTGGCTGAAGATGGCCGGGGAATTCCTCGCCACGCCCCTCGCCGACGGCGACCACCTGGGGCTGCTCTATTCGATGACCACGCTCGACCGCTTCGAATTCGACGGCGACCGCCTGCTGGTCTGGAAGCGGTTCCGGGCCGAGGCCCCGCTGCGAGGCGGCGGCGTCTGGTCGATCTCGTCGCAGTCGCTGTTCCGCCTGCACCGCGACGGCGACCGCTGGCGGATCGTCGGGTTCGTGGGATACCTTCCGCTCGCGCCGGAGGCCGGGTCATGATCGTCGACGTCCACGCCCACTGCTGGCCCCGCCCCGACTGCTTCTCGCCCGCGTTCCAGGCCGACGCCCGCCGCATGCGGTTGGGGCCGGTCGACCTGGTCACCCGGCCCGACGACTACTGGAACGCGACCGGCGGCGAGGACGTCGTCTCGATCGTCTTCGGCGGCAAGGCCCGCCTCTCCGGCGTCTGGATCGACGACCAGGACGTGGCCGATCAAGTCGCCCGCGACCCGTCGCGGACGATCGGCTTCATGTCGCTCGACCCCACCCGGCCCGGCTGGCAGGACGAGATGCGCGACGGCCGCGAGCGCCTGGGCCTGAAGGGGATCAAGCTCCTCCCCATGTACGCCGGCTTCTACCCTCAGGACGAGCGTCTGGCCCCGCTCTGGCGGTACGCGGCCGAGCACGGCCTGCCGGTCCTGCTCCACACCGGAACCACGTTCGTCTCGGTCGCGCCCATCGACTGCACCCTGCCGCGGCACCTGGACGCCGTGGCGATCAAGCATCCGGACGTGAAGATCATCCTGGCGCACCTGGGACACCCCTACGAGGGGGAGACGGTCGCCGTGATCCGCAAGCATCCCAACCTCTTCGCCGACGTCAGCGCCCTGTTCTATCGGCCGTGGCAGTTGTTCCACAGCCTGATGCTCGTGCACGAGTACAACGTCTGGGACAAGATCCTGTTCGGGACCGACTTCCCGGTGACGACCGTCGCCGAGACCGTGGCCGGCCTGCGCAGCCTGGTCGAGGTCCGCATCGATCGCTTCAGCCTCCCCGCCGAGCAGATCGAGCGGCTGATCTACCGCGACGCTTTGGCCCTGCTGGGGCTGGAGCATCCGGCGACGACGGCGAAGGGAGGGCGCGCGTGATCGAGGCGTCGGGGTTCCCGCTGGCGGCGACGGCCTGGCTGTCGCTCGGCCAGGCGGACTGGGCCGTCGTGGCGCTGTACTCGGCCGCGATGATCGGCCTGGGCTGGTACTTCTCCCGCGCCGCGACGAAGTCGGCCGACGGCTTCCTGATCGGCGAGCGCAGCCTGCCGTGGTGGGTGATCGGGTTCGCGAACGTGTCGACGTACTCGGATTCCGGCGGCGGCTGGATCTGGCTGTTCTACGTCGGCGGGTTCATGTACCTGAACCAGATCGCGTGGATCGCCTGGCCCATCTGGATGCCGCTGGTCGGCGTCTTCTGGGCCAAGATGTGGCGCCGCAGCGGCGTGGTGACGACGGGCGAGCTGATCGAGCTGCGCTACTCCGGCAAAGGGGCGGCGGCGTTCCGGGGCTTCTACGGCGTCTACGCCTGCGTCGCCTGGGCGTCGGTCTTCCTCGGCTACGCCACGGCGCTGCTGGCGCAACTGCTGGCCCCGCTGATCGGCTGGTCGCCCACGGCCATCGTGGTCGTGTTCGGCGCGGTGACGCTGTCGTACACGGTGCTCGGCGGCCTGCTGGGGGCGGCGTACATCGACCTGCCCCAGTTCGGCATCTTCTTCGCCGCGGCGTTCATCCTCTGGTTCTTCGGCATGCAGGAGCACGGCTCGTACTCGGCGATGCTCGCGAAGGCGACCGCGAACCGCGACCTGGACTTCTGGCAGATCTACCCGCCCTCCTCGGGGACGAACGGCTACGTCGACCCGGGGAGCCTGGTCATGCTCGTGTTCCTCGGCCTGTTCCTGGCCGGGAGCCCCGTCGCCGGCGAGGGCTGGACGGCCCAGCGCTGCCTGGCCGCGAAGGACGAGCGGCACGCGGTCCTGGGCCAGATGCTCAACTCGATCCTCAGCCTGGTCGTCCGGATGATCCCGCTGCTGCCGCTGGGCCTCCTGGCGATCGCGACCTACCCGGCCGCCGACCCGGCGACGCGCGAGCTGTTGCAGATGCCCGACGGCTCGACGGCCCCCTCGACGGGCGTCTGGTCGCACTTGGTCATCAGGTACGCGGACAAGCTGCCGGGCTTCGGCGGGCTTATCATCGCGGCGGTGCTGGCGGGGTACATGTCGACGGTCGGGACGATGCTCCAGTGGGGCTCCTCGTTCGTGGTCAACGACCTGTATCGTCGCCACGTCCGTCCGACCGCGCCCGAGCGCGAGCACATCCTGTTCGCGCGGTCGATCATGGTCGCGATGATGGTCCTGTCGAGCACGCTCGCGCTGGCGATCCGCGACATCGGCCCCTGGGTCTTCTACATCAACGCGGCGATGATCACGCCGGCCCTGCCGCTGGCGTGGCTGCGGTGGTTCTGGTGGCGGCTGAACGTCTGGGGCGAGATCTTCGGCATCCTGCTTTCGGTGCCGCTCTCGGCCCTGATCTGGTTCGGCCTGGGGTGGAAGGACCGGCCGGTCTGGCAGCCGACGCTCCTGCTGCTGGCGGTGGGCTTCGGCGGCAGCGTGCTGGTGTCGCTGCTGACGCCGGCCGAGTCGCGCGAGACGCTGCGGCGGTTCTACCTGCGGATCCGCCCGCACGGCTTCTGGGGGCCGATCCGCGACGAGTTGGAGGCGGAAGGGCTGGCCGACGCCGGCCGTCGCCGCGAGGAGTTCCGCTGGGACGCGATCGCGGCGGCGTGCGGGATCGTTTTCTGCTTCGCCGTCACCTGGTCGTTCTTCACGGCCGTCATGCTCCGCTGGGGCGAGGCGGCCGGGTGGGGCGTCGCGGCGGCGATCGCAGGGGCGGCGTACTATCGCTGCTGGATGAGGAGCCACGCCCTGGCGAGCCTGACGGGCGCGGCGGCCGAGCCGGCCGTCGCCGGGCCGATCGCCGTCGAGGTGCAAGGGGTCGGGTCATGATCCGCATCGGCCTCATCGGCTGCGGCGCGGTGGCCGAGTCGGGCCACATGCCCGCCCTGCTCCGCCGCGGCGACTTCGCGCCGGCGGCCGTCTGCGACGTCCGCCCCGAGCACGCCGCGCGGCTCGCCCGCGCCGCGGGGGGCGTCCCCGCCTACACCGACTGGCGTGCGATGCTCGACCGCGAGCCGCTCGACGCCGTCACGCTCGCCCTCCCGCCCGAGGTCAGCCCGGACGTGGCCGTCGCCTGCCTGGGCCGCGGCCTGCCGGTGCTGGACGAGAAGCCGCTGGCCTCCACGCTCGCCGACGGCCGCCGCATCGCCGAGGCCGTCGCGCGGTCCGGCGGCGTCTACCAGGTCGGGTTCGTCCTCCGCTACGGCGACTGGGTCCGCGAGCTGGGCCGCCTGGCGCGACAGATCGGGACGCCGTCGCGGACGCGCGTCGCCGTCTTCGACGAGCGGCTGGACCGCGCCGACGTCGAGCACTTCGGGCGCATCCAGGGCTTCCTGGCCGACAGCTCGGCGATGACCCACGAGGGCTCGCACGTCGTCGACTACGCTTCGCTCTGGAACCCGTCGCCCTGGACCCGAGTCGTCGCCGAGGCCCGCCGGACGGAGCCCGACCTCCGCGGCCCCAACCATTGGACTTCCACGTTCGACCTGGCCGACGGCTCCACGCTGGAGGTCGAGATCGGCTGGCTGCTGCCCGAACTCCCCCCCTCTTCCGCCCGGATCGAGGGCCCGCGCGGGCGGCTGGAGCTGAACCCGCTGACGGGTGAAGGCCGCTGGGAGGTCGCGGGCGACCGCGGCGTCTTCGCCCTGCCGCCCCTGGCTCCGGAATGGGACCGCCAGTACGACGCCTTCGCCGCCGCGGTCGCCCGCGGCTCGGCCGAAGTCTCGACGATCGACGACGGCCTGCGGGCCCTGGAGGCCACCCTGGCCGCCGAGGCCGCGGCCCGCGCCGGCCGGGCCGTCGACCGCGACGAGCCCGCCTCCTCGACGAACGCCACCAGACTCCCCCGGAGGACCCGAGCATGACCCGAGCCGGCCTGACGTCGCTGACCTGGTGCCTCCTCGCGGCCGTCGCCGTCGCGGGGGACGACCCGTCCTCGCCCCCCTGGTCGGCCGACTTCCGCGCGGAGGAGCTGGCGGCCCCCTGGCGGGTCGTCGCGGACGAGGGGGGCGCGGCGTCCCCCCGCGACGGCGGCCTGGCCGTCAAGGCCGAGCGCGGGGCGCGGGCGCACGTCGAACGTCCGCTGGGCCGCGACCTCGTCACCATCGCGGCGAAGCTCGGACGCTGGGGCTCGATCGACCTGGTCTGGGGCCCGGACGACTGGTGCGGCGTCGGCAAGGTCTCGCCCACGCCGTTCGGCCGGTTCTCCACCGCCGTCGTCCGCGGCGGCGAGGCCGACGAGGAGGACCACCGCGGCCTCGACTTCGGCTCGCTCCAGCACGTCCGCATCGAGCTGGGCGAGGACTACGTCCGCTTCTCCAACAGCGCCGACGGCAAGACCTGGGAGGAATTGCGGACCATCGAACGACCCGCCTCCTTCGCCGGCGCGCCGAAGCTCCTCGCCGCCGGCCGCTGGTACGAGGCCGCCGAACGACCCTTCGCCGACGCCGCCGCGGACCGGGCCCGCACCGAGATCACGCCGCTCGACGGCTGGGTGGGCGACCTCCGCGTCGAGGCGACGCCGGAGGCCGCGACCCGGCTCGGCGAGGCCGGCCTCAAGGCCCTCCGCGAGCCGAAAATCGACCCCGTCATGGCCACGCTGGTCGGCGACGACGACGACCCGACGTTCGAGAAGATCGCCGGCAAGTTCCCGGCGATGAAGCACCCGCGCGAGATCGTCGGCGTGCCGGCCCACCCGCTGGACATCGGCGTCGACCGCCTGGGCCGGCTGGACGTCAGCCCGTGGACGCCGCCGCTAGCCTGGTTCGAGGTCGGCGACCCGCCGGCGCCCCTCGGCCGCGAGGGCGTCCCCTTCCGCCGCCGGCTGCTCCACGGCTACCTCCCCGTCCTCACCCTGAACACGACCCGCGACGGCGTCGACTACGAGCTGACCGTCTTCGGCGCGAACGACGGATTCCGGCCCGACAGGGACCTCGTCGCCTACGTCGGCCTGGCCGCGCGGCCGGCCGACGGATCGCCGGCCCCTCCCCTGGCCCTCGCCTGGGCCGGCGGCCGTCGGCCGATCCCGACCGAGGCCGGCGCGGACGGCTGGGCCCGGGGCTTTTTGAGCTTCACCTACCCCAAGCCCGACGCCGCCACGCCGATCGGCCGCGACGAGTTCGAGGCGAAGGCCCGCGAGGTCGCCGCCTTCTGGGAGGCGAAGCTCGCCCCCGCCGCCCGCTTCGACGTCCCCGACCCCCGCGTGGCCGAGGCGTACCGCGCCTGGCTCGTCTACTCGCTCCTCAACGCCGACACGATCGACGGCCGCATCGAGGCCCACGACGGCGCGGGGTTCTACGAGGAAATCTTCGGGTGCAGCATGTCGCTCCACTCCCGCGCGGTCGACCTCTACGGCCTCTCGGGATACGCCGAGCAACTGCTCGACACGCAGCTCCACTTCCAGCGGCCCGACGGCCTCTACACCCAGGCGTGCGGGCTCACCGACCCGGGCTCGCTCCTGGTGGCCCTGTCGCGACACTTCGCGATGACCGGCGACGCCGAATGGCTCCGCCGCGTCGCCCCGAACGTCGTCAGGCAGTGCGACTGGCTCCGCGACCGCCGGGCCGAGGCCGAGAAGGAGGGCAAGCTCCGCGGCCTGATCAAGTTCCGCCCCTACAACGACCTCCAGCACCCGACCTACAACTACCTGGGCAACGCCTGGTGCGCCCGCGGCATGGCCGAGGCGGCCGAGGCCCTGGCGCGGATCGGCCACGCCGACGCCCCCCGGATCGCCGCCGAGGCCGCCGCCTACCGCAAGGACGTGCTCGACTCGATGGCGGCCTTCGCGTTCCAGGACCGCGGCCTGACCCTGCTGGACATGGAGCCCGACACCCGCCGGCTCCTCAAGCTGAGCCGCAACCGCGGCGGCGACTACTACGGCCTCGTCGCCTGCTCGCTCCTGGAGACCGACTTCCTCACGCCCGACCAGGACCAGGCGCGGTGGATCGTCGACCTCGTCGAGAAGCGCGGCGGGCTGGTCGCCGGCGTCAGCGAGTTCCAGACGGGGATCGACCACGCCTACACCTACGGCTACCTCATCGATGCCCTCCGCAAGGACGAGCCCCGCAAGGTGCTGCTGGGCTTCTGGAGCTTCCTCGCGTTCGGCATGACCCGGGACACCTACTCGCCCGTGGAAGTGTCGATGATCCGGACCGGCGAGAACCACTACACGCTCCCGCACCTCTATTCCTGCACCGAGCAGCTCCGGCTCCTGCGCGACCTGCTGGTCTTCGAGCAGGGAGACGCCCTCTGGCTCGGCAAGGCCGCGCCGAGGGGCTGGCTCGAAGCCGGCAAGCACGTCGCCGTCGAGTCGGCGCCGACCGAGTTCGGCCCGGTGAGCTACCGGGTCGACGCCCAGGCCGACGGCTCGATGCGGGTGCGGATCGACCCGCCGACCCGCCGCCCCCCCGCCGAGATCAAGCTGCGCCTCCGCCACCCCGAGGGCCGGCCGATCGCCGCCGTCGAAACGACCCCGTCCGCCCCGCCCCGCGTGGAGGGCGACGTGGCGACCTTCCGCGACCTGAAGAACCCGATCGACCTCGTCGTCCGCTTCCGGGCCGACTGACCCCGCGAGAGCCCCAACCCCAGGAGACTCCCATGCGGAACCAATCCCGCCGCGGCGCCGCGTTCGCCGTCGCATTCCTCGCCGCGATCGCCTGCCGCGCGGCCGACGCCCCGCCGCCCTCGCCCGCCATCCGGGCCGAGATCGGCAAGAACAAGGCCCCCGTCGCCTACTGGCTGGAGTCGTCGCTCCGCCGGGTCTACCCGGCCACCGAGCCCGGCTCGTCCGCCCTGGCGCTGACCGCCCCCCGGGCCGGCCGGGCCTCGTTCCAGGTCTGCGTCCGGAACGACAGCGTCCATCCCATCGGCTTCGACTGCGCGGTCGCGGGCGCCGACGACCTGAAGCCCCGCGTCCGGGTCGTCGGCCTGGTCCCGCTCCCGCACTTCACGCCCACCACCGACCCGAAGGAGCTGGAAGGGGTCGAGCACGGCCCCGGCCTGGTCCCCGATCCGCTCTATCCCGAGACGAAGGTGCTGCTCGGGCCCAAGGAGTCGCGGTCGTTCTGGGTCTCGCTGGCCGTGCCCGCCGACGCGAAGCCGGGGCCGAGGACGATCACCGCCCGCCTCACCCCCTGGGGCGCCAAGGAGTCGGTCGAGATGCCGGTCGCGCTGCACGTCGCGGAGCTGGTCGTCCAGCCCCGCCGCGACTTCCCCGTCATCCACTGGTGGCGCGGCGAGGCCACCTGGGACTACTACAACACCGGCCGGTTCGACGAGCGCTGGTGGGAGCTGACGAAGGCCCAGCTCCAGGACATGTGGGACCACGGCTCCGACGTCATGCCCGTCCCCCTGCTGGTCGCCCGCCGCGAGACCTTCAAGCGGCCCTGCCAGTTGCTGGACGTGGAGGAGACCTCGCCCGGCAAGTACGCCTTCGACTGGGCCCGCACCAAGCGATTCATCGACATGTGCCGAGAGATCGGCTTCCGCAAGTTCGAGTGGTCGCACCTCTGGATCTACTGGGGCGCCGAGAACCCCGTCCGGGTCTACACGAAGAAGGGGGACGAGTTCGTCATGCTCTGGCCCCCGGACATCAGCGGGTTCTCGGACACGTTCCTCAACTTCCTCGACCAGTTCCTCCCCGAGTTCCACGCGTTCCTCGTGAAAGAGGACCTCATGGACGGGGCGTATTTCCACCTCTCCGACGAGCCGGGCGAGGGGCGGCACATCGAGAACTACCGCAAGGCCCGCGACATCCTCCGCGAGAAGGCGCCGTGGATGAAGGGGAAGGTGATGGACGCGCTCAGCTCCATCGAGTACGGCCGCGAGGGCCTGACCGACATCCCCATCCCGCTCGTCGCCGCGGCCCAGGCGTACATCGACGCCGGCATCCCGCACTGGGTCTACTACTGCTGCGCCCCGACGGGCCCCTGGCTGAACCGCTTCCTCGACACGCCCCTGACGAAGATCCGCATGTCCGGCTGGCTGTTCCACCGGCTGGGCGCGCAGGGCTTCCTGCACTGGGGCTACAACTACTGGCACAAGATGGAGAAGGAGGAGATCGGCGACCCGTTCCACGACGCCTCCAACGACTCGTACCCCGGCATCCCGTATGGCGACCCGTTCATGATCTACCCCGGCAAGGACGGCCCGATCGACTCGATCCGCTGGGAGGTCTTCGCCGAGAGCCTCCAGGACATGGCCGTCCTCCAGACCGCCGGCGTGAAGCCCGACGACCCGCGCCTGGCCGAGATCCGGACCTACGCCGACTTCCCCAAGTCCGAGGACTGGCTGCGCCGGGCGATCGACGCCGTCCTCCTCGCCAAGCCCTGAACCGACCCGATCGTCGCGGCGAGATCGTCGACGACGGCCTTCCCCCCTGGCGGGGGAAGGTGGCCCGAAGGGCCGGATGAGGGGGACGACGAGCACGACGGCCGTCGGGATCCCGGGCCGATCGGGCGGGCCTTCGGATCCCGACGGCGCCCGTGCTGCGCATCCCCCTCATCTGACGCCTTCGGCGTCTGTCTTCCCCCGCGAGGGGGGAAGACGGTTTGTTTGAAAATGTGACGATGGACAACGGAGACCGACGGCCCATGAGCCGCGACGACATCCTGCCGATCCGGGGCCCGGGCGTGATCGCCAGCCCCCTGCCGTTCTCCCCCGGCGTCCGCGCCGGGGGCTTCGTGTTCGTCTCCGGGATGGCCTCGGCCGACGAGGACGGCAAGCTCGTCCCGGACACGTTCGAGAACGAGGCCCGCCGGACCTACGAGAACCTGGGCCGCGTCCTGGCCGCCGCGGGCCTGGACTTCTCCCGGGTCGTGCAGGTCCGCTGCTACCTCTCCAGCAAGAACGACTGGGACGCCCACAACCGGATCTACCGCGAGTATTTCTCCGAACCCTTCCCGGCGCGCACGACGCTGATCGGCTGCCTGGGAGACCTGGTCAAGTATGAAGTCGACGCGATCGCCTACGCGGGCGCGTCGGAGGAGCCCTGATCGATGTCCGTCCCCCCCTGCCCGGCCGACGACCCCGGCCGCCTCGCCTGGATCCGCGAGCACCTGTACGTCCCGGCCGTCTGCGACATCCTCGACGACCTCGGCCGTCGCGACCAGGCCATGCACCAGCGCCTCCGGCCGCTCGACCCCGACGGCTGCACGATCGTCGGCCGCGCCCGGACGTTCCGCTGGATGGAGGTCGACCACGCCCCCGACGCCGACCCCTACGGCCTGGAGATCGAGGCGATGGACTCCCTCGGCCCCGGCGACGTGGCCGTCCATTCCACCGACCACGGCTCCACCAACGCCCCCTGGGGCGAGCTGATGAGCACCCTCGCCAAGCGCAACGGGGCCGTCGGCTGCGTCTGCGACAGCATGGTGCGCGACTGCAAGCGGATCGTCGCGATGAAGTTCCCCGTCTTCACCGCCGGCATCCGGCCGCTGGACAGCAAGGGCCGCGGCAAGGTGATGGCGTATGACGTCCCGATCCGCTGCGGCGGCGTGCTGGTCCGCGCCGGGGAGCTGGTCTTCGCCGACTTCGACGGCGTCGTCGTCGTCCCGCGCGACGTCGAGGACGAGGTCCTCGCCCGGGCCGCCGACAAGGTCGGCAAAGAGAACGGCACGCGCCGCGAGCTACTCAACGGCCGCACCCTGCGCTCGGTCTACGACGAGTTCGGCGTCCTCTGACGGGTCGCGTCAGGACTTGATCTCGATGCGACGGGCCCGCGCGCGGTCGGCCTTGGGGAGGAAGACCTTCAGGACGCCGTCCTTCAGCTCGGCGGCGATCCGCTCGCGGTCGACGTCGTCGCTGAGGATGAACGAGCGGTGGTAGTCGCCCACGGGATACTCCTGATGGATCAGGCGCATGCCGTCGGGCGCGGGCTCATCGATCCGCGCGTCCAGCGTCAGGACGTTGTGCTCGAGCTGGATGGAGAGGTTCGACTCGGTCGCGCCCGGCAGGTCGGCCTCCAGGGTCAGGCCGTCGGGGCCGTCGTGGATGTCGATCGTGGGCGTGATCGAGGGCCGGGCCGGCGGCCGGGGCCGCGTCGGCTCGTCGCCGTCCTGGGGCCGTCCCGACGCGGGATGGCCCACGGGGACGCGGATCGGGGGGTGGGGGTCGCTCACGGCCGATCTCCTCCGTCGTCGGGGTCGGGCCGGGCCGGCTGGACGCCCGGCGTCGTCAGGGCGATGTGACGGGGCCTGGTCCCCTCGGCGCGGGGGAGCCGGACGGTCAGCACGCCGTCGGCGAACTGGGCCGTCACCCTCGCCTCGTCGACCCGGTCGGGCAGGCCGATCGTCCGCGACCAGCGGCCCATGAACCGCTCCTGGCGGCGGTACGAATCGTCCTTCACCCCCTCCGGGCGCCGCCGCTCGCCTCGCAGCGTCAGCGTCTCCGAGGTCACGGTCAGCTCGACCTCGTCCGGGTTCATGCCCGGGAGCTGCGCCGAGAGGAGGAACTCCTCGCCCGTCGTGTACAGGTTCATCGGCGGGAAGGCCCGCGCGTGCCGAAACGCCTGGAACGGGTCGAACGACTGGAACAGCCGCCCCATCTCGCGCTGGAATTCGTGGAAGGGATCCCATCCCCCCGGCCACTCCGACCCGGCCATGTTCGCCCCCCTGGATCGCATCTCGACTCGTCGACCCAGGCGTGTGCAGAGCATGTGCCAGATTGGCCGAAAAACCGCCAGCGAAGGGCGCCTGAAGCCGCAAACCCAAGCGTTTTGGTCCTTTGCAAATCCCGGCGTCGAAGGTTTTCTCGTCCTCCGGGTCGTGGGCGCGGGCGACCTTTTCTGCCACTTTGACAGCGGGCCGCACGAGCCGCACGGGCCGTCGCGAGGGGCGACCAAAATGGCAGTCGGCCTCACCAGGTGATGACCAGGTCACGGATGGTGGCGGTCTCGTCGGCGGGCGTGATCGAGAGCCAGTGGAGGCCGTCGAGCCGCCCGGGCTCGACGTCGAACTCCTCGCCGTCGAGGACGGCCCTCAGCGTCCCGAAATTGCGCCGGAGGTCGAAATGGTAGACCTCCTTCGGCCCGCCGGGGGGTGAATCGGCGAGGGCCTCGGCGTCGGGCGTGAGCGGGCAGTTGGCGATCCGGAGGCGGCCCAGGGCGCGGCGGCTGGCCACGACCCTCGCCTCCAGCCGGAAGATCGCCGGCAGCGCGAGGGGGAGGACGTAGGCGTCGCCGGGGGCGGACGAGCGGGAGGGGACCACGACGAATTCCGGGACCTGGAAGTTGCGCACCAGGGGGTCGCGGGCCCTCGCCTGCTGGACGAGCGCCGCGGGGTCGACCGGGGCCAGGATGCGGAACGACGAGAGGATCAAGGCGAGGAACATCAGGGCGGCGGGGATGGCCGCCAGGAACCAGCGGGGGGGGCGGCCCTCCACCGTGAACGGGCAGTAGAGCAGCATCGCCACGCGCTGGAGGAGTTGGGTGTTGAATCCCCCCTCGCCCCAGATCCGAGGCGGCCCGGGGGCGGCGCCCTCGGGGGCCGGCGACGGGGCGCCGCGATGGGCCCTCCCGCTGGAGAGGCCGACCAGCCATCGCGCGTAGTAGGTCGACTCGCCCAGCGGCCCGGCGGCCTTGCGGTCGGCGAGGAACTCCTGATCGATCCGCATCTGGCCGCGGAGCCACCACAGGTGCGGCAGGAAGAACCAGAGGACCTGGGCCAGGCCCGCCAGCGCGTTGAACCAGGCGTCGCCGCGGTCGGCGTGCGCCAGCTCGTGGAGCAGGATCAGCCGCAGCGCGTCGGGGTCGACGTCGTCGCGGTCGATCTCGGCCGGGATGACGATGACGGGCCGGGCCACGCCCCCCAGGGCCGGGCCGCGGAGCCGCGCGGAGACCCGCAGCATCGGCAGCGGGGGCGACCGTCCCAGGTCGGCGATCAGCTCCTCGAACGCCGCGCGGAGGGCCGGGCCGGGCTCCGTCGACGAGGCGACGAGCCGCCGGAACCCCCAGAGCCCCAGGCCCATCCAGGCCAGGCCGACCCCCGCGCCGGCCAGGTACAGGAGCGTGCCGACGCGCGCCAGCCGCTCGCCCGCCGGCCATTCCACCGACTCGTCCCCGGCCCTCTGCGTCGGCGGCGGCCGGCCCGGCAGGCCCTGGGGCCCCGCGACCAGCACGTCCATCGGGTTCGGCTCGGGGACCAGCGGCGGCGGCACCAGGCCGGTGCGCAGCAGCCAGTCGACCGGGTAGGACCGGGGCGGGAAGTCGAACGCGACCAGCGGCAGCATCAACAACGCCGCGTAGACGCCGGCCCGGACCAGGACGATCCGACGGGCCGGCTGCCGCGTGAAGACCACGAGGACCACGACGACGCTCAGCAGGATCGCGTTCGCGACCGCCGCGTCGATCAGCGTCCGGCTGAACTGGTCCAGCACGATCCACATTGCGGCCGGCCGGCTCCTCTGCCGACGGAAGATTCCCGGGTCGCCCTCCAGGCGAAAGCGTCGTCCCGCGCCCCGACGGCCCGGAAAAGGGAACGGGCCGGGAAGGTCCCGCGCGCGGCGGCCATCCCGACCCGATGGGGACTTCCTCCTCGACCGCCGGGACTCAGGCGTCCCGGGCCGCCTCGGCGGCCGGCTCGGGCGCGACCGACGCCTGCTGGCGCGCGTCGTCGATCATGGCCCGGAGGCGGTCGAGATCCTCCGTCGTGGGAGGCTTGGAATCGAACAGGGCGACCATCACCCGATCCAGCGCGCCGTCGAAGACGCGGTCCACGAACTTGCGGGTCAGCTCGCGGATCGTCCGCTCGGACGACTTCTTCGGGTGGTAGATGAACGTCCGCCCCTCGACGACGTGGCGCACCAGCCCCTTCTTGTCCTCCATGATGTTCAGCAGGGTCTGCACGGTGCTGTAGGCGACCGGGCCCGAGTCGCGGTTCAGGTCCTCCTGGACGTCGCGCACGCTGGCCTGGCCGCGAGCCCAGAGGATCTTCATGATCTCGAGCTCCCGATCGGTCACCATCTGGGTCTTGCGCATGGGACTCTCCAACTATCGGATGATCGGAAAAACGAAGATGATCATCCTCGCAACGTACCCCGCGCCATCGGCCTACGCAAGCCGAAACAAATCGGAATGCGCATGCCTCCAAACAGATCATCTAGAAATCGACGGCCCCGTCGATCCGACGTCCCCGCCCCCGCCCGATATTCCCCCGACGAGCGGCCCTCGCGTGGCGAAAAATCAACATCCCTCTCCGACGATCAACGCCCCCCCTCAACCTCCCCCAGCCGCCTCGCCAGCATCTCCGGGAACCGCGAATACCAGCGGCGATTCAGCGGCGAGGGGTGCGGCAGCGGCCGGACGAGGATCTCCTTGGGATCGAGGCCCGGGAGGGCCAGGCGGCAGGGGTAGGCTTCGTCGAAGCGGGCATCGGTCGCGGCCGACGCGGGGAACGCCCCCCCTTCCGCGTAGGGCTCGAACCAGCGGAACGCCTCGGTCCCCAGCGTGATCACCTGCGAGCCCGACCAGAACCGCGCCAGCAGCTCGGCGACGAACGGGCGGAACCGGGCCCGGACGGACTCGGCGTACGCCTTGTTCCCCGGCGGCTTGAACGGCACTGTGTTGGTCAGAAGCGCGAATTTCAGCGCCTCCTCGGGCTTCCCACCGCCGTGGGCCCTGACGATCTCGGCCCGGACGAGCTTCCCCCCCGCGCCGATGAGCGGCTGGGCCGCCGCGACCTCGTCCTTCCCCAGGTCGCGGGCGAGGATCGCGACGGGCGCGTCGAGCGAGCCGGCGAAGAGGATGGGCCGCAACGGATCCCGCCTCGCTTTCTCGTACACCGGCTCGTCCACCGGGAACGGCTCGCGACGGGCCTCGGCCTCGGCCTCGTCGATGAGGGTCTCGATCGTCCTGGCGTTCGGCACGGCGCGGATCCTGGGAGGGTGATGGTGTCGACGGGGCCCGGCGTCCGCCGATTGTATCGGCCGCGGCCGGCGGCCTCAAAAGCCTTTCACGTCCACGCCGAGCCTCGCCGCGGCCCTCCGGGCGGTCTCGGTGCGCCTCTCGGTCAGCCCGGCGACGGCCGACCGCGCCGCCCGGAGGACTTCCGGGGGGGCGGTCTTCGGCGTCCCGCTGTGGAACGGCGGCTCCGGGGCGTACTCGATGCCGAGCTGGATCTCCTGCGCCGCGCGATCGCCCCGCAGCAGGGCCGCCAGCCTCAGCGCGCCGTCGATCCCCGCCGTGACCCCGGCGGCGCTCAGGTGCTTGCCGTCCAGGACGACCCGTTCGTCGACCGGGATCGCGCCGAAGTATTTCAGCAGGTCGAACGACGCCCAGTGGGTGGTCGATCGGACGCCCTTCAGCAGCCCCGCGGCCCCGCAGAGGAGCGCCCCGGTGCAGACGGAATAGACGTACCGCGCCTTCGCGGCCCGCTCGCGGATGAAGCCGAGGACGGCCTCGTCCTCCATGAGCCCCTCCTGCCCCGGCCCGCCCGGGACGACCAGGACGTCCAGCGCCGGGGCCTCGGCCAGCGTCTCCTCCGGCGTGAGGATCAGCCCCTTGATGTCGCGCACCGGGGCCTTCTCCTTCGCGACGACGTGGACCGTCGAGCCGGGCACCCGCGACAGTACCTCGAACGGCCCGGTGAAGTCGATCTGGTCCATCCGGGGGAAGATCAGGATGCCGACGTGCAGGTGGCCGTCCTGCTCCGCCTCGGCCGCGACCGCCAGCCGCCCGGCCGCCGCCAGCCCCGCCCCGCCCGCCAACCCTTGCTGGAGGAATCCCCTGCGCGTCGCCATGTCGAGAGCCCCGAGAGGAGAGGTCGCCGGGCCCGACGACGCCCGCCGGCCCGACCTCATCATACCGGCCCGGCCGCCAGTCGCCGCCGGCCCGGAGGATTCCGCGAAATCGCGCGGGAAACCTGAAATCCCGCGGGCCCGCGACGCGACCTTAACCGTGAAGACCGTCGTTCCTTGACAATTCGGAAGCCGGAATCCGGGGCGTCCCTCCGAGGACATCCCCTCTCCCGCCGGGAGAGGGGACGACTTCGCCGTCCCGACTCGATGGGTAGGCCATCAGGACCGTCTGTAGTTTTGCCTATCGCCTTCGACGAACGAAGCCGAAATCGCCAATCATAAAACCAAACCCCACAACATATTACATCGAAATCGCCGAAATCCGCCACGGCGAACGGACCCACCGCGGGTCAGAGTGGCACCGGGGTCGGCAGGAGCTTGCCGGCGAAGTGGGCCTCCAGGTTGCGGACGACCAGGTCGGCCATCGCCGCCCGGGTCTCGACGGTCGCGCTCCCCATGTGGGGCTGGAGGACGACGTTCGGCAACGACCGGAGGGCCTCGGGGACATGGGGCTCGTGGGCGAAGACGTCGAGGCCGGCGGCGGCGAGCTTACCGTCGCGAAGGGCGTCGGTCAGGGCCTCCTCGTCGACGACCGACCCGCGGGCCACGTTGACCAGGATCCCGTCGGGCCCCAGGGCCTCGATCACCTCGCGGTCGACCAACCCTCGGCTGCCCTCGCCGCCGGCGGCCGTGACGATCAGGAAGTCGACGTCGCGGGCGAGGTCCGAGGCGCGACCATAATAGATGTAGGGGGATTCGATCGGGCGGCGGTTGTGGTAGGCGACCTGGACGTTCATCGCCTCCAGGCGACGCGCCACCGCCCGGCCGATCCGCCCCAGGCCGAGGATCCCCGCCCGCTTGCCGTTCACCCGGCGCGTCAGCGGCCGGTTCCCCTCGCGTCCCCAGGCCCCGGACCGGGCGTGGGCGTCGCCGGGCACGACCTCGCGGGCGGCGGCCAGCAGCAGGGCGAGGGCCATGTCGGCCACGTCTTCCGTCAGGACGTCGGGCGTGTTGGCGACGACGATCCCGCGGGCCTTCGCATGGCCCAGGTCCACGGCGTCCAGCCCCACGGCGCTGATCGCGACGATCTCCAGCCTCGGGAGCGCCCCCATCAGCTCGGCCGAGGCCCCCGCGCCGCCGTCGCTGGCGATCCCCCGGATCGAAGGGCCGACCTCCTTCAGGAAGGCCGCCGGATCCGCCGCCTCCCACAGGCGATGGACGCGGAACGGCCGCTCCAGGGCCGCGAGCGCGGCGGGCGTCGAAGGTCGGGTCATCAGCACGTCGGGCTTCATCGGCGATCCTCCCCGGGGACGCCCGATTGTAGCGAGGCCGTCCACCGCCCGGCCGCGACGCCCGGAGGGTGTGCCTGCGGAATTTGGCGGTTGATCCTCGACGTCTTCCCCCCTCGCGGGGGAAGACAGACGCCGAAGGCGTCAGATGAGGGGGACGCCAAGCACGGGCGGCGTCGGGCTTCGAAGGCCCGTCCGACCGGCTCGGGATCTCGACGGCCTTCTGGCGCGTCATCCCCCTCATCCGGCCCTGCGGGCCACCTTCCCCCGCGAGGAGGGAAGGCCGTCATGATGGCCCCCGCGACCCCGACGCGATTCGCCAAAATCCAAAGGTACGCCCCGCCCGACGCCCGAACGTCGGCTGTCCGAGGGGCGTCCGATTGCGGTACAATCCGGGACTTCCTGGGATCGAAGGCCCTCCCGAGGCGGCCCCGCGCCGCCCCTCGGTCTAGCTAGAAGCGATCGGACGGCGATGACGCGAATTGCGATCTACGACACGACGTTGCGCGACGGCAGCCAGGGCGAGGGCGTCAACTTCTCGCTCCAGGACAAGCTGCTCATCACGGCCAAGCTGGACGAGTTGGGCGTCGACTACGTCGAGGGGGGCTACCCGCTCTCCAACCCCAAGGACGCCGCCTACTTCCGCGCCGTCCGCGACCTGCCGCTGGGCCGCGCGAAGGTCGTCGCCTTCGGCATGACCCGCCGCAGGGACATCGCCGCCGAGGACGACGGGGGGATGAAGGCGCTGGTCGCCGCCGGGACGTCGGCCGTGACGGTCGTCGGCAAGACGTGGGACCTGCACGCCCGGGAGGTCCTGGGGGTCTCGCTGGAGGAGAACGTCCGGATGATCGGCGACTCGGTGGCGTTCCTCGCGGCCAACGTCACCGAGGTCGTCTACGACGCCGAGCACTTCTTCGACGGCTACCGCCGCAACCCCGACTACGCCCTGGAGACCGTCCGCAAGGCGGCGGAATCGGGGGCGAAGTGGATCGTCCTGTGCGACACCAACGGCGGCACCCTCCCCGAGCAGGTCGCCGAGGCTGTCGCCGCCGTCCGGTCCGCGGTCGACGTCCCGCTGGGCATCCACACCCACAACGACGGCGAGCTGGCCGTCGCCAACTCGCTGGCGGCGGTCCGGAGCGGGGCCCGCCAGGTCCAGGGGACGATCAACGGCCTGGGCGAGCGCTGCGGCAACGCCGACCTGTGCAGCGTGATCGCCAACCTGTCGCTGAAGTACCCGGAGTTCGAGGCCCTGGCACCGGGCAAGCTGGCCCGGCTGACGGAGGTCTCGCGGTACGTCTACGAGACGGCCAACATGAACTTCCGGCCGGGCCAGGCGTTCGTGGGCTCCAGCGCCTTCGCCCACAAGGGGGGGATGCACGTCCACGCCGTCCGCAAGATCGCGTCCAGCTACGAGCACGTCGACCCGACCCTGGTGGGGAACGAGCGCCGGATCCTCGTCAGCGAGCTGTCGGGCAAGTCGAACATCGCCGAGAAGCTGGACGAGTACGGCCTCGGCCAGGACCAGGCCCTCCAGTCCCGGGTCCTCGACCGGGTGCAGGACCTGGAGAACGAGGGCTACCAGTTCGAGGCGGCCGAGGCGTCGTTCGTCCTGCTGGTGGAGAAGCTGGCCGGCCGCCACCGGCCGGGCTTCGAGAGCCGCGGCTTCCGCGTGAGCGTCGCGGGCGAGGGGGACGGCGAGTCGCTGACCGAGGCGACGGTCAAGCTGAAGGTCGGCGAGACGGTCGAGCACACCGTCGGCGAGGGGGACGGCCCGGTCGACGCCCTGGACAACGCCCTGCGGAAGGCGCTCAACCACCACTTCCCCGGCCTGACGTCCATGCACCTGGTCGACTACAAGGTCCGCGTCATCAACGCCCGCGCCGGCACCGCCGCCAAGGTCCGCGTCGTGATCGAGAGCGCCGACCACGACGACGTCTGGGGGACGATCGGCGTCTCCGAGAACGTCATCCAGGCGAGCTGGCTGGCCCTGCTGGACGCCTTCGAATACAAGCTCTCCAAGGACGCCCGCCGGCCCCATCCCGCCCGACCCGAGGCCGCGACCGTCTCCTGACCCCACCGCCGGAGGATCCGCCATGGCCACCGACGTCCAGCCCGATGCGAAGGCCGCGCCTGTCGACGCCGGACGTCGGCCGTACCGCTTCACGGCCGACCAGCTCTGGAAGATGGTCGACGCGGGCGTCTTCCCCGAAGGCCACTTCGAACTGGTGCGAGGCCGGATCTATCGCATGACCAAGCACGGCCCCCACAGCTTCGCCGTCGGCGAGATCGCCGAGCGGCTGCGGTCGATCCTCCCGCCCGGATTCCACGTCCGCGAGGAGAAGGCGCTGGAGCACGACGACCGCTCGCTGCCCGAGCCCGACGTCGCCGTGGTCCGCGGGGATCGGTCGGATTTTCGCACCGCGAATCCGAAGTCGTCCCGGGCCGCCCTGATCGTCGAGGTCTGCGCCAGCACCCGCCGGGCCGACTACCGCGACAAGCCCCGCCTGTACGCATCGGCCTCCGTCCCGTCCTACTGGGTCGTGGACGTGGACGGCCGCAAGATCGACGTCTTCACCTCGCCCCGGGGCGCCGGCCGCGAGGCCGGCTACTCCGAACATCAAACCTTCGCCGAGGGCTCCCCCGCCCCGGTCGTCCTGGACGGCCGCGAGGTCGGGCGGGTCGACGCGAAGGACCTGCTCCCCCCCATCGAAGAACCCCCGAAACCCACAAGCCCGACGGCATGAACATCCAAGAAATCCCCAAGCAGTACGACCCGAAGGACGCCCAGGACCGCTGGTACAAGGTCTGGACCGAGCGCGGGTACTTCCACGCCGACCCGGCGAGCGAGAAGCTCCCGTACTGCATCGTCATCCCGCCGCCCAACGTCACCGGGGCCCTGCACCTGGGCCACGCGCTCAACAACACGCTCCAGGACGTGCTGGTCCGCTGGCGTCGGATGCAGGGGCGCGACTGCCTCTGGATGCCCGGCACCGACCACGCCGGCATCGCCACCCAGGCCGTCGTCGAGCGCCGGCTGTTCGAGGAGCAGAAGCTCACCCGCCACGACGTCGGCCGCGCGGCGCTCGTCGAGAAAATCTGGGCCTGGAAGGACGAGTACGAGGCCCGCATCCTCGGCCAGCTCCGCCTGATGGGCTGCTCGTGCGACTGGGACCGCACCCGGTTCACGCTGGACGAGACCTGCTCGAAGGCCGTCCGCCGCACGTTCCTCAACCTGTTCAAGGCCGGCAAGATCTTCCGCGGCAAGCGGCTGGTCAACTGGGACGTCCAGCTCCGCACCGCCGTCGCCGACGACGAGATCTACTACGAGGACAAGCCCGGCAAGCTCTGGACGATCCGATACCCCGTCACCGGCTCCGACGAGGCGCTCCACGTCGCCACGACCCGGCCCGAGACGATGCTCGGCGACACCGCCGTCGCGGTCCATCCCGAGGACCCTCGGTACAAGCACCTGATCGGCAAGACCCTGGACC
>Ga0209958_1001128_pt1 | contig 24566 bp, 21 predicted proteins | sample ThiBio_inoc_plan_FD_183942 | JGI IMG/M metagenome (GOLD analysis project Ga0209958, IMG submission 183942) | Wastewater bioreactor microbial communities from Cape Town, South Africa - Thiocy_inoc_plan (SPAdes) | ecosystem: Engineered > Bioremediation > Thiocyanate > Unclassified | place: South... | reverse complement strand
GCATAGCACAGCCTGGTAGTGCACCTGGTTTGGGACCAGGGGGTCGTAGGTTCGAATCCTACTGCTCCGACCATCATCTTAAAAGATGAGATAAAATACCGCTAAGTTAGCGGTTTTTTTACGTCTGGATTTTTTGAATTTAATAGCTTAAATTGAGTCCGTAGCCATAGGTCGAGGCGTACCAATTCACGATAAATGTAGAGATTACAAATATAAGAACTAAGATCATGATGAGTTTATGGCTCGCTTTTTTGGCCGCTATAAGGTAACCAGTCAACATGCTTAAGATGAACCAAAACCAAGTGTAGATCATTAAAAAGTTCTTAAATGAACCACTGCAACCTTCTATACATGGCCTTTTATGTTTTAGTAAGTTAATAAAAATTTCATACGAAAGTTGCATCAAAACAATGATAATGATGAGACCTAAGATAGGGTATATAATCTTTTTTATCATTTGACCTCAAAATTAATAACTTAGGTTTTTCCATATCCATAATCTAGACCGTACCATGTTGTTGCTATACAAATGATTGAAAATAAAATTGCCCAGAAAAATATGCTTTTATATGAAATTTTTTTAAGACTTTTTAGATAGGCTAAAGCAGCTCCAAAGAAAATTGATATAAGAAATACCCACAAACAAAAATCATTGTATGCTCGACTACATCCCTCCCGACAAGTATCTCTGTCAATAATAGTTAAATACAAATTAGGGACTATGATCATCAGAACAAAAGTTACTATGATTCCAATGCAAATATATAAAAATTTATTCATTCTTTTTTAAAGAGTCATCCATTTAATAGCTTAAATTGAGTCCGTAGCCATAACCTGTGCTGTACCAAACAATGACTAAATAAATCATTAAATAGAAGGTAAGAAAGAAATAAATATTTTTACGATTAACAGTTTTTTTTGCTAATAAATAACCAAGTGTGGGTGCTATGATTAAACTTATAAGGCCAAATACAAATACAAATTTCCTAAATATTGGATCGCACCCTTCGGAACATACAGATGAATTAGGAATCATAAATTCATAGATTAGAGGTAGTCCCAAAAAAATAATTATTACAAGGATGATACTTAAAATTGGGTAAATTATTTTCTTCATTATTTACTCTATTTAGAATATTTTCTCATTTCAGAATTATGAAAAGAAGGGATAACCTGCATATACAGCTGAGTACCAATGAAATAAGTACATTACAATAAAATAGATTGGGAAGAACCACAGAAATGAAATACGTTTGCTAGTCCAATATTTCCAACCGATTAACAGTCCAAAAAAAGGTGTAAGCATGATTATTCCAAAATACATATAACTGAATGTGCCAGATGCATGTTCAACAGCATAATAACGCCCTGTCATTTTGTGCATTGAGCTTTGAGCTAAAACGGACAATATGAAAGCGATAATTACACTTAAAATTGCAGATACATATCTCATTATTTCACCTCAAAAAATATTATCTTCTTCGCCTTGCTCAAATCAGATAATTGGTAAAAGTAAAAATCGAGGCTGTCTATACCGAGTGTAAATCGTATTGTGGAAGCTAGATTCGGTGTCATTGTTGTTTTATTCCATAAATCAATATGTCCTCCACTAGCAGCATCTGAACTCTCCCCATCTCGTTGCCAATAGTCTCCAAAGAATATGATCCCTGTTTTGCCCTTAATTTTATCCTTCCAATTGACTCCTGTAATATTCTGTGCTGGACCAATCCCACAAACAGGACGGGTTTCAAGCCATTTCGACATTTCGTTGGCGCGTGTAGCTGTAGCCATACCATTAAGGAGAATGCGCCCAAGGGAAGGGGCTTTGCCTTCTGGTTTGATATTATTCTGCGAAAATGTGTTCATCTTAACGCCAACTTTATGTAGCGTTGCACTCATACGAATTGCACACTGGTTTTCAAAGCCCTTTGGAATATCTCCCTTTACTGTATACGGTGTACCCTTAACATAGCTTGTCCATAGCTCCTTAAATGTTATTGGCACAATACCCACCATACTACAAGCCGCAACAGAGCCTCGTTTGGGATTTGTTTTAACTGTTCCGGATTGATTAACTGGCATCACCACCACGCTTGGTGAGTGCTTCTTCACCTAAATAGAGTTTATAAGAAGCATGTCCCTCAGTTTCAATCCTTGGCAGTTTCCCATCAGCGCCAATTGTGCCTTGAAAGATTTTACCGTCAGTTGTTTCGATCAAGTAGGGCATACCTTCGGCAAAACTAAACTCAGCTGCAACTTGCTCATCAAAAACTTGAGGGCTACTGGTATTGAGAAAGTTGCTAACAGCGGATGAACTATTCGCGCCTGCACCGATTCCGTTATCTCTCACCACAAGGCTTTGATTCGGGAAAAAAGTTGCACCGCAAGTGGCTTTGTCACCTGCCATAATAATTGTTCTAGTGCCTGCCATTAAAAAGCCTTTGCCTGAGGATTGAGCTGTAGCCATCACTTGGCATTTGGGGCAATAGTGCCTCATGCCTTCTACGTGTACAGGAATCCCTTCGACGAGAAAGGTGTTATCCGCTTCTTGTACTATGCCACCGTGGTCTGTATGACAACCTTTGGTGATGATTGCCTTCATTATTTTATCCAGTAAATAATCTTCAGTTATTTAAAAAATTTGTTTTAATAAAACTAATAAATGGTTTATTTACTTGGTTTAGCTATTCAAAGTAAAGTGGAATGCAAACATTGTCCTGATGTGTTAAGAGGAAGTGGCTAAAATGGTGAGTTAAGCTAGGTATTTGCGATATGATTAAATCAAAATAAAAAAGAGAAAATGACCATGCATAATATGAGTTATATTATGATTAGCATATTGGGAGGTGTGATTGTTCCATTACAGCTCGCAATGGTAAATACTTTTCGAAATACAAGTGGTGCTTCTCAAATTCAATCAACTTTTGTGCTTTATATTGGTGGAGCAATTGCATCACTAATTATCGCATTAATCGTTGATGGTACAATTAAACCTCCATTATACCAACAAACCTCATGGTGGATGTGGTTTCCTGGTTTTCTTGGCTCTATTTATATTCTTTGTATGTTTCTTGCAGCTCCTCAAATAGGAGCAACAAATACATTGTTATGGGTTTTCTTAGGACAAATGCTCTTTGTAACGATTATCGATAGTACTGGATTTCTAGGAATGCAAATTAGAAAAATAGATGGATTAAAGATGTTAGGTCTGTTTTTTATCCTTGTGGGTGGTTTGATTTTAATTTATAATGAATATAAAAATATAAATAATTAAGTGAATATTAATAAAATATATTTTAAAATTTTAGATTTTTTTTTGTTCTTAATAAATTAAATTTAAAATTACTGGGGAATGAATATGCTTTTATATTTTATGTTTTTCATTATTATTCTTTCTATTATCACTTATTTGAACTCACCATATTTTAAAGGAAGAATAGGGGAGTTGATGGTTTCGGCTCATGTAAAAAAGGGGTTAGGAGGGGAGTACATGTTATTAAACAATGTGACGATCCCTGATGGCGAGCAAGGCACAACTCAAATTGATCATATTTTAATAAGTCCTTATGGGGTTTTTATTATAGAAACGAAGAACTATACGGGGTGGATTTTTGGTGGTGTTCGACAAAAACAATGGACGCAAAAGATCTATAAGAAAAGCTATAAATTTCAAAATCCTTTACATCAGAATTACAAACATAGCAAAGTGCTAGAGATGGTGCTAAATGACGTGTTAGATCCACAATATTTGCACTCGGTTATTGTTTTTACGCCTCGCAGTGAATTTAAAACAGAAATGCCTGAAAATGTGTTTCGAGGTAAGGCTTGGCTGAAATATGTGAAAAGTTTCAATGAGGAGGTGATCAGCCCCATGAAACAGAAAAGAATTCGCTATCGTATTGAAAAAGAAGTATTGGAACAATCGTGGAAAACAGATCGTCAACATGTTGAATATCTGAAACAGAAAAAATTAGAGAAAGAGAAATTAAGTTAGCTTTTAAATAAGATTGCATTTTTACTACAAGGGCATTGCTTGATTTGGCTATTGCGCTTTTATTGCGTTGCAGTTAAGTTGCTTATATTGATATGAATTGGTTAGACAACTACAACAGTATTTAAATGCCATGTTCGGCATAATGCGTCCACTTTTTAAAAAGAAAAAACAGAGTATAGCGATGACAGAAACAGCTTTTGATTTTGTAATTATAGGTGGTGGTTCAGCAGGTTCGGTACTGGCTGGACGATTAACAGAGAACCCGAATATTTCGGTATGTTTATTAGAAGCGGGTGGGGAGGGTAATAGTTGGCTTGTGAATACACCTGCCGCCGCTGTCATCAGTATTCCCACTAAAATTAATAACTGGGCTTTTGAAACTATTCCACAAAAAGGCTTGAATGGTCGTCGAGGTTATCAACCGCGTGGCAAATGTTTGGGTGGAAGTTCTGCGGTCAATGCCATGGTGTATATTCGTGGGCATCGCAGTGACTATGATCACTGGGCCGCATTAGGTAATACGGGCTGGTCGTATGAAGATGTACTGCCTTATTTCAAAAAATCAGAGCATAACGAACGTATTCATAATGAATATCATGGTCAGCATGGTCCCTTAAACGTTAGTGAGTTATATTCAGATAATCCTTATCAGAAAACTTTCATCGAGGCGGCAAAACAGGTCGGTTATCCACTGAATGATGATTTCAATGGTGCTGAACAAGAAGGTTTAGGTGTTTATCAGGTTACCCAGAAAAAAGGTGAGCGCTGGAGTGCTGCACGTGGTTATTTGTTTCCTTATATTGGAAAACGACCCAATCTGCATGTGATCACCCAAGCCAAAGTTTCACGCATTGTGATTGAAAATGGCCGTGCAGTAGGTGTTGAGTATAAGCATAAAGGTCAGAGCACAGTCGTTAAAGCAAAGAAAGAAGTGTTGCTATCTGCGGGAGCTTTCCAGTCACCGCATATCTTGATGCTTTCTGGTATTGGTCCACGTCAGGAACTGGAAAAGCACGGCATTCCAGTGCTTAAAGAGCTTGCGGGAGTGGGTGAAAACTTACATGATCACCCAGATTTTATCTTTGCCTATAAAACTAAACTGATGGATGGCACTTTTGGGGTTTCAATGGGGGGCAGCCTGGATCTGTTTAAACAGATTGGTCTGTACCGTAAAGAGCGTCGTGGTCTGCTCACGACGAACTATGCCGAGTGTGGTGGTTTCTTAAAGAGCCGTCCTGAATTGGATAAACCAAATTTGCAATTACACTTTGTGATCGCCGTGGTAGATAACCATGCACGTACCATGCATATGGGACACGGGATTTCATGTCACGTCTGTTTGTTGAATCCACGTGCACGTGGTTCAGTCAAACTCAGTGGTAAAAATGTGGATGATCCATTGCTGATCGACTTTAAATTCCTTGAGGATGAGCAAGATCTTCAGGATATGGTCGATGGTTATAAAGTCACGCAAAAGTTGATGCAGGCACCTGCTTTACAAGACAAAATCAAAGAAGATATGTTCACAGCCAATGTAAAAACCGATGACGAAATCCGTGAAGTTTTACGGCAACGTGTCGATACGGTGTATCACCCAGTCGGCAGTTGTAAAATGGGTGTGGATGAGATGGCCGTGGTCGATCCTGAGCTGAAAGTGTATGGTGTTGACGGTTTGCGCGTGGTTGATGCCTCAATTATGCCAACTGTGGTCAATGGTAATACCAATGCACCGACCATTATGATTGCTGAAAAAGCGGTGGACTTAATTCGTCAAACGTGGAAGTAAACTGAAACGATCAGTAATTGGAGCTAAGCTAGCAATGTCTTAGCTCTTTTCATTTTCAGCGTTGTTGCGTGGCGTTTCCAGCATACGTGGAAAGGTGAAGTTATAATTTTCCAGTGCATAGCGAAACAATTGAGCAGGGCGCTTGCCAACAATTTTTTGCTGCCCTGTTTCTTCAACGGCACCTGCTTCCTGCATACGCCGTCTAAATGATTTTTTTTCTAATGTATGACCTAAAATAATTTCATAAATGGTTTGTAATTCGGTCAGGGTAAAAAACTCAGGCATGAGACTGGCGGGTAGAGCGGTGTAACGGGTTTTATTGCCAAGGCGATCATAAGCGAGTTGGAGTAGCTGTTGATGATCAAAGGCTAAATCCAGCTGTAATGCCTGATCGATTGGAAGCCATTGACTATGCTCAGTGGTGTGACTTGCTTGAATTTCAAATTTGTCAAAATCAATCAGGGCAAAATATAAAGCGGTAATCGACCAGCCGCGTGGATCACGATGTTGATTGCCAATGGTTTCGACTTGTTCTAGGTAAGGGGAATGAATCCCTGTTTTTTCAAGTAGTTTACGGTGTGCCGTTGCCATTAAGTCTGGATCGGTTTTTAAATCGACAAAGCCACCCGGTAGCGCCCATTTGCCTTTTTCGGGAAAGTTGGAGCGTTGAATTATTAAGACTTGTAATTGACCTTTTGCCACAGAAAAAATTGCCATATCGACCGTAAAAAGAGGCGTGTCATAGTCTGTTTTTTGATAGTGGGCAAGGTATTCCTGTTCGGAGGTATGGATAGTTTCCTTACTCATAGAAATATTAAGAAATCGGAATAAAGTAATATCATAGCGGAGTCTTATTGGGTTCTCATCATATTTTAGGATAAGCCACTACGTCTTGCACTTCACTAAAGATTTAATCGCTTTAGTTTGTTCAGGCTCGACCTACTTTTGTTTTGGCAAAAGTAGGCAAAACCTGAGGTACGAGATAGCAAAGATTGATAATCTTTGCCGTACCGCAAGGCGGAAGCTTTGCTTAAGCGCTTAACTATTCATTTCATTTATCTTGCACTGCGCCAAAGCTTTAGTCGCTTTGGCTTGTTCAGGTTGCGGATGGCTTTTCCGAGTATCTAATCACTGGATGTGTTTTAATCATAGAGAGTTTTGCTTAGACCAATCTCTCCCGAATTTGATCAAGCGAGCATTCTCTTAACAATTGACCATTTTCAAATACTGTTTGCAGTGCCCCCATCTTCTCCTGTTCAAAGCTTTGTTGATCAAAGAGCTCAAAACCATTTTCGGTTTGTTCAACCCGTAATAAGCCCTTGGCTGATTTTTTAACACCCGAGTCGGTCACTGGATCTTTAAACAGTTCGCGACCGACGCCATTGACCTGCCCCCACGTGGCTTTTACAGCAAAACCAAAGCTATCACGAGTCAAATAGTTATAGGTATAGCTGCCAATTCCAAAAACCAGATTATTGGAAGCAAAGCCTTTGGCTTCCAAACCTTTTAAGATATTTTGGGCACGTTCTAGGGTAATCGAGTCACCATAGATTAAGCCAACCCGCTCATTCAGTACTTTATAGCCTTGCGCTGTTTCGGTACCGCCAAAAATTTCCCATAAACATTGCACCGCACCTTTATAAGCGGGACTTTCTCGCTCTGCATCAGGATCGCCACAGATAATTTTCACGGGATCACCTGAGTCGGGGCGAAACACCACTTTGGCGAGTCCGAGAGCATTTGGTTGGCGTTTTAAAATTTCTGCTTTTAGTTCCACACTAAATTCGGTAATCACACGCCAGAAATCCCAAGTATCTGAAACGATACTGACCACACCAGCAGGATAGAGTTCACAGATCAAACGTCTAAAGGTCTCGATTTCACTTTCTTCACTGCCCATACACATCACACTGTGTTCTGTGGCAGGCACAGAAACGCCTACGATACCTGTGGCATTGTAGTACTCTTCGGCATAGTCAATCGAAGCAACTGAATCGGTACCGATAAAACTGGTTAAGTGACCCACACCTGATTGGGCTGCATCATAGATCCCACTCATCCCGCGGCTACTAAAATCATGGCCTTGAACCGCAACAAAATCTAAAGGCGCACCTGTTTTTTCTGCATATTGGGTTAACAAGCGTTTGTATTCATAGGCAATGCTGGCGGTGGTACAGCTTTTCCATAGCTCGGCACTGAGCACAGTTTCAATATAGTTGGTTAACCAAAAGAAATTCGGATCAGTATTGATAATGGTCAATACAGGCACTTTGATATTGACTCGGCTACCTTCTGGCAAGGCTTTAATTTTTAATGGTAAATAGCCGAGGTCGTGCAAGGCTTCGATGTGCTCGACCGGCACCGCACCTTCACCTAAAGCGTTGTCCATACGGCGTTTATAGGCTGCCACCACTTTGGCTTTAGCTTGATTGAAGAAGCCCTCATTCCAAGTTTCAATCAGAAAATGTTTAATAAAGCCTTGCAGACCAAAGAACACAATCTTGTCATCAAAGTCAGGCAGCATTTTGGCTAAACGTGATGAACGCGGGGTAAAGTTGGCATAGACGTATTCAGTTCCCACTGGATACTGACGACGGTGATCTGCTTTATAGAAATCAATTGCATTGAGTGGGTTAATTTTAATACTCATTTTTATCGGCCTCTTGCTTTAAATCTTAATTTTGAAAATTGATGATGTTGAGTTTGCTTGCTTCTGCTTGTGGCAGGCTATTGCTGGTAAAGACCTGATCGACCAAGCCATCAAATACCGTGAGACCTTTGCTAAAAATGCCATGCGTGACATACAAAATAATGTTTTGGCAGTTTAGGCTACGTAATTGTTTGGCAATCCCAATAAAGGTGGCACCACCATCACAAATGTCATCGGTAATCACGGCTGTTTTTCCTGTCAAATCAGGGCTATCCACCGCAGTTGTGCTAATTTTTCCAGTGCTTGGATCGCGTTTCTTTTCACAGTGAATCACTTCAATGGCGTGTTGGCGTTGCGGATTGATACCGTTTGCAATCGCTTGAGTGCGTTGTGCTGCGCCTGCATCAGGGCAGATCAATACCGTATTGTCAGCGCTTAAAATCTGCATCAATGCTGGGCTTTGCTGGATAATCTCAATCGGTTCGATATTGATCACCGTTTGGAAGCTGGTATTTTTGCGTAACAGCTCAAGGGTCACTGGGCTATGACAATCCCACACCACAATTTTCTGACGTTGTCCTGCAAATTTTTCGCTATTGCTATTCAATAACTTAGTCATTAAATCCAGTGAGAAGGCCTGACCTTGTGCACAGATACGGTCTTGACGTGCATAGGGAAAATAAGGGATTTCTACGGAAAGGCGAGTGCCTTGTTCTAGTAACACATTTTCCAGTAATAGATAATCCATCACATCTGCGCTGTTCTGTAGAGAGGCTTTGATCTGAGTGTCAGCTGTTAATTGGTTTAATAACTCAGGTTGTAGTTGAATATGACGTTCACCACCTGAAAACTGCAAAAACTCGATGGGAACATTCGCTTGAGCTGTCATAAGTTGAATCGCCATTTTTAACTTCTCTTTTATAGTGGCTTAAAGCCAGTAAATATATATTGGCATAAGGACACTATTAAATGCAAGGTTTATATTTGATCGTTTTAATAAAAATAGGGAAGTTATTTAGAAAAATAGATACATCTATTTGAAGTTAAAAGAGAATATTTTTTAAACTTTTTTTAATCATTGGGACTATTCTCAAATGGATCAGCTGCTGACTTTATTGCTGCGATATATTGATGTTTAGGTCATAGTTTTTGACAATTATCCTTGTCAGGATTGAGTCATGTATTGTTTGCTTGGTGCAGCAACGGATCGACGTGCTGAAGGTGAACAATGGGAATAAAACAAAAAGGAAAGCATTCGATGAAATCTCTGATTTGCCATAACGCTGAATTAAAACTGGAAGACAGCCTTCAATTGGTTCCTGCAAAGGGGCAAGTCTTACTTGAAGTGGTACGTTGCGGTATCTGTGGTTCTGATTTGCACATGCAACATCACTGCGATCACATGCATGATTTGGCAGCGCGAGTCGGCTTTAATGGGGTAGCAAAGTCCTCGGATAAACTGGTGTTTGGTCATGAGTTCTGTGGCAAAGTCTTGGACTACGGCCCAAAAACACGGCGTAAATTAAAAGCCGATACTTTGGTTTGTGCCATGCCCTTGTTAAATGTCGATCCGCAAGGTTATGTGCCGACTGGACTGTCACCGAGTGCTTCAGGTGGGTATGCAGAGCAAGTTCTGGTGCAATCCAGTTTGATGTTTGAAGTACCCAATGGTCTAGATGCCGATCGTGCCGCACTGACTGAGCCGATGGCGGTTGCCTTACATGCGGTACGTCGTAGTCGAATCAAGAAAAACGAGCCTGCTATCGTGATTGGTTGTGGTCCAGTCGGTTTGGGTGTGATTATTATGCTCAAGGCAGCAGGCGTCAAAACCGTGGTTGCCAGTGACTTCTCACCGAACCGTCGTCGCTTGGCTGAGCAGTGTGGCGCAGATATCTTGATTGATCCTAAACAGCAATCGCCATTTAGCAGTTGGAAAGAGCTTGGCTTATTAGGTAATGTCTCTGAAGCGATTAATATGGGGATGGGGATTTTTGACAAGGTTCAGACTTACTCATTACCTTGGGTGAATGCCATGCGTGTCGGGGATAAACTTGGGTTATTGCCAAAACGTCCGGTGATTTTTGAGTGCGTGGGTGTGGCTGGGATTATGCAGCAGATCTTGGAAGGTGCACCGCTGTTCTCACGTATTGTCGGAGTGGGGGTCTGTATGCAAAGCGACAAGATTGAACCTGCCTTGGCGATTAATAAGGAATTGGAAATCCAGTATGTATTGGGTTATACACCGCTTGAGTTCCGTGACACGCTACATATGATTGCAGAAGGCAAAGTGGATTGTTCGCCATTGATTACAGGTGTTGTCGGTTTGGAAGGGGTGAGTAATGCCTTTGAGGCGTTGCGTGATCCAGAGCAACATGCCAAGATTCTGATTGATCCAAAACGTGCAGGTTCAACGATTGAACTGATCAAGCCTTAATATCCAAGATCCTAAAAAGCCGCTTTCAATCAAGCGGCTTTTTTATGTCAGATGATGCCATCTGGCTTGGGTTAGAAACTTTTGGTCAATGACAGGGTCACAGTTGAATCAATTGGATTGGAGACTTTGGCGTTAGGATTGCCATTGCTGTATTGCTGATAAAAACCATCTTTATCCCATGCTTTGCTATAGATCAAACTGCTGGAAAGATTGTAGGGTAGTTCTTTGTTGACGGCAAAACTGGCATCTTGAAAGCTGGCTGCAGAAAAGTTTTTAATGCGTTGATTACCATAATGCGCATCGACCGACCAACCTTGCGTAATCGGTTGATGCCAATTGACATCCAGATAACCTGAGCCACGTGAATGCTTATTGTTGCCGATGCCCAAGGTATCGGAATTATTGCCGAAATAATCTTGGGTATAGGTAATCGCATATTTAACGCTGAGTGGCCCATAGCTGATTTCAGGAATAATTTCCCCATAATCAAAACGGGTATTGCCGGTATCCGCAGTGGTTTTCGCCCCTGGATAATAGTAATAGGCAACTTTAGTGCCGACAGTTAAATCGCCAAAACTGCGGCTATAGCCGGTATACACATCCCATTCGACTGAGGCATCCCGAATAAAATGATCACTCACCGTGGATGCCCAAGTCCCTGCATAAAAACCACTGGTATGGTTGTAGTCCAGTCCACCTTGTAAGGCTGGTTTACCCCAAGTTTGTTGAAAACCGCGAGAAACGTATTGGCTAGCCGCAGTGATATTGGCAGAGTAGGGTGAGGTGGTTTCAGTGGCGTGGGTGCTTTGAAAATAAAAAGCTAAAGGTGCAATTAAAAATAAGGTTTTTTTCATCATTTCTCCCTGAATGAAGTGAAACCCGAAGCCAAGCTTCGGGTATCCCCTAAAGGAATTTCTTGCTTATTGTATTGGACGTAATGGCGCTTGACGTACAGGTGCTGTACCCGCTTTGTAATAAGCCGCTTCAGAACGAGGGAGTTTTTGGCCACGGATTTTGTCGGCAATTTTTTCTGCGATCATAATCGTGGTGGCATTCAAGTTACCTGTAATGATCAATGGCATGATGGAGGCATCGACCACACGCAAGCCTTGTACGCCGTGAACGCGACCTTGACCATCGACTACAGCCATCTCATCTTCGCCCATCTTACAGCTGCATGATGGGTGAAATGCTGTTTCGGCATGGGTGCGGACGAATTCATCCAGTTCTGCATCGGTCTGGATATGTTTACCCGGACTGATTTCTTCACCACGATACGGATCAAGTGCAGGTTGCGCCATGATTTCACGGGTGATACGAATCGCATCACGGAATTCACGCCAGTCTTGTTCTGTAGACATGTAGTTGAACAGAATACTTGGATGCTCAAAGGGATCTTTGGATTTGAGCTTGATCCGACCACGTGATGGTGAGCGCATTGAACCGACATGGGCTTGGAAGCCATGCTCTTTTACTGCATTACTGCCGTTGTAGTTAATCGCAACAGGCAAGAAGTGATACTGGATATTCGGCCAGTCAAACTCTTTTGAACTACGGATAAAGCCACCCGCTTCAAACTGATTACTTGCACCAACGCCTGTACCATTAAATAACCATTCAGCACCAATGGCAGGTTGGTTATACCATTGTAGTGCAGGGTAAAGTGAAACAGGTTGTTTACATTGATATTGCAAATACATTTCCAAGTGGTCTTGCAGATTCTCACCCACACCCGGTAGGTCATGTACCACATCAATATCCATCGATTTCAGGAAGGCACTTTCACCCACACCTGAACGTTGCAAGATTTGTGGTGAGGCAATTGCACCTGCACAGAGCAACACTTCACGTTTGGCTTGTGCCTGTTTCATATTGGCTTGGTCTGCACCAATAATATATTCCACACCCACCGCCTGTTTTTGATTAAACAAGATTTTATTGGTGGTGGCATGGGTGACGATGGTTAAATTCGGACGACCTTTAGCCAGATCCAGATAACCACGCGCGGTACTTGAGCGACGACCTTTTGGGGTCACGGTACGATCCATTGGACCGAAACCTTCCTGTTGATAACCGTTTAAGTCATCTGTACGTGGGTAACCTGCCTGTACGCCTGCTTCAACCATGGCGTGGAATAGCACATTATTGCCATTTTTAGGCGTTGCCACTGAAACAGGGCCTTTATCGCCATGATAGTCATTGCCACCAATATCACGCGTTTCGGCTTTTTTGTAATAAGGTAAACAATCTGCATAAGTCCAGTCTTCCAGACCTTTCATGGTCGCCCATTGGTCCAGATCCATGGCATTACCACGGATATAGCACATGCCATTAATCAGTGAAGAACCACCGAGACCCTTACCACGACCACATTCCATACGGCGATTGTTCATGTGTGGTTCAGGATCGGTTTCATAGGCCCAGTTGTAGCGACGACCTTGCAAAGGAAAAGCCAAAGCAGCTGGCATTTGAGTACGGAAATCTAAACGGTAGTCTGGACCACCTGCTTCCAATAATAAAACTGTCACGTCTTTGTCTTCAGTCAGGCGTGTTGCGAGCACATTTCCGGCAGATCCTGCGCCAATGATAATGTAGTCATATGCTTGAGTATTCATCGTTATCCCTTTTTTCTATTCTTGAGGATGCCGATGCAATCATGGGATTGCTCGGCATTGAGGATTAATTTTGAGGGTGAAAGCTGAGGGCATTAGAAAATGCTGTGATACTCACCCAACTCAACTTGAACGGATTTGATACGGGTGTAATGACCCAAAGTGGTTAAGCCATTTTCACGACCAACACCAGATTGCTTGTAGCCACCGACTGGCATTTCCGCAGGCGATTCACCCCAGGTATTGATCCAGCAGATACCTGCTTCAAGTTGATGAATCATGCGATGCGCTTTGCTGATGTCTTGGGTCACCACACCTGCGGCTAAGCCAAAGGTGGTGTCATTGGCACGACGGATCACTTCTTCCTCAGTTTCATAGCTGAGAATGCTCATCACTGGGCCAAAGATTTCTTCTTGCACAATCGCCATATCATCTTGGCAGTGGCTGAATACCGTCGGGAGTACATACGCACCTTTAGCAAGATCGCCTTCAGTGGCACGGCCACCACCGATTAATAGTTTTGCACCTTGCTGTTTGCCAGACTCAATGAACGACAATACTTTTTCCATATGCGGGAAGCTGGTGAGTGGACCGAAATTGGTTTGCTCAGCCATCGGATCGCCAATACGGATACGTTTTACCCGTGCTACAACTGCTGCTTCAAAATCAGCAAGCAAGGCTTTGGGTACAAACACGCGGGTACCGTTGGTACAAACCTGACCTGAGCTAAAGAAGTTTGCCATCACTGCGATATCCGCAGCACGGTCAAGGTTGGCATCATCACAAATAATCAGGGGTGATTTACCACCTAGCTCCATGGTGACTTCTTTCAAGGTCGAACCCGCAGCACTGGCCATCACTTTCTTGCCTGTTTCGACACCACCGGTGAACGAGATTTTTTCAATCACAGGATGTTCGGTTAACCATTGACCGATATCACGACCTGCACCCTGAACCACGTTAAATACGCCGTCTGGTACGCCCGCCTCAGTATAGATTTCAGCCAGTTTAAATGCAGTCAGTGGGGTAGTTTCGCTTGGTTTGAAAATCATGGCATTACCTGCTGCTAGGGCAGGTGCAGATTTCCACATTGCGATTTGGATTGGATAGTTCCATGCACCGATCCCGGCCACCACACCCAGTGGTTCACGACGAGTATAGAAGAAGCTGGATTCGCGCAGCGGCACTTGCTCGCCTTGAATCGCGGTTGCAAGACCTGCGTAATATTCGAGTACATCGGCACCGGTCACGATATCGACGGTTGAGGTTTCGCTGTAGGCCTTACCGGTATCGAGAGTTTCGAGTTGGGCAAGTTCATCATTACGTTCACGTAGGATATCAACCGCACGGCGCAGGATGCGTGAACGCTCCATCGCGGTCATGGCAGCCCAAACTTTCTGGCCTTGTTGTGCGCTTTGAACAGCCGCTTCAATGTCTTGTTGTGAGGCTTGTTGAAGTGTTGCGATCACTTCACCGTTGGCAGGGTTAATGCTGTTAAATGTTTGACCACTGGTTGCTGCGACATAACGTCCGTGGATATATAACTGATGAACTTGTGCATCACTCATTCTGTCTCTCCTGCAAAGGTTTGTTCGCAAATTGCAATTGCGTTTTTACATAATCGTAAGCAATGGAACGTGCCAACTGGCTGTCAAACTCATCATGACTGCTCAAACTGCCACGTAACCATAATCCGTCAATCAAAGCCGCTAATCCGCGAGCGGCAATGCTGGCCTGTTGTTTATCCTCTATCAACATCAGAAAATAATGTTTCAGGTTGGAATACAGGCGTTGATCATTAATTCGTTGTAAACGTCCAAGTTCGGGAAGGTGCATACTGGCAGACCAAAAGTCTAACCAGACCCGCATGGCTTGTTTGTTGACCTGACTGATATCGAAGTTGGAATCAATAATGGCCTTGATTTGGCTTTCTGGATGCGCATCTGCTTCGGTTTTGTATTGGTCGGTTTTTTGACGCAAAACGTTGAGCATTTCTTGCATACAGGTATTGATTAGACCCTGTTTATCACCAAAATAGTGACTCACGATACCGGTCGATAGTTCGGCCTTTTTTGCAATTTGTGCAATGGTGGTATTGGATAACCCCACTTCAGAAATTACATAAAATGCGGCGTTCATAATTTCTTCACGTCGCACATGCTCTGGTTTAACTCTACGTTTTGTCATGCTTATCCATTTCAAGCCCGGCCAAGGTGCTTTTTATTCAACATTTCTCGATGTAGAGCATCATAACATTTTTTTATCATACTTTTTATTGATTGAACGCTCAATCAATAAAAAGTATAATCTGTAAAAATCAATGAATTTTTGATTGGCAAGAATAAAAGTAGCGTAATAAATCAAAGATTCTTATGGATAAGGCGATAAGCAGAATTGAACACTTATCACATTATTTTTTAAGAAAAAAACACCAATTGCAAGGAGCAAGAACATGGTGTCAGAAAGTAATGAAGAATCCCCTTCTGAACCTATACGTTTAAATTTGTTTGTTTTTTGGAGCTCCGCAATCAGTATCGGCATTTTTGGCCTATTGTTTGTGTTGTTTCCACAGCGCAGCCAGTTCTGGTTGACCTATATACAAGGGCAGGCCAATCAATTGTTTGGTTGGTACTACATGCTGGTGATCGTGGTTTGTTTAGGTTTTGTTGCTTGGCTGGCTTTTTCACGGGTTGGGCAGATTCCTTTAGGCAAAGATGACGATAAACCTGAGTTTGGTTATCTGGCTTGGGTCTCAATGCTGTTTTCGGCAGGGATCGGGATTGCACTGTTGTATTACGGTGTAGCTGAGCCTGTTGATCATTTCCTGCGACCGCCTGAAGGTCAGGGTGGCACCATACAAGCTGCGCGTGATGCCATGATGTATAGCTTTCTGCATTGGGGCATTCATGGTTGGGTGCTGTATGCCTTGCTGGGTGTCACTTTGGGTTATTTTGCCTTCCGTCGAGATTTGCCGTTGGCCTTACGTTCTGCGCTGTATCCGATCTTTGGTGAGCGGATTCATGGTCTGATCGGTGACTTTGTCGATGGTTTCGGGATTTTAGCCACGGTGATTTCTCTGGTGACTAACTTGGGCATCGGGGCTTTGGTACTGGTCTCGGGTCTACATTATCTTCTCCCAGAAATTCCCAATAACCAAACCACACTGATTGCGGTGGTGTTGTTGATGATGTCAGTGGCGACCATCACTACCGTGGTCGGGATTGAAAAAGGTCTGGCGTGGTTATCTCGTATTAATCTACGATTACTCTATGCCTTATTGCTATTCGTGTTCCTGACAGGCCCAACCAATCATTTGCTCAATGGTTTGGTGCAGAACATGGGCGATTACCTCGATCATTTTCTGGCGAAAAGCTTTGACATGTATCTCTATAACAGCAAGGCGGGTGAGTGGTTAGGTTCGTGGACGGTGTTTTATTGGGCATGGTGGATTGCATGGGCACCATTCGTGGGTATGTTTATTGCGCGAATTTCCAAAGGCCGTACCATTCGCGAAGTGGTGTTGGGTGTCTGCCTGATTCCACTCGGTTTTACCTTGGCTTGGATCTCGATTTTTGGCAATACTGCAATCTATTTTATTCTAGAACAGAAGCAAAAAATCCTCGGTGACTTGGTGTTGACTGACCCTGCTTTGTCCTTATTTAAGCTTCTCGAATTTTTACCGTTTAACCCTTATATTGCTGGGATTGTTGTTGTGATTTGTTTCGTATTGTTTTTGACCCCTGTGGGTTCTGGTACACTCATGATCGCAAATCTGTCCTCGAAAGGGGGTAGCAATGAAAGTGATTCGCCGATTTGGTTGAGAATTTTCTGGTCTGTGGTGATTACCATTGTCAGTATCGGGCTGCTGTTGGCAGGGAGTTTTCACTCCATGCAAAGTGCCGTGGTGCTGTGTGGTTTACCATTTTCCGTTATTATTTTGCTATACATGTTTGGCCTTGCCAAAGCATTAAAACAGGATCAATTCAGTCCTACAGCACCGCAAGTGATAACACAGGACACTCCGCCATCACACGTTATCACGGATAAATCAGAAACATTGTAATTCGGGCGAATGACTTTTATTTTTCATTTTTTATTCGGGTAGGTCTTTTCATTGATTGAACGATGAAAAGACGTCACTGAATATTTTCTTTTTCTTCTCTAACTCCCTGAGGATTGTATGGCAACAGATAATCCAAGAGCGGTTGATGATGCTACATTAGCGAATAAAGACCATTTAAATCGTGTGGTCTTTTATGTTTCAGCTCTACTTATTTTAACATTTGCACTGGTTACGATTTTTTTTAATGACTTTGCCAACCACTTACTCAATGTGGTGCTGGCTTGGGTCAGTGATAAATTTAGCTGGTATTACTTATTGGCAGCAACGCTGTATCTGATCTTCGTGATCTTTATTGCCTGCTCGCGTTATGGTGATATCAAACTGGGTCCAAAGCACTCCAAGCCTGAGTTTAGCCTACTCAGTTGGTCGGCCATGCTGTTCGCAGCAGGGATCGGCACAGACTTAATGTTCTTCTCGGTGGCAGAGCCGCTGTCTCATTATATGAATCCTCCTGTGGGCGAAGGCCAGACTTATGAAGCGGCCCGTCAGGGCATGGTTTGGACCCTGTTCCACTATGGTTTAACTGGTTGGGGCATGTATGCACTGGTCGGGATGGCCTTGGGTTATTTTAGTTATCGCTATAATTTACCTCTGACCATTCGTTCTGCTTTATATCCAATCTTTGGTAATAAAATTGATGGGCCGATTGGGCATACCGTCGACACAGCCGCAGTCATTGGTACGATCTTTGGTATCGCGACCACCTGTGGTATTGCGGTGGTGCAGATCAATTATGGTTTGCATGTGCTGTTTGATGTACCTGAAAACCTATGGATTCAGATCGCACTGATTGGTCTTGCTGTGATCGTGACCATTATTTCGGTGACGGCAGGGGTCAATAAAGGCATTAAGGTTTTATCCGAAATCAATATTTATGCCGCGATTGGCTTGATGTTGTTCGTCCTGTTCCTCGGCAATACCGAATTCTTGCTCAATGCCTTGGTGCAAAACTTTGGTGACTATATCAGTCGTTTCCCGAGTTTGGCCTTGGAAAGCTTTGCCTTTAACCGACCAAAAGACTGGATGAACAGTTGGACCTTGTTCTTCTGGGCATGGTGGGTCGCATGGTCGCCCTTTGTAGGGCTATTCTTGGCACGTATTTCGCGTGGCCGTACCATTCGTGAATTTGTCTGCGGCACCTTGATCATTCCTTTATTGTTCACGATTACGTGGTTGTCTATTTTCGGAAATAGCGCTTTATATAACGTGATTTTTGAAGGCAATACGGCACTGGCACAAACCGTTCTGACTGATCCTGCACATGGTTTTTATGACTTGTTGGCGCAATATCCGGGCTTTGCCTTTATTGCAGGTATCGCCACCATTACCGGTCTATTGTTTTATGTGACGTCTGCCGATTCAGGCGCGCTGGTACTGGGTAACTTTACCACCAAGTTTTCTAATGTCGATAATGATGCACCACGTTGGCTCCGAATCTTCTGGGCAACTGCGATTGGCTTGCTTACCGTGGCGATGCTGATGGCCAATGGGATTACCGCACTGCAAAGTGCCACCGTAATCATGGGCTTGCCGTTTAGTTTTGTGATGCTGTTGGTGATGGCGGGCTTATATAAATCCTTGCGCTTAGAAGATTATCGTAAAGCCAGCCGTAGCCTGAATGCTGCACCTGTGGTTGGAAACGTCGACATCTTAAACTGGAAACAGCGTCTGTCGCGTGTAATGCATCATCCAGGCAGTAGTGAAACTCAGCGCATGCTTGATAGCGTGTGTAAACCTGCAGTGCAAACCGTGGCGGATGAGTTGGTGAAGCGTGGCATGAATGTCGAAGTGACGCAGGGCGAAGTCGAAGAAAGCGAAAGCCTGTATCATCTTGATCTCACCATTTACATTGAAGAAGAACATAACTTCGTGTACCAGATATGGCCAGTACGTTATATTGCGCCGACCTTTAGTGAGCGTGGTAAACGCGGCAAGCAGTTCTATTACCGTCTGGAAACCTTCTTGTATGAAGGCTCTCAGGACAATGACTTGGTTGGATATACCAAAGAACAGGTGATTAATGACATCTTGGATAAGTACGAACGTCATATGACTTTCTTGCATATCAATCGCATTAGTCCTGGTAACCGTCCTTTGTATCCCGATTCACAAGACTAATTGTTGTAATAAAAAAACCTCACGTCATGTGAGGTTTTTTTATGGATTGACTTATAAAGCGCCGTGTTGCTGCCATGTTTCACCCGTTTCATAAGGGGCATAGTGGCTTTTCAGTTCGTGCAAGGATTGAGTCTGATAGATCGCAAAAATGATCATAATTAAAAACAGGCTGATCAGCTTAATGGCACGTTTATTTTTATATTCGCCTGAATAGAGATAGAAAATACAATAGAAGGCAATCATCAGATAGGTACAAAACAGCGAGTTAAACACTAGATAGACCAGCAATACGGCAGTGATGGCCAAGGCAATTCGATTTTTTAAGATATTTGGACGCAAGCTGAGTACGTTCAGGATCAATAGACCCAAAGAGGTCCAGAACAGATAGGCATGCCCTCCAATTACCACAATATAGGTCGATTGCAGCCACAGCAGGACCAGCCATACAAAGACGGAAAAAATAATAAATTTAGAGAGGCCTGAAGACGTGGGCAAAGTGTGTTTCATATGATATTGGTTTTTTAAATAGCGGTTTGTTTGGGGATTAAAAACGAAACTTCAATAAATCTTTGGTTTTGATCTTGGTCAGTAGTACACAGAACAAAGACAGTGAACCGCCAATCAACATTGCTGGCACCACGCTGAAAAAGCGTGTCATCACACTGGACTGCAATGCGCCCAGCTCATTACTAGACGTCACAAAGATGCCATTAATGGCAGCGACACGTCCAAGCATGTCTTTGGGTGGAATCAATTGCAGTATGGTTTGACGAATTATTATGTTGATGCTGTCACATGCCCCCATAATAATGAGAACTGCGATGGAAAAATAGAGGTGTCTGGTAACAGCAAATAACAAGGTACACAGACCAAAGCCAGTGACTGCAATCAGCATCATCTGCCACGGTCTGGATTTGGGTGGATAACGCACCAAGATTAGCATCATGATCAAGCCACCAAATGCAGGCGCGGCGCGTAATAGACCAAAACCATCGGCACCGACATGCAAAATATCTTGGGCAAAAATGGGCAGCAGTGCGATGATGCCACCAAAGAAAACAGAGCCGAGATCGAGAAACATGGCCCAAAAAATAATTTTGGTTTTAAAAATAAATTGCAGTGCTTGTTTTAGACTTTGAGTCACTGACTCCGTTTGGATTTGCGGGAAATCGCGTTGCTGCAAGCGCCACAATGCCATACTGCCAGCAAGAAAAAGCGCCACAATCACGGCAAAGGTAATATCCAAATTGAGATGAGCCAACAGAAAACCGCCCACTACGGGTGCAAGTATGCCGCAAGCTTGCCAGCACATACTGGTCCATGTCGCTGCATTGGTATACAGATGCTCGGGTACAACAAAAGGACGTAAGGAGTTAAAGCAGGGGCTGTAAATACCGCGAATACAGCCAAATAAAAACAGAATACTGAACGTCGCAATCAGCAGGACATTGGTACTGAACATCTGGGTGTTATACAGATCAAAGCAGATCCATAAGCCAACCGACAGGGGAATGGCTAGGCTAAAACTGATTTGTAAAATACGCTGCCGATTAAAGCGGTCAGCAATATAACCGCCCCATAAAGACAGGGCGAGGAAAGGCAAGAAATCCATGATCCCGACCAAGCCGAGAATGAGCGGATTCTTGGTGATTTGATAGAGATGAAAGGCCACCAGCACTTCTTGAATCAGTACCGCAAAGGTCAGACAGCATTGATTGACGGTCAATAACTTAAAGTCACGACTGGCAAATGCAGCAAAAGCAGAATGAGGTACAGCAGAAGACATAAGGCGTAGATTTAAAACATACAAATAAAGAAAAAGGGAAGAGCTGAAACTCCTCCCTTTTTGATGTGCTTAGCGTTACTTATTGCGCAACAGCTTCCGCTTTTTCGACTTTCTTGGCAGGAACCAAGTTAGCAGGAGTCGTATAGTTCAAGCCCAAAGTTGAACTTGAGTACTGACGGATTTGATCTAACAACGCTGGATCAGTTGAAAGGTCTTTACCATAAGAACGCACGATTTCATGTAACTTAGCATTCCATACACCTTTGGTTTGCTCAGGGAATGCTTTTTCAAGCAGGTTGAGCATGATGTAAGGTGAAGTAGATGCACCCGGAGAAGCACCTAACAATGCCGTTACAGACTTGTCTTTAGAGGCAAAGATTTCTGTACCGAATTGTAATTTAGCAGGTTTGCCTGGCTCTTTTTTGATGATCTGAACGCGTTGACCACCTTGTTGTAAATGCCAGTCTTTTGGATCAGCTTCAGGGTAGTATTTTTTCAACTCGTTGAAACGATCTGCATCAGACATCAATACTTGGCTCACCAGATACTGAACAAGATCAGCATTCTGTAAACCAATGGCAGCCATTGGCAAGACGTTGTTTTTGTTGGTTGATGCAAGCAAATCAAGTTGTGAACCATTTTTCAGGAACTTGTTTGAATACGTTGCGAATGGGCCAAACAACACATATTTTTTACCGTCGATATAACGGGTATCGATATGTGGCACAGACATCGGAGGCGCACCAAGATCAGCACGACCATAGACTTTTGCTGTGTGTTTTGCAGTAACCGCAGGGTTGTCAGTCACAAGGAACTCACCGCCCACAGGGAAGCCAGCATATTGTTGCGCTTCTGGTAAGCCAGTCATTTGCAATAATTTAATTGCAGCACCGCCCGCACCAATAAACACAAAACGTGTTTTCACATGGTCAACTTTGCCAGATTTCAAATCTTTGAAAGCCACAGACCAGGTGTTGTCGTCATTCTTGCTGATGCCCGTCACTTCAGTTGAAGTGCTGAGTTTGAAGTTTGGACTCTTTTCAAGGTTACCAATCAACTGGGTCGTGATTGCACCGTAGTTCACGTCAGAACCAACGTCCATACGAGTTGCAGCCACTTTTTGTTGAGGGTCGCGACCGTCCATGACTAAAGGCGCCCACTTCTGAATTTCAGCAGGGTCTTCACTCAATTTCATGCCCGCGAATAACGGATTTTGAACCATGGCAGCATAACGCTTTTCCATGAAGTTCACGTTATCGCCCCACACAAATGCAATGTGCGGTACTGGATTAATGAAAGTATTTGGTGTTTGTAATACACCTTGTTTCACTTGGTATGCCCAGAACTGCTTGGCAATTTCAAACTGGCCAGCCACGTTCACAGCTTTAGAAACGTCCATTTTACCGTCTTTTTCTTCGGTATAGTTCATTTCCATAAAGCCTGAGTGACCTGTACCCGCATTGTTAAAGCCGTTTGAACTTTCTTGTGCAACTGCATCAAGACGTTCATACATGCGGATGTTCCAGTCAGGTTGTAATTCGTTGAGGTAAGTACCCAATGTGGCACTCATGATTCCACCACCGATCAGTACGACATCGACAGTAGGTTCATTGCTGGTGGTTTTAATTGCCTTAGACGCAACTGGTCTAAAAAGAAAGGCAATTGCAATAATAATTAGTACCACGATCAGTACTAATAAATATTTCCAAAATTTTTTCATTCAATTTACCTTAAAAATTAAATGACGCTCTATATGACAAAGCATATAGAGAGAAAGAATTTAAATGATGATACAGGCGCAATAAAGGCACATCAGTATGGCAAGGGATCGCCTTCGCACTGATGATGAAGAAGTTAGTTCATGAATTTTACTTTAATTTAGACGGTATTTTGGTTGAACTAATGTTTCAAAATGTACAAATCAAGCCAACTTTGATGATTTATTGTGTGAAAGTTGTAGAAAGTTCTAGTAAATCTTGGACTTATGGTTTAGAGAGATGAGTCACATTTTAACCGAATTAATGCATAAAAAATCAGTTTTGCTAAAAAATCAAACTGCGACAAGCGTTTAACTTGCTGCTAGCCGAATAGATGCAGCAATCAAATCCACCATTTCGCTCTGACATTGGGGCTGTGACTGCAGGATGGATTCAAGCTAGAAATCCCAATTCATTTTCAGTCTGGTCTTAGGGAATGGGACAGAAAAATAAACCGTCATGAATGACGGTTTATTTTTTATTGGTGTATTTAAATTTACCACTTATGACTATAAGACACTTTCAGGGTGATGCCATTGGCGAGCAAATGACTGGTATTGTTGCTGTTTCTCATCAGTTGGCTATATAGCGGGTAATATTGCTTGTTAAACATATTTTCGATACCAATGGTCACGCTGTCTTTCTTGTTCAGCGCAAAGCTACTGAGTAAATCAGCGGTGGTATAGGATTTGACATCATAACGTCCAAAGCTATTTACACCATTGAGACGGTAGTCTTCTGCACCAAAATAAGTGGCTTGAATGCGGTTGGTCCACGTATCGGTTGGACTATAAGAAATATAGCCTGTGACTTTTAGCGGTGGGATACGATAACCGGTCATATCTTGCTCGGTATGGGTATTTTGAGGGGTTTCGCGTCCTTTCATCCACGTCACACTCCCACCAGCGCCCCAGACTTTAGCATCTTCAAGATAATCAAGCGTTGCTTCAACACCGGTCACTTTTTCCTTGGTTCGGGTAAGCACCAGTCCATTATTAAAGGATTGCACACCGCCCAGATCAGAAGTGGAGTGGAACACCGCTAAACTAGAACTAAAATTATTAAAATGACCATTCCAGCCCAGTTCATAATTATCCACTTTTACTGGTTCTAAGAAGGAAGAGCCTAAATCAAAACCTGCCCCAGCATTACGGATGATGACACCGACATCGGGGAGTTGGAAGCCTTGATTAAATGAGGCATAAATCGAGTGTTGGTCGTTTGCTGCAAAAGTTAGATTGGCATTGTATAGCCACGCGTCTGCTTTGACTTTACCACCTTGAACCGTATAAGGATTGGCTTTGCC